>Ga0181564_10004297_pt1 | contig 12076 bp, 8 predicted proteins | sample 011ome_24_FD_134512 | JGI IMG/M metagenome (GOLD analysis project Ga0181564, IMG submission 134512) | Coastal salt marsh microbial communities from the Groves Creek Marsh, Skidaway Island, Georgia - 011513CT metaG (megahit assembly) | ecosystem: Environmental > Aquatic > Marine > Intertidal zone...
ACTGGCTGGCGGCGGCATTCTGGATGTGGGTTGTTACCCACTATCGTTTGCACGCACCATTGTGGGTAGTGAGGCTCTCGACATTCAGGCCCACGGTTATTTGGGCACCACCGGCGTCGATGAGTGGTCAGCCGCGTTGCTGAAATTCGCCAACGGCGTTTCTGCACAAATTGCCACGGCAGTATCCGCACAGCTGCGCAACACCGCAACGATCTACGGTAGTACGGGGCAAATACACCTCCCCAACCCCTGGTTACCTGCCGATAAGCAAGGCAAGTGGTCGTTTGAGCTGCAACAAGGCCGGCAAACCGAAACGATTCACGGTACAGATGCCAACATCTACCTCATCGAGGCTGATCATGTAGCCACAGCGCTTCACCAGGGCCAGTTAGAATCACCGATCCTGTCCTGGCAAGACTCGCTGAACAACGCCCATGCCCTGGATCAGTGGCGCGCACAAATCGGCTTGGAGTACGAGCAGGAAAAGCCCGCATCGCACACCGGACCGTTGATTGGCGCTTTGCGTCAACCCGCGCAACCACTCGAATCTGCGCGCATTAAACACCTAGACAAACCTGTGTCACGCTTGGTGATGGGCTGCGACAATCAACCGTCGATGAGCCATGCCAGCGTCATGTGGGACAACTACTTTGAGCAGGGCGGCAACTGTTTCGACACCGCTTTCATCTATGGCGGTGGCGCCATGGAAACGCTTCTGGGCCATTGGCATCAACAGCGTCACATCCGCGAAGATCTGGTCATCATTGGCAAAGGTGCGCATACGCCCGACAATTATCCAGAGGCGATTGCTCCGCAGCTGGATATCTCCCTGGAACGCTTGCAAACCGATTATGTAGACCTTTACTTTCTGCACCGGGACAATCTGGATCTGCCGGTAGGTGATTTTGTGGAGGCGCTTAATGAGGAGGTCCAACGCGGGCGTATTCGTGCTTTTGGCGGCTCGAACTGGACTCTGGAGCGGGTGCAAGCCGCTAACGAATACGCGCAAAACAAGGGCTTACAGGGTTTCAGCGCGGTGTCCAACAATTTCAGTCTGGCCCGTATGCGAGAACCTATCTGGCCAGGGACCGTGGCTTGCTCCACGGCTGAGTACATGCGCTATCTCGAGCAGAGCCAACTGGCGTTGATGCCCTGGTCATCTCAGGCACGAGGCTTTTTTACCCCGTGGGCCGACCAAGTAATTGCGCAGATCGATGCCGAAAATCCCGCCGTGACTACCATGCAGCCCACCGTAGACGAACTGCGCCGGGTCTGGTTTTCTGAGGAAAACTTTCAGCGCCGCGAACGTGCGGCTCGTTTGGCCGAACGCTACGGGGTGTCGATGATCAACATCGCGCTCGCTTATGTTTTGCGCCAGCCGTTCCCCACTTTTGCCCTGGTCGGGCCGCGGTTACTTGCGGAAACCCGCAGCTGTATCTCAAGCCTTAATATTCCGCTGTCCAAAGAAGACATCGCCTTCTTAGAGATGGGTTGACTAGCGGCGACGACGGGCCAACGAGACCACGTTATCGCCGCCGATCACCTGCTGTTTTAATTTGAACAGCACCTCCCAGGTGCGGGTTCGGGTGCCCTCTCGCCAAAAACCCCGACAACCGACACCACCGCTGGTGACCCACAGGGTCAGCGACGCATTTTGGGTGCCAGCTTCGTTCCATAACAGACAATGATTGGGCTCGCTTTCTAGTTTACCAATGCCATCGAGCGCCAGCGCCGCCATGCGCGCATCAATCACGTAAGTGCCGACCTCGTCTGGGGCAACACGAATAGAAACATCGCCTGAAAAATCACCTGCTAACTGGCCGCTCAGCGTCGTGCCGTCGTCATCCTCAACGATTTGCACATCCAACTGCACCTCATCGCCAAGGCTTGCGCCTTCGACCAATAATTTGCCACGCCCGAGCCAGTGCCCTTTTTTTAACAACAATGCTTACTCACCTCCGTTGTAGAGTCATATTGCTTGATTCACGTGACGCGTCACACCAATCGGTTCAACGCACCGAGCATCTTTGTGTCGTGCATTATTGACATGGGTAGACACAGGCACAACCTCCATCGGCACAGGAATGCGGGTGTCCAATAAATGCGCCAGCCCGTCGGTCGGTTGGCTCATGTCCATCCATAGGTGCGCTTCCTCCATGGACAACATCACCGGTTGACGATGATGCACAAAAGCCAGACCAGCGCTGGCCGCGGTCGTGAGTATTGTAAAGCTCAAAACCTGCTTGCCTTGCTCTGGGTCCTGCCAGCTGTCCCATAGTCCGGCCAGCAACAAACCCGGCTGCTCGTGTGCTTTGAGCAGATAGGGCAGCTTTTGATTATGCTGACGAGACCATTCGTAGAACCCCGAAATGGGCACCACACATCGACGCTTTTGAAAAGGACCCCTAAAGGCCGGACTGGTCGCGGCGGTTTCTGATTTTGCGTTAAACATGCTGTACTTGGTTGAAAGCGATTTAGCCCACGCAGGCGTTAACCACCAGCGCATGGGTATCAATTCCGGGGCATCGTCGCTATTCCTGCGCAAGACCATAACGGTTTCCGTTGGCGCCAGATTAAAGTCGTCTGCACCCGGATAGGTCATGCCAACCAACGCCATCAAGAGTTGAGACAGTGGATCCGCTGTCATGTTCAATCTGCCACACATGCCCAAGTCCTCGTTAGCCGCGAGCCGCGCCTCTCACCTTAGCTGCCATGTTTACCTACAGTCCAACCCCCACTGCCAAGCGCGGCTTGAGCGAAATCGATTGGCGCTGGTTCGAGCTCAGTCGCCAGAGTGTCGTTCCATCGGTTCAGGAAACCAAATAAGGCAATCACCGCAACGATCTGCACAATCTGCCGCTCGCTGAAATGCACACGCAAGGCCTCGAAGTGCGATTTGGCGCTGGCGTTCGGCACTTCACCGGCGGCTAGCGCCAATGCAATTAGGGTCCGCTCGGGCTCGCTAAAATGGGGCGAATCCGCATAATTTAACACCGCATTCAGTTTATCCTCCGACAGGCCCTGACGGTGACCGTTATGAGATGTGTGAGCCTGACAGTAACGACAACCGGACGCCAAACTCACGCAGTAGGCGATTAGCTGAACCCATTCTCCGGGCAGCGCTTCGTCGGCCTTCTGGTCTGCCGGCGCTAACTGCGCATAGGCCTTGAGCTGATCCCGAATATCAGCACCAAAGACGCTGCCCGCCAACAACGAAAACGCCAGCGTTAGCTGGGGCATATGCGCCATCGTGAGCATGCTGTTTGGCACGAACCCCATAGTGGCCTCGGCCCCAGCGAGGACCGGTTCGAGCGTGGAGAGTTGATCTCTGGATAAGGGCGTGACGTGGGACATGTGACTTTCCTGTAATGTCTGCTGGCGGTTGCTCTAGTGTAGGGGTTTGCGTTTCCCGCTTCATTAAGGAATGCTTGCGGGTTTTGCCAAGGCTTCCACTGTCTATGTCTACCCTCCAACGCATACTCGAGCCACCGGTCGCGCAGAAAAAAATACACCGCTACGAGCATCACGGCATCACGCTGGAAGATCCTTATGCGTGGATGCGCGACCGCAACTATCCTGAGGTCACTGATCCAGAAATTCTCACTTATCTGAACGAAGAAAATGCTTATTTCGAGGCCAACATGGCCCCTCTGGCTTCGTTGACCCAGCAACTGTTCGAAGAAATCAAAGGCCGCCAGCCGGCAGAAGACAGCTGCGAACCCTATGACAAAGACGGTTACTGTTATCAGTGGCGTTACGCCAAAGAAGCACAATACTGCACCTGGTATCGCGCCCCCATTACTGATCGAGACGCTTGGGAGGTACTATTGGATGAAACTCAGTTAGCACAGGGATACGAGTATTTTTCACTGGGTAGTCTGTCCGTCAGTCCGTGCGGCAGCAAACTCGCTTACAGCACAGATACCGAAGGGGATGAACGCTACACATTACACGTCATCGACCTTGCGACCCGACGGCCGTTGACCGCAGCGATCGAGAACACCCTTGGCACGGCCATTTGGAGCGCTGACAGCGACGCCCTGGCCTACGTTGTTGTCAACGACCAATGGCAACCCCTAAAAGTCCTACATAGATCGTTAGCGCAGTCCTCACCCCGGGACGAACTCTTATTCGAAGAGTCGGACACGGGCTTTCGTGTTGATGTTGACCTGAGTCAATCGGGCCAGTTTGTGTTTATTGAAACTGGCAGCCATACCACCAGTGAGGTTTGGATACTGCCGCGCGACAACCTGTTGGCAACCCCTGAGTTAATGCGACCACGACAAGAGGATGTGGAATACCACGTTGATCATGGTAATGGCGAATTCATCATTCGCAGCAACCTGCAGCATCAAAATTTTGCCCTGTATCGCACGCCCGAGGCGCACCCTCGCCACGACTCCTGGCAACTGTTTATGCACGGAGATTCACGACACTATCTGACCTCACATAGCGTTCTGAGAGACCGGCTCATCGTGGAGGTGCGGATAGATGGCATGACCCAAATTCGTGTCGTTGAACAAGACGGCTCATCCCACTACATCAAATTTGACGAAACCGCTTACGAGGTGAGTATCGGCAACAATCCAGAATTTGATACCCAGACGCTGCGCCTGAACTATACGTCGATGGTCACGCCGCACAGTGTGTTCGACTATGATCTGACGGCTTCCGAGTTGACCTTGCGCCGTCAGCGCGAGATACCCAGCGGCTATGACCCCACTGAATTCGTGACCGAACGCTTGAGCGCGCGCGTCCGCGACGGTGTCGATGTACCCATCAGTGTGGTGTACCACAAAAGCACCCCCACCGATGGGAGTGCGCCACTGTATTTGTATGGCTACGGCGCGTATGGCCTGGGTATGACCGCGAGTTTTTCAGCCGCGCGCATTTCACTGCTTGAGCGAGGATTTATCTTTGCCATTGCTCACATCAGAGGGGGAGATGAGCTGGGTTATGACTGGTATACAGCGGGCAAACTTGACCGGCGCACCAATACATTCAATGACTTTGTTGACTGCGCACTGTCACTCATTGCCAAAAACTATACCCAAAGCGGCCGTATCGCCATCGCCGGCGGCAGTGCCGGCGGCGAATTGATGGGGGCGGTGGTCAACCAGGCACCTGCGCTCTGGGGCGCGGTCGCGGCGCACGTACCCTTTGTTGATGTGCTCAACACCATGCTCGATGCGACACTGCCGCTGACGCCACCGGAGTGGCCAGAGTGGGGTAATCCGATCGAAGATGCCTATGCCTTTCAGACGATACGTGCGTACTCTCCCTACGATCAGCTGAAGCCGGGGTATTTCCCTCCGATGTTGGTGACCGCTGGGTTGAATGATCCTCGTGTGACCTATTGGGAACCAGCCAAGTACGTTGCCAAACTCCGGACCTGTAAACTAGATACTCAACCCCTGCTGTTGAAGACAAATATGGGCGCTGGTCACGGCGGTCAGTCGGGTCGATTTGACGCGATCAAAGAAATCGCTGAGGAATACGCTTTCTTCCTTAACGTGTTGGGTCTGGAAGGGGCTGGGTCTGGCTAACGGGGTGCGCTGGCACGACCTTTACCCCGCTGATGCGGAGCGTTTCGCCTTCTCTTCGTTGGCCTGCTGAAGTCGCTTGCGGATGATGTTCTGCACCACCTGCACCGTGGTCCAGTCATGCAACATCGCACGGTCGCAGCCGTTACAGACTACATGCTCGTTGCCCATGACACGGCGCAACATCTCACTGTAAGGCAGACGCGATACATGTTTACAACTCGCGCATTCCAATCCAACTGCTGGATCTATCCCTATGTATTCCATCTGACCGGTTATCCTTACTCTCGATCGTTCGAGCGTACAGTTTAGGTACCCGGCCTGACGTTGTGTGAACGGGTGTCGCAAAGCGTGACAGCGCTCACAGGATTTTTGTTAACTCCCGTTGTTTTGGTGGTTACGCCTTATGGAGCAGCACGCAGCGCATCCTCTAGGCCCGCTCTGAACTCAGGTGCAGCCACTTCAATCAAGGCCCGAGCGCGAGCGCTGTTCGGCAAGTGCTTGAGGCTCGCGATGCCATATTCAGTCACCACTATGTCCACATCGGTACGCAGCGCGGTGACCATGTCGACGCGCGGCACAATCCGGGACACGCTGCCGCCGCGAGCTGTGGCATTCATCGCCACAATAGAGCGACCACCCTTGGAAGACTTTGCCGCGCGCATAAAATCCACTGATCCCCCGGTCCCCGAAATTTGCCGGCCCCCGGCAAACTCCGCATTGATCTGTCCGTACAGGTCAATTTCTACCGCAGAATTAATCGATACAAAGTTGTCCAACTGACGAATCGCCGCGACTTCATGGGTATGATCCGCACCGCGAAACGCCACCTCAGGCGTCTGCGCCAGCCACTCCAACAACTCCGGGCTGCCCAGTGCCATACCGGTGACATGCAGACCGACGTCTATCGTTTTGCGCCGACCGGTCATATTTCCGGCCTGGATCAGTGCCATGCCGCCATCATCAATCAAACCGCCGTGCATGCCCAAATCGTTACGATCGCCCAGTTGCTTCAATATGGCTGCCGGAATAGCGCCTATACCCGTTTGCAGACAATCCCCGTCTTTGATCAAACTCGCCACGTGCGCCCCAATTTGAGCGGCAGCCGCATCGATGTTCGGCGCCGGCAAGGTGGCCAGAGGCCGGTGGGATTCTATTAGACAATCAATTCGCTGAGGATCGATTCTGGGACAGCCCGCGGGCGCGGTAATGGCTAGATTTAATTCTGCCAAAACCACTTTGGCGTTGGACAAAACGGCGCCGACAAAGTCCACATTGGGGCCAACGCACAGCTCACCCTGGCGATTCTTCGCCACCTGCAACAAGGCCACATCAATGTCTTTTTGCAGATAGTCGTAGACCCAGCGCATCTGCATCGGCAAAAAATGCATGCGCTCGGGTGCGGCATTTTTAAGCGCCCCGGTCATAAAAAAGGTCGTCAGTTCAGCGCTCTCATGCAAAGCGGTGAAGTCCGTATTGTTGTAGCCACCGATAGGAAATTGCACAAAATGCAAATTGGGGGGTAGCGCCTGCGCGGCTAACTGCTCAATCAGCGCCGTCGGTTCATTACTGCTGCCTGCGACAAACACTCGCTGACCCGGCGCAAAATAGTGTGATAACTCATTCATGATGGCGTGCTCGATAGACTAGAAAACGTAAATACCCATAAGCGCCCACATAATAAGCAGGTGGGAACCATGCGGGCCACAAACTCAAAAAGGTGTTGTCACCGACGGGCATGCCCATAACCCCATGGCGCACCCATAAAAATCCCAGGGCCAGCAGCATGCCACTGGTGAAGGCCATGGCAACCCCCTGAGCGGGCGAAAAGAGCACCGCCACCATCCCACCAGCCAGTCCCCCTAACCAAACCGGTAAAACGATGCCCAGCAGAGTCGCCGGCGTTTTTACGATCACCACCAACACATACCAGACCAAAAACGCCACACCCATACAAATCACGGTGCGTAATATCGACAGAACTGCCAGCATCTGAACGCTCGTACTAAGATAGAAGAGGCATGATAAACCGAATTCTGCTGTAATCGGGTGATGCACGCGAATCAATCGCTCTCATCGCTGCCTTTTCATCCAACACTGAACCAGTGGTTCACCGATGAGTATGGGTCACCGACAGAAGTCCAGCAGGCCAGCTGGCCGGTGATTGCAGCCGGGCACCACGCGTTGATTACAGCGCCCACCGGCAGCGGCAAAACTTTGACCGCCTTTATGTGGTCACTCAGCCAGTTTGCCAGCGGCGCCTACGCCACTGGACGCACCAAAGTGTTGTACGTCTCGCCACTGAAAGCACTCAACAACGATATTGAACGCAATCTACTGGATCCACTCAAGGCCTTACAGTCCAACTATCATTTCCCGGAGTTAAGGATCCAGTCACGCTCGGGCGATACCAGCACCAGCCAACGGCAAAAAATGCTGCGCCACCCTCCTGACATTCTCATTACGACGCCTGAGAGCCTGGGGTTGATGCTGACGACACGTAACGGACGTCAGGCGCTGGCCTGGGTCGAAACCCTGATCCTCGATGAAATCCATTCCGTGGTTGATAATCGCCGCGGCGTGCACTTGATGACCAACGTGGAACGATTGGCCGCTCTCAGCGGCGAATTCCAACGTATCGCACTGTCCGCCACCGTTAATCCCCTGGGCCTGGTGGCAGACTTCGTGGGTGGATATCAACGCAATGGGCAACCACGCGACGTGCAAATCATCAACGCACCGGGCAGCAAACAACTCCAGCTTCGCGTACAGCTACCGCCGGCTGTGCAAAACGCAGCCGAGCAGGGCAAGCAGGTATGGGACCCCATGAGCGATACCTTCCGCGAGGTTATTGCACGTAATCAGGCCACGTTATTTTTCACTAATAGCCGGCGACTGGCTGAAAGAATCACCTTCAAAATCAATGAAAACGCGCCCAGTCCGCTGGCTTATGCTCATCACGGCTCTTTATCTAAAGACATACGACGGGTGGTCGAGTCGCGGCTCAAGGAAGGTGCGCTGCCGGCTATTGTTGCCACCAATTCACTGGAGATGGGCATCGACATAGGCCACCTTGATGAGGTTGTGCTGGTGCAGTCGCCCCCTTCGGTGGCTGCCGCCGTGCAGCGTATCGGTCGCGCCGGACATCGTGTTGGAGAAACCAGCGTTGGCACTCTTTTCCCAACCCATGCCCATGACTTTCTGGAAGCCGCAGTGCTGGTGCAAGCGATCAATGAAAGAGCCCTCGAGCCGCTACAGATGATGCAGGCCCCACTTGACGTGCTGGCGCAGCTCATCATTTCAATCTGCGCCAGTGATGCCTGGTCCGTTGAGGAGATGTTTGCACTGATCACCCGCGCCGCGCCTTACCGTGCATTGTCCAGAACGCATTTCGACGGCGTGATTGAGATGCTCAGCGGACGCTACAGCGATGCCCGCGTGCGAGAGTTGAAGCCGCGCATCATACACGACCGACTGGCCGGCACGGTGAAGGCCAATCGCGGTGCCGTGCTTGCCTTGTATAGCTCGGGAGGCACTATCCCCGATCGCGGCTACTACCAGTTGCGTCACCAGGACAGCGGAGCAGTCCTCGGCGAACTGGATGAAGAATTCGTATGGGAAGCCAATGTCGGGCAGACCCTCACGCTGGGAACACAACACTGGCAAATTCAGCGCATTACCCACAATGACGTCTTGGTGCGCGCCGCGCCCAACCAGCAATCCGCAGCGCCTTTTTGGCGCAGCGAGCGTCTCAACCGCTCAGTACACTTCTCGACTCGCATCGCGCACTTCCTTGAAAAAGCAGACGCATTGCTCGCGCAGGGGCAAGCCAAACAGTTACAGGACAGCTTAACGACCGAGCAACAATTCGAACCTTTGGCCGCCCAGGAGCTGGTTGATTAACTGAGCCGAGAACGCCAACATACCGAGACACCTTTGCCCCATCAGCGACACCTGTTACTGGAATGGATACACAGTGGTCCAGCCGGTTATGTTGGGCCCAACGATCCCCAACAGCTGGTCATCCACACATTGTGGGGGGGACGCTTAAATCAACCCTGGGCGCTAGCCTTAAAGGCCGCCTGGCTGCAGGCCTTTGGCGAAACGGCAGATGTGCATGCCGACAACGATGCCATTGTCATCCTGCTCAAGCAGCCAGTTGAACCCCAACAGTTACTGTCTTTGGTGACGCCTGAAAATTTGCTCGCCTTGCTACGGGAGAGTCTGGAAACTTCAGGTTTTTTTGGGGCTCGGTTCCGTGAGTGTGCGGGGCGATCGCTGTTGCTTACCAAACAAAAATTCAACCAGCGGCTGCCACTCTGGATGAGCCGACTGCAGGCGAAAAAGTTAATGACCCAAGTCAAAGTGCTTGAGGATTTCCCGGTACTGGTGGAAACCTGGCGAACCTGTTTGGATGACGAATTCGATCTCCCCAACCTGCGTCAGCAACTCGCTGACCTTCATAGTGGCAACCTCACCTGGACACTGGCGCACACACAAACCCCCAGCCCGTTCGCCAGAAATCTGCACTTCGATCAGGTGAGTCGTTACATGTATGCCGACGATACGCCAGAAGACGACACTTTGAGTGCGTTGAGTTCCGACCTGATAGGCCAGGCGTTACGCAACGATACCCTGCGACCCAGTATTGATCCGCAGGTGATCGCTGAGTTTGAAGCCAAGCGAACGCGCCGAGCTCCCGGTTATGCGCCCAGGTCGGATGAGGAATGGGAAGAATGGTTAAAAGAACGTATTCTAATCCCGGCCGATGAACTCCCCGAGAACTTTTCACCCCCAACCGCCAGCCGGTGGATGGCACTCGATTCGCGGCGTTGGCTGACCCATGTTGAACTGGAGGCCCACCTGTATTGGAGCGGTCTGTTTCCGGGTCGCGCGCCCACCGACGCCCCGCACGTCACCGATGCAAGAGACGCCACGGACTTGGCCCGTGAAATTTTAACGTTCTACGGTCCCAGCGACGTCCCACGCATTGAAGCGTTGCTCCCTCAAATACCCGACAATTTTCTAATCGCAGACGACACCCGTGTCTTTGGTGCTCTCGTGAAAGGCGATACCCGGCCGTATTGGTGTGATAGCGAAAACTTCGAGATGCTCATGCGCTTCCAGCGCGCCAGCCGCCGAGTGCAGATCGATCCCCGCCCGGCCCAAGAGCTACCGCTGTATTGGGCCGCACTCCAGGGGGTCGGTGAATCTGCAGCCGATAACGAGCAGGTCACCTTATCTCGTCTGGAAGTCCTGCGGGGCTATCCTGCCTCAGTCACCACTTGGCTCGAGGACCTGATGCCCGCCAGAGGCGTCAACATTGACGGCATTGGGTGGGATGCGTGGGTCAATCACAACACCTTGAGTTGGCGGGGCACGGGTAAAACTCAAATCACGCTCGCCTACCCTGAGGAATTAGAGTTAATAAGCGCAATCGATCCCGTGCCCGACGACTTTAAAGTCATCGTTGACAGTTTTATTGATCCCAACGCGAGCTATACCTTCAGTGATATTGCCAACACCAGCAAACTGAGTTCCGAAGCACTGAACACAGCATGGTGGCAGGCCGTTTGGACAGGCCGACTGAGCAGTCAAACTCTCAGCCCCCTAAAACAAGCACACGAACGCAACTATACGCGTTGGGAAACCGCCACCAATCGCTCCAGCCGGCGCCGATTAAGCCGCCCAACCACAGGCTGGCAGGGCGACTGGAGGCTCACAAAAACTACCGCTATGGAAGACCCATTAACCCAATTGGAAGCGGATAAAGAACGCGTCAGACTGTTGCTTGAGCGCTACGGTGTGCTCTGTCGGGACGTCATTGTGCGAGAACGTATGCCCACTCAGGAAGCGGGCAAATACTTCCGTTGGCGCGATGCTTTTCACGCGCTACGACTGATGGAGTTAGCTGGGGAGGTCACCACCGGACACTTTTTCGAAGACCTCAGCACACCACAATTTATGTCGAGCCAGGCCATCAAGGCGTTTGCCGAAGGACCGCCACTGGTGTCTGACTTCTGGGTCGCCGCCACCGATCCCGCGGCACCTTGCGGCCTGAGCCTCAAATGGCCTGAACTGCCCCAGCGACGCGCGACGGCCTACCTGGTCTTTCACCGGGCAAAGTTGGCTTTAGTGGTAGAAAATAATGGTAAAGATCTGCGCTATTTGATCCATTGGGATGATCCGCAAATCGGACACGTGCATGCGGTCCTGCAGCATCTTGTCAACCATCGTCGAATCCATATTCAAATGCGATCAATCAATCAACAGCCCGCACGCTCGAGTCCCTATCTGGCATCGTTAGCAGACACATTCAAGCTGGTTAGAGATCATAAAACTGTGCTGTTGGAGCCACAGTACTAGCCCCCTGCCCTGGGGAGCCCTGCGTTACTGACCCAACCGCAACCGCCTGTCGATGACTTGAACACCTGAGCTTTTCGCACAAGAATAGCCACAACCCTGTCATCTAAACGGACCGATTTAATCTAGGCATATCTACACTGACCGTTTGTTTGCGCAACATGAAGTCC
>Ga0181564_10004303_pt1 | contig 12070 bp, 10 predicted proteins | sample 011ome_24_FD_134512 | JGI IMG/M metagenome (GOLD analysis project Ga0181564, IMG submission 134512) | Coastal salt marsh microbial communities from the Groves Creek Marsh, Skidaway Island, Georgia - 011513CT metaG (megahit assembly) | ecosystem: Environmental > Aquatic > Marine > Intertidal...
AATATCTGGCACATGGGCATAAACATTATTTGCAATTACCAGATCTGCTTTTTTGCCCTTTGTTGATAAGTTTAATGCAAGTTTCTTCCGAAAAAATTTACGAATAACCTTTACTCCTGATTTAATTGCACTATCAGCTGTGCTTTTTGTTGGTTCTATGCCAATACATGGTATGCCGGAATTTATAAAATTTTTTAAAAGATATCCATCATTTGAGCCAATTTCTATTACATTGCTTTTACTATTTAATTTTAAATCTTTTATTATTTTTTTAGAATATTTTTTTGCATGTAATAGCCAGCTAGATGATACACTTGAGAAATAGGCATATTTATCAGAAAATAAGTATTTACTTCCGATATAATCCTCAGTTTGAACTAGCCAACAATTATCACATACCCTTATTTTGAGTGGAAAATATATCTCTGGTTTACTAAGCTCATCCAATTCTAAGTAAGCGTTTGATGGAGGAGCAAAACCAAGATCTAAAAAAGTGTGTTTTAAAAATTTCTTACAATGTCGACATTTCATTATAAGTCTAATCCTTCAAAATCTCTATCAATCATTGGGAAAGATGAATCTCGTTTTGATCTTTCAATAATATCTTCAGGCCATTTAATCCCTAAAATTGGGTCAAGTACATTTAAACCACGTTCATAACTTTTGTTATAATCAGCAGTATGAAAATATAACATTTCGGTTTCATCTGTTAAAGTTTGAAAGCCATGAGCAAAACCTTCTGGGACTAACAAACTTTTAAAATTTTCTGCACTTAAAATAATCGAAAAATGATTAAGAAAAGTAGAAGATTTTTTTCTCAAATCAACCACGACATCTAAAACCTTTCCCCTTAAACATGAAACTATTTTAGTTTCTTCAAATGGATGAATTTGATAATGCATACCACGTAAAGTACCTTTTTTTTTTGTAAAAGTTTTATTTATTTGCTTGATAGTTTTATTTTTCATAAAATCTTTTAATGTTTCTTGACAGAAAAGCCTATTTAAAAAACCTCTACTATCAAAAACTGATTTATGCTCAATTACCTTGAGATCTTCTATGAAAGTTGTTTCTAAAATTAAATTTTTCATGAAATTTCATATTCTTGTAATTGTTTTAATGAAAACTCTTCCATCATTTCATTACAATTTCTTGCCTCATACCATTCTGAAGTTTTTTTTATTGCAGTCTCCAAGGACCATCTTGGTACCCAACCTAATTTTGATTTAGCTTTTGAGCTATCTAATTTTAATACATTGCTTTCATGAAATTTTTCTGAACTATTATATTGCCATCTTGCCTTCTTAAATTTCTTCTGTAGTAAATTTAAAATCCATGATACAGATTTACAATCAGATTCCTCTGGCCCAAAATTCCAAGCCTCTCCAAAATCTTCATTATTAATAACCATTTTTTGTGCTAATATAAGATATCCTGATAAAGGCTCAAATACATGTTGCCAGGGACGAATAGAATTTGGTGAACGAATTTTTAGTATATCGTTATTTTCTATTGAACGAAAAAAATCTGGTATCAATCGGTCAATAGCCCAATCTCCACCTCCAATGACATTTCCTGCTCTTACACTTGCAAGTTTAACCTTGGTTTTTTTAAAAAATGAATTTCTAAAAGCTGATGTAAGTAGTTCAGAACAAGCTTTACTGCTTGAATACGGATCATATCCACCTAGTCTATCATCTTCTTTGTACAGGTAATTACTTTCCTGATTATCATAACACTTATCAGTAGTAATGTTTATGATCGCTTCAACAGTTTCTATTTGTCTGGCTGCTTGAAAAACATTTGCTGTGCCGATAACATTTGTATCAAATGTTTCAATTGGATCATTATAAGACCTTGAAACTAAAGATTGTGCTGCCAAATGAAAAATTATTGATGGTTTTGCTACTCTCATGGAAGCTTCAAGTTTTTTCAAATCTAGAATATTACCTATTGTTGATACCTGAAACCTATTTTTTAAACTTATAGAATCATAAAAATTTACAGATGTTGGTGCTTTCATTGAATAACCATATATATTCGCACCCAATTTAGATAGCCATAAAGCTAACCACCCACCTTTAAAACCTGTGTGACCAGTTATAAAAACTGATCGATCTCGCCAAAATGACTTAATTAATCCCAAATTTTCCATTTGGCCATTCCATTATTCCACATTTTATCAAGAATTTTTTTATCTCTGAGTGTATCCATTGGTTGCCAAAAACCATAATGTTTATAAGCTACAAGTTGATTATTATTTGCCAGTGTATTCAATGGTTCTTCCTCCCACACAGAGTTGTCTCCTCTAATAAGGTCTAAAACATTTGGATTTAATACAAAAAAACCACTATTAATCCAACTATTATCACCATCTGGTTTTTCCCTAAAAGAAATTACATCATCATTAGAACCAAGTTTCAATACACCATATCTGCCAGGAGGTTGTGTGGCTGTTAAAGTAGCTTTTTTTTTATGCTTCTTATGAAATGCTATCAATCTAGAAATATCTATATTTCCTAAACCATCTCCATATGTAAGACAAAACATCTCATCTTTTTCTACATAATTCTTAATGCGTTTTAAACGACCTCCAGTCATGGTATCTTGGCCAGTATCTATAAGGGTGATTATCCAAGGTTCAGTATTATTTTGATGCACATGTATGCTATTTTTACTGATATCAAATGTTACATCTGACTGATGCAAAAAATAATTGGAAAAATATTCTTTAATTATATAGCCCTTGTAACCACAGCAAATTATAAATTCTTTAACACCATGTGTTGAATATATTTTCATAATATGCCACAATATCGGCTTACCACCTATTTCAATCATGGGTTTTGGTTTTAAATCAGACTCTTCTGCAATTCTTGTTCCAAGTCCTCCTGCAAGAATAACTGCTTTCATCTTTTAAATGCTCCATTTCTTATTATCAAGCTTATCAAAAATCTTATAAGATGATAAAAATTTTTCTGCAATGATTTTATATAAGTCTTTAGAAAAATCATTTGCGATAAATTCATTAGCTTCAAAAATTGCGGAAGAAGACATTTTTATATTTGAAAAATCAGGCTTTGGTATGTCGTTTTTTTTCATTAAAGAAATTGCACAGTCTAAATCTTCTTGATTTTTACAGTAATGGACTCCCGCGAGAGCATCATACCACATTGGTGAAAAAATAATTGCATGTTTGCCAAGTGATATTGCTTCTGAAGTAACTGAGCCGTTAATAGAGGCAACACCCATAGAATGTTTAATTAGATCTTCTGTTGACGTATCAACAGTTACAAAGGAAACTCTTCCCGTTTTTAACAAATCATAATAAAAATTTGCAGTAAACCAATCAGGAAAAGTAGAGAATTGTCGAATGTAGGATTTTTTAAATTGTAAAGGTCCAGCTTTGTATACAATCTTACAATCCTTAGGTATTGCACTAAGAAGTTTCAAAATAGATATTTTAATATCACTGTTCCATAAGGCTACTGGAATATTTGAACCTTCAGGACTAAGTGGGGCAGGAAAATAAATATAACGAGAGCCAACTACTTCATTTTCAAAAGATGAACAAATTTTTTTATAATGATAACTTCTGTATGAAATCCTCCAAAATATTTTAATATCCTCTAAATATCTAAATATCCAATTTGGATCCGATTTCTTTGAATACCATTCATGTCTATTATATTTAAAATAAGTTTTGCTGGGTAATCTAAATTTTAATTTTGATTTAATTTTATTAATAACGTTGCCTCTATAAATATTAATTTTTAATCTATTAAATATTGTGGTTTTTTTTTCTTTGGATGTTAAATAATTCTCATAAGTAGAAGGTGGAACAGAAGAGCTAAAATTATTTTTAATTTTAGAATGATAATCTATTAAAATTTTTTTTGCCCAATTAGGAATTTCGTTATCTGTTTCGTTAATTAACAAATTTCTATACTTGAATGAACAACTAAGAAAACGAATTTTTTGAGCGACAACTGGCATATCAATAAATATATAAGGAATTTTCAAAATCTTAGTCATAACATAAAGTGAAAATGATGCTGGATCATGTGGTGCATAAAAAGCAAAACATACTTCAACTTTCTTTGACACCAACTTATACTTCCAGTAATTCAGCAGCATAAAAACATGTGTTGACATTTCATGACTTGACCAATAAGAGGGCGAAAGAGCATATCTTGATAATACCAACTGAAGTAATCCTTGGTATTGAGATAAAATTTCCATGTCATTTGAGTCTAATACCCATGGAACTTCACGAAAATATTTTCCTCTTGATATTTCAGAGTCAGCTAATAGATCTCCATCATAATTTTTTATTGATGGATATTTATTTTCACTAAAAGAAATAATTTTTACTTCAAAATTAAATCTCTTAAAAAAATCATAAAAATAAGGCACGGATGAGTTTTTAAATCTATCTAAAAGAATATTTTTTTTTTTCATGATAGTATTAACTATTACCCATTAAATTAAAGTTTTTATTAATTTTAATAAGTTGTTCGTAGTTTCCGTTCCCCACCACCTTTCCATTTTCAAATAAAAAAATATTGTCACATTTTTTTAATGTTGGAAGTCTATGGGCAATCATAATTATAGTCATTTTTTTTCTCATCGAATTTACAGCATTCATAACTACTTTTTCAGTATGATAATCTAGAGAACTGGTTGCTTCATCTAAAATTAATACTTTTGGATTATGATATAATGCTCTTGCAATTCCTATTCTTTGTCGTTGTCCGCCAGATAGTCTTATTCCACGTTCGCCGATTAACGTTTGATATTTTTTTGGTAATTCCTTAATAACAAAATTATGTAAATTTGCTATTTTAGATACTCTTTCAACTAAATTATGATCTATATCTTGTTGATCAACTCCAAAAGCAATATTTGAAGTTATTGTGTCATCAGAGAGAAAAATCTGTTGGGGAACATAGCCTATAGATCTTTGCCAGGATCTAGAATTTTTTATTGTTATTGTTTTTTCATCTACTTTCAGGTGTCCTTTTTGAGGTTCAAGTAATCCCAAAATAATATCTACTAATGTTGTTTTACCACTGCCAGTCATACCAGCAAACCCTATTGTTGAGTTAATATTTATATTTAAGGTTATGCTTTTTAGTACATCTTTTGAAGAGTTTGGATAACGATATGAAACATTTTTTAGTCTGATTTCTTTGTTAAAAACAAATGCTTCTTCTTTTAAATTTTGTTTAACATATTTAAGGTTTTTAAGATCTTTGTGAAGTTTATCAAGGGATGGCCCCAAAAATGTAAGTTGAGTGAAGGAAAAATAAATTTGTTGAAATGCAGGAATTAATCTATATCCAGCAAAAACATAAACTGATAGAGTGGGTAGAATAATATTTAAAGACCCCTGTCCAGACATTAGGTATAAAATTAGAAGTAAAATACTTCCAAAAGCAGTAGCCTCTAAAAAAAACCTAGGAGTTTGGGAAATTATTTTTGAAATTGCATTGGTAAAAACAAAGTTTTTTGTATGCTCAGAAAAGCGATTAATATAATCCTTTTCTAAGCCAAATACTTTTACTTCTTTTAAGCCCCCAAATGCTTCACTGACAGAGGTAAATCTTTTTTTATTACTTTTTAAACGTTTGTCTCCAATTTTATTAAGATATTTTTTTGTTACAAAATAAATTGTACTGTAGATAGTAGTAAATAGAAGACCAACTATTAAAGCTATTTTCACATCAACTACAAACAACAAGATAATAATCAGAATTGCTATTAAGCTTTTTGATATTAATTCTAAAAGTGGACTTAAGCCGCCACCTGTTACCAAACTTACCTCGGATAAAATTGCACTTCCTAGATCTGCGCTGTGACGATTTAAAAACCAAGAATATGGCTGGTGTAAATACTTTTCCACAAGTCTTTTACCTATTGTATACTCACGCATACCTATAAAACGTAATTGAGCATAAGTAGTGATAGCTTTAAAAGTGAGAGAAAAAACTAATATTACAAATACCAATATACCTAAAAAAATAAGAAACTCATGATTATTTTGTACACCAAAAATATTTGAATATTTAAACAATATATTTAAAAATGAGTTCGTTTCTATAATTGATGGATTAGTTAATACTGCCATAAAAGGTAAAATTGACGCTACACCAATCATGTCCAAAAATGCCATAATTATCATCATAAAGAGTAATAAGCCCGCACGTTTGCGCTCTTTTGATGAAAGCAAAAATATTAACTTTCTAAAAGTTTGCATTATTTTTGATATATTCTTTATATGTTCTATTCAGACCTTCTTTGATATTTATCTGTGGCTTGAATCCAAGATCAATTACTTTTTTACTATCTAAAAGTTTTCTCGGAATACCATCGGGTTTACTCGGGTCAAAAGTAATATTTCCTTTATATTCAACAACATCTTTGATTATCTCCGCTAATTCTTTTATTGATAAATCAAAACCACTTCCAACATTTATATGGCTACAAGTAGGTGAAGCTTTACTATAGTAATCTTTCCTATCTATGTTCATTAAATAAATAGATGCTCTTGCCATATCATCTACATGCAAAAACTCACGTCTTGGTTTTCCAGTCCCCCAAATTGCAACTGAAGGTAATTTATTAATTTTAGCATTATGAAATCGATAAATTAACCCAGGTATAACATGACTATTTTTAGGGTGATAATTATCACCAGTACCATATAGGTTTGTAGGCATTATGCTTCTGTAATCAATTTTTAGAGTTTTATAATATTGACGATTATAATATTCACACATTTTAATTCCTGCGATTTTAGCTAAAGCATAAGCTTCATTGGTTGGTTCAAGCTTTCCATTTAACAATTCATCTTCTTTCAGTGGCTGATTTGCTTTTTTTGGATAGATACAGCTAGATCCTAAGAATAAGAGCTTTTTTACTCCATTTAAAAAAGCATTGTGAATAACATTGGTTTGAATAAATAAATTTTGATTAATAAATTCTGCTGGAAAAGTATTATTTGCATATATTCCACCTACTTTTGCAGCAGCTAAATATACCTGGTCAATCTTTTGATTTTTAAAAAAATTTTGAACTTGTTCTTGATTCAATAAATCTAATTCATTTCTTTTTTTAGTTATAAGTTCTACATTTTCTTTTTTTAAATGACGGACCAAAGCAGATCCAACCATACCGCCACTCCCAGCAATAAATATTCTAATTTTAGACATTTTGTTAATTAATTTGTCTTAATATTTTTTATTTTTAGCATCTTTTTGGAAAATATTTTTTGCTATTTTTAGGTCTTCCTCTACCATTTCCTTTACTAATTCCTTAAATGAAATTTTAATTTTCCATTTTAACTTCTTTTTTGCTTTGCTTGGGTCACCTAATAAACTTTGAACTTCGGCGGGTCTAAAGTAGTTTGGATCTACTTTTACAATATCCCTACCTTTAAAAGAACCAACCTCTTTAATACCATGACCTCTCCATTCAATTTTGATATTTAAATTTTTTGCAGCTTCATTAATAAATTCTCGAACTGAATATTGTTTGCCAGATGCAATGACAAAATCTTCAGGTTTTTTTTGTTGCAACATTAGCCATTGTGCCTCGATATAATCTTTTGCGTGCCCCCAATCTCTTAATGCATCTAAATTTCCAATGTATAATTTTTTTTGAATTCCTAATTTAATTCTTGTTAAAGCTCTTGTTATTTTTCTGGTAACAAAAGTTTCTCCTCTAACGGGACTTTCATGATTAAATAAAATGCCATTACATGCATAAATACCATATGCTTCTCTATAATTAACTGTTATCCAATATGCATAAAGTTTTGCAACCCCATAAGGGCTTCTTGGATAAAAAGGTGTTTTTTCATTCTGTGGGGTCTCTTGAACTTTCCCATAAAGTTCTGAGGTTGAAGCTTGATAATATTTAATTTTTTTTTCTAATTTTAAAATTCGAATAGCCTCTAAAATTCTAAGAGCTCCAACAGCATCAGAATTTGCAGTGTATTCGGGTTGTTCAAAAGAAACTGCAACATGACTTTGTGCAGCCAAATTATAAATTTCTTCGGGTTGAGTTTGTTGAATTATTCTAATTAAAGAAGTTGAGTCGGTCAAATCACCATGGTGTAAAAAAAATTTGCGTCTAGCTCCATTTGGTTCTTGATACAAGTGATCAATTCTATTGGTATTAATTAATGAAGTTCTTCTTTTTATACCATGAACCTCATAACCTTTTTTTAGCAAAAACTCTGCGAGATAAGAACCATCTTGACCTGTAATTCCAGTTATTAAAGCTTTTTTCATTTAAAATATTTTAATTTTTTATAACAGATATACAGTAAAAAAAAAATTAATTGTAAATAAATATAAAAAAAACACTTACTATTATTTATCATCATCTTATATTTATCATCATGTTAATTTTTTTTTGATTCAACCATCATCAAAATTAACTCCTCTAATGAAACTTTTGGTTTCCAGCCTGTAATATTATGAATTTTTCTTATAGATGTTTTTTTTTTTAAACTTACTGGATAATTATGATTTCTAATATATTTAATTTTATTAGATGGGACTTTCATTAATCTAGTGATTTTCTTAGCTAAGTCTTTTACACTGATTGATTTTCCAGTTGCAATTATCAAGTCCTTGGGTTTTTCTAAAGATAAAATTTTAAAAGCTGCTTCCATAAAATCACCAGCAAACCCGAAATCTCTGACTGGTCTTGGATCCATCAGTTTTATTCTCTCAATTTTTTTATTTTTAACTTTATTTGCTTCAAGAATTATGTGTTTGATTAAAAATTTTTTTTCACGGTAAGGGGAGTCGTGATTAAACAAAATTCCATTTACTGCAAAAATATTATAATATTTTCTATACGCAGCTACCATAAAGTGTGCAGATGATTTTGCAATTCCATAAGGATTATTTGGAAATATTTCAGAATTTTCATTAACTATTTTATTTGTAGATTTAAAAATCTCAGAAGTGGATGCATTAAAAAATTTAATATTTTTATTATACTTAAGATTTTCTAAGAAATTTATAGTAATATTTAAAATTGAGTTAAAAGTGTATTTAGGTTCTTTCCATGAAGAAATAGGGTTTGAGTTTGCTGCCAAGTTATAGATTTGTATTGGTTTATATTTTTGAATAATTTCTTTGAGGGATTGAAATGAATAATTAGTTTTAATTATTTTTAAATTTTTACTTTTACGTTCAACCCGCCTACTTAACCCAATTACTCTAAATTTTCTTTTGATCAAAAGATTTGAAAGATAAATGCCATCTTGACCTGTGATTCCCGCTATCAGCGCTATTTTTTTATTTTTCATAAAATTTTGAATACAACTTTTTGATATCTTGTTTAAAACCTTCTCCTTCTTTAAGATGACCTTGCCATGTTTCTAGTACAACAATTTTAGAATTTTGATTTAGTATATGTTTTATTAAATTAGTTTTTAATAGGTCGCCTCTTCCCAATTTTATTCCCTCTGCGTCTAAACCTTTTGCATCTGACAAATGATAATGATCAAATATACTTGTATTTTTAAAAAAAATTTTGTCTGGTTTTCTTTCATAATATTTACAAGATAACAAAAAGTGACTTGTGTCTAAACAAATTTTTAAACCTATGGTATTTAAAAAATTTAAATCATTTGGATCAGAAAAAATATCTAATTTTTTTGACCCACCAAAATACCACGCATATACTGGAAGCCACTGCGGAAGTATTTGTATTTTAAACTTTTTTTTAATTTGATTAGTTAAATTTAAAACCTTCTTATAAAATATCTCTTTGCTTGTATGTTTTGGCATACTAGAAATGCTGATAATTAATTTTACATCAAATTTACAGATATTTTTCAAATATCTACATATACGAATACATTTTTTTAAAAGTGTATAACTTTTTCTTTTAATATTTTTGTTTTTAGAAAATAAATCTAAAATATAATTTTCATTTATATAATCTGGGGCATGCACAGAAAAATTATTGTTTTTAATAAAAGTTTTATTTATTGAACCTTTATCAAATGAATTTACATCTTTATAAGATAGATGTAATTCATAAAATTTACATTCAATTTCTTTACTGAGTTGATTATAATCATGAGGTCTTACAGGTATTGATATTTTTTTTTGATTGATAAATAAAGAGTGTTTTTTTAATAAATTTGAATTAAAAAATAGAGTAGATGTTAATGGAGTATTATTTTTGACATTTTTTTTTATTTTTAATCCTAAATATTTATTAATTTCCAAATCATCTATTCCTATTTTTGGTTGTGATAATTTTAAAAAATCCCTTTTTAGCACAGTTCCTGCAGGAACATTTCTATCAAAGTAGTAGGAACTTCCTAAATTTTGAATATTAATTATTTCTCCTTGGTTTATTTCTCTATTTGATTTTTTTTTGTCAATAATATCTAAATTTTTTGCATAATAATTTAAAATTTTAAAATCATTAAATTCTGAACTTGAACTATGATCTAATCCTTCGCTATTAACATTTAATGTAATATGTCGCTCAATAAAATGAACTTTTTTAGATAACACATAAATACAATTATAAATTTCCCTTTCATGGCTAGAGTAGCCAATCAAATAATTTTTAAAATTTTTTTTTAAAACGTCAATAAATCCTAAATTAGAATTTAAAACACTAACTGGATAGTTTGAAATACAGTGAAGAATTACAATTTTACTAATTCTATTTTTTGGAACATTGTTTAATATTATTTTTATAGATTTTAGAGATCTCCCACCAAAAGAAATTAATGTCAATTTGTTAAATTTTAATAAATTTTTTAATAATAAAAAATTATCACAAGCTGCTGATGGAATTTTATAAAAATCAAAACTAAATTTTTTAAAGTCTTTAATATCTTCAGATTTAAAAAAACTTATTCCTACTTTTAATCTAAATTTTTTAGCATATTTGCATAATGATATAATATTTTTAGGAGATAAATAATTTTTCTTCAGTTCTTTATCGATTATCTCTTTACCTAATTCAGTTTGATTTTTATACCTATCAAAATAGTTTTTTAAATTTCTATATTGAAACTTTATACCCCAACTGCCACTTTTGTAAGCTTGATCTATTAATTTTTTACAAGATTTAATAGATCCATTATGATTAATACCAATTTCACAGATTATTTTTGTTGTAATATTTGTTTTTTCTTTATTTTTTTTCATTCTTCATAATTTTTTCTGCAATTAAAAAATCATCATGTGTATCTATATCAAGAGAGTCATCAAAAGACATCTCATAACATCCAATTTTTCCAAAAAGTCTATTTTTTTTAGTCAAAAATTTTTGATTGTTAAAAACATAAAAAGCACCATTTTCTATATAATGCTTATTAATATTTTGTCTCATGGGTCTTTTAAACAAATTATAATTTAATGGCTTTAATATATTTTTTTTTTCCCATATAAATTTTTTAAATGCATAAGCTGAAAACATTGTATCAAATTTTTTTTTTTTTAACTTTGTAAAACTTTTAATTATATCAGTGCTTTTCAAAAAAGGTGAGGTGGCTTGGATCAAATATGTGTATTTTGAGTTTTTAAATTTTTGTAAGATCTCAAAAATTACAATTTCCGTTGGAGCTTTATCAGTTGAACTACGTTCTGATCTTTTGTAAAAAAATATATTTTCTTTTGAGATTTTCAGATCTTTAATTTTTTTTTTTAAAAAATCTATGTAATAGTTGCTATCAGTAGCGATTATTATTTTTTCAAATATATTGCTTTTTTTTGCAGCAATTATTGAATGCACTACTAATGGTTTGCCATTCAGATCTTTTATATTTTTATTTTTTACTCCTTTGCTCTTAGATCTTATGGGTATAATGCAAATCATAATTGTTTAAAAATGTTAGGGCTAAGCCTGTTTAGAATTTATATTGTTATTTTCTAAATATTTTACATAATTAATTATCTTTAAAATAAAATTTTTTTCAGTGCATAAATCAAGCCAATTGAGCTATTAGTACTGGTCAGCTGCACGCATTACTGCGCTTCCACATCCAGCCTATCAACGTGGTGGTCTACCACGGCTCTAT
>Ga0181564_10004304_pt1 | contig 12069 bp, 12 predicted proteins | sample 011ome_24_FD_134512 | JGI IMG/M metagenome (GOLD analysis project Ga0181564, IMG submission 134512) | Coastal salt marsh microbial communities from the Groves Creek Marsh, Skidaway Island, Georgia - 011513CT metaG (megahit assembly) | ecosystem: Environmental > Aquatic > Marine > Intertidal...
AATATTTTTTTCTACATAGTCCAAGTATTTATCTTCTTCGAACTCGGCAAATGCACCAAAGAAAAGTGGATTACTAATGCCGTCAATGCTTTGATCTATCTTTTGGGATTTGGGTAATTTCGGCATGACAACCAAAATTCCCAGTGAAATGGCAATTACTTCTGAAACCAAAAAAAGAGAAAGAAAAACCACTGTTACAGAATTTAGGAATTCAAGAAATCCATCTGTATTCATGTAAATCAAACGGGTTCCCAATAATGTTAAGACAACAAGAACTAATCCGGAAAGGATTTGGGCTTTTTGGTCGGCAAGTAAAATGAGTTGCGCTTGTTTTTGATGTGCACAACGTAAAGTATAAATAACATCCTTGTCGGGTTTCTTATTTGAAACTTCCATGAATTACATAATCATTTTGGATCATAATTTTAGCAATGAGAGTGCAATAATCATGTAAAGATTCGGGATAGTTATTTTCTTATCATTAAAAAAATAATCCTTATTAATATCAATAATTTCACGACTAAGACTATTGCATGGATATCCAATCAATTAATTTAGACAAAGCCTTTGCCCGATGACTCATTTTAGCTTTTTCATCCAGCGAAATTTCCGCAAATGTGGATTCACTTTTCTCTGGAAGAAAGAAAGGGTCATAGCCAAATCCGCCTTTTCCCTTTGGTTCAAATAAAAATTTTCCTTCACAGACTCCGGCAAAAGTCTTCTCCAAATCAACACCAACCAAGGCGAGCACGCAACGAAAGCGGCAAGTCCGATCTGGCTCTGGTATATTTTTCATCTCCGCTACGACCTTTTGATTATTTGCCTCATCATCGCAATCTAGTCCTGCATAGCGTGCGGAAATGACACCAGGGCGACCATTGAGGGCATCAATTTCGATTCCGCTATCATCAGCCAGAAACCATCCATCGATTGGACCAACATCTTTTAATCCATTCGCTTTGAGCAAAGCATTACTTTCAAAAGTAGAACCTGTCTCTTCCACTTCAGGCATTCCTCCGATCGCCTCTGGTCCTGATACCTTGATAGGTAAAGCCGCCTGATTAAGGGCTGACTGTAATTCATGCAGTTTATGGGTATTGCCGGAGGCTAAGTAGATTGTTTTCATAAAAATCCGTGAATAATGCGGTCTTCCCCCAATTGTGCTTCAATAGGTTCTCTCAAAGGAAAAGAATCTAAATCAGGACCGGGTAAGGCATTGGGTCCCGAAAAGATTTTGGGAGATTGGTAACGAAATAAATAATCAACTAAACCTTCCTTGAGAAGAGAATTCGCTACCCTTGATCCGCCCTCAAAATAAAGAGCGTTAAGATTAAGTTTTTTTAAAAAATCAGGTATTTCGTTCAATTGAATCTGACCATTTTCCTGCTGCCCCAATTCAATCAAATTGATACCGGACTCATGAGCTTTTTTAACCGCTTTTAAGTTATTCATTCCTGAGGCGGTAGTTAAGATTATGGTTTTAGAGGTAAATGCATCCCGGTAAAGGTTGCGCGGTGAAACTGTTTCATGAAGTGTACGAAGAGAAGAATCCAGCACTAAACGAACAGGGCAAAAAGTTCCTTTTGTTTGTCGTGATGTTAGACTGGGATTATCTGCCAAGACAGTCCCCGAACCAACACAAATAGCAGGAAACAACCGTCGCCAATGCATTACATCTAGACGAGCATCTTCCTCCGTCACACGACTTTTTTCTCCTGCAACTTCAGAAAGCTTACCATTAGATGACTCAGCGAGTTTTAAGGCAAGCAATGGTCTTTTTTTTGTTATATTAAGATTGAAAATAAAATTTAATCGTGAGGCTTGCTTTCCAAATTCATCGCTTGCCATCTCGACTGTAACCCCCGCCTTCCGTAAAATTTCCAAACCCCTTCCGGCATGAGCGGGATTAGGATCCAAAGTACCCACATAAACTATTTTAATTCCTGACTCGATAATAGCGTCCACGCAGGGAGGTGTACGGCCAGTTGTTGAGCATGGCTCCAGCGAAATAAAAATCGACGCACCTGGTGCTGGCTTGCGACCAAGATTTTTAAATGCTTCGACCTCCGCGTGCGGACCTCCAGTTTTGCGGTGATATCCTTCTGCAACCGACTTTCCCTCTTCAACAATGATTGCCCCGACCATAGGATTGGGATGCGTGTCGCCCCAACCTTTCCTGGCGAGCCCAAGTGTTTTTTCAAAAAAAAATTCCTTCGTAGAATCCAGCACTTTTATTTTAAAGCGATGATTACCCTAAAGACAGAGAAAGTCCAACGGGACAATGGTCTGAACCTTCAACCTGTGAATGAATCGTTGCTTCACGAACGGATGTGGCAAGATCATCGGAAGCAATAAAATAATCTATTCTCCATCCCACATTTCTTTTTCGTGCTCCGGCTCGATAGGACCACCATGAATACGCTCCTGTTTTTTCTGGATACAAGTGCCTGAAGGTATCAAGAAATCCTTCTGCTAAAAGATTGGATAAACCTTCCCTTTCCTGATCCGTAAAACCAGCACTCCTTCGATTGGTCTTCGGATTGGCTAAATCAATTTCTCGATGAGCCACATTTAAATCTCCGCAAAGTAAAACAGGTTTTTTTTCACGAAGAGAGATGATGTAGTCTTTAAGATCAGGATCCCATGAATCATATCGATAACTTAATCGGGATAGATCATTTTTGGAATTAGGCACATAAACATTTACCAAGTAGAATCCGTCATATTCACATGTTATCATTCTTCCTTCTCCAGCATGATCACCATTTGGAAAACCCTCGGCTATTCGCAAGGGTTCTTCCTTGGAAAATATCGCCGTACCTGAATACCCTTTTTTATCAGCTAAGTGATAGTGCTTAAAGGCATAACCAAAATCATCTTTCGGAATTACCTCCTGATTCAGTTTCACTTCTTGAAGACACAAAAAATCAGGAAAATTTTCACCGACAAATGTATCAAAGGTTTTTTTCCTGCAGGCACGGAGGCCGTTCACATTCCATGATACAAATTCCAAGGTCGACTTTTGAGATGTCATAAGTAATTAGTATTCCCATTCATTTAATTGCCTAAAAGCAAAATTTACTTTGTCCAAATCCTTTTAATCCACAAGAAAAAGTAATCAACATGGCTTCACCTACAGACATTCGTAAGGGACGTGTTATCGTCTATCAAGGCTCACCCCATCTCGTTTTGGAAATGTTACACCGAACACAAGGCCGACAAGCTGGGTTCGTTCAAACAACCCTTCGAAACTTACAAAGCGGATCCACGACGACAACCAAATTTCGGTCGACTGACAATGTCGATTTCATGCACACAACCACGCAAAAACTAGAGTACAGTTATAAAGATAATGATGGATTTCACTTTATGGATGTGGAGACTTTTGAAGATACGATTCTCACCGAAGAGATGATTGGAGATGATGAAATTTTCCTCGTCGAAGGAAATGGCTATGATATTCTCTTGGTCGACGGAGAAGCGGTGAGACTGGAACTACCAGCTTCAGTAGAAGCAACGGTAGTTGAAGCTCCCGATGCCATTCGTGGAGATACCGCAGGAAATGTGCTAAAGCCCGTCACCATTTCATCGGGAATTACTGTTCAGGTTCCTTTATTTATTAAAAAGGACGAAATCATAAGAATCAGCACTTCAGACAGGTCTTACCTCGGAAGAGCGGATAAAAAATAATTAATCTGAAACAATTCCTACTTTAAGGTCGAACAGACCTGTCCTGGAATTTGCAAAGAAAAATATAAATTAAGCAACTCTTTCGACAACGAGAGGAACTGGGTTAGGCCTTTTAGGTGCCAAACGATAAGCAGCTTTGAAATAATCCATTGCAACTTTCAAACGCTTCTCATCGTTATAATGTATAACCATGAGTGGTTCTCCCTGTTTCATTTGAGTTCCAACTTTGCATAATTCCGCAACTCCACAAGCTGGATCAAACTTTTTCTTATCCTCACCGTGAACAAGAATTTGCACTCCCCTAGCGAGTTGGCCGGCATCTATGGTGTGGACATAACCTCGTTTGGGTGCAGTAAGCTTTTTGGTGTGCTTTGCCGTTGGTAATTTTTCTGGGTTATCCAAAAGCTTTGGGTCTCCTCCTTGATATTCAACAATATCTTTAAGCTTCTGTAGTGCAGTGCCCTCATCTATTGCCTTACGAACAGTTTGCTTTGCTGAAAGTGTGGAACCAGCAACTCCAGCCAACCGAACAATTTCCATACCTAACTTAAGAACTAAATCCTGAAGATCTTCTGGTCCTTCCCCTTTGAGAAGATCTAATGCTTCCTTCAATTCAAGGGATGGCCCCACACAGGAACCCAGAGGTTGATTGTTATCTGTAACTAAAGCAACACATCTGCGCTTTAAAGCTCTTCCGACACGAGTTAGCGAACGGGCCAGTTGTTTTGCATCTTCGGCATTTGTAATGAAAGAGCCTTTCCCCCATTTAATGTCTACCACAACGCCTTCTGCACCAGCAGCCAACTTACGACTTAGTGTTCCTGCAGTTATGAAAGGAATGGATGGAATCGCACCAATTTTTTGGCGAAGATCGTACAAGATAGACTCAACTGGAGAAATTTCTGCATGACGCTCGGCGAATGCACATCCGAGCTTGCGTACTTGATCGGTAAAATCATCTAGGTCAATGTCTGTATTAACTTTTGGGATAGCCTTAAGTTTTTCAGTTGTAGAAGTAAGATGTTCTTCATCGTCGCCGTTCATCATAGGCATAGCTACCCCTGAAGCGGCCGCCAGTGGACCTAACACTAAAGTTGTCTTATCACCAACACCACCAGTTGAATATTTCTCAATTTTAGGGCGGGAAACGTCCATCATTTCGATGACCTCACCTGATAGCATCATTTCTTCGGTAAAATTAGCAATTTCTTGAGCTGACATTCCTTGGAAAAAAGTCGTCATAACCCATGCAGCTTGTTGATACTCTGGCATTTCTTCGTCTAAAATGGCGTCAACTATTGAACGAATTTCCTCGTCTGTGTATTCGTTTCCTTCCCTCTTCTTCTCAATTAATCGGGTAAAAGAAGCGATTGTTGGTTTTTCAGTTTTGGCCTTGGGCATAATGTAGACTCCTTGTCTTGGGGGTGAGGGTAAGATCAATGCAAACTATTTTACCTATATTATTCAATAATGTAAGTCGAGCCTTTTATTTACGCTCATTCTTGACGAAGTCATGGGTTAAGGATGTTTTGGGGTAAATGGAATTCTCCTTCAATCTTTTACAATATTTCGAAAAAGTAGTCAGCCATGCAGCTGAAAAGCTCGATTCGGTCGACGATTCGTTTGAGCCTCAAATGAGAATGGCGGACGAACGGTTTGGGGACTTCCAGGCAAATGGTGCGTTGCCTTTCGCAAAGCGAAATGGACTTAATCCGCGGGAGCTCGCCCAATCCCTCGTTGAAAAAATTAAACCAAGTGATTCGTGGGAAACAAGTATCGCCGGGCCGGGCTTTATTAATTTCAAACTAAAACCTGAATTTTTTCTTTCATGGCTAAAAGAGTTGGGTAACTTGGATAAAACCAAAAAACATCTTTTATCTGAATCACCCCGGCAGATCGTTCTTGATTTTTCCGGACCTAATACGGCCAAACAAATGCATGTGGGCCATATCCGCTCGACCATCATTGGTGAGTCCCTTGCCCGGTTGCTATCCCTCCAAGGGCATACCGTTGTCAGGGACAATCATCTTGGAGACTGGGGAACACAATTTGGTATTCTACTCTATGCCATTAAGCGGGCGGAGGTTTCACTGGATAAATTAGGTGAAGAGCCAGTTGCAATTCTTGAAGATCTTTACCGGCAGGGAAACAGTTGGGTAAAAGAGTCTCCCCAATCGTTGGAAGAAGCAAGGCAGGAACTGGTAAAATTGCAGAGTGGAGACGAGCAGAATTTTTCCCTTTGGCAGAAAATTCGGGATCTTAGTCTCGGATCTTTTGAACAGGTCTACAAACTACTTGGCGTACGCTTTGATTATGCCCATGGAGAAAGCTTTTATCGTGACCAAGTCGAACAGGTTTACTCTGTTTTACAAAAACACGGAATTTGCACCGAGGATCAGGGGGCACTCGTCGTATTTCATCCGGAACATAAACGTTTTGCCAAACAACCTTTTATTATTCGTAAATCCGATGGAGCCAGCAACTACGCGACCACGGATTTGGCTACCATAGCTTTTCGAAGGAAGGAATGGAATGCGGAGCATATCATCTATGTGACAGATGGTCGGCAACGGGATCATTTCGATCAACTTTTTATGACCGTCAAAAAGTGGTTTGCTCGAGATAACATTGATTGCCCCACCCTCTCGCATGTTTGGTTCGGTACGATTTTAGGAGAGGATAATAAAGCCATCAAAACACGGGATGGACAGCCCGTGAAATTGATGGATTTGCTGCAGGAATCTATCGACCGTGCAAAGAAAATGGTAGAAGAAAAGAATCCCGAACTAGAAGAGGAGGAGATTGAAAGAAGGGCCAAAATTATTGGGTTGGGTGCCGTGCGCTATGCGGACCTCTCACAAGACAGGACTCTTGATTATGTTTTTTCATGGGACAAAATGCTCGCCCTTCAAGGCAACACCGCACCTTACCTACAGTACGCAGTTGCCCGAATCCATAGCATTTTTCGCAAAGTTGGAAAAACCCGTTCGGAGCTTCCTGAAGTCATGATCAGTCCAAAATCGGATACTGAAAAGAAACTTGCCCGTAAAATCTCTTTTTTCCCCTTAGCTATTGAACAAACAACCAAAGAGTTAAAGCCGCATACCCTTTGTGTTTACCTTTATGAATTGGCCACGGAATTTAGCTCCTTTTACAATCAGGAAAAAGTAATGGTCGATGATCAGAATGTTCAAAACCTTCGTTTATTCCTTTGTGCCAAAACACAAATAGTACTTGAGCTTGGACTGAGTGTCTTAGGGATCGATACTTTGGAAGAGATGTAGGGATGACGATTTATAATTTTCTATTGGAGAGGTACAGTGACTTTATAGAATCTAGTCCCTGCAGATGGCCAACCATCCGCCCGGTAAAGTAACCCTTTCAATTCCTTTTGGTCAGGGTCCCGCCAGTAGGATAATTCCATTGAAACTTCAACCATCTGCTTGCCGTTTTGCTCGAAAATTTTCTTGGGAATCTGAAAGATGTTTGAGCGGATAAAACGCCCGTATCCAAAAAAGCGAAAGAGTGGAAGAGGACCATTTTCATCCCACGGAAAACGAAAAATTACGAATTCCTTTTCTCCCTTTTTCTCTTTGAGTATCTCCGCATTGCACCGAGATAACCAACCAGACGGAGGACTAACAGGTTGCTTCTCACGGAAATCCCGAAAATAAGGGTGCCAGCGATTGTCAATCTCAGCGTCTTTCTGAACCGGAATTGTTATTTCAAGGTTATCATATGAAGGAAGGCAGGTCGTGAAACAGGCTAGCCAAGAGGCTTTTGCACCGAAGGAAAGCTCATCCCCATGCTGCAATTTTCTTTTGACATCAAAACGAAAGATAAAAAGGGATTCATCTTTATGCCCATGAGCAAAAACCTTAAACATCTTCACGAGTTGTGGTGGAGCGTAGTGCATTTCACGGAGAATAATACCTTTTGGCAGATTCCATTTGAGAATAGGTGGCACACCGACATCACCAGGTGATTCCCAATACGTATGCCAACCATTTTCCCTCTTAATCCACCAGCCGATTTCAAAGGAACTACTTTCAGGTTTAACATTAGATTCAGTCACTAGACGAGTAGTGACAGGTCCGTTTTTTACCTCAGGACCCTGCCCCGAATAAAGAAAACAAGGAAGCAATCCAAATATTGCTAGACTTTTTGCTAAAAGTTTTCTCAACGAAAAGATTTACCACATCCGCATGTGGATTCAGCATTTGGATTTCTAATTTCAAATCCCTTACCAGACAGTCCGTCATCAAAATGAATCTCAGACCCTTTGAGGTAATCATAACTGTCGGGGCATACTGCGATGGGAAGACCGGAAGAATTATCAAAATGATCTTCAGTTTTTGGTGTATCAATAGACATTCCATATTCGAACCCTGAACATCCACCTGGTTCGATAAAAATCCGCAAAGCTTTTTTATCATCGGCACCTGCTAACATCGAAGATACTTTATTTTGTGCTTCTTGTGTTAATGTAATCATACATAGAGTATTTACAGAATTATAAAGAAGTCAATTTCGCCAAATGTAAGCTAAATTTATGCCAAACAGCTAAAATATCGCAATTTAATAAAAGATTTTCTTGCTGATTCGTGATTTGTTATCATCATACGAAGGACTGAATGAAACATATTTTCAACGAAGTTCATTATGAGTTAACACGGAAGATCGCAGAGGGTGGAATGGGGATGGTTTATGAAGCTGTTCAGCGAGGGATCGGGGGATTCAGAAAAAAAGTCGCGATTAAACTTATTCGAGAAGAATATTCTGCAATAGATGAATTTCGGAACAATTTCATCGGGGAAGCAAAACTCGTCGCTGACCTTATTCACACGAACATTGTCCAAACATACCACTTAGGCAAAACGGGTGAACAGTATTTTATGACTATGGAATATGTTTCTGGTTGTAATCTAGAGGAATTCCTCGAAAGGCATGTTGAAACCGATCAATATATTCCCGCTGACCTCGCAGTATTTATTGCTTCTAGAATTTGTCGTGGATTAGCTTATGCTCATCGTAAAAAAGACGCCCAGGATCGTCTTTTGGGTATCGTTCACCGCGATGTGAATCCAAAGAATATCATGATTGCAATGGAAGGTGATGTGAAACTCACAGACTTCGGCATAGCAAAAGCTCTTGATCTTATGTATAATCAAGAAGGTGAAGTAATTGCAGGCAAAGATGAATATCTATCTCCAGAACAAGCCCGCTGTGAAGTAACAGACCACCGGGCGGACTTGTTTTGCTGTGGCATTGTCATGTCTGAGTTAATGCTCGGTTACAATATATTTGAAACTCCACAACCGGAAAAAACTATTGAAAATATTCTCGAAATGCCCCTTCCAAACTTTTCGGATATTAGACCAGATATTGATGATAGATTAAACCTTATCATGCATACCGCACTTCGCAGACCTCGTGACGAACGCTACCAATCGGCTGAGGAGATGTTGACTGAATTGGAAAGCTTCATATACGGCGAGGGTTATGGTCCGACCAATGAAAAACTTGCTGCATATATTTACGATGTTTTTAGCCAGGATGGAGAAAATGCCGCACTTCGCTGGCATAGGGGAGAAACTCAGTTTGCACCTCAATAAATTATAAAATAAATGGCTGTTCAATCTCAAGGACTCCGGCAAGTACAGAAGCAGACTCAAAATCTAGTACTTGCACCTCAATTAAGGCAGTCCCTCAAAATACTACAAGTACCTACTCTTGAATTGCGGAGTGCAATTTTGGAAGAGCTACAAACTAACCCATTACTTGAAGAAATAGGGTCCAATGATGAAAGCTTGACTCAAATGAAGTCGAACCCTCTCCTGATGAACTTCAGGAGCAAGATGGAGAAGAGTTCCCTGACGACATTGAAAGCTCCAAGGAATCTGAAAATTCTGAAGAAAGTGACTTTGATCTCGAATCAAATGAAGCTGAAGATATCGGAGACATGGATTTCTCCGATGAATTTGCCATTTTGAAAGAAATGCAGGAGGACCTTAAGGAACATTTTGAAAGAGAATATGAAGGAGAGGCGCAGCTCGGGAACTCAGAGGCTGAAGAGAAAAGAAAGTTCTTTTTTGATTCTCTTGTATCGGAAACCTCTCTTCAGGAACATTTGCTTGATCAATTAAAATTGGTTGATTGTGAAGATGGCATTAGGCAAGCATCCGAATACATCATCGGCAGTCTTAATGAGAGTGGATTTCTATCGGGAAATCTTTCAGACATGGCCTTAGTTTCTGGTTTACCCCTTCTTGACTTACAAGATGCACTTTCCCTTTTACAATCCTTTGATCCTGTAGGCATCGCTGCACTTGATTTACAGGATAGCCTACTTAAGCAAATGCAATCAAGAGGTTGGGAGGATTCCGTTCATTATCAAATTGTGAGAGATCACTTCCAACTGCTCGTTAGAAGAAGAGTACCAGAACTTGCTCGTAAACTCTCCCAACCAACTGATGTAATCCACAAGTGCCTTCAAAAAATAGCTGAATTGGACCCGGCACCAGGCAGAAAATTCTCAGAAGATCATAATCAATCGATTGCCCCAGATGCGATTGTGGAAAAAGTTTCGGAAGATTGGGTCATACACCTTAACAACGACTACATACCGAGACTCAAAATTAACAAAACTTACAAAGAATTGATCAGTAAGGGAACCCTTAGCTCTAAAGAGAAAGAATATGTTCGCAACCAAATGCGGGCGGGAAAATTCTTAATTAACTCGATTGACCAAAGACAGAATACAATTGAAAGAATAACCCGGAAATTGCTCAACAGACAAAGCGAATTTTTCGAGCATGGATCTTCCAAATTACGACCACTCACCATGGCGGAAGTGGCTGATTCCATCGATGTTCATGAAACGACTGTATCAAGAGCAATCGCAAACAAATACCTACAAACCCCTCACGGAACTTTTCCTTTCAAATATTTTTTTACTCCTGGTTATTCCGGAAAAGATGGCGATACCGTTTCGAATACCAGTGTGAAAGAAATTATTGGTTCAATTATTGAAAAAGAGGATTCATCCAAGCCTCTTAGTGACCGAAAGATAGTCGACTTACTTGCGGAAAAAGACATCAAATTGGCCAGGCGCACAGTTGCCAAATATCGCGAAGAATTGGGTATTCCCCCGACAAATTTGCGCAGGCAGTATTGACTTTCATCCCAGCAAGCCAACGACAAGTGCACCCAATACCGGAGAATAAATCGAAGGAAATTACTTCGCTGGTGGTCGACGCCTCCACAAATCCCGTACAAGTTGGGATTCCCGAAAAAAGGGGATGGCTTTGCCTGGCTCAAGTTGAAGAGCAAGCTTTGGAGGGATTATTTTTAGCCACTGAAAACATTCTCCGTGATTCAAAAAAGGAAATTTCCCGGGTCAATTCCGTATACTATTGCGAAGGCCCCGGCTCGACCCTCGGGCTTCGATTGGCTGCTGCCTTCGTCAAGACGCTAAGATGGTGCCATGCCCATGCTGGTTTTGAAGTATTTGCCTACAATGCCCTTGATCTGGCCTCTTTGCTTGTCCCGAAAGAAAACTCCATAATCCAAGCTCCTTTTCGCGTTGGGTTTCGTTTCGTGCGGCTACCCAATTCAAATCCTTTAGAAGCCGAAAAAAAGATTATTCCTCAGGATGAAGCTTTTTCCGAATACCCGGATAGCTTCCACCTTCCCGATATCCGAAAACGGTCCATACCAGTAAGTCCTGAGAAAACTTTAAGTTATGATCTTTCCAAAATCAAAGGACTATCAGATCTCAACCTTGTTTCAAAGCCCTGCTCGGAAATAACTCCCTACAATCCGAGAGCTCCACAGTTCAAGAAATGGACACCTCGAACTTTGAACAAATAATTTTTCTCTGGAGAAAAAACTGTTCAAAATGAAAGGGATGCGCTCATGGGCTGAAATTGATTTAGCCAAATTGGAAAGAAACTTAAGATTGATCAGAGAATCAATACCATCCCATTTTAAATATGTCTCCGTTGTCAAAGCAGATGCTTATGGTCATGGCATTCTTCCCACCGCATCACGGCTTATGCAAAGTGGTGTGGACCTCTTTGCTGTCGCGAATGTGAAGGAAGCCAATGAAATTCGGGAGATGGGCTCAGGTTGGCCCATTCTTGTGCTTGGCCCACTCTTGGAAGAAGAGGACGAAGCCCTGACCGATCTAGATTTAATTCCTTCTCTTTCCTGTCTGGAGGAGGTGAAGCGATTCGAGGCCCTTAGCCTAACTAAAAACAGGAAAATCAAGGTACACCTAAAAGTAGATACTGGTATGGGCAGAATGGGTGTATGGTGGGAAAAGGCCGCAGAACTTTTTCAGGCAATCAAATCCGCGGATGGCATCGAACTAAAAGG
>Ga0181564_10004307_pt1 | contig 12062 bp, 4 predicted proteins | sample 011ome_24_FD_134512 | JGI IMG/M metagenome (GOLD analysis project Ga0181564, IMG submission 134512) | Coastal salt marsh microbial communities from the Groves Creek Marsh, Skidaway Island, Georgia - 011513CT metaG (megahit assembly) | ecosystem: Environmental > Aquatic > Marine > Intertidal zone...
GGATGAACGACGGGTACTGGGAAGAGGAGGCGTGAGAGGCGCATCGAGCGCGTGTTCGCATCGAACGACGATGAGGCGACGGACCGTCGCGTGTACGAGTATCGTGTGTAACTGTATCCAGCTGTGTTTTTGTCGATGACTCTCTGTATGTTTTTCTCTGCGGATCGGACACGCGCTGACACGGCACTCACTCGAGGCAGATAAGGCGGGGCAGGCAGAACGGGTTGCGTCGCGTCGAGGTGTGGGAAGCAGTCTGCGACATCGGACCGGCACGGCGCGTGCGCTCCGGGAGGCGACGTCGCGATGTTGACGACCAGCGACGCGCTCGCGCGGTGGCTGACGAAGCCCGGCGGGCCCGGGGTCGGTCCGGTCGCGAGACGGGATCGTTGTTTTCCCGAGTGTGCCGCGAGCGCCCGACGCGTCACGCGCGGTGCGCCGGTGGGGTGCGTCGCGCGGGGCGTGACGCGCGCGTTCCTCCCGACGCGGACCGATCGCGCGGGCGCGGTATGCGCGGGCGCTCGCCACGCCTCGGAACCGATCGCGACCCGCCGCGGAGACGTCGTGCGGGCGGGCGCGCGAGGGAATCGCAATCGCGCATCGGGCGAAACCGGAGCCGCCGACGACGGCGCCTTCGCGGCGACGCTCGCGGTTCTCGGCGCCGCCGCGCGGACCGAGGGCGAGCGCGCGAGACGCGGCGATGTCACGAGTGCTTCTGCCACGAACGTCGCTCCCGAACGCGACGAGGCGCGTTTGAGCGACGACTCGCGGAGACGGAGACGGAGCGGGCCCGACGCGAAACGGGCGACGGGCGAGGGTGGCGAAAAGGCGAAAAAGCAGAGAAAGCGGCGGAACCCTCGCGGCGATCGAAACCCGCGCCGAAAGGCGAATCCGCCGAAACCGGACCGCGCCGGTTTCGACGATGACGGTGGGTGGCGCCACCGATCCAAGCGCGCGCTCCAGGACGACATCGCGCGGTACGTCGACGTCGCCGCGGCGGCGCTCGAAGCGGAGAGGTCGGCGGAAGCCGCGGCGGCGGCGGCGATGTCGAGTTCGGAGGCTGGCGACGACGCGCGGGCGACGGCGTCGGCTGTCGATCGCGACGTCCCCGAGGGCACGATCGTCGGCCGCGCGGGCGCGATGATGGGCGATCTGCGACTCGCCTCCGCGCGGCCGAGTCCTGGCAAAGGCGGGAGACTGCTGAACCTGCGAGTCGAAGGCGGAGGCGCGCTGCCCGCTAGCGCGCTGTCCGTCGGCGACCGCGTGGCCGCCGTCTTGATGGACGACTGCGACGGCGGCGACGACGACTCGGGCTTCGTCTCGGTGAGCTGCGACGTGGACGAGGCGCCGTGGTCTTTGAGCGACGCCGAGGCTGTGATTTTCGAGATGGACCCCGCGAACGGCGTGCTGACCCTCCTGGAGGCGACGAAGAAGGCTGGCCCGAAGGCGACCGAGACCCCGAACGAGACGCGAGACGCTCGCCTTTCCGAGAGCCTCGAGCAGACGCTGGGCGGGCGCCTGGTGCGTCTGGTGCGCGTCCCCGACGCGACCACGTACGAGAGACAACTCGCCGCGCTCCGCACATTGCGGAACGTGCCGACGAGCCGCACGAATCCCCCCTCCGCGCGCATCGTCCGCGCGCTCTTCGCCGCCGCGCGGTGTCCCCCCGCGGGCGCGACGCCGTCGGACGACGACGACGAAGAAATCGCCGGCGAGTCACGCGGCGATTTCTCGTCGAAAGCCTTCGTCGCGGGGCACTTCGCGGCCGCGCCGGACGTCGCCGAGGCGTTCGACGATGCCGCGAAAGCAAACGCCGAAACGCCTTTCCGCGCGCTGGGCTTCGATCAGCTCCCCCCCCTGGACGTGCGCCCCTCGGCGGAGGGCGGGGGTGGGCCGCTCCCGGCGGATTTCGACGACGCGCAGGCGCTGGCGGTGCGCGCGGCGCTCTGCGGCGCGGCGCCCGTGTGCTGGATCCAGGGCCCGCCCGGGACGGGCAAGACCAAGGTTGTGCTCGAGATCATCCGCCGCGCCGTCGCTTCGGGTTCGCGTGTCCTGGCGTGCGCGCCGTCCAACGCGGCGGTGGACAACCTGGTCGAGCGCCTGGCGGAGGCGGAACGAGACGGCGCGTTTTCCACAAAAATCTCCTTTGTGCGCGTCGGCGCGCCCGAGCGCATCTCCGACGCCGCGCTGGAGAGCTCGCTCGAGGCGCGCGTGCGCGACGCGACCGCGGGGTACTTCGACCAGGCCAGGAGCACGAGGCGCCGCGAGCTCGTGGACGCGACGCGGCGCGGCTGGGAGAAGCGGGACGAGCTCCGGCGGAGCGGCAGAAACACGAAACACGGTCGTCTCCCGGACCGCGAAGGAGGGACGGCGGACGCGAAGCTCTCGCGCCGAGCGCTCGACGCGAAGCTCTCGCGTCTGCGCGGCGAGCAGAAAAAGATGGCGAGTTCCGGCCGCAAGACCCGCGCCAAGGCTGAGCGCGAGATTTTGGCGAACGCGGACGTGGTCTTGGCCACCACGGTGGGTGCGGGCGCGGAGAACATTCAGAAACTCCCGGCGTTCGATTTGCTGGTTCTGGACGAAGCCGCGCAAGCCACCGAGCCGGCGGCGTGGATTCCGCTCGTGCGGTGCGCGCGCGCCGTGCTGGTGGGCGACCCGCGGCAGCTCGCGCCGCTGGTCCGGTCGGAGGAGGCTCGGCGGCGCGGGCTCGGGACGCCCGTCATGGCCCGCGTCTCTGTCCCGCAGCAGAGACGAGCGGAGACGCGAAGGAGCTCCGAAGGCGCAGAAGAGAACGACGCGCCCGCGTATGCGCTTCTGTCCGGCGGCGTGCTCGGGTGCGCGCTCCGCACGCAGTACCGCTCGCACGCCGCCATCTCGGACTGGGCGTCGCGCGAGACCTACGGCGGCGCGCTCGCGGCGTCGCCCTCCGTCGCAACGCGCCTGCTGCGCGACCTGCCGGGCGTCGTCGCGACCGCGGCGACGAGCGCGCCGCTCCTGATGCTGGACACCCGCGTCGCGTCCGGCGCGCTTCTCGGCGGATGCGCGGAGGCGACGGAGCGCGACCTCCTCGCGTCTCTTTCCGACTACGGCCCCGCGCCGGTTCCGGCGCGCGCCGGCGGAAACGTCGCCGGCGTCGCGACGTCGGCGGCGTCGTTTTCGTCGCTGGTCAACGAGGGCGAGGCGTACGCGGTGACCATGCACGTCGCCGGACTGTTGCGCGCCGGCGTCGCGCCGGAGCAGATCGCCGTGCAGTCCCCGTACGCCGCGCAGGTGCGGCTGATGCAGCGCCGGCTGCGCGAGGCGGCGCGCATCGGCCTGGCGCCGGGCGCCGAGGGGGTGGAGGTGGCGAGCGTGGACTCGTTCCAGGGCCGCGAGGCTGAGGCGGTGGTGGTGTCCACGGTGCGCTCGAACGACCGGCGCGCGGTGGGTTTCCTGGCGGACGCACGGCGCGCCAACGTCGCCGTGACGCGCGCGCGGAGGCACGTCGCCGTCGTGGGCGACTCGCGCACCGTCGGCGCCGACCCGTTTCTCGCGCGGCTGCTGGCGCACATCTGCGAAAACGGCATCCGCTCGCCCGCGGATGAGCACGAGCGACTGCACGAACCGCTGCGGTGATGAGGCGCGGCGCGGTGAGAGTGAGGCGTGGTGAGGTGACGCACGCGCGTACGTAGCACGAAGGAAACGCTGAACATATCACAGCAGTCCACTGCTACTAGTTATATTCGACGCTGTACGCGCGCGTACCGTCAGATACACCTCACGCGTTCACGCGAAGAGCACGCGCGTCGCCTGACGCGTCGCCTCCCCCGTCCCCACGCTTCAAACGTCCGCCCGCCTCTCGCTTCGCGGCGCATTCGCGTCACATCTCGGCGACACATTTCGCCACCGCGGCGTCCACCGCTTGCTTGATGGCCTCCGCCATTTCCGCCGCCGTTCCCGCCGCCTTCGCCTTGATCTGCGCGAGCTCCGCCTTGAGCGCCTTGTTCTCGGCATCCTTCGAGCGCAGCTGGTGCGTCTGCGACTCGAGCGTGTTGCCCAGCGACTCCGCCTCGCTCTCCGCCAGCGCGGCATCCGACCGCAGCGTCTCCGCCTCCTCCTTCGCCGCGGCGAGCTCGGCGCGCGCGCGCGCGAGCTCTGCCTTGAGCGCCTCCAGCGCCTCTCCGGCCTCCGAGGCGGCGCCGAACGCGGGCGAATCGGGCTTCGAAGCGCCCACCACGCCCGCCAGCATCCAGCCCGCGTTCGCGGTGGCCCGGCTGGCCAGCGCGCCGCCGCCGAGCTTCTTTGCCACGCCGGCGCCGCCGCTCCCCGCCACCGCGGGGGGCGCGGCGGCGGAGGAGGGGTGCTGTTTGGGCGCGGCGTGCGCCGCGGAGGCGACGGGGGCCTTTTTAGAGACTGCGCCGTTCGCGGCGTTCCCGTTCGCCTTACCGGTCGCCTCACTTAAGGAGGCCTCTTCTTCCTCGTCCTTCTTCTCCCCCTCCTTCTTGGGCGTCGCCATCTGCGTCATGAGCTTGGCGTAGTAGCCCTGCCCGTTCCAGGAGTCGCTGAGCTGCTCGCGCAGGCTCTTCTCGTTCGCCGCCGCCGCCGCAGCCGCGGGGTCCTCCACGGGGAGCACCGCGTCCGCCATGCGCATCAGCGCCTCGACGCGCTCGCGCACCTCGCGCGCCGCCGCGTCGGACGCCGCCGCGTTGAAGCGCGCCGTCGTGGGCGTCGCCGCCGCCGCCGCCGCCGCCGCCGCGGCCGCCGCCTTCGCCTTCGCCGCCTCCGCCGACTCGGCTCCGCCCTTCCCGGAGGACGTGGACGTCCCGCTTCCCTCGCTTTCCTCGTCGCGCGCGCCCAGCCTGAGCTTGGCCTGCTTGGACAGCAGGCCGTGCCCGGGCGTGCCGAGCGTGCCCTTCTGCACGCTGTTCCAGCTCTTGAACTCGCCGAAGCGCTCGGGGCGCGCGTGCTGTCTCCGGCTCACGCGCTTGCACGCGCCGCCGGCATCGTCGCGCGGGTCGTCCGCGTGGCCCTCCTCGTCCTCCTCGAGCTCCTCCGCGGCGAATGTGACGTTCCCCGGGGTCTTGAACTGCTGCGCGACGTCCTCCGCCGCCGCGGCCTCCGCGAAGCCCGCGGCGGGCGCGCGCGGCGTCTTGGGCTCGCGCGGCGTCTTAAGATCCGCGGGCGCCTCCGCGAAGGAGACGTTTTCCTTCGCGGTCATCTTCGCCCGCGACGCCGCGGGAGGGGGGGTGGTGGTGAGCGCCGCAGCCTTCTTCGCGCCGGGCGCACGCTTGCGCGTGGCCTTCGCCGCGCCGTCGGCGGTCTTTGCGGCCTTCGACGCCTTCGACGCCTTCGCCGCGGGCTTCTCCGCCACGAGAGCGGGTTTCGTCAGGCCGGGGATGCTGAATCCGGCAGCCTTCGCCCCGCGCGCGTGCGCGGGGTCGTTGCTCACGTCCACGAGCGCCATGGCGTGCGGTTCGAGTGTGCGGCGGTGGGCTACGCCGACGGTCAGCGCGGGACCTCGACGGGTAACGTGCGCGAGCGCGACGGGTGCGGCGTGCGACGCGATGTGCGCGGCGCTCGGATGCCTCGTCGTGTTACGGAACCACGACAGCTCCCATCAAAAATCACCTGGTTCCCCTTTTCCGGGGATGCATCGGGAAAACGCGAGCGACGGTTTAACCACGATTTAAATCTCCCGTGCACATCATATGAGACTAAAAAGTCATACGTCGGGGATTTTTGTAACGCGCGCTGCACGCCCCCATGTTTTTCGCGTGCGCCAACACCCAAAGGTGTCCATTTGCTTTTCCGACAACGCAATCGAGGGCGCGCCGGGGTTGCGGGGTGCGACTGCGATGGCGCCTTCGTCGCCGGACGAGCGGGAATCGCTTTCCGGGGGCGAGGCCTCGGGGGGATACGGCGCCGCGCCGTCCACGCGCGGCTCCTTCAACGTCGGGGTGGACCCCGACGTGGGGTACTGCGAGGCGACCGAGGAAGACGAGCGGCAGGCGCGGCTGTTGAGGCGCGGCCTCGCGCTGGACGTGGCGCCGCAGGACATGAACACGTTCGTCAAGCTCGAGGGACCGGACGACGTCGCTGTGGTCGTGCCGCACACGCTGCACTTCGGGGACGTCGAGCACCTGGACTACACCGCCACCGTGCACGACGCGCTCGCCGTGCAGACCGCGGGGTCGCCGATGCACCGCCCCGACAGGTTCGGCGAGGCGGGCGGCGCGGGAAAGGGCGACTTCGGCGGTTCCACCTCGAGCGCGCGTGCGCACGCCACGCCCGTCCCGCGTAAAGCCATCAGCGGCTGGCTGGTGTGGCTCGCGATCATGCTGACCGGCCTCGGGACGGGCCTCGTGTCCGTGGTGCTGGTGAACATCAGCGTCGGGTTCGGAAACACGCGGCTGCAGCAGGCGAACGAGCTCTTGGAGCTGAACCGACCGCTCGCCGCGGGCGCGGTGTGGGTGACGTTTTCGCTGGTGTTCTGCACGATCGCCGCGTTCATCACCGTGTACTACGCGCCGCAAGCCGCGAGCACGGGCATCCCCGAGACCAAGGCGTTTCTCAACGGGTGCGACGTGAAGGGGGCGTTTTCCCTGCAGACGTTTGTGGTGAAAGCGTTCGGGGTGTGCCTGGTCATCGCCGCGGGCGCGCCCGTCGGGTTGGAAGGCCCGATGGTGCACATCGGCGCGATGGTCGCGTCGCACGTGGTGCTATCCATGGAGCACTTCGGCTTGCTCAACGGCGGGGACGTGAAGCACCTGCTGACGCACCTCGTGACGTGCGGCGTGGCGAGCGGGATCAGTGCCGCGTTCAACTCGCCCATCGGCGGCGTGCTGTTCGTGGTCGAGGATCTCGCCGCGCGCTGGCTGGTGGACGCGCACCTCGTGCTGCAGTGCTTCGTGTCGAGTTTCTTCTCTCAGCTGGTGGTTGCCGGCGCGCACATCACCAGTCTGATGGTGCAGACGGCGCGCAGCGGCGACCGCGGCGAGTTCCAAGCCGCGAACCTCGTGAAGAGCGGCGGTGGCGGCGGTTCGGGCGAGCCGCGCGTCACCGGCGGTTGGTTCGTGACGGACGTCCCGCTGTGCGTTTTGCTCGGCGCCGGAGTGGGCGCCTTGATGTCCTTCTCCACGGCCGCGGCGACCGCCATCGCGCGCGTCAAGCGGTCGGTGATGGCGGGCGCCGGAAAGAGCAAAGGCGGGCGGAGGCGGTCTTCGCCGCGCGGCGGCGAGATTGTCGCCGCCGTGTTCCCGGTGGCGTTCGTCAGCGTGCTGGCGTTCGTGCTGCCGCTGCTCTTCTCCTGCCGCGTGCGCCAGGACCACGTCAAGGGCAAGCCCGAGGTGAGCCACCTGCTGGCGGGCGCGCACCAGGCGGACCACCGCATGTTCGTGCGGTTCACGTGCCAGCAGGGCGAGTACAACGACCTGGCTTCCCTGCTGCTTCCCAGCCTGAGCGGGTCCTTCGCCAGCACGATGAGCCACCTGTACAGCCGGGACTCGGACGAGGAGACGTACGGGGACGCTAGTTTGGCGACTCTCGCGACGTGCTACTACTTCTTCCCGCTGTTCATCATCGGGTGCTCGTTCCCGTTCGGGCTGTTCGTGCCCAACCTGGTGTTCGGCAGCGCGGCGGGGCACCTCTTCGGGCGGCTGGTCAACCGCAGCGCGTGGGTCGGGTCGTCGCGGGTGGCGCACCCGACGACGTACGCCGTGCTGGGCGCGGGCGCGGCGCTGGGCGGCTGGACGCGCATGGCCATCGCCATCTCCGCCATCATGCTGGAGCAGACGGGCAACATGGACAGCGTGATCCTCATGATGGTGACCGTGCTGTCCAGCCGGCTGGTGGCCGGGTTCCTCACCCCCCACTCGTTCACCGACGAGGTCATCTCCATGAAGGGGTACCAGGTCCTCGAGCCCCGGGAGCCCGCGGTCATCGCCACGCTGAGCGCGGGCGCGGTGTGCACCCGGGACGTGGTGTGCCTGCGCGCGGACGAAACCGTCGCGGGGGTGTGCCGCGCGCTCATACACACCACGCACAACGCGTTCCCGGTGTGCGCGGCGCGCGGCGCGCCTCCCCGCGGCGCGAACCGCGGCGCTCCGGGGGAAACGCGCGATTCTCGCGACGAGAATCCGTCCTTCGTCGAAACCGAACCGGTGTGGCGCGTCGAGACATCCGGGTCATCCGGGTTAGGGTCATTAGGGTCATTAGGGTCATCTTCGCCCGAGCTTCTCGGGGTGGTCTCGCGGTCCACCTTGCTGGGCATCCTTGAGCGAGCGGTGCACGCGCGCCGCCCGTCCGAGCGCGGCGCCTCCTCGCAACTGCGCGTCCCGGCGTCGGCGCTCGGCGACTTCGTGTCGCTGACGCCGGCGGAAGGCGTCGTCCCCGCGGACGAGCTCGGTTTGATCCCCGCGCACGTCCCCGCGTCGCGCGCGTACCGCGAGTTCGCGCTGCTCGGCGCGCGGCGCGTGCTGGTGGTGGAGTCCGGCGGGGGGAGCCGGCTGGCGGGGGTGATCACGCGCGGCGACCTCGTCGAGGCCTCGGAGGATTTCGAGGGGCGGGTCGCGCGGCGCGCGGCGGCGGCGAGGCGCCGGGGGCGGAGGCGCGGCGCGCGCGAGTACATGAGCGCGTTTGAGGATCTCGAGGGTCTGCAAGCGCAGCGCGATCGCGACGGATGAACGGTAGCGAAAGAGCGAAAGCGGACGCGACGGAACCACACTATTTAGTAGACCACTTTGTCTACGTAGGCTACTTGAAGGACCTACGTAAGTTATCCAGTTTAGGAAACGCGCGGCGCCTCGGAACCCGCCCTCGGAACCCGCTCCATCGCGGAATCGCGCGGGACTCGTTTTTGTTTCGGGACACTGGGAAACACTCCCGTTTCCCGTTTCGCATGCTTCTCCTTCTCCTTCTCCTTCAGGCTCAGGCGCCGCTTCACCGTCGCCGCCGAGACGCGGGGCGCCGGCGGCGACGCCGCTTTTTCGTTCGACGACGGGAGCGCGGCGAGCGCGGCGCGCGGCGCGAACCCCGCGGGGGGCGCCATGGCCCGCCGCAGCTCCTCCCGCGCGCGTTCCCTCGCCTCCGCGCGCTCGGAAGTTGCCGCTGGGAGGGTGGCCGCCTCGGCGTCCGCGGCGGACCGCAGCGCCTCCGCCGTTCGCCGTTCGCGCGCCTCCGCCGCCTCGGCTTTCGCGCGCGCGCGCTCGGCGCGCTCGGCGACGTCGGCAATCTGCCGCCGCAGCGAGTCGAGCTCTGGGCGCACGCGCGCGCACTCCGCGTCCGCGATGGCCGCCTCCTCCGCCGCCTCCTCCGCGGCGGCAGCCTCCATGGCGGCGAGGTTCCGGAAGTGGTTCCGGTCCTCCTCCGCCTTCGCCAGCGCCGACGCGAGCGCGGCGGCGCGCGCTTCGTAAGCCTCGGCGCGCGCGGCGGCGGCGTCGCGCGAATCCGTCGCCTCCGCCGCGGCGCGCTCGAGCGAGGCGACGCGCGCCTCCGCGTTCGTCGCGCGCGCTTCCGCGAGCGTCAGCGCGTGTTCTGTGGTCAGATCGTGGGGCATCTCCGACTCGAACGCGTGTTTCGCCCCGAACGCCAGCTCGGCGCGGAGCCGCGCGACCTCCGCGGAACTCGCGGTTGGAAAACCGGTTTCGTTCGAGGGGGTCGCCTCGTCATCAGCCCCCGGTACGTCCGGCGAAGGACCCGCCGACGTTCCGGGGAGTTGACCCGTCTCTGGGTCGAGCCGAAGCAACGACGCGAGCCTGGCAACCTCGGAGAGGTACACCTCGTTCTCCGCCTCGAGCTCGAGGACGCGCGTCGCGCGTCGCGCCGCGCCGCCGTCGTCGTCCCCGCGCTCGAGCGCCTCCAGCGCGCGCTCGCGCTTGCGGAGCTCCCCCGTCGCGCGAATCACCTCCGCCTGCGCCAACTTCAGTCGCGTCGCCACATCGTCGTTGACCCGCTTGAGCTCGATGACCTCCTCCGCGAGGCGCTCCTTGTCGCGGGTCATGAGCGACGCGACGCTCTTCTCGCGCTCCGCGCGCTCGCGCGCGACCGACGTCTGCCCTCCGCTCGTCGACCGATCGTGGAGGGTCCCCGACGGGGCGCGTCGCCGCGGGACCGACGAAGACGCGCCAGACCCGACCGGCGTGGGACGCGATGGCCGACTGGGCCCGGGAGCGGCGCCGCGTCCTCGTCCGCCCGCACCTCCCGTCGGGTCTCCCACACGCCGGGGAGGGACACGCCCGGCGGTATCGTCCATAGGCATGGCCGTGCGCGGGCCTATCCTCCAAGCCCCGCGCGCGCAGGAATGAAGGTTCGCTCTGAAACGGCTCATTTTTTTCCGGAGAAGAGGAAAAGCGTCTGCTTTTCGTTTCAGTCTCCTGGGCGCGCGTCCGCAATCATGGCTGACGATGGCGGGGGCAGCAGGCTCGACAGGCTTCTCCGCCTGCTCGAGACCGGCTCTTCTCCCGCTGCGAGGCACGAGGCGGCGAGGCAGATCGGCGAGCTCGCCTCTGCGCACCCGAACCAGCTCCCCAACCTCCTGCGAAGGGTACGAACCCAGATCCGGAATCGCGCGGGTGCCCGCCCGCCTCGACGCGTTCGTTTCCGCTGCGCCGAAGATCTCGCGGACCCCCCGCGATTCGCGCGCGACGTCCCCGGGTTCGAGCGCGCGCGCGCGGTCACGACGACGAGACACCGTGTTTTCACCTCCGGATTCATCCCGCGTGGCACGCCCGGTACCGGCGGAGAAGAGACTCACCGCACCGTCCCTCACGCCCCATTCCTCACACGAAAAAAAAGATCCGAGGGTTCCTGAAGCACAAGCAGTGGGAAACCCGCGTCGCGTCCGCGCGGACCATCGCGCACATCTGCGAGGGCGTGAAGCACGCCACCGTGGCTGACATCGCGCGGCTGGAGGGCGTCTCCCCGGAGCAGGCGGTCGAGCGCGCGGCGCACCTGAAGCCGACGAGCGAGGAGGAGGACGACGCCGCCGGCGACCTCGCCTTTGCCGAGTTTGACATCGTGGGCGTGCTCGAACGCGCCGCGCCGCTCCTCGCCGCCAAGTCCGGGGACGACGCGCTCTTCGGGGGCGCGGAGAACGATAAGGACGACGCCAAGAAGCAGCTCAGCAAAGCCGAGCGGCTGCGGCTCGCCAAGCAGACCCTGAAGCAGCGGCTGGGCATGGCCCTCGACTCGACGCTGGAGGGCGCCGCCGAGGAAAGGGACGGCGCGGCTACGCGCGCCGACGCCGGCGACGCGGCGCTTTCTTCGGGCGCCGCCGCCGGCGACGTTTCGGCGTCCGCGAAGGCCAACCTGGACGTGGACAAGTTCGTGGACGTGGACGACCTGGTCGGGGAGGAGGACGTGGCCGATGTGAAGGTGGAGGCGACCGACGACGCCGAGAAGAAGATGGACGCCTCGGACCTGACGCAGCTCTCGGCGCGCGAGCGCAACCGTCTGAAGCGTAAGATGAAACGCGGCGCGCGAGACGCCGCCGACGGCGTCGAGCCGGCGGCGAAGCGAGGCCGCAAACCGGGAAGCGCCGGCGCTTCCGGTAAGAATGCCATCGACCCCGAGACCGCCGCTCGACTCGCCGCCGAGGCGGCGGAGGAGGAGGACGAAGCCGCCGAGGTGGAGGCTGGCGGCTGGCCGCTGGCGCGGACCTGCGAGAAGCTCGCGTACTCGCTCTTCGCGCCGCGCTGGGAGGAGAGGCACGGCGCCGCCGCCGCGCTGCGCGAGGTGCTCCGCACGCACGCCGCCTCGGCGGCCGTGCCCTCTCCACCACCGCGCGCGCGGGGCGTCGAGCCGGACGCCGCGGCGCGGGCTGCGCGCAAAAACGCCTCCTGGCTCGAGGACGCCGCCGTGCGCCTGCTCTGCGTCCTGTCCCTGGATCGCTTCGGGGACTACGTGGGCGACGGCGTCGTCGCGCCCGTGCGCGAGACCGGCGCGCAGGCGCTGGGCGCCGGCCTGCTCCCTCTCCCGCCGCGCGCCGTCGAGGCGGTCGTCACGTGCATCCTGGTGCTGCTCCGGCGCCCGGAGTGGGAGGTGCGCCACAGCGCGCTGCTGGCGCTGCGGTACGTGCTCGCCGCGCGCGA
>Ga0181564_10004314_pt1 | contig 12049 bp, 7 predicted proteins | sample 011ome_24_FD_134512 | JGI IMG/M metagenome (GOLD analysis project Ga0181564, IMG submission 134512) | Coastal salt marsh microbial communities from the Groves Creek Marsh, Skidaway Island, Georgia - 011513CT metaG (megahit assembly) | ecosystem: Environmental > Aquatic > Marine > Intertidal zone...
AAAGGATGCCTCCATATCAGCACTGCTGGATCAAAACCGTGGACACCATGCCCGACGATATTCGTCTTAACCAGTGCTTGCTAGCCTACGCGTCTGACATGACCCTGATTGATACCGCCGCGCGACCTCATGGTGTTGCTTGGACTGACGATAAATTTCAAGTCGCAAGCCTTGATCACGCCATGTGGTTTCACCGTCCATTTCGTACCGATGAATGGCTGCTCTACGCTCAGGACAGTCCTTTTGCTGGCGGTGGTCGAGGCTTGAGCAGAGGTAGCATTTATACCCAATCCGGTGAGCTGATTGCGTCTGTTGCTCAGGAAGGCTTGATGCGATTGCATCCCGCCTGAAGTGAATCAAGCGAGGTATTCGCAACGTCTGAAGACAGGAATGCCAGCAATCAGCGGATCTGATCAGATCCAATAGAAATCCATGATAAAAGCCCATTAGCTGTACAATTGTCAGTGAGCTTTACATAATGCATCGCTTGCTTGCTTGCCAAAGCAACCCATTTAAGTGCCGTGTGTTTTCGCTGTGGCACATCCACCGGTTCATTGAAGGGATACCCCGTGACACTGAAGAACGCAGATAAACTGGCCAGCGTTGAGGTCATTCAGCAGAATTTTGAGCAGCGTAACTATATTTGCAGTCTCCAGATAGCGACTGCCGTGTTTCTGGCCTATCACCTTGGCAAACCGATCCTGATCGAGGGTCCTCCCGGCGTCGGTAAAACAGAACTGGCGAAAACCACGGCCGAACTGCTCGATATCGAATGTGTCAGGTTGCAATGCTATGAAGGGCTGGATGAGTCCAAGGCGATTTACGAGTGGAAATACGGTAAACAGTTACTTTACACCCAAGTGCTGAAAGAGACATTGAGCGAAATTCTCGAGGGCGCCAAGGGGCTGGCTCAATCAGTCGGTAAACTGCATGAATTTGGCGACATCTTCTTCTCAGAGGATTTCCTCGAACCCAGGCCTCTGCTGAAAGCGCTCAAAAACGACGAAGGCTGTGTCCTACTGATTGACGAGGTGGACAAATCTGACCACGAGTTTGAGTCTCTGTTGCTTGAAATGCTCTCGGACTTTCAGCTGTCTATTCCTGAGATTGGTACGGTTAAAGCTAACCCGAACCGAAAGCCTCTGGTTTTTCTCACTAGCAATAACACACGAGAAATCAGTGATGCACTCAAGCGTCGCTGCCTGCATCTATATATTCCCTTTCCTGACGCTGCGCTTGAAAAGCAGATTATTCAGGCTCGAGTACCTGAGCTTGCCGAGAATCTGCGAAATCAGCTGGTGACGTTTATTCAGGAACTGCGCGAAATGGATCTAAAAAAAGTCCCTGCGATCAGCGAAACCATCGACTGGGCACGCACCCTGATTCTGCTGCATTCGGAATCCCTGAGTCCTGAACTGGTGCGCCAAACACTGAATGTGATCCTTAAGTTTCAAGAAGACATTGAGGCTGTAGATTCAGAATTGCAGACCCTCACTAACAAAGCTTTGAAGGGCAATCAGGGATCCTAACGTGGTAGATTCGACCCTGGTGGATTTTGTCAAAGCGCTGCGCAACGCAGACCTGAAGGTCTCGCCGGCTGAAACGCTGGATGCGATGCAATGCATGGATTTGGTGGGGTACCAAGATCGACGCTTTCTCAAAGATTCACTGGCTATGGTGCTGGCAAAAACCACAGATGAAAAGGATGCGTTTGAGACCTGTTTCAATCGTTTTTTTACTGCCGACAAATTTCGTCAGGAAACAACCGATGAGTTTGAGGGCGGCAAGGGGGATGATTCCTTCGATGATGGCGACCTTGATGATGACTCAAGCGGCAACCAACAATCTGGCAAAGGTGGTGGTCAAGGTGGCGGTAAGGGTGCCGGTGAGCAGCAAGCAGAAGAAGAGATTGCCGGCCTGCCACCCACTTCAACACTGGGCAAACTGTTGCTCCAGGGCAGCCGCGCCGAACTGATGATTCAGATTGCCGAATCCGGTCGCGCAGTCGAGGTCAACCAGATTGTTGTATTCACGCAGAAAGGCCTCTACACCCGCAAAATTATGGATGCCATGGGCCTCAAAGGCCTGCAGGACGAGATCGGTGAACTTCAAACCCGAGCAGGTAAACCCGAGCAACAGCTGGCCGGACGACTCAAGGTGGCCAGAGATCAGCTGCGTGAACGGGTTCGCGATTACGTCGAACGGCAGTTTTTTCTTCACGCAGATGAGCAAGGCAAGCAACTTCGAGAAGAGCTGCTGAAAAAAGTCAAACTCTCCAGCCTCGAAAAACGCAATTTTAAGGACGTGCAGGAAATCGTCCTAAAAATGGCCAAGAAGCTGATCGCGATTCACTCAAAGCGCCGCAAGACTTATAAGCGTGGCCAACTGGACGTGCGCAAAACCCTGCGGCATAACATGCAGTACGATGGCATGTTTTTCGACCTGCGGTGGAAGGCCAGTAAGGTCGACAGACCCAAGGTGATGTGTATTTGCGACGTCAGCGGCTCAGTCAGCAATTACTCTCGGTTCCTGCTGATGTTTCTCTATAGCCTGGCCAGTATCTTACCCAAAGCCCGTTCCTTCGCTTTCTCATCTGATCTGGGAGAGGTCACCAGACTGTTTGAAGACAGCAGTCTTGAAGATGCCTTGTCGAAAACCATGCGCGACTATGGCAACGGCTCAACAGATTATGGCCGAATGTTCCAGGATTTTAAAAATCACTGCATGGACGATGTGAATAATAAAACCACCATTATTATTCTGGGCGATGCACGAAACAATTACGGTGATGCACGCGCCGAAATACTTCGCGAAATGTATGACAAGGCCAAGCGGGTGATCTGGTTGAATCCCGAGCCCCGCTCGAGTTGGGCGGTTGGCGACTCGGAAATGAAGAAATACACGGCCGCCTGTCACCAAGCCGAAGTCTGCAACTCACTGCAGCACCTGGAACGCGTAGTCTCGAATCTCCTCAAAACGGCCGGCTAACTCGACACGCCCGGCACTGCCGCCGTTGCAGGGCCTTTGCTGAGCGCGCGCCCTGACGCTAGATCGTTAACCCTCTTTATGCATTTGGTTCGCCTGGCGCAAGACCTTTCTTAGAGCCGTCCTTTTCATGCTGACCTTCTCAAACGGTCTGCCCAGACATGGCCTCACGGTGGTCAAGCATGGTAGTATTCCTGCCAGAGATGTTAAGCAGCAAATTTACCTCGTGTCACTCGCTAACGGCTGAATGGCAATTATGGCAAATAAAGCGTCAACTTCTCAGAACCAGTTACTCTCTGCGCTCGTCGCCGAGCTCAGCCTACCGTTAGTCAGGCATCTGGCTAAAAAGGGCTGGAGTACTGATGACGCCAACGACTTGGCCCAAGAAGCCTTCCTCCGCATGCACAAGTTCCAGCAGTCGCAACCCCTGGAAAATGCGCGCGGTTTTCTTTTCAAAACAGCCAACAACCTGGCTATTGATCAATTACGACGCTCCAAACTCCATGTGAATTACCTGCTAGCTGCATCAACTCCAGAGATCGGCCAAGACGATGAGAATCGCTCGGCACCGTCTCCGGAACGCACTGTGGCTGCGAAACAGGAACTCGCGCAACTCTATGCGCTCATCGATAAACTGCCAAACAAGATCAAGGTCGCATTTTTGCTACACCGTGGCAGAGGTCTTAGCTACTCGGAAATCGCTGCCGAGATGGGCGTCTCCAACAGCATGGTGGAGAAATATATTACTGAAGCGTTGAAATTACTGCGTCGTGAACTAGCCCGTTAACTCGCTCATGGTTCGCAGCAAGCGCTCACTAACCGGCTCCACACTTTTTGCACGGGGTCCTGCATTTACTCTGCCAATGGTTAAACTTTTGAGCCGTTTTCGAACAGAACTGAATAAATTGTGACCTTTCGCATCTGCCTGTTTCGATATCGAGCTTCGAAATCGACTTTCGATATCAACTTTCAATATTGACCGGTTTCTGCGCCAAAAATCATCTTTCTTCATATTTCCTATCTTTAATCCAATTATTTTCCATTTTCATTGGGGTACTGCCTGGCTTGTCCGTCTTTCAATTACCGGTGAATACATTCGCCGGCACGACACCTGCTTTGCAGACCGGCTATTGCATAAAGCTAGGACGACAGAGTTTGCCCAGCAAGGCGCCACTAAATCACTATCCAATGAGTTTGGGGGAAGATGCTATGTTGAGAAAAACACCACTAGCGACCGCGATTAGCTCTGCGTCGCTCGCGAGTGCTTTGGTCGCCACCAGTGTGGCCATGCCAGCATTCGGAGCCAACGAGGCTATCATCGATGAAGTCGTAGTTACAGGTACCCGGATCAAACGCGCAGATCTCGAGAGCGCCAGCCCGGTCACCGTAATTAGCCGCCAAGAGATTGAAAATAAGGGCTTTACTGATGTCGGCCAGTTACTGCAGCGTATGCCTTCCATGGCCGGATCACCTATCGGCACTACCACCAACAACGGTGGTGACGGTTCTGTACAAATCGACCTGCGGGGTCTTGGTGTGGTTCGAACCCTGACATTGGTTGATGGTAAGCGGACGGTTGACGGTGGCGACTATCAGACCATTCCGGCGACCATGATTGAACGCGTTGAGATACTCAAAGATGGTGCATCAGCAGTCTATGGCGCTGACGCGGTTGCAGGTGTTGTCAACATCATCACACGGCGTGATTTTGAAGGGCTTAAAGTTGAAGCGTTTACCACCGACTACAACAATATGAAGTCTGGCAAGCAAGACAGTTACAATTTCATTGCCGGAAAGTCGTTTGATGGCGGGAACTTCATGTTTGGTGGCGAGTATGTCAAGCAGGAAGAAGCCTATCAATCTGATGCGCCTTGGGCTTTCTTTCAAGACTCCTACTATATCTACCCTGGTGGTTGCGAAGCGCAGCTGACGGCACCCTACGACGGCACGCCCACTGGCGGCTGCTACACGGTTGGTTCTTCACGAATACCCGAAAGCCGTCTGAATACCACCGAGTATGTTCAACGTAAGAACGCAGACGGCACACCCAGGTTGTATGACCCAATCAACGACGCGTTGAATGGCGAGGCCGGATACAATCCAGCGAATGCGGTGCCTACCTTCAGCACATCCAAAGTTTTAATGAATGAGGGTAATGGCCTGGTGGCCTATGATGGTCGCACTTACAACTATGCGCCAGTGAACTACATTCAGACGCCCTACGAGCGGACAAACCTGTTTGCCCACCTGAATTACGCGCTGACAGATGACGTGAACCTATCTGCAGCTATGCGTTACAACAAGCGCCAGTCAGCCCAGGAGTTGGCGCCACAACCATACAACTCGCCGACCGATCCCGCTTACAATGGCACCTACATTCCATTGGATCCGATCACCGGACTGCCCCTGCGCGAAGTTGACGCCATTAACTCGGATGGCGATACCATCAGCATTTATACTGCCAACCAAACCCTTGGCAGCGTTGTCGCTCCCATCGCGTATAGCGGTATTTCGCCCGATAACTATTACAACACCACAGGTTTTGCTATTCGTGACGCCCGTCGGCGCATGGTAGAAACCACTCGCAGCTTTACTCAGGACGTTGACCAACTACAAGTCGTTTTTGGCCTTGACGGTGAGTTCAACGACATCACCTGGGATATCTACTACAACAAAGGATGGCGTGATCGCACAGACATTGACTATGGTCAGTTCTTTGGCGTCAACCTTGCCAATGCTATGGGACCCTCGGCCGACCTGAATGGCGACGGGACTCCTGAGTGTTATACCAATATCACTGATGCCAGCACCCTCATCGCAAGTTGCGTACCCATGAACTTCTTCGGCGGGCCCGGTGCTTTGACACAGGCAATGATCGATTATGTCGCCATCGATCTGGTAGATACCTTTGAGCAAGAGACGGACCAATACGGCTTTAGCTTGACCGGCTCTAGCCTAGAACTACCCGCTGGCGCACTCGGGTGGGCGGTTGGTTTCGAACATCGTGAAGAGGCCTATGCTTACAACCCGGATTCTGGCAAGCAAAAGGGCGCAGTCACCGGTAACAAGGGGGCTGGAACAACCGGTGGCTACCGCTCAGACAGCGTGTTTGGCGAGTTGCTGATACCCGTATTTGACAATGGCGAGCAATCAGCGACGATGACTGCCGGACTGAGATGGGACGATTTCAGCACATTTGGCGATGATACGACCTATCAACTTGGCCTCGAAGCGAATGTGACACAGGATCTGAAACTGCGAGCGACCTATGGCGAAGTCTTTCGTGCGCCCAACATCAGCGAGTCTTTTGCAGGGGTCGTGGATGACTTCCCCACTTACAAGGATCCCTGTATTCCAGCAGAAGGCTCAGCACTGCCGCCGGGCTGCGCACAAGAAGGGGTTCAACTTGACTCACAGGTATTGGCCAGAGTTGGCGGCAATCCTAATTTGACAGCCGAGTTTGGCGACACCTTTACCGCAGGTCTGGTGTATACGCCTGAGTTCGCCTACGGCTCAGCGTCTCTCACGATCGATTACTGGAAAACCGACCTGGAGGACTTGATCAGTACGCTTGGAGTTAACTATATCCTTGATGACTGCTACAACAAGGAAAACGCCAACTCTTGCGCTTTGATCACTCGCCGGGGGGACTATAGCATTGCGCAAATACTGGATGCGCCCTTGAATGTCGCCCTTGCTACGGCTGAAGGCGTTGATACTGAAGTACGTTATACCTTTGATACTGAGTACGGTCAGTTTGACGCCTCGGTTTTATGGTCGCATATGCTTGAGCGAACTCAACAGGCATTTGCTGGTGATGACATAGTGGATATCGCCGGCACCTACGATGGCGACAATGCCTATGCTGAAGATAAGGTCAGCTATTCCATAGACTGGTCAAGAGGCGATTTTCATGTTGCGTACCTGGGTGAGATGATTGGCTCTATGACAGGCGACGATGCTTTTGGCGTAGGTTACACCCAGAGCATTGATTCGCAGCTGTACCACGATATCATTCTGGGTTACTCCTACAAGGATAGCGGCTTGAGCGCGACCGTTGGCCTCACCAATATCACCGACGAGGAGCCACCTTTCATCGACACCGGCTTTAATGCCAAAACCGACCCGTCAACCTATCGGTTATTTGGGCGTGGTTACTATGTGCGATTGTCCTGGGAAATGAGCGAGTAAGCGGGTGCCTGCTTGTGATACTTTGCGCAGCATAGGCCAGTGACTATGCGCCAGTGACCATGCGCCAGTGACAGAGCGACTTGACTGAGTACCTGGGATGAGTACCTGGAATGAGTACCTGGAATGAGTACCTGGAATAAGCGCCTGGACTGGCAGAAAAGAAATAGGCCGCGTAAGCGGCCTTTTTTATGACCACTTGCTACGCGTTTAGGGCCTTCAGCCCACCCTGCTATCTGAGCTTTTATCGCAGCGAACGCATCGCCAGTCACTGGTCTCAACCTGAAAGTGAGCGCATGTCCAGAGTGACTGAAAAACTCCGGATCAGCCGGTTATTAAAAGCTCTGCTGTCACGTCTGGCGGAAAAGCCGGTTGATTCAGGCACTGAGCGCTTCTGACACGAGCAGTGCCAGCGCAGATCTGCTAATGTGCTACACTGTGCCACTTGCCAAAAATGTGTCGAGAGATAAATGAAAAATTGCCTGGCAATGCTGCTCTTGTTGAGCTTCAGCGGTCCAATTTGGGCCCAAAATAAAGCGACCTCGGTCAACTTTGAGACTCAGACAATTACTATCGCCTTGACCCAGGAGCCGCCTCAGCTCAATGGCATGAAGGCGACTGACCAGGTCAGCATTCTGATCCTGAGTCACGTCATGGAGGGTCTTACTCGCTATGACAGGCGCGGAAATATTGTGCCTGGTGTCGCAGAACGCTGGGAGATCAACGATAAAGATGCGACTTTCTGGTTACGAGAAGATGCCCTCTGGAGTGATGGCGAACCCGTAACAGCACACGACTTCGTCTTCGCTTGGCGTAATGCTCTAAAGCCTGAGACTGCCTCTGAATATGCGTTTATCCTTTACCCCCTTTTAAATGGTGAGGCCATCAATAAAGGCGAGATGGATGCGGCTCGCCTCGGCGTCGAGGCTATTGATGATCGAACTTTGCACATTCGCTTTGAGCGACCCACTGGCTATTTCGACAAGCTCACAGCCTTTGTGACCTATTTTCCAGCTCGGCAGAATTTTTTCGAATCCCGAGACCAACGTTTCGGCGCTGACGCTACGGACCTGCTTTACAACGGCCCGTTCCAGATCAGCCAGTGGGTTCATAGCGCATCACTGCGCATGACCAAGAATCCTTATTACTGGGATCGCAGCAATATCACTCTGAACGCCATCAATGCCGACTATATTACCGCCGATACTCGATCTCGACTGAACCTCTTTATAGACGGCAAGATTGTCAGCACAGAACTGGATGGCGAAACTTACAAAGACGCCCTGACCCAACGATTTCGTATTCGACGTTTTACGACCGGTACCGTATTCTTTCTCGAATATAATCATCGCGACAATCGGATTACTCGCAACCTGAACCTACGTCGAGCGATCCAGCACGTGTTTGATCCCGACGAAATGGTCAACAAGGTACTGGCAACACCGGGAAATCTGCCCGGTAAAAGCTTGTTTCCGGTCTGGCTCAAAGGCAAACACGACAAGTTTCGCCAGGAATATCGAGCACCTGAGGCGCCACTGGATCTGAATCAGGCTCGACAATATCTTGCGCAAGCTAAGGCAGAGCTGGGCCTTGCGACTCTTCCACCCTTAGTCTTACTGGTTGGTGACAGCCCCACCGCGGCCAAACAAGCGGAGTATCTACAGGGCAAACTCAAGGCAACCCTTGGCCTTGATATCAAAATAGACATTCAAACCTTTAAACAACGCCTGGCGAAAATGACCGCTGGCGAGTTCGACATAGTGGCTGCCGGCTGGGGCCCTGATTTTGACGACGTTATGACCTTTGGCGATCTGCTGACGTCCTGGAATCTGAATAATCGCGGGCGTTACAATAACCCCGCCTACGACGAGCAGGTGCGCATCGCCATGAACAGCGCAAATCCGGCTGTACGCATGGATGCCATGGGTAAGGTTCAGCAAATTGTGTTCGATGATGCCGTCATTTTGCCTCAATATGAACAGGGGGTTATTTACTTGCTGCACCCCGCCTTGCGCGGAGTGGTGAGGCGCGTTGTTGGCGCCGACCCGGATTATACTTACGCACAGGTGATCGAACTCGATCAAAAAGACTAGCCGTCATTACCAAAGGTTTGACTCATGTTAGCGTACACCCTGAAAAGACTGCTGGCCGGCATCATCACTGTCTGGTTTATCGCGACGGCGACTTTTATGGCCATGCATATGGTGCCAGGTGACCCATTGATGAACGACAAGGCTGTGACCGCGGAGATTCGAAAGAATCTTGAGATCAAGTACGGCCTGGACAAGCCAGTCACTGAGCAATATTTTATTTTTATGGGCAATATGCTTCGGGGCGACTTCGGTATCTCATTCACTCAACAGAATCGTCGAGTCAACGATATCATTCGCGACCACTTTCCGGTTTCAGCGACACTGGGCTTGCTTGCAATTTTCTTTGCCGCGACGGGCGGTATTATCTGGGGAGCCTTAACCGCACTCTATCGCAATCGTCTGCCGGATATTATCATCATGTTCTTGGTGATACTTGGCATCTCAGTACCCAGTTTCGTGTTCGCCGCCCTTGGTCAACTCCTGTTGGTTAACATTAATGGGCTGCTGGGATTCTCCCTGATTCCTGTCGCTGGCTGGGGCACCTTTTCCCACATGCTCATGCCATCGCTGGTCCTGGGACTTGGTACCATGGCCTTGCTAACGCGCTTGATGCGATCATCCATGCTGGAGGTTGTCAACGAGGACTATATCAAGACCGCCAAGGCTAAGGGCCTGTCTCCCCTGCGGATTTTCTTCAAGCATCAGTTAAGAAACGCGATTCTGCCGGTGATCACCATTCTTGGACCCTCCATCGCCGCCATTACTACCGGCGGCTTTGTCGTTGAACTGGTTTTTGCGATTCCCGGTCTGGGCCGTTACTTCGTTCAGGCGGTACAACAACTAGACTATACCGTGATCATGGGTACCACTGTATTTTTTGGTGCCTTTCTGGTCCTGATGGTCATACTGGTTGATATTATCTACGGTTTTGTTGACCCAAGAGTGAGGCTGCAGTAGATGAGCGATAGTTTCGTCCCTGACTTTACTCCAGCCAGCCATGGCCAAAGCCTTGAGCACCTCTCCAGACCGTCTCTCTCCTATTGGCAGGATGCCTGGATTCGTCTTCAGCAGAATACTCGCGCGATTATCTCCCTCTACATAGTTGTTGGTCTGGCTTTATTTACACTGGCTGGGCCTTTGCTTTGGCAGGTCGACCCGGCATTGCAGGATCTTAACCAAATCTCTCAGGCGCCTTCCTTGCCGAAGCGGGCTTTACTCGCTGATCCTTATGAGCGCTGGCAGCCAATTATTCTTGACGACTTTCCCAGCGAACCAGAAACTGATATGGACTTGACACTGCTAACAGCGCCCACTGGTGTCGATACTCTGGGAGAGCCAACCACTCAGCAGATCCGGCTGCGCTGGAACCCGGTTGTCGGCGCGGGAGGCTACAGCATTTACCGTAATCAGCATGTGCCCGAGGGTCTCAATGATCTGGGTCTGCCTCTGGCAACCACCCTTGGCGGCAATGAGATCAGCTATGAAGATCGTCTTAATCTCGAGCAACGAGAATATTACTACTCTATTGTACCCACTGATGGCTTTGATGAGGCGAATAGCTATAGCACTATAAAAGTCGTACCCACCATTGCTATCACTCGCGAAGAGGCAATCCATAGAGGGCTCATTGAAGCCGACTCCGATATCCAGATTGGCGAGTCACTTTCGTTGCGCTTTCACCCCTTTGGAACCGACTATCTGGGCCGCGACATGCTGGCCAGGTTGATGCAAGGCGCGAGAGTTTCCCTGTTTATCGGCATCTGTGCACCTTTCCTGTTTGTCCTGTTTGGCATTCTGTATGGCGGCTTTGCCGGTTTTTTCGGTGGTCAGTTAGACTCCCTCTTGATGCGTTTTGCAGACTTTGTCGTCGCTCTACCATTTTTACTGTTCATGATCCTGTTCAAAATAGCCTTTGGCATAGGCCCTGGAGAGAGCGGCGTCATACCCATGTTAATCGCATTAATATTATTGGGCTGGCCAGCTACGGCGCGACTGGTCCGCGGCCAGGTGCTGCAGATTAGAAACAATGGCTATATCGACGCTGCTCGCCTGCTCGGCGCTAAGAACAGCTACCTGATTATTCGCCACATACTGCCGAATACGATGGGCGTCATACTGGTCACCTTGACCTTTGCAGTGCCTGGGGCGATCTTTACCGAGGCCTTTCTGTCGTTTATTGGCATGGGGGTCGCGCCACCTACCCCTTCCTGGGGGTCTATGTGCAACGAGGGTGTCAAAACCATGCTGAGTCATCCGCACGAGCTAATTTTTCCTGCACTGTTTATCAGCGTCACGGTACTGGCATTCAATCTCCTCGGGGATGGCCTCACTGAGGCCCTCGATTCTCGTATGCGATCAAGGTAAGCCTACATGTCGAACAAGATACTTGAAGTCGAGGACCTCAGCGTAGAGTTCGCAACGTATGGCGGTAACGTCAAGGCAGTTCGCGGGGTCAGCTTTGCGGTCAATCGTGGTGAAACCCTCGCCATAGTTGGTGAATCAGGTTGCGGCAAGTCAGTCACGGTTCAGGCGATCATGGGCATTATTCCCATGCCACCTGGAAAAATTACCGGTGGTACCGCAAAACTTAATGGTCAAAACATTTTAGGTCTGCCGCCAAGCGCGGCAAATCGATTTCGAGGCGTCGAAATTGGCATGATATTTCAAGATCCAATGACGTCTCTGAATCCGACCATGACAATCGGTGATCAGATCTCCGAGACGCTGATGGTTCATCGCGGCATGAGTCACTCAGATGCATCAAAGCGTGCCGTCGAGCTACT
>Ga0181564_10004320_pt1 | contig 12042 bp, 7 predicted proteins | sample 011ome_24_FD_134512 | JGI IMG/M metagenome (GOLD analysis project Ga0181564, IMG submission 134512) | Coastal salt marsh microbial communities from the Groves Creek Marsh, Skidaway Island, Georgia - 011513CT metaG (megahit assembly) | ecosystem: Environmental > Aquatic > Marine > Intertidal zone...
ATGCAGGCTACTGCCGAGTTCACCCAAAGTTCTAACGCCACACGCTTTGCCACAGGCATATCGGCGCAGGTCTTTAGCACAATACAAGGCACAGATGCTATCTACATTGCTTCTGGCATATCAGATCAGGATGCGGCGTTTATTGTAGAATCCTCCGCTCAAGCCATTTTAGACCTATCTTCCGACATGTCAGCGGAGTTTACACAAACATCATCGCCAAACATGCTGTATTCTGGTATATCTAATCAGAGCGCGGAGTTCACGCAAACAACTACGCCAAACGCAATCTATTCCGGTTTGTCAGAAATAGAAGCGGTATTTATAAATACAGGCACGGGTAGCATTATTAAAGATCCCGGTCCTGTGGATATTAGCGCCGCCTTCATTCAAACTACAGATGGCAGGCTATTCTGGGAGCGTATTGACGCTGATGTGCCAAGCGAAAACTGGGTTCAAATCGTGCCGACAGGCGGGATATGGACGCCGGTTAACGCAAGTGGTACAATAAACATATGGACAAACAAGGTGGTGTAAATGCCAAGTACCTATACTTCTAACACTGGTATTGAAAAACCCGGCTCCGGCGAACAGTCGGGTACTTGGGGAACTACGACCAATACCAACTTCGACATTATTGATCAGGCGTTGCACGGGCAAGCTCAGATCGTTATTAGCGGTGATCAAGACCTCACTACTAATGACGGTTCAACAAGCGACGGCGCGAACACGGTTCTTATTCTAACAGGCTCCCCGGGCGCTACCTTTGAGTTGCGCGTAACCCCAACAGATCAGGAAAAATTCTACACCATCCGCAATGAAACAAACGCCGCCTGTCGTATTATCTACAAGGGCGTGACATACTCTACACTTAACGGTGTTGAGATTGCAGCGGGTGCGTCTCAGGCTGTTACCGGTGATGGTGGCGGTGCATCTGGTGTATTTAAAAGCCTGACACCAAACACTGATCTTGTGAATGATGTAACGCCGCAGCTTGGCGGCAACCTTGATGTCAACGGGCAGTCTATCGTTAGTGTGTCAAATGGTAATATTCCAATCACACCAAACGGTACAGGTCGTGTAATTCTAGACGGCTTGTCATATCCTTCTGCCGATGGAACGGCTAACCAGTTTATTAGAACAGATGGCGCGGGAAACCTAACTTTTGCCAGCGCTTCATCTAGTCTCGGTAACTCACTAAGCCTAACTGGAGGCAGCGGCTGGACTATTTCTGTGGATGGTAGCAACAATCTGGTGTTTTCTTACGGCGGTAGCACAGTAGCCAAAATAGCTACTAATGGTGCGTTCACCTCTGAGGGTGACATCACAGCCTTTGGTACAGTCTAATGGCTTTGCCCGCCTCTGGACAAATTAGCTTATCTCAGTTCAGAACTACTTTTGGTGGCTCTGTTCCAGATAGTGTGTCTGAATACTACAGAGGTGGCTCTAATGTGGACGACAACGCCATAAATGTGAACATCCCCCAAAGTGGTGCAGCCAGCTTCAGTGATTATTATGGTGGCACGGGAGTTCAAACTAGAAATATATCTGTAAACATGGACTATAATTACGGCTTTACAGCTTTTGGTTTGACCTCGGCGCAATACGCCTCCAATCCCATAGGGACTCCGGCTAGTTTTTCTGTTGGTGCAAACAGTCTTGCATACCAGCCTGTGTTCCGCGCTGGTACGGGGTTTATTACTAGCGCAAGTATTACCATCGGGCAAAACGAGGACACGGGGGCGCAATCCGAATATGTTATGCTTTATGGTGGAACAGCATCCTCAGGTGCCACAAATATTGTAGCTAGGTGGGATGCTGGTTATTCAGGCAGCACAGGCGGCAGTAGAAGCTACTCAATCGTTTGGGGCGCAGACGGAAAAATAACGTCTATTACCTATACAGGCGGCAGTTTTAACACTGGAATTATTAGTTTTGTTACAGACAACACTTCCGCTGCAAACGCTGCCGGATATACTTGGTTTGGTTTTAGGTTAAAAAACCCATCTTATTTTAGTGGTAAAGTAGGTGAAGTTATGACAGGCACATTCTATAGCACCAGCATAACGCAGCCAGCATAGGTGATACATGCCATTAACAAAGCTACAATTTAGACCCGGCCTTGTTCAAGACCTCACCTCATACTCTAACGAGGGTGGATGGCGTGACGGTGACAAGGTGCGCTTTCGTCTTGGCTACCCAGAGAAAATGGGTGGTTGGTCTAAATATTCTAATTCTACATTTCTTGGAACTTGCCGGGCTTTGCACAACTGGATTGCGTTGGACGGCGCTAACTACCTTGGTTTAGGCACTCATTTAAAATATTACATTGAAGAAGGTGGTGCATTTAACGACATTACCCCTATTAGAAGTACAACTGCTGCGGGTGACGTAACTTTTTCCGCGACAAACGGTTCCTCGACCATTACCGTATTACACGCAGCGCATGGCGCGGTACTTGGCGACTTTGTGACTTTTTCGGGCGCGGTTAGCCTTGGCGGGAACATAACTGCTGCCGTACTAAACGCCGAGCATTCGATAACCTCTGTTATCGGAAGCAACTCTTACGAGATAACACTATCCGTAACCGCTAATGCCTCCGACACCGGTAACGGGGGCTCTGCTGTTGTTGGTGCCTATCAAATTAATGTTGGTCTAAATTCTCAAGTTGGCGGCACAGGTTGGGGGGCCGGATCTTGGGGACATACAGGTGGGTGGGGATCCGCTGCGCCCGGTGGATTGACAACAACCACTCAGATTCGTTTGTGGACACACGATAATTTTGGCGAAGACTTGTTAATAAACCCTCGTGACTCTGGGGTTTATTACTGGGATAAAAGCTCGGGTAAATCTTCACGCGCGGTAGAGCTTTCAACACTATCTGGAACCCCCACAAGTGTACCCACCATTTGTAAACAAGTGCTTGTTTCCGATCGCGACCGGCACGTTTTGGCGTTTGGCGCTGATGGTGTTGGTGCGAACTCCGCGGCTACTCAAGGTGATGGAGTGCAGGACCCGCTTTTAATACGGTTTTCTAGTCAGGAAGACCCGCTTGACTGGTGGCCTACTGCCACAAATACGGCGGGTGATTTACGGTTGGGGTCGGGCTCTACTTTTATTAAGGCGCTTGAAACAAAAAGAGAAATTCTAGTTTGGACAGACACTTCCATTACTTCAATGCGGTATATAGGCCCACCGTTTACTTTTGGTTTGCAGCAATTAGCGTCAAATATTACTATTGCTGGGCCAAACGCGGCGGCGTCTACAGAAGACTACGTTTTTTGGATGGGATTGGACAATTTTTACGTGTATGCCGGGCAAACCGCGCAACTACCGTGCACTGTAAAAGAAAAAGTTTTCAACGACATAAACATAGAACAATCCGACAAAGTTTTTGCGGGAGTTAACGCCGAATTTAGTGAAGTTTTTTGGTTTTACCCATCTGCGGCCTCTGACATTAACGACCGGTATGTGGTATATAACTACCTAGAAAAACTCTGGTATTTTGGCACTTTGGATAGAAGCGCATGGCTGGACAGAGGCACACGCACTTACCCTATAGCTACGGACGGCGATGGATATGTCTACAACCACGAATTTGGATATGACGCGGATGGCGCGGCTATGGATTCTTACATTGAATCTGCTGTTATGGATATCGGTGACGGCCAACAGTATACATATATACGGCGGCTAATTCCGGACCTAAGTTTTTCGGGTTCAACCGCACTTTCTAGCCCTCAAGCTGTTTTTACAGTAAAAGCACGGGATTTTCCGGGAGAAGACTTTGACAATACTGCTGCGGGGACTACTATTAGAACACAAATTCTTCCGGTAGAAGAATACACCAATCAATTGTACCTAAGAGCACGGGGGCGTTCTTTTGCTTTGCGCTTAGATTCAAGCGCTTTAGGAGCAAAATGGCGGCTAGGAACTCCCCGCGTTGACGTAAGACCGGATGGGCGAAGATAATGGTTAATGTCAGAGGGACTGGGATTGCGGCCCCGAGGTTACCGGAAGCCCCGCAAGAATACAGTAGTCAATACATGGCGGATTTAGTGCGTAGTTTAGAGATTTTTATACAACAGGAAAGAAACCCCGGCGAACTACGTGCAACCTCTATAACCATAACTGATTTGCCGACAAGCTCGGCAGGTTTAGAAACTGGTACTTTGTGGAACGACAGTGGAACAATCAAGGTTGCCTGAACATAGACGGGCAGAAAAAAAACATGTATAGTAACAAAACACTTAGATCACTAGGGTTGTAGGCATGGCTAAAGAAGCGCTAGAAGAAGAATTTTCCTTTCCGGACGGTGGAATTGCCGACTTCTATATGGAAGACGACGAAATCGCGGCTCTTGAAAAAGAAGAAGCAAAAAAACAGTTTGGCTCTGAAGGAATTGCTAACTTTCAAGAGGTGGCGGCGCGTATGTCTTCTTACGGGAGGGGTGGCGACGACACCATAGCGCACCTTGCCACCGGCGAAATTGTTATCCCGTTGCCGCTAATTGACAACAACCCGGAAATGAAAGCCTCTATTTTTAAACATTTAGAGGAACTAGGGATTGAAAACCCGGAACAATATGTAGTGGGCTCCCCGGCTAACTCAATTAACCCTGAAACTGGTCTCGCGGAATTTGGGTGGCTTAAAAAAGCATTTAAAAAAGTAACTCGTGCGGTTAAAAAGGGCGTTAAAAGCGTTGTTAAGCTTGTCAAAAAAGCCGCGCCTATTATTCTACCTTTTGTTTTAGGGCCAGCCGGTCTGGGTCTTAGCTCTATATACGCGGGCGCATTAGGCGCTGGAATTGGAACTTTGGTGCAAGGGGGAAGCCTAAAAGACGCCTTTAAATCTGCTCTGGTTGGCGGCGCTACAGGCGCGGTATTTAGTGGATTCCAAGGCAGCGGCTCGTTCGGAGATAATATTGCAAATTCTTTAAAGACGCCGTTTGTGGAGGGCAGCTATTTAGCAAACACTTTTGGTTCTGGGGCGCAATCAGCGGCCACTACAGCGCCACTTTCTGTGGAAGGTAGTACGTCAGCGGCGGTTAGTGAGCCACCAACCGGGGCGGATGCTATAAAAAATCAAAGCTCTGAGTTAGTTTCTCGCGCGACAGATATTACCGCTCCGCAGCCTCAACTCTCTAGCGCTAATGCTGTAACCACTATGCCTTCCTCGTATGGCGGAGATCCTATGTTGTTTGCTGGGGGTACGGACCCTGCTGCGGGAACTTACAGTAACCTCGCCTTATCGGGTACACCCGTATCTTCGGCCCCGTATCAAGTCCCGTCTGCACTGGAATCTGCAAAGAACATAGTCACGGGCGGCGGCGACGGCCGTTTTGCGGCAGCTAAAGACTTGTTTATGCCTGCGGGTCCAACTCAATCCGACATCATAACTAGAGCGGGTCAGCTACAGCAGCAAGCGGCGGCTCAAAATCTTACTTTAAGCGGCACAGAGGCAATGGCGGCTGCGACTAAAGAATTGACCCCCGGCATCATCCGCACTTTTGGCCCTGCCGCAGCCGCAGCAGGCGTAGGGTTATATGCCTCGGGCGCATTTGATGTGCCAGAGGTTCCCGAGCCAGAGCAAGGCCCAACAGGAATGGACTTGTTAAAGCAAGACCGAGAAAAATACGGTTTCAATGAAGAAACCCCGCGTCGAGCAGACGGGACGTACCTTGTAGCGTCAGACTATGCAATGAACCCTGCATATATACCTGCGGGCGGGAATCCTTTTTATTACGGGTCACGATATGCCCAGCAATATGCCGCAGAAGGCGGGGAAATTTTCCCGCGCCGCATTGGCGGGATTATGCCGGATGAAGGCATCCCCGGAAAGGATAGTGTACGTGCTATGCTGATGCCGGGCGAGTTTGTTATGACGACAGACGCCGTTAAGGGGCTTGGAAATGGAAACGCGGCCCAAGGTATTAATAACATGTATCAGATGATGCGTGGATTAGAGGCTCGTGGAAGAGGTGTGGCATAATGGCTGAAACCACAGAACAGATTGTACGGGAAGCTCCCGAAATTGAAGCCTACAAACTGGGGCTTCTAGAGCAGGCTAAAAAGCTTGCCGAAAAACCAATAACTCTCCCGGAGTATCAAGTAGCCGATATGTCCGGGCTGCAACAATCCGCGATTACCGCAGCCAGCCCCGCAACCGGCGGTATCGGGGGGTATCAGCCGTATTTGACTCAAGCCGGGTATACCGTAGGTGATGCTTACCAAGCTCTTGACCCAAGCGGTATTGGGGCTTTTATGAACCCGTACCAAGCCGCAATGCAGGCCGAGATTGTTCGGGCATATCAACCGCAGTTTAATAAAGCTGCGGCTCAAGCAATTGGCGCTGGCGCGTATGGGGGAAGCCGTGCAGCCGTTCAAGCTTCAGAAGTACAGCGTAACATGGCGCAAGCTCTAGCGCAATCACAGGCACAGAACTACGCTCAAGCGCAACAGGCACAGCTTGCTCAAGCTGAAGCTCTGGGTACATTAGGTCTTCGTCAAGCTGCTCTAGGGGAACAGGCACAAAATCAGGCGTTGCGTGACATTACAACTCAGTACGACTTTGGCAAACAGCAACAGTCTCTACAGCAGGCTGAACTAGAAGCCCAGCGTCAAAGTGATTTAGCTCAATTATACGAGCCTTATCAGAGATACGGATACCTATCAGACATCTACAAAGGTGCGCCAACGACGCAGATGAGCTTAACATCTACCACCGCGCCTAGCGTATCTCCGTTCCAACAATATGCCGGTTTAGGTATTGCCGGTTTGTCCGCCTATGCCGGGGGACAGAAAGCAGGGTTATTCTAATGATGAGCAGAGACGTAATGCAAAGGCAGATGTTTGCTAACGGTGGGGCTGCGCTTCCGATGGAGCAGGCGGGTATTTCTTCGATTATGCCGGAAGATCAGGCTATTGCTTTTGCCGAGCAAAATATGGATACCGAAGTTTTAAGTCAGGGCGTCAACGCGGCGGCGGAAGCTTTGTCTGGCTTAGAAAACGCGGAAGATTACGAAACTGTGATGAACTCATTGCGTGGAGACGAAGCCCCGCTTGAAGCGCGGTATGAAGAACTGGCGGGCATCGTAGGGGAAGAAGACGCTGCCCAGACACCCGAGTCTGTCTTGGCGTTGGTTCAGCCGGTCATTATGATGGCTTCTGTAGATCAGGGCATTGGTGAGTTAGCCGCGGAGCAAATGACGCAGCCTGTAGACGGCGCGATGGCGGAAGGCATTATGTCTACTGTGGCTCCTCCGCCGCAGCCCGCGGCCCCCGGCCCTGAAATGATGGGGGCTGGTCAGACACCACCCGTAAATTTTAACAAAGGCGGGCTGGTCCGCCGCGGCGACAACCAGCCAGTTCAATACTTTGCAAAAGGCGGCGAAACTTTAGCGGATTTTCAAAAAGCGCTAGGTTTAACTGTTACCTCGCCTCAAAACTTGACCAAGGCTTCCTTACAGGCAGGTACATACCCGGTGTATGAGCCTACGTATGACGAGCGCGTACTTTCTGCGGCCAAGGGGGCGGAAGCCCGATATGCGGCGGCAGGTTTGGGTACACCAGCGGAAAGAGCCGCGGCGCTTGAAGAACAAAAAAGAATGACGCAAGCCCAAATGCTGTTTGATATTGCAAACACAGCGCTTGCTTTTTCAGGCCCTATGGAAGGTGAGCGCCGCGGCATGAGCGCCGCGGAGCGCTTGGCGATGGCGGCACAACAAACGAAACTTTTACCGACCATTGGCGCACGTGCTCAACAACAGCTTGAGTATAAAAAAGCCGCGGACAAAGAAGAACGCGCACTTAAACTTGCGGCGGTACAACGCGGTGAGACACAGGTTGATACCGAAATAGCTGCGGAACAAGCTTTAGAATTAGCTAGAGCGAAGAAAAAAGATAAAGATCCAAAACCTATGGTCCTTCTTGACAAAACTGGAACAAAAGTTTTAGGTCAATTTAATATTAACGACTTCACTGATTATGCCGCGGCTAAAGCTTTACGAGCAAAAAATCCGGGCTCTAGGCTTTCTGGTAGCGGTCCAGAAAAACCTAATACAGTAACTATTGAAGGTCAGGTTATTGATATTACGGACATGACTAGCCCAAAAGTTATCTTTGGTGATAAAAAGAGGGACACCAAAACTGTAAATGGGCAGATCGTAGACTATACTGACCCGGACAACGTGAGAGTTATTTTTGGAACACCTGACGTAAAAACAGTTACAGTGAAAGGTCAGGTTATTGATATCACCAAACCGGAAAGTCCGAAGGTTATATTCGGAGAGAAAGATCCCACTATAAAAATAGTAGAAGGACAAGTTGTTGACCTTACGGATAAAAACAACCCTGTAGTTGTTTTTGGAGATCCTAAAAAAGATACTGCAATGGTTAACGGTCAGCTTATTGATTATACTGACTCAGATAATCCAAAAGTTATATATGGAGACAAAAATACAAAGACCACCACCGTTAACGGTGAAATTATTGACATCACCGACCCTAAAAACCCAACAGTTATATTCGGTAAGCCTGACCGTAAAACCCTTACCGTAGAAGGTCAAGTTATTGACATCACAGAAGGAAAAAGCCCTGTCGCTATCTTTGGGGACAAAGATGTTAAGACTATCACTTTGGACGGTGAGGTTCTTAACATTACGGATCCGAAAAACGTCACAGTTATGTACGGCAACAAAAATCGGGATATTAGAGTCGTTAACGGTCAACTTGTTGAAATTAAAGATGATAAGACTATTCCAATCTTCGGTGAGCGCACTCCAAAAACAGGTACTTTTGAAAACATGATTTTGAAGAGCGGTGAAAATATCCTCGTTAAGAAAGTTGGCGAAACGCTGTACGACGTTAATGGCGACCCAATTGATCTATCTACAGGTCGTTATGAAAGCGCAATTATTGTTAGCAAGGACAAAGCGTTTGAAACCTCTAGGATGGCTGGCTCACAAGCGGCGGCGGCAGAAAAACTTCGCCTTCTTAACCAAGAAATGGGGGATTCTAAGTTAGCTAATCAGATTAGCAAATCCGATGATATTCTTGGCGTTTCGGGCGGTGCTAATGTATCCCGCCGTACTTTTGACGCACTAAACTCTGCTCGAAAAGGTGTGGGCCTTTACAACAAATTCGCGCAAATTTTTAGTGAGGTTGGCGGTGCAATCGTCCCGGCCCTTAGAAACGTTGCCGCGGAAGAAGTGGAAGCGGGTTACTATATGGATGCAGTCAACGTGCTTTTCCGGGTAGCCTTGGCAAACAGCCCTCGTTTTGCAGAATCCGAGCAACAGCGCTTGGCTAAGTTGTCCCCAAGTACAGAGGACTTCCTAACTAACCCAGAAAATGCTGTTCGTAAGCTTATCGGTTTGAAGCGCCTTATGAATCAGGAATACAAAAACAACCTAAGTGTTCTATCGCGGTCTACAAACGCTTCTATCCGCCAACAGGCAGAGCAGCAAAATTACGCTATTGAGGGTGTGCTAAAAATGCTGGAGACTATTCCGGACCGTGGGTTTGTTGATGAGACTGTATTCGAGTCAACTATGGATGAAATTATGAAACGTCGTGCAGCAAGAGGAGCAGAACAGTAATGGCCGACCTTACTCGCGAAGATGATGCTGCTCTGGGGCCACCTTATGTGTATTCTCAAGATGGCGAAATAAAAACTATCGCAAACCCGTCAGAAGCAACCGCACCGGACCCTACAAAGTCGATAGATTTTACCCCGGATGAAATTCAGTTTGCCTATGAGCAACACGGAGAAGATACAGAAAAAGCATTAGCGCGTATGACTGCGACAATTTTAAATAGTCGCCCGGAGTTTCGAGGCATGGCGGATTATGACGACATAGTCTTGGGAAGCGCGCCCATCTTAGACATGATCAGGCTGCCACAAGATGCGCGTGGAAAAGGTTTAACCGACGATCAAATTCTTCGCATGTTTAGCACTATGAAGCAACTTGGTGAAGACGATGCCCCCACCGAAACAGACGCCTTCCTTCGGGGCCTTACTCGTGGCGCGTCCTCTTTTGCAACCGGCGTAGCTGGCGCAAAACTAGCCGCAACAGCGGCCCCGCCATATGTCCCACTTCCGGGCCCCTTTGCCCCACTAGGAGTTTTATCAAAACCTGCGGCGGGACTAGCGGGCTTTGTTGCAGGGTCTGTTTTCGGGGATGCTTTTATAGGTACTCCTGTAGCGGATACTCTGTTTACGGGATTAGATGATGTTGTTTTAACGCCAAAAGCGGAAGCTTTGTTCCGGTCGTATGAGTCTGCCGGAAGCGTGGCACCTTTTATTTTTATGCCGTTTGCCGCGCCGCGGTCTATGTTTAGCACGGCGTCAAGCTTAAAAAAGTTGCCGCTAGCTAATCAAGTCACAGTTTTGTCCGCAGATGATATGGCAAATCCGCTGGTGACAAAATATCTTGCCGGTCGTATATCAGGAACTCCTACTACGAGGCAGTTTACAACTTTGCGCGACAAAATATTTAAAACCGCAAGAGAAGCCGGTGAAGAGATTACCCTAAGAGAAGCCGGTAAACGAGCCGCCGCAGAGCTAAATCGTTCTGGCGCGATTACTCGCGGCACTATAGGCACTTTTGAGTTTGCAGAAAAAGCTTTAGTTAGTGGTGGGCAAAGATTTAGAGATTTGGGGCTAAAAGGCAAAGCTGGTGTTTTAGGCCTTGAAGCCACCGCAGTACCTGCTACGGGCGCAGTAGTCAATATTCAAGAGAGCATGTACCCACGTTCACCGGGAATGCGAGTAGGTGCCGAAGTCATAGGTAGCTTGGCCCCTTCGCTATCTATTCTTAAACTTGCTCCGACTATTTACAACAAGACCGGCGCATTTATCACCCGTGTTCGGGAAAACCGAACACTCGGGCAGCCTCTTGATTTGTTAGGAACACAAGAACGCGCTAAAAATCGAGCTATTGAGGACATATTCGAAATTTTTGCAGACCATAAAGAAGATCCAAACGCTTTCCTAAAAGCTTTGGAAGAAAAAATGGTGGACCCCGTTGTTAAAGACGGAAAAATTGTCAGCTATAAGTTGAAGCCGGAGTTTGCGCCAAAGCCCGGTGAACCAAAATCTTCTATATTTTCCGGTCAATTTATAGACAATCCGGCAATTGCCCAACTTGAACAAACCGTTCTTGGTCGTGGCAGCGGGGGGTTAGGCCGACAATTTGATGCTGACTTTGTTAAAAGCATGGAAATGCAAAAGGGTCAAATATTCGCGCTCCGCGGAACGGGCGACCCTGAGCTTATGAAACTGGCCGCCGAAATGATGCAAGACCGTATTTCTATGTTAATCGCGATGCGGACAGAAAAAGCCGTTGGCGACACTGTAAAAGCCGTTCAAAAAATTTATCCTGACGGAGGGGCCGAAGCAAGCCGACTTCTTGGAGAACGGTTGAGTACCACTGTAAAGCAGCAAAAAGATTTGTTTAGACGCCTTGAAAAAAACGCTTGGTCACAAGTTGACCCTAGACAAGAAGTGCCTGTTTTTTATCGCAAAGATGCGGAGACCGGTGAATTTGTGGAAAATAATGTCCCTAACTTTATCGAAGAATGGGACGCCGCTTTGTCCGATATGGACGACTTAACAAAAACCCGACTTTTAAAGGTAGATGGTGTTGCGGACATTAACCGTCGAATACTTGAGTATAAGCAGCAACTTGGATTAGACGCTACCGATCAGTTGGCGGGTAGACCTCCGGCGGTAGAAAAATTTAACGAAGCCTTTCAAAATGCTCAAGGCCTTCCCGCACGGGACAGTTTTGAACGTCTTTTACGAGATGCAGGGGTTACCGATGAGGCGACTACCGAAAATATTCAAAGAATAGGTCAGCTTGAAAGCCGTCTTGGCCGTCAAAAAAGCAAGTCGGTTGACTTAATTAGACTTAAAAGAGAAGCCTTGATTGCTGAGTTAGCCCAACAACAAGGTTCCGCTGCAACGGGGGTAACGGTAGAGCCCCTAACGCAGCGTAACTTAACTGCACTTTATACGGAAGTTAGAAATATTGCTAGAGAGCAA
>Ga0181564_10004327_pt1 | contig 12031 bp, 10 predicted proteins | sample 011ome_24_FD_134512 | JGI IMG/M metagenome (GOLD analysis project Ga0181564, IMG submission 134512) | Coastal salt marsh microbial communities from the Groves Creek Marsh, Skidaway Island, Georgia - 011513CT metaG (megahit assembly) | ecosystem: Environmental > Aquatic > Marine > Intertidal...
CGCCAATTGCGCCTTCAAAGTCGCGCTGACTGTAATCACCGAGAGTTGCTTTGACATAGCCTTCAAATTCCTGCGTGGGCTTAGCGGTGACGTAATGTACTAGCCCCCCTGTCGCATTTCGGCCAAACAGAGTCCCTTGCGGTCCACGAAGAACTTCCACTCGCTCGAAATCGAAAAGCTGGAATGCTGCGCCGGTGGGTGAGGCCACATAGACGTCATCAACATAGACCGCCACAGGTGATTCTTGGTTGTCGCCAGAAAAGTCGTTTTGAGCAACGCCTCGGATGTTGACGTAAAAAGAAGAGGGGCCGTTGGGTTGTATTAGCGTCACCCCAGGAACCTGTGCTAGTACATCCTCGGCGGTGTCCCATCCCAACTGATTGATTTGATCGCCGCTGAATGCGCTGACAGCAATGCCAACTTCCTGCAGACTCTGCTCGCGTTTCTGAGCAGTTACGATAACTTCTTCCAAGACATTCGCATGTACTGGAGTAGATAGGGCAAGGGTGGCTGTTGCGATCGCTAGCGATAATTGACTTTGCTTCATTGAGAGATGCTCCTTTTTTTTGTTTAGCTCTCCCCTGGCGTATGGATCAGCAACTCACATTGGTTAATGAGCACAGACGCGTTATTACCCCTAATACCGATGTGGTGTTGTTATTAGGATCCCCGCAGGTGGCGTAAGAAAACCATAGAGCTCAAAATAGGTCAACTGTATTTACGGTTTGGGTCGATCGTATTTTTTCTTTCGAGGGGGACGTGTGTGCAACGGCGGAAAGTTGTTACCATCTCCGCCCCAACGTTTTAATAGTGAGAGAGTTGTATTGTGAGGCGGGAATTTTCTGCACGTAAGGACGGCGGATATCTCAAGGGTGAGCAACGCCGGATCCGAATCCTTTCGGCGGCCCGTGAGTTACTCATTGATAGTGGTTATCACAATTTCTCCTTGCGACGTGTTGCGCAAAAAGCGAGCATCAGCGTAGGCAACCTACAGTATTATTTCCCCAGTAAGCAGGCTCTGACCACAGCGTTGCTCGATGACGTTATTGATGAGTATTTGGCGGAATTTGAGCAAATGCGGTCCGAGGGTAGCCCCGAGGAGCAGTTTCTCAATATCGTTCGACTGGTTTTTGAGGATTTACAGGATCTCGCTACCACGGTGTTTTTTCCAGAGATATGGTCCTTGGCAAACCATGAGGATGGTGTCACCGATCAGCTTGACGCCATGTACAGCCGATATCGCGCAGTACTCGCCAATGTAGTCATGGACATCAATCCAAGCTTAACCACTGAGCAGGCGCGTAAGCTCGCTGTGTTTATCTCTGCCTCTATGGAAGGCCACACCATGTTCGTGGGCTTTGAAAAGCCTATGTGCGATGAGATTGAGTCTTACATCGCCCTTGCCTCAGAGAGTTTTCTGCACCTAATTAGAAATCCACCTATAGAGTAGCCTGCTTGCGGTCTAAAGGGCGCAGGCGGAGCGGTTGATCCGCCGGCACAAATAGGGTGTTTACAGAATTGGGTCGGTCGTACTATATTGTTGCCCATAACGATACTAAGTACAGGGTAGTGGACCGTCGTGATTGCTAAATATCTCTCTCTGATTGTTGTCAGCCTTATGTGTAACTCGGCGCTGGCGCTAAATGCTTCGCTGGGTGAAGAGCTATTGCAGGAGAACTGCAGGGGCTGCCATACGCCTATTGAGCAGGGTCTTTCTCGGATCAGTCAGCAAAGGAAAACCGCTGAAGGCTGGGAGATGACTATCAACCGCATGCGCACCATGCACGGCTTGCAGTTGAGGCACGAGGGCATGACTGAAGTTGAGGTACTGGGAGCGCTGGTCAAACACCTGGCCGACTCGCAGGGACTGGCACCTTCAGAAACAGAAGGCGTGCGTTACCTCTTGGAGCGTGATGGCAATCGTACAGAATCCTTTGAGCCCCTGATAGCAGAGACCTGCGGGCGCTGTCATTCATCTGCCCGGGTAGCCTTGCAGCGACGAACCCCAGATGAATGGGACCGCACCGTGGATTTTCATTTGGGGCAATGGCCAAGCACCGAATACTCTCTGTACGGTCGAGATCGCCCTTGGCTGAAAATCGCGCGAGAGCAGGCAGTGCCCATGTTGGCGGAGCAGTACCCCCTAGAGAGCTCGGCCTGGGAAGCATGGCAGGAAGCCGATAAACCCGTTCCCACCGGCACTTGGGTTTTGGCAGGCCACATTCCAGGTGAAGGCGAATTTTCTGCGCTAATGACGGTGACGGCTGAGCCTGATCAGCCCGACAGGTACCGCATTGCGCTGGAAGGCAACTATGCAGATGGCTCCGAGCTGAGAGGTTCGGGAGCATCTATTGTTTATACCGGTTACGAGTGGCGAGCTGGACTCAGCCTTGGGGATCTGGAACTGAGTCAGGCATTTGCCTTGTCCGCTGACGGCAGGGCAATCAGCGGTCGAATGTATCAGCGTGATCAGGAGCAGATCGGTGCGCCGATTGTGGGTATTCGCAGCGAGACCGGCAGTCGACTGTTATCGGTCTATCCCAAGTCCGTAGCGGCGGATCAAGAGAGTGTGATCACCTTGACCGGTTCCGGGCTATCTGCAGATAACGTCAGCTTTGATGATCTAGAGGTTGTTGAAGTGCTCTCCGATGTTCCTCATCGGGTACAGCTCCGGGTTCGAAATGCCTCGGGTAAGAAACTGGCCTTACAAAATATTTATGTGAATAACGAGCAAACCGACGTCAACGTCGCCGTCTATCAACATGTAGACGATTTGCAAATCGAGCCGGCCTACGGAGTTGCGCGGATCGGTGGCAATGGTGGTGGGGCTCCAAAATTAGAGGCTGTGTTCCGTGCTCGGGGGATTTCATGGGGCAGTGATGGTGTGGCGGGCACCGAAGATGACATCGATCTTGGCTATATAGATGACGTTACCTGGCAAGCAGTTCCCCGTGACGAGACTGCAAAGCATGATAATGATGTTGCGTTTGCTGGCGATATGGATGCTCGAACTGGTCGATTTGTACCTGCGGGTGCTGGGCCAAACCCCGCACGGGCGCGCAGCACTAACAACGCCGGCAACTTAAATGTTGTTGCGACTTACCAGCAGGAAGGGAGAGTCGTAGAAGGCACAGGTCGTTTACTTGTCACGGATCAACGGTGGGTACATCCACCGCTGAAATGAACTTCAAAACCTTCACTGACTAAGAAACTCAATTCGGGAGCGATTCTTATGAAGCACTTGAAACCATTGAATCAGAAGGCACGGCAACTTGATGGCAGTACCACGACGGCGGAGGTTGACGAGGTTGTCGCTATGCAAACTGTCGTACAGTGCACTGCCACCACTGACCCTGGCTGGGAGATAGACATGTTTGGCAGCGTGTCGGGATTGTGTCAGCCCATGGAGTCGGATTTGTACGGTTGCTCGGATCCGTGCTGGTGGCCCGCACAAGTACCCGACACCATGAATACCTACCCCAATTGGACAGATAACGCGCCCTCCGCAGCGAAGGATTGGCGTAATCTGGAAAGCATCTACCCCACCGATGACAGTAAGAGCTAAGTTATGTCAGTCAAATTCGGGAGCAAGATCCGCTGGATTGGTTTAGTAGCAATACTACTTTCACTGTTTACACAGCCCACCTTAGCGGCTGACGATGCACTGAGCCCATTGCCCAAGGGTGAGTATTTATTAACAGTTACGCGGCCAGGCAGCACGCTGAATGTGATTGATACAAACACCGATGTCATCGAGCGTCAGTGCGACATAGGTGTCGCCCCGGGCCCCGGCACAGTCATCACCTCGCCGGACAACAGCATTGCTTACGTGCTAACAAACCGCTTCAGCGACGTTTATGGCGTGCTTCTCGATTCCTGCGAAGTGGTTTTTTCTACCCAGCAATCCCAGGGCAACGTGCGTGTTAAGTCTATGGCTTCGCTGGTGCTGAGCCCTGATGGAAAAACCTTGTACACCCATCAGAACAGGGTGCAGATTTTAAATGATCGCTATCAACTGTTGCCGACAGTGATTGCGGAGTTTCCGACAGATGGTGGGTTAAATACCCCGGCGCGACGAACCATGCTAGCGCCTCGGCAGATAACGATTCTTGATCGTCTAGATAACGGAACACTCATTTTAGGTGGACAGGATATTTTCCTGATGGATCCGGTTTCCGGGGACTACTCAGTGCTCATAAAGAGCCTGAACCATGAGGATTCGCAGTTCGCCCCTAGGGATGTGCTGACTGTATGGCCAATGAGCAGTAATAATCATGAGTTCACTCGCTTATACAGCACAGCGAAATGGCTGGGTGAGGCGGGGGATCTAGACAACGCTGAATGGCTCTGGGGTTATGAGCGCGTTGACTTAGCGACGGGGGACGCCTCCAGCCCAATTTTTGGTCCCCTGGAGGTTGCGTTATTTTCGGGCACCACACGGCCTCAACATCGAAATGAAATGTATGGTGTGCTGAATTTCCTCAAGGTCTTTGATATTAATACCAAGAAAGAGCTCCGTTCAGTCGCGGTGGATCACTCTTATTACACCCTGGCGTTTACGGCAGATGGTGAAAAACTGTACCTCCTAGGCGCTGACGCTGATGTCGCTGTGTATGATCCCGACACCTTGGAATTGCACAAAGTGATACCCCTTCCCGGAGACGGCTCGCTGGCCAACGGAGTCATCGTTAAGCGTTGAAAGCCCATTTATTCCATTGAGAAATCTTGAGGTCAATAACATGGAGCCTGCTCTCCAAACAGTGACAAACAATCTTCATGAAATAGCGGTGGGCGGTAAGCCTTTGCTGTTTCATATTCCCAGCACATCGCTGTTCGAGCGAGATCGTCTCACTGGGGACGTATTGGATTTGTTACGGGAGCAGTCCTTAACCCGCTCAGAGGTTATTGCAGCCCTGTCCCATGAGCACGCCTCTGAAGATGTTGATACGGCTTTGGATGAACTGACACGGTTGTCGCTGTTGGCGCCCGGCGGTGACGCGGGGGTCGTGGTGCCCTTTAAACCCATTGCTCTGGACAAAGTGCCGCTAACCACGGTCGTGCTAAATGTAAATACCGGCTGCAATCTGAGCTGCAGTTATTGTTACAAAGAAGATCTAGATACCCCTCAGAATCAGCGAAAAATGGAGTTTGCAACAGCGGTTCAGTCGATAGATATGCTGCTGCAGGAGTCCCCAGATCAAGATCGTTACAACGTGGTGTTTTTTGGCGGTGAGCCTTTATCGAATCTACCCCTTATTAAAGAGATCATTGAATATTCGGAGAAAACCTTCGGCGCATTGGGGAAGAAGGTGGATTTCTCGCTAACGACCAATGCCACTTTATTGACCGAGAAAGTCATCGATTACCTGAACGCTCACAAGGTGGGTATTGCGGTCAGTATTGATGGCCCCAAGGCATACCACGACCGCAATAGGATTACCGTGGGGGGGCAGGGCACCTATGAGACGGTAGAGAAGAAAGTCGGATTGTTGTTAAGCAGATACAACAGCAGGCCGGTAGGCGCTAGGGTCACACTGACAACCGGTATCACTGATATTCACACAATCTGGGATCACTTGTTTAACAACCTGGGTTTTGCTGAGGTAGGATTTGCACCTGTCACCTCAGGAGATATCGCAACCTACAATTTGACTCCCGAGGAGCTGACGAACGTTTTCACTGGGATGAAGCAACTTGGTGAATTGTATCTGCAGGCTGCGCTTGAAAACCGCAGCATCGGGTTTTCCAACCTGCATCAATTGCTAACCGATTTGCATGAAGGTAACAAAAAAGCGCTCCCCTGCGGTGCGGGCGTGGGAATGGTCGCGGTGGATCACGAAGGGGGCGTCAACCTCTGCCACCGGTTTACGGGTTCTGAGCTGCCGCTTTTGGGAACCGTTTCCGACGGTATTGATAAGCCAGCCCTGAATAGCTTTTTAAACCAGCGTCTTGATAAATCTAACACCGCCTGTTCTACCTGTAGAATCAGGAACTTGTGCGCGGGTGGCTGCTACCACGAAAGCTATGCTCGCTATGGCGATCCTATTCATCCGACCTATCATTACTGCGATTTGATGAGGGACTGGGTGGATTTCGGAATTTATGTTTACACCACCATCATGGAAAAGAACCCAGAGTTCTACGAACGCTTCATCGCGCCCCGTCGCGCAGGTTAAGGCGCGACTGTGAGTTCGCGGGGAGAGCGCCGCGAAGCACTGCGGTGGCTGTACAGCTTTGTTCTTCCCAAAAGCCGGCAGATTGTAGGGTTGGCGGGGTTGTCGCTTGTCGCGACGCTGATGGTGATCGTCCAGCCTTGGATAACAAAGCTGATTATCGATGAGGGTTTGATAGCCGCTGATTTTGATCGGCTTTGGAAATATGCAGTCCTTAGTTTTGCTGTTGGATTGGCGGGGCTACTTCTCTCCGGCTACTCGCGCTTGGCTCATACTCAGCTCTCAGGCGATGTCTTGTTTGCGCTTAGAGAGGATATTTTTAAACATCTTCTAAAGCTAACTCCCTCTTTTTTCGCAGCCCAGCGCATGGGAGATATCAGCTCACGCATTGATAGAGATGTGGCTGAAATACAGCGGTTCGCTGTTGACACGTTGTTTTCTGCTTTTTCATCTACCTTGGGCTTGGTGGGTGCAGTCGCCATGATGTTGTTTTTAAATTGGCAACTGTCGCTAGTGCTCGCTGTGCTACTGCCTCTGGAGTTTTTGTGGTTAAGAAAAATGCGTCCGAAAGCAGAGCTTCGCAATAGAATTTTCCGCGAGAAGTCCGCAGATTTATCGGCATTTTTCGCTGAAAAATTGCCGGCCATCAAAACAATACAAATATCTGGCGCAGCGGGTGTCGAAGCAAACCGGCTCAGCGGTTTAAACCATCGGCTAATGTCGTCTTTGCTGCAACTTCAGAAAACTGAATTTTTGATTTCAGCAGTGCCCTCCACTTTGGTTTCACTCGCCCGTTTAAACGTTTTGTTGGTAGGCGGTTATATGGTGGTTACCGGCCATTTTGAGGTGGGGGCACTTATTGCGTTTATTACCTATGTTGGTATGGCAATAGGACCCGTGCAGTCGCTTCTAGGTGTTTACCTTGCGTGGCAGAGATTGACGGTGAGCCTTGATCGCATCAGCGTTCTTAGATCAGAACCTATCGACGAGCGTGAGTTGAAGGGCTCATTGCTGCCCGCTGATGGAGCTGGCGCACTGCGAATTGAGGGCATTCATTTTCAGTTTCACAAGGACCTGCCACTGCTTGCTGATATTTCTGCGGTCATACCTGCGGGCTACAAGGTGGGTATCGTTGGCGCCTCAGGGATAGGGAAGTCCACGCTGCTCGATGTCATGACCGGCTTCATACAGCCAAAGTCAGGGACTGTGATTCTGGATGACTCGGCGCTTTCGGATATTAAACCCTCATCCTGGCGCACTGCTTTTGCCATTGCATCTCAGGAGCCACAGCTTTTCTACGATACCCTGCGCAATAATATTTGTTATGGCGAACAGAATGTTGATGAGGAGGCGATGTTGTCTGCGATTGATGCTGCCGGGCTGAGCCCACTGGTTGCGCAACTCCCCAACGGCTTGGAAACGTTGATTGGCGAGCGTGGCACGACGCTGTCTGGGGGAGAGCGACAGCGGGTCGCTTTGGCGCGCACGCTGTTGAAGCGGCCGCGGGTACTGATATTAGACGAACCGATCTCGGCGGCGGACCCTGACACGGGACGCGCCATTGTGGAGGCCGTTGACCGCGCATTCCCCACTACGACAAGAATCATCGTAAGTCATCGCATCGAAGCCGTTGCGGGCAGCAACTTGTATTTTCGGTTGGTCGAAGGTCAACTGATCCCGGTGGAGTTCACGGAACTTGTGACATGATTCGAGTCGGAATAGTGGATTCGGGCGTTCCTGTAACAGGCTCATCCAACGCTAGGGTAAATATTGTCGATGCCGCAGATTTCTCTGACTCGGGCAATTGTGACGATTTTCTGGGGCACAGCACCGTCGTGTCTGAGGCCATTGCTGCGGCGGGAGACGTTGACTTCGTTCACGCTAAAGTCTTTGGGCAAAGATTAGCCTGTCCGGCGTCGAGCGTGGTGCGTGCGCTAGCTTGGTTGTTTGAGTCAGATGTACAGGTGATAAACATGAGTTTTGGCATGGCCCGGGCTGATAGCGCTATGCGTGTGTTACTCGACCAGATTCGTGCCTCTGGCATCACTGTGGTTGCGGCCTCACCTGCCCAGGGCGGTGCAGTTTATCCGGCTGCGTTTCCCGGTGTTATTCGCGCCACGGGAGATGCTCGCTGCGCCCCGGACCAGATTTCATTTCTCGATTCCGAGCAGGCAGACTTTGGTGGTTGCGTAGGCAATCCAACTGCAGGGGTGGCAGGGGCCAGTATCGGCTGCGCCCACGTGGTTCGGACAGTCTGCGAATTACTGACACGCGACAGAGCATTAACTCCGGAGCAGGTCTACCAAGGTCTAAAGGAATGCGCCCGTTGGCGTGGCCGCGAGTATAAGGTCCTGGGCTAATGCCGCTGCAGGCTAAACATATTGTGGTCATAGGGTCGGGTCCTGCAGGTGTGGCATCAGCTATAGGTCTAATGCAACTTGGATACCGAGTAACCTGTATCAGTAAACCTAGGCGCCCAGGCACGATAGAAGGTTTGTCTGAGCGCGCATATCAAGCACTGGTTCAACTGGGATTACAGCAGGCCCTTGAGTCTATTTCAGAACCCCTCGCCAGGGCCGTTATCTGGAATGGAGTGCTCTCAGCGGCTAACACTGAGCGACTTATTGATAGATTGAATTTTGATCTCGCCTTGATAGAAGACCTAAAACGACTGGGCGTTGATGTTATTGAAGATTCCGTTGCCACGCTGACACCTGGATCGGGTGGCTGGCGGGTGACTTTAGGTTCCGGCGGCGTGGTGGCAGCTGACTTTTTGGTGGACGCGCGCGGCCGACGTAGCTCTAATTCTCAAAAGGCGCTAAGCCGAGGACCCGAATCGGTTTCACTTGGCCAATTCTGGGAGCTTCCGTCGACTTCAAATTTGGCGCCCGGAGTCATGGTGATCAACTTGCCCTCGGGTTGGGCATGGCTAACCTGCGACCCCGATAGGCGGGTCTACACTCAATTGTCTATGTCAGCTCGATCAGATGCATTGCCCCCTAAGGGTAGTGAACCCACGTGGATAAAAGAGAGTCTTGCGGGCGTTGCTACGGAATTTGAAGTCATACAAGAAAGCGTGCCTACAGGGCCTGCTACCTTTCGCGGTTGCACCCCCATTCTGCAGACTGGCATGGTTGCCGACACTTTCATAAGGGTGGGTGACGCCGCTATGGCCGTCGATCCTTTGTCCGGTAATGGTATTTTTCAAGCATTGTCCTCAGCGTTAACCGCGCCCGCGGTTATCAATACGATTCTTTCAGCGCCTAAGAGTGCGGAACTGGCCAAGGGATTTTATCAGGAACGTCTAAATCACCTATTTTTTAGATTTTCCCGAGTTGGACGCGATTTCTACCGGGAGGTCGAATCCGCGGACCAAGACGATTTCTGGTCTGGCAGGCAAAAATGGCCAGACGATCAGCCCGCCCACTACGATCGCGACAAAGTCCTAGGCATTGAGACTAGGCCCGTGATCAATAATGGTCTGATAGAGTTGCAGGAAGTGGTAATAACCGATAATCAACCACTAGGTATTTGGATGGTAGACGGCGAGCGTGCCGTCGACCGGCTTGCCCGATTACAGCGTCGCTAACACATCACTGGATGGGAGTTATGGGGCCATTACGGTCGCGCAAAGATCGGGTGCAGAAACCACGATATCAGTAAGCTAGAGTCCAGAAACGCGATTGTGTTAGCAACAACGGTTCTGGATTTGTGGGTGGATTAGAGCGCTCCCCGTGTGAAAAGACCGAAGAAAGGTTCCTAGCCTGTATTAAAGGAATGATTGAGTGAAAAAAATCGAAAAACTTTATAAGCGATGCATTGCTCCTTTGTTAGCTGTTAGTGCAATGAGCATGGCTGCCCATGGCGCATCCCAGGATCATGCGCAGCGGACGGCGGAGTCCACGGCGGGCGGCGCGAAGGTTACCGTTTTTGAGGCTAAAAAGATTTACACGATGGATCCGGGGCGTCCTGAAGCCACGGCAATTGCGGTTTTGGATGGCAAAGTTCTCTCTACCGGGACTTTGGAATCCATGAAGCCCTGGCTGTCCCAGTACCAATATGAAGTGGACGAAAGCTTCAAAGATAAGATCATCATGCCGGGCTTCATCGACCCACACACACATTTCTACATGTCTTCGGGCCTCATGGGGCTCAGTTATATTGGACCGATTCCCTTGCCTAGCCCAGCCGGGGGCATGCATGAGCCCGTACCTACTCATGATGCGGTGCTTGCGAAGCTGCGGGAAATCGATCGGAATATGGCTAATCCAAACGAGCCAATCATCGCCTATGGCTTCGATCCCGCAAACCAGGGGGGACTCCTTGACCGAAAAGAGTTAGATGCGATCAGCGCGACCCGGCCGATTTATGTAATCGCCTTTGCGCCGCATTTCGTCTACCTCAATAGCCCGGCGATCGAGACGACCGGGATTAGGGACGACACAACGATCCATGGCGTCTTTAGGTATGACGACGGCACGTTGAGCGGCGTGTTTAACGAAAACCTCGCCGTGCAGTCGGCCTTGGCTCCGATCTGGTCAACAATCATTTCCCATGGAGGCGTAAAAGGGCTGAAGTTCATGGGTGATATTGCCAACAGCGTTGGCATCACCACCACGTCCGAAATGGCCTTCGGTGCCCTTGACCTCGACAGAGAATGGAGGGACACCGCTGAGGCGATGTCAGATCCGGAGTTCGAAGTTAGGATGCGGCTTACGCCGATGGAATCGGTTATGCATCACAAATTCGGCGATGGCGCGGTTGCCGCCTGGCGCGAGATGGCGGCGAAAGGTAATGACAGAATGTTCGTTGACGGCATCAAGTTCTGGACCGACGGATCGCTCCCGTTAATGTCGAGCAAGGTAGGGTTCCCGGGCTATCTCGATAGTTCGAACGGCAGCGTCAACAATATACCGTGGCCCGAGCTAACATCTCGTCTCAAGCCCTGGTGGGATGCTGGCATCCAAATTCACTGCCACGTCAATGGTGATCTGTCCCTCGACGCATGCCTTGATCCGCTGGCCGAGCTGCAGGACGGCAGGCCGCGCATCGACCATCGTTTTACCCTTGAGCATTACTCCATGAGCACGCCGATGCAGGTGCGTCGGACGGCGAAATTGGGCGCGTAGCCAGCGTCAATGTCTACTTCGCTGGCTATCGAAGCTTGCTACACAGCCACAAAGCCTATGGTCCGGATCGCTCCGAAGCCATGGGCCGGCTGGGTTCGCTTGAACGTGAAGGAGTAATCTTTGGCCTGCATTCAGACTATCCGCAGGTTATTGTGCCGATGAGGCCGCTGGAGGCAGCGGGCATTGCAGTAACTCGCATCGCCGAAGACGGCGAGACGGTAGTGGCGCCAGGTGAGCGCATAGGAGTCGATCGGGCACTACGCGCCATCACGATCGATGCCGCCTATGTGATTGGCATGGAGGAAAAGGTTGGCAGTCTTATACCGGGCAAGTTCGCTGATTTCGCTGTCCTTGAAGGCGACCCATACGCGGTCGACCCGACGAAGATCAAGGACATTTCGGCCTGGGGCACGGTGCTGTCCGGCAAGCTTCACAAGTCTGAGAGATGAACGCCTGTGTCCAGCGGCGTTGGGAGATCTTTGCTCCTGCTGCCAACCCGGTCATAAGTAAGCGCTGTTGATAATGGCGCGTAACTGCCCGGACGGCGTAAACAGGACATTAAGTGGATTAAAGCTGCCACGGTCAGTGTAAATGCGCTTATTTATTGTGCCAATTGCATCGCCGAATGAGGTGCCCAGCGCTGCCCCCAGGGCATAGCCGCCTCCAGCTCAAAAGCCAGTTCATAGAGCATACGGTCTTCCCCCGGAGCCGCCATAAAATGACTCCCAA
>Ga0181564_10004328_pt1 | contig 12030 bp, 11 predicted proteins | sample 011ome_24_FD_134512 | JGI IMG/M metagenome (GOLD analysis project Ga0181564, IMG submission 134512) | Coastal salt marsh microbial communities from the Groves Creek Marsh, Skidaway Island, Georgia - 011513CT metaG (megahit assembly) | ecosystem: Environmental > Aquatic > Marine > Intertidal...
ATCCTCTGTTTCATCATGACCAAATTCATCGAGTTGTTCTGAGTCGAAAAACACATTTTCATCTCCAAGAAATTCTTGAAAATGAGTAATGTGAGTCGCAGTTATTTTGGTGAATTGGTTCATGAGTCAAATTTATGAAATTCTTTTTTTACTTCTACTCCTTTTCGCCATGTCTTGCCAAACATTATCTGGAGTCTAGGATTCGGTTTTTAGTATGACTTTGCTGAATTCTCTGTTTCTTTTGGCTTAAACCATAAAGAAACATAAGTAAGAGTATGCTTTTTTATTTATACAATTTTCTGCCGTTTCTAAATTTGAAATCTTTATTCATTCTTGCAAGATTAAATTTCACACCTAAATTTTGATGATCTTGAGTAGCAAAGTTTAGAGTGAAAACTTTATCATTATTTAAAACAATATAAAAATCATTTGAATTATTAACTTCTTTAAATATAATGCTGTACTTTTTTTCGTTTGAAAGAGATGTTATTTGAACCAGTTCATCCACTATCGGGTTTTTATGATTAAAAGTAAGATATAAAAAGTCCCTCTTTTTTGAAAAATTCTGTTCATTGATCCAAAATTTATTTACTGTTGAGTTAATTGAATGTTGTATCTTTTCACCATTTGTATATTCAATTTCTATTCGATTCCCAATTAAGGAACTATCGCAATAAAATAAAATAGTATCCTTTATATTGGTAAGAGGTTTTTCATGATTTCCTTTTTGAATCAAGTGCTTATATGGTTTTGCATAAAAAATACTGTCATTTATTTTTGTTAGCTTACAATGTATTTCCTCATATTTACCATGGATTTGATTTGTATTGACATAAATTAAAGTATCTAGGTTCTTTATATTAAGGATTTCAAGGTTACATTTTTTTACAAAGTCAAAACAAAAATAGGTCCGATGATAATAAATTTCATTGTCAATATTTGATGAATTTAGTTCAATTGCTTTTTCACTACATGAGATTGTCAAAATTATCAGAAGTATAGAAAGTACGATAAGTCTTTTCATCTCATTTTCTTTCTCTTTCCCTCCAAAATCTCCACCAGCTCATTTACAGCTAATCCTCTATGACCTATTTTGTTTTTAATGTTGAGACTCAACTGAGCAAACGTTTCGTCATATCCGTCTGCCACAAAAATTGGGTCATACCCAAATCCACCGTTTCCTCTTTTTTCTTCAATAATTTTCCCATACACAATGCCTTCAACAATTTTTTCATTTCCGCTCTGAATAAGCGCAATAGCAGTTCTAAATCTTGCTTTTCTATTTGTCTTTCCCTTTAGTTTTGTCAATACCTTCTCCATGTTTGCCTCAGCAGATTTTTCATCTCCGGCATACCTCGCAGTGTACACTCCTGGCTCGTTATTCAATGACTCTATTTCTAATCCTGTGTCATCAGCAAAACAATCCAACTGGAATTTTTGGTACAAATACCTTGCTTTTATCAGTGCATTCTCTTCAAGAGTAGATCCAGTTTCAGGAATCTCCTCCGTAATTCCTAGTTCTTGTAAAGAAACTATTTCGTACTTAGGCAATTTTGCTTGTACTTCTTTCAATTTGTTTGGATTATTGGTGGCAAAGAGGAGTTTCATTTCTTGTTGGATTTATTCTTTTTGTTTTCGTTGAAGAAATAGCGCAGGTCGAGCGATAGGTAATTGCCTTCCAAACTTCCTTCAATCTTTCTTGGGTTACTTATGCTTTCGCTGAAGATTCGGACTGTTGCCAAATTTCTAAAGGGAGTAGAAAGGGAGGCACCTAAATAAAAAGTCCCTCTTTTGTTTGAACGATATTCGACTCCCAGATTGGCGATATAGGCTAAATTTAGTCCTCGAACAAAGGCTGTATGAGAGAATTGCCGATTGTCGGTGAATTTTCCAACATCACTTGCTCTAAAGTTGAATGAAAATCCAGTAGCGACATTCATGTACCAAGTCTTACTCAGTCTGACGTAGAAAAGCCCTTGAATGGGAATTTCGTAGGTAACAATGCCAAATTCGGTTGATCCTCGGAGAGTATCGTCCAGCACGGCATCTAAAAGGTAATTTCTTCTGGAGTAGTTGAGTCCTGTTTCGATTGCGAGTTTATTGGTGATTCCCCACCTCACCACTGCACCAAAATTGTGTCCCAACAAAGAAGAAATAGAAACGGTATAGCCTTCTTCATTCAACACCAAATCTTCTACGTTTAAAACGGTAATAGGAACCAAAGGTTTGTATTGAAGTCCAAAAGTGGTAACTCCTTGCTGAGAAGAACCAACCTTACAGAAAATCAACAAACAAAGAAAAAACAAGTAGTTTCGCATAATTACTTCACTTTTACACTTCCAGCGGCAACAATAGTCATCTCGGTTAAATGGGTTTGAGCTAATGTAAGAATATCCTCCGGACTAGTAGCGTGAATATCCTTCATATATTGTGCGTAATAATTTTTCGGTAGGTTATGATAATGAAGGGACTTGAAGCGCTCTAGCATGTCAAAAGCACCGTCAGTATTTTGTAACAAGGAACCGAACATATAGTTCTTTACTTTGGTAAGTTCTTCCTGAGATATAAGTTCGGTCTGTAACTTTGTGATTTCTTTTCTTATTTCATCCAAAGCGGGTTGAGTAAAATCTTTTCCAACTTCTGTGTAGATAATTAGGCTAGTTCCATCAATTTTACTCATTAGTGCAGAACCTATTCCGTAGGTGTATCCTTTTTCTTCTCTAATGTTGGTCATGAGTCTCGAGCCAAAATAGCCACCAAAAAGTGTATTCATTACTTTTAGTTTCGAAAAATCTGGATGACCTATAGAAAGAGTAGGTTTACCGATGCGAAACGAAGTTTGGATGGCATCTGGTTTAATAATGGAATGGGTAGAAGCAATATAGGTGCTTTCACCAATAGTAAACTCTCTGTGTTTCTTTTCAAGTTTTTCTTTTCCAAACAAATCTTCTAAGAAGACAATTAAACTTGCATCAATTTTTCCTGCTACAAAAATCGTGGCATTATTCAAATTGTAGAATTTTTGGTAAAATTCATCACAATCCTTCACCGATATTTTATCAAAAGAGGAGAGTTCGGTGTGTTGAGAGTATTTAGTTCCTTTGTAAATCAATTTCGAAAAATCTACAGAGGCCAAGGTTTCTACTTTTTCTTGATTTATGATAAACTTTTGCTTTTTGATGCTAAGTTTTTGTTCAAATTCTCTTTTCGGAAAAATGGACTCCGTCAATATTTCTTTTAGAATTGGCAAAACTTTTCCCAAGTGTTTGTTCAAGGTGTACAGGCTTACAGTTCCAAAATCTGAATTTACCTCAGTTTCCAGGAACGCCCCGTAATAGTCGATAGCCTTGGCAATTTCCAGCGAGTTTTTCTTTTCTGTACCTTCTTTTAGCATGGCATTGGCAAAACTTGCTAACAGTGGTTTTAGTTGGTATTTTGTACCCGCCTCAAACACAAATTCTACTTTCACCAATTCTTGAGAACCTAAGTTGTACTGAAATACTGGGATTCCGTTCGACAAGGTTTTTTTTTCGGGTAACTGAAATCCAATGTCTGTAATTTCTTGAAATTTTGGCGCTGTTTTTCTATCTAATTCTTCCATGTTACTTCTTTTTCTCGGCTACATAATACAACGTAGAGCAGTTGCTTGGGCGGAGAGATTCTTTGGTAATTCTTTTAATATCTTGGGCCCTTACCTGTTCGTACTTCGTCATTTCATCATTGGCCCAATGTGCGTTTCCTAGCAATTCAAAATAACCAATTCTCATGGCTTTGTTTAGTCCATTGATGTGGCCAAACGTGTCAGTCGATTCTACTTTGTTTTTCACTTTGGTCAGCTCTTGGGATTCAACTAGCTCTTCTGACAAAGAGGCCAAACACTCTTCAATAGCCTGATTGGCTTGATCCATTTCAATACCTTCTTTTACTTTTCCCGAAACGACAAACAACCCATTTTCCATACTTCCCATTTGGTAGGCACCTATTTCGGTAAAGAGTTCTTTTTCTTTCACCAATTCTTGGTACAACCTCGAAGAATTCCCTCTGCTCAAGATATCAGAAAGTAGGTCGAATGCATAATAATCTGGATGAAGTCTATCACAAATATGCCAAGCTTTGTACAGGGCGTTTTGCGGAACATTTCTTGTTACTTCAAGGAATCTCGCCTCGGTTTGTTTAGGTTCTTGCGGCAAATTTCGTTCGTATTTTTCTCCTCCCGGGATGGAACCATACCATTTTTCCACCAGTTCAATTACCTCGTTAGGTGTTACATCTCCCGCAATTGAGAGAATGGCATTTTGCGGTGTGTAGTGTTTATAGAAAAAGGCTTTCACTTCTTCCATTGTTGCCTTTTCAATGTGGCTCAGTTCTTTTCCAATAGTTGCCCATTTGTAAGGGTGAGTGGTGTAGGCAAGGGGTCTTAACAATAGCCACACATCACCGTAAGGTTGATTCAAATACCGCTGTTTAAATTCTTCAATAACCACACTTCTTTGCACTTCCAAACTTTCGGGTGTGAAGGCTAAACTTAACATTCTGTCCGATTCCAACCAAAGTCCCGTTTCAATATTTTGTTTGGGAAGTGTAATGTAGTAATTCGTAATGTCGTTGCTCGTAAATGCATTGTTCTGTCCACCTACGTTTTGTAACGGTCCATCAAACTCCGGGATATTTACCGAGCCACCAAACATAAGGTGTTCGAACAAATGTGCAAACCCAGTGCGGTTTTCGTCTTCATCTTTTGCGCCCACATCGTACACGGTATTAATCGTGATAATAGGAGTAGAATTATCTGGATGAATAAGGACACGAAGTCCATTCGGGAGAGTGTGTTTTACAAAATCAATCATTATGTTTTCTTGTATTTATAAGGAAATGGACGTTTTACTTTGTTGTTTTTTTAGACGGAACGGTGTAAAACTCCTTTCCGTAATTTGGTTCAAAATAAGCCACGTCTTCAAACTCTTTATTGTTGTACTTTTCTTCGGCAATTTTTACCATTCCTTTGGCAGAACAATAAATATCGTCTATAAAATGAATAGTGGAATTGTGTGCTAAGACTTCTTTCAGTTTAGCTGCGCCATTGCCAAAAAGATATTTTTCTCCTTCGATATCAGAAAAAGAATATTCTGTCACTACTTCGTTAAAATCATCTTTTATTCTGTGGTTCGTAATCGAAAAAACAGCTCCAAATACTTCCATTCTTCGTGCGTCTATCACGGGGATTTTTACTCCATATTCCAAAGAAGTAAGGTGGCACATCGATTCCAACGTGTTTACTCCAATAAGCGGTATGTTTTTTCCGTAGCAAAATCCTTTTGCCGAGGAAGAACCAATTCTTAGCCCTGTGTAAGAACCAGGTCCCGAACTTACAGCTACCGCGTCTAGGTTATCGAAAGTGAGGTTGTTTGTAGCCAAAAGTTCGACAATAGATAAGTTTAGCTTTTCGGAATGGGAATAGTCATCTTCCAAGATATCGATAAAATCTAATGTTTTTCCATCTTTCCCCAAGGCGATAGAGCAAACCTTTGTTGCAGTCTCAATGTTCAGTATCAGCGCCATAATTTTAATTAAAATCAAAAATACAATATTAGTGTAACAAATAATGGTATATTAATGAAACAAATAATGGTATATCCTGAAAGAAATTGAAACGAACAAATGAGTGAAAAAAAGAAATTGACAAAGAAAGCCGCCCTATTTCAAGGATTGTTTTTCGGAATGTTCATGTTGTTTTTTGACGTGATAGGTGATCCTTTATTAATGAAAACTGAGATCACCTTTGAGAAACTTCCGGTTCAAATTCCTCTCTGGATCTTATCCGGATTGATTTATGGTTTCATGGTGAGGTATTTTCACAACAGAAGTTTAAAAGAGAAATAAAACTCCATTTCAATTTTTGGTAGGGTTGATCTACGAGGTTAAAAAAAGTTAAAACCAATTCGTAAAACCCAAATAGATGCTATATTTGCATTCACACGGATAACTCCATGATTTTATGAAATTCACACAACAAGTATTCCTTTATTTTTTTGCGTTCCTTATTCTTTTTTCTTGTTCTCAATACGAGAAAGTACTTAAGGGGGATGATTATGACAAGAAATATGAAATGGCTGAGAAGTTATACTTGAAAGAAAAGTTTTTAAAAGCGATTCCGTTGTTTGAAGAAGTAATTTCGATTTATTCAAAGCTGAGCGAAAAAGGAGAAAAAGCATATTATTACTTATGTTACAGTCATTATAATTTGCAAGAATATGCCTTGGCGGGATATTATTTTAGAAATTTCCTATCCACTTATCCCCAAAGTGAACATGCCGAAGAAGCAGCTTTTATGGGGGCAATGTGTAAGGTAGCCGCTTCACCCAAAGCCTCACTGGATCAATCGAATACCCTTACAGCGATTAATGAACTTCAAAGCTTCATGAATCGATATCCTAAAACAGAATTAAAAGATACTTGTAACTATATTATTGATAACCTGAGAGGTAAATTGGAATTAAAAGCATTTGAAAGTTCCAAATTGTATTACCACATGGAAGACTACGAGGCTGCCGCAGTTTCTTTTACAAATATGCTTTCGGATTATCCTGATACGGAGCTAAGAGAAGAGGTTTTGTACCTGATAGTAAAATCAAATTACAAGTTGGCTTCAAATAGCGTGAAGGAAAAAAAAGTGGAGAGATTTGAGGAAACTATAAAATCTTATACTAAATTTGTAGATAATTTCCCAAAGAGCAAGAAGTTGAAAGAGCTAGAAGGGTTTTACACAAGAGCGCTAGCGGAATCGAAAAAATAGTCAAAAGTAACACACATGAACTACAAACAAACAACAGCAGAGAAAGATACAGTTACAAGAAACACATCGTCTATGGAGGCAATTTCTGGTAATATCTATGAGGCGCTAAATATTATTAGCAAAAGAGCAGATCAGATTACTGTTGAATTGAAAGACGAATTGTCTCAAAAATTAGAAGCTTTTGCTTTGCCAAGTGATAACCTTGAGGAAATTTTTGAAAACAGAGAACAAATAGAAATCTCTAAGTTTTATGAAAAATTGCCAAAGCCGGTGGCTATTGCTCTTGAAGAGTTTTTGAATGAAAAAGTTCAAAAAATAGAAAAGAAAGAGGAAGAAGCCTAAGAAATTCCATCCAAACCATGTTGAAAGGTAAGAAAGTAGTAGTGGCAGTTACGGGAAGTATTGCCGCATATAAATCTGCTCTTATCGTTCGTCAATTGATCAAATCTGGAGCAGAAGTGAAAGTGGTGATGACAGTCTCTTCACACGATTTTATTACACCCCTAACACTTTCTACTTTATCAAAAAATCCTGTATACTCGGAGTTTACTTCCAGCAAAGAATCTGGCACATGGAACAACCACGTGGAGCTAGGACTTTGGGCTGATTTACTTCTGGTAGCTCCTGCTACGGCTAACTCACTTTCCAAAATGGCAAGTGGCGAATCCGACAACTTTTTGATGGCCGTCTATTTGTCTGCAAAATGTCCTGTGTATATTGCTCCAGCAATGGATTTGGATATGTACAAACATCCTTCCACGAAAGAGAATATCGAAAAACTGCTAAGCTTTGGAAACATCATTATCTATCCAGAAAGTGGTGAACTAGCTTCGGGTCTTGAGGGCGAGGGAAGATTAGCCGAACCGGTGGAAATCATTGAATTTATTACCCAAGATTTAAGAGCCAAGCAGCCCTTGTTTGGAAAAAAAATTCTGATAACTGCTGGGCCTACCCACGAGGCGCTCGACCCTGTTCGATACCTCGGAAATAGATCTACAGGGAAAATGGGGTTTTATTTAGCCAAAAAAGCGAGTGAGTTAGGAGCAGAGGTGACCTTGATTTCGGGTCCCGTGTCACTTACTACTCCCAATCCTTCTATCCAAAGAATTAATGTAATTTCTGCTCAAGAAATGTTTGAGGCCGTATCAGCTCAATTTGAACATCAACATATTGTGATAATGGCTGCTGCTGTGGCAGATTACACACCTGCGAGCTTTTCGCAAAGCAAAATGAAAAAGAAGGACGGTGAGTTATCCATTGAGCTCAAAAGAACTCAGGATATTTTGGCTCATCTCGGACAAAACAAACGGAATCAAATTTTAGTTGGTTTTGCCCTAGAAACAAACAACGAAAGAGAAAACGCCCAGGGAAAATTGGAAAGAAAAAATCTTGATTTTATTGTATTGAATAGCTTAAATGACGAAGGGGCTGGTTTTGCAGGTGAAAGCAATAAGGTAAGTATCTTGTCAAAGAACAATAAATCAATTGATTTTGAGTTGAAATCGAAAGAAGATGTTTCAGTAGATATTCTGAACTACATAATTCAACATTACTAAACCATTTATGAAAAAGATATTAATTGCTAGCTTATGTTTGTTGTTGGGTGTTTTGGGAAATTCTCAAGAATTAAGATGTGAGGTAGAGATATTGGCTCCACAATTAAAAAACGATCCTGAAAACACACAAGTGCTTGAGCAGCTCAAGAAAACGGTGATGAATTTCATGAACAACACAAAATGGACTAGCGAAGTATTCAAAGAACATGAGAAAATAGAAACGAGTTTGTTGATTACAATTAGCGAAAGGAGCGGAGACGCATTTACGGCTAAAATTCAGGTTACTTCAAGAAGGCCTGTGTTTAATACGAATTATACTTCAACTGTAATAAACACCTTGGACGGAGCATTTAATTTCAATTTTCAGCTGAACGCGCCTATCCTATTTACGCAGGGTGTTTATACCAATAATCTTTCTTCTGTGTTGGCTTTTTATGCTTATTATGTAATAGGAATGGATTACGACACTTATGCCCTCGAAGGAGGAACCAAATACTTGCTCAAAGCTCAAGAGATTGCAAACTTGGCTCAATCCTCAGGTCAATTAGGTTGGTCATCGAGTGAAAGTGTGAATAATAGATATTGGATCATAGAAAATATCCTAAATGCCCAATTCAAAGGAATGAGGAAGTGCTCGTATGAGTATCATCGATTAGGACTTGATTTGGCTCATGATGATGCTAAGAAGGGAGTGGACAACATGACTCGGGCACTTTCCTATCTGGAGCAAGTTCATGTAAACAAGCCGGGTTCTGTAAATATGAGGTTGTTTTTTGTAGCCAAAGTAAATGAGCTGTTAAATGTCTATTCAGAAGCATCTAATCTTAATAAACAAACGGCTTTTAATATTGTACGAAGACTAGATCCTAGCAATATTCAGAAATATCAAAAAATGCTTCGATAGAAAAAAAGTAGAAATGTGAAAAAGTTCTACTTTATCCCCACTAAATAGTTAACAACTCTCGTTTGTGAAAATTCTAGATTTCAGGACAAGACTTATCTTTGTAGAATGGAAGAAATGATACTGATACTGGATTTTGGCTCGCAATACACACAGTTGATTGCAAGAAGATTAAGAGAATTAAACGTTTATTGCGAAATTCACCCCTACACAAATATTCCTAAAATTGAGGAAAATGTGATAGGTGTAATTCTATCTGGAAGTCCCTATTCGGTAAGAAGTGAGGATGCCCCAAATCCAGACTTATCGCAAATTAAAGGAAAACTTCCTTTGTTGGGCGTTTGTTATGGAGCCCAATTTTTGGCGCATAGTAGTGGAGGGCTTGTCACTCCCTCAGAAACTAGAGAATACGGAAGAGCTAATTTGAATTTCATTAACCAAGAAAATGAATTGGTGAAGGGAATGACAACGGGCTCTCAAGTATGGATGTCTCATGGTGATACGATTAAACAACTTCCCGATAATTTCGAAATCATAACGAGTACGGGAGATGTTGCTGTGGCAGGATACAAAGTGGCAAACGAAAAAACATACGGAATTCAATTTCATCCTGAAGTGTATCATTCAACGGAAGGCGCTCTCTTGTTGGAGAATTTTGTCGTGAGGATTTGCGGTTCTGAGCAAAACTGGACGCCAAATGCTTTTGTGGAATCATCAGTACAAGAGCTACAGGAGAAAATTGGTAATGAAAAAGTAATACTTGGGCTGTCTGGAGGAGTTGACTCCACAGTTGCAGCCATGCTCTTGCACAAAGCTATAGGAAAGAATTTGCATTGCATTTTTGTGGATAACGGACTATTACGTAAAAATGAGTTTGCCGAAGTATTGAAAAACTATGAACATTTAGGATTAAATGTAAAAGGTGTGAACGCTTCCGAATTGTTTTATTCAGCTTTGGCTGGTTTGACAGATCCTGAAGAAAAAAGAAAAGCAATTGGCAAAGTGTTTGTAGATGTATTTGACGAAGAATCAAAAAAAGTGGAGGGTGCAAGTTGGTTAGCTCAAGGAACAATTTATCCAGATGTGATTGAGTCTATTTCAACAGGAGGACCTTCTCAAACTATTAAATCTCATCACAATGTGGGTGGATTGCCAGATTACATGAAGCTGAAAGTTGTAGAGCCGCTTAGAGCATTGTTTAAAGACGAGGTACGAAGAGTAGGGAAATCATTAGGTCTGAATGTTACTCTCTTGGGACGTCATCCTTTCCCTGGTCCAGGGCTTGCGATAAGAATATTGGGAGACATTACTGCTGAGAAAGTAAGAATTTTACAAGAGGTAGACCACATCTTTATCCAAGGATTAAAAAACAATGGATTGTATGATGATGTGTGGCAGGCAGGAGTAATTTTATTGCCTGTTCAGTCTGTAGGAGTTATGGGAGATGAACGAACCTACGAAAACGCGGTGGCATTAAGAGCAGTTAGCTCCACAGATGGAATGACCGCAGATTGGTGTCATTTGCCTTACGATTTTCTAGCTAAAGTATCCAATGATATTATAAATAAAGTAAAAGGAATAAACCGAGTTACTTACGATATTAGTTCTAAGCCACCAGCTACTATAGAGTGGGAATAATCATATAAACTGTCTATCTATTATGAAATATTTTATAGCCATTATTTTTGTCAGTCTGACAATGACATTCTTTTCTCAGGAAAAGAGAAAGATGATTGACGGAGAGGAATTTATTGTCCACACTGTAAAGCAAGGAGAAACGTTGTTTGGGCTTACGCAAAAATACAACGTCACAAAAAAAGAGTTGAGAGATGCCAACACTGGTTTGCTCCTCTTCTTGAAAGAAGGTCAGGTAGTCCATGTTTCAGTTCCGTTGGCACAAAAAACCGTACACGTGGTTCAGAAGGGCGAAACTTTGTATGGGATTTCTATAATTTACGGACTAACGATAGAGGAATTAACCAACTTGAACCCAGAAAAAGCCAAAGATCTGCAAGTAGGAGCTACCCTGAAATTAAAGCAATCCTCTTCCTCAGTCAAGGAACCCAAAAAAACTACTACTACGGATTCCAAGGTTCATTTAGTAGCAAAGGGTGAAACTTTGTACGGAATTACCAAAAAATATGGGACAACTCTTGAGCAATTAAAAAAACTCAATCCAGGTTTGACAGAAAGTATTGCCATAGGTGATAAAATTCTTGTACCAAACGGATCAAGAGAAATAGAAAAATCGGAACCTAAAGTAGACAAAACACCAAAAGTAGACTCTAAACTCATTCAGTATAAAGTTGAAAAGGGCGAGACTTTTTATGGAATTTCCAAAAAATACAATACGACTGTAGAGGCCATCAAAAAATCCAACCCGGGAGTGGAGAGTTTGAAGGAAGGTGATAAATTGACTATTGAATTACCAGATAATTACCTGAAAGACATCAAAATATCGTTGAGTGATCCTATCTTGCCAAAAGGAAATTTGGATTCGGTTAATAAAATTAATCCACTGAAAGACAAACTGAACGAAATGATCATGAAGGAAACCTATTCCATTTCTTTGTTCTTGCCTTTTATGCTGGATAAGAATGCGCAAATTCCTGTAGAAGTGAACAAACCAAAAAAAAATCACCCATACAGCGAAATGAGCACCCATTTTTACCAAGGAGTTCAATTAGCGCTCGATTCTTTATCACTCTCAGGCACTTCCTTTACCTTGCAAGTATTTGACACACGAAATGATACAACCACGGTAGGAAAACAATTGAGAA
>Ga0181564_10004330_pt1 | contig 12029 bp, 8 predicted proteins | sample 011ome_24_FD_134512 | JGI IMG/M metagenome (GOLD analysis project Ga0181564, IMG submission 134512) | Coastal salt marsh microbial communities from the Groves Creek Marsh, Skidaway Island, Georgia - 011513CT metaG (megahit assembly) | ecosystem: Environmental > Aquatic > Marine > Intertidal zone...
ACGAGCGCAGGCGAAACGCCGACTTGACGCGGAAACTAGAGCGCGCGTGCGTGAATAATCGTAAACTCGAGATGGAGGTGCATAAGTTGAAGAGTCTTTTGCACGCGGGCTCGGGGGCTGGGGCGGGACGCGATCGACGACGAGCGCGCGCTGCGACGGCGACGGCGACGCCGGCTGAGACGTTTGCCGACGGAACGCCGGCGATGGTGTCGTTTGAGTACCACACGAGCGTCATGGAGGCGTTCGATCGCAAAGTAGAGTCACTCGTGATGGAAATCGAGCGTTTGCGTGCGAGCGGGATGCGAGATGACGGTGAACGCCGTGCGTTGGCGAGAGAATTAGAACCCGAGCCCGCGCCGCCGGCGCGGGATATCGACGACACGCGCACACCCGTGCGTCGCGCGCCACGAAGGAATGAAGAACGTGAAGATGACGACGATGACGACGACGACGATCACGCGCCGTTCTCGCCTACGATGTCTCCGCTCGACGCGTTACTTGACAAAATTGCATCCTCGTCTTCGCTCGGTCGAGCCGACCGACGCGGCGACGACGGACGACGACGCCATCGAACCATTCTCGGCGACGCCGATCGTAATCGCGGCGACGTTGACGCATGACACCGCACCGCACATATTCATATGTAATTACTCATAGCTCGCTCGTAGAAACACGTACGTAATCACACGACGTACGTAATCACGCGACTCGGGGGAACCACCCGACGCGTCCTCATAGCTCGGCGCGCGCGTCCCTCGTCGCCATGGGGTGCTGGTTCACCAAGCCCCTCACCACGGCCGTCGCCGCGTTCGCCGCCTCGCCTCTCGCGTCGTCGTCGCGTAAACCCATCGCGGCGAGCGTCAGCGTCGCCGCCGCGTCGTCGCCCGCGACACCGAAAAGCTACACGCCAGTGAAGCGCCGCGCGGTGGCACACGAACCGTTACCCGTGTCGTGTGACCTGCGATTCCGCTGTCGCAAGGGGGAAACCATCGTGGAATCGACGGATATATATGCGTCGTCGGTGACGATCGCCGGATGCGAGGATTGCCTCATTGTGTTGCCGTGCGTGGTGTCGAAAGTCATCGTGTTGGATTGCAAGCGGTGCGCGTTTGCGTTTGGGCCGACGTCAGAGTCGACGGACATGCGGGATTGTTTGGACTGTACGCTGGTGACGTGGAGCGCACACGTGCGCGTGAGTGAGTGCGTGAATGTGAGGTTGGCGGTGTGTGCGCCAAAGGAGGAGAATGTGGTTATAGATGGAGGCGCGGGGGCGACGTCGGCGAGCCGAGCGATGGACGCGACGTACGGAGCGCTAGAGACGCAGTTAGCGCAAGCCGGTTTGGCGGAGAGTATCGGTGAGGACGTGGTGCAATTAGCGCAATCGTGTGGAGAGTCGGCGTATGGGTTATTGACGACGCGAAGGCCGTCGTTGGTGGATGTCGAGACGCCGATTCGTCGTACGTCGTAGCGCCGCGCGGAGATTTTATTAAAAATACAACAACAACTCAATTTCAATTCAACTCTAGGTGTCTAATTTTTGCCCTTGTGATTCGCGCATCGTCTTAAACCATGGCGATACAAACAAACTCAACTCTGGACCGTCGCTCGACATTTCTACATCGTCTCCTAACATAATGTCGTGCTTGACGTGCGCGCCGTCGATGTACACGACGCCGACGCGAGAGTTCCATCGCAACCGCATGGTTTCTCCGCGCTTGTAAAATCTATGACCCGCACTGCTCGGCGGCGGCGCGTGATCGTAATAAATAGGTTCACGGTCCATGTATTGCATGTCCGTGGAGTCGTACGGCATCAGGCACCCACCGGCGGAATACGTCGCCGCGGTCGAGCCGCTCGCCGTGCACGTGCGCAAGCCCGAGCTCCGAATGTGAAAGTACGCATCTTCCTTCCCTGGAAGCTTCAAGCTATACCTCGACACCGCCGCAGGCGATGGATGCGCAATGAGTACATCATTCAACGCCGGCTCGAGCTCCCGACCGTTGATTGTGGTACGAATCCTCGCCAATCGCGCCGGTTTCGTCTCCCCTCGCAACGCCGCGTCCAACACTTGCTCGGCGTTAAAACGATTCGCCGCACACAAATGCCCCGTCGATCGCCGCTCATCCAGACACACATTCGTTAAATATAATTTCGCCAAATCACTCGGCGTCGCTGGATCGGTATTAATGCCTAAAATTGGAACATCCGTCGAACGAACTTCGTGCGCGGCGATGAGCGTGGTACCGTCGCCCCCCAACGCGATGACCAAATCGCACCCCTCCACCGACTCCGCCTTGAGCGCCGCGCGCTCCACGCACCTATACGTCACCCCACGATCGCTCAACATGCGCTTAATCGCATTCACCGAGGACTTGTGCGTCTCATGGCGCTCCTTGACGCGCGCGTAGCGGTCAGATTGGTACAACTCACCCGACCCAATGAGCGACGTGTACTCCGCGATGGGCGTGGTTTTGATCACCAACAGCGCGTTGGTGAACACCGGAGCGTACGCCGCCGCCGCCGTCGTCGCGTACGTGCGGCGCGTGACGTCGATGACGGCGCGGCGCAGCCGATGATGCGCCATTCTGTGACGTCCTCGGTGCCGTGGTCTCGTCCCATGTGGTCACGCACCGCTCGCGCGGCGCCGACGACGACGACGGTGGCGATGACGCCGACGCGGTGTGGCGTTCGCGCCTCTCGCGCGTGTCCCGCGCGCGCGAGCGCCGCATCGACGTCGTCACCGACGACGACGACGACGACGACGACGTATCGGCTCATCATGCTTCGGCACGCGGCGTCATCCTGGGCGACGGAACCCGGTGCGTCGCCCGCGGCGACGGTGCGCGATGTCGACCGGCCGCTCACCCCAGAAGGTCGCGCGATGGCGCAGAAACTCGCTGCGGTCGCGCGCGGCGACGGGCGATTCGCACCGGACGTGACGTTGTGCTCGAATAGCGCGCGGAGCCGCGAGACGCTGGAGCTCATGTCGCGAGAGAACGCGGCGTTTAAGGATTCTTCGGCGGTGTATTTAGGGTCTTTGTATCACTTTGCGAGTCTTGATGGACAGATGGCGACGCATTTGAGAGAGTTGGTGACGGCGACGACGGTTGGGGACGGGGCGAACGATATACGGACGATATTGTGCGTCGGGCACAATAAAGGCATGGAGGAGGCGACGAGCGAGTTGTGCGGACGGGACGTGCAATTGCAAGTCGCCACGGCGGCGTTGTTGGAAAAGACATACGTGTGTGATATTGATGATGAGAATTGTGAGGAACAATCGTCGTGGCGAGGGGTAATGGCGTGTAAGGAGAAGTGGACGCTCGTGGCTTTAGCGACGCCGGATGGGGTATTGAATGCCTAAACGCTTGAAACCGCGACAACTTTCGACTGTATTGCTTGATGGATCGCCACGTCCACCCATGGGGGGCGATAAGTCCCATTGTTTTAATCATGATTATCACGTGATGCACTCAATTCTATTCAATCCAATGCCTATGTGTCTTCTACAGCTAGACGCTACGTAACAAACTGCATGTTCAGTCAAACGACGCGAACGAATCCGCCGCCGCCCCGAACGCGCTCGCGCGCGCGCCCGCGAGCTCGTCCGATACATCAGTCAATGCTCCCATGTTTTCCATTCTATATGCCCGATCGGTAATGGGCGAAATCTCCTCTACGTCGTGTGATACCACGACGACGGCGCGGTCGCGCTTCAAGTCGTTCAACAACGCCGTCACCTCGGCGCGCGTCTGCCAATCCAATCCCGCTAGTGGCTCATCCAAGCACAGCACCGCGGGATCGCGCACGAGTTGTATCGCCAGCGCTAATCGTCGTTTATACCCTCCACTCAACGCTCGCACGTCCGTATCGAGCGGAATGCGCTCCATGCCGACGGCGTGCAACGCGTCGTTCATCCGATACGCGAGCTCGCGTCGCTTCGTAAACCCATTCTGTGTCTGCGGCCACGCGAACGTGAGCTCTTGCAACATTGTCGTGCCTAAAAAATGACGTTCTGGAAACTGAAACACGATGCCTACTTTCGCCAAGCGCTCGGCGCTCGGCGTTGAAGCACGCGTTTCATCCGCGCCCAGCGCCACGACGCCCGACGTCGGCTCCGAAAGCCCCGCCAAGATCGTCATGAGTGTCGATTTCCCCGACCCCGAACGCCCAACGATGAGCGTCAATCCCTTACGAGGAAGCGATAGATTGACATCACGCAAGATATCGCGCCCAGCGCCCGCAGGCGAGTAGCACACGTTGCGAATGTGCACGAAATCACGCGCCGTCGAAGCCTCACCAGCCGCCCCGCTTTTCGCCCGCGACGACGCCGCGCGCGCGCGCGACGCCCATCCGCGTCCTCGCGCGCGTCCGCCAACCTCTCGCACACCGTTCGCGGGCGATGCGCGCGCGTGAGACATGTCCGAGCGCGCGCGACGACGCCGCGCGCGCGCGAGTGGGGCGATGTGTCGTGCTCCACTTGAGAGACGTTGGTCACCCATTCGCGCTTCATTTGCCGTCCCGCGCCCGACGCTCGACGCGCATCGCTCGCGCACACATCGCGCGCGCGTGCAGACGAACTCGATCGACGTCTCGGCGGCGCGTTCGCGCGCGCGCGGTGCGTCAGTGACGCGAAGGCGCGCGACGAAGGTGCGCGCGAGTGGGTTGTTACATTAGCGGTTCGCGCGAGGACGCGCGCTGTGGTGTCGTCGCGAGAGGCGTGAGCGGGGCGCGTGCGGATGGAGATGATGCAGACGCATGGTCAGGTGGGGTGTGCGCGCGCGGCGGCGCGTGCGGTGGTGGATGTGCGCGGGAGACGCGCGAGGTTGAGCGTCGCGGCGGGCGCGCGCGATCGACGAGGACGCGCGCCGCGAACGGTGGTTGTCGTTCGAGCCGCGAGCGGTGGCGAACGAAAGTCATCCAAAAGGGCGCGTGAGGGTGTGAATAATGCTGTGGCGTTGACGCTGTTTTTGGCGTGGTGTGTGTATGCGAAAAAGGTGAAGGAGGCGACGGGGGACGCAAAGGATGTCAAAGCCAAAACGAAGACGAGCGGCGAGAGCGCGTCTCGCGTGGCGACGAAGCAGCGGTTCAAGCGGTGGCGAGCGACGCAGTTAGAATCGGTTTCGGCGAAGGTTCATGATGGCTCGTCGAAAAAGTCAACGAATGGCAAGAAGGAGGTGAAAAAGGTTGCGGCGAAGAAGATGGAGGCGACGCCGGCGAAAAAATCTGACAAACCGCCAGTCAAGGCGAACAAGGTTATCGACGCCAAAGCCGTGAAAGGGGCGGATAAGGCGAAGAAAGTGACGGCAGTAGCGGCGAAAAAAGAAGCGCCAGTGGTCGCCAAAAAGGCTGCGCCAGTGGCTGAGAAGAAGGCTGTGCCTGTACCAGTGAAGAAAGCCGCGGCAGTGGCCACAAAAAAGACCGCTCCAGCGCCAGTGAAGAAAAACGCGGCGCCAGCGGCCAAAGCACAAGCACAGACGACTGGATGGAAACCCGTGCGAAACGAGGCTGCCGAAAGGCTTCGTGAAGTCACAGCTGCGCGCCGCGCGGAGCGTCGCGAGCGGATCCAACAGCAGATTCGTTTGAAGGCGGAACAAGCGCGTGCCGCTGAAGCTGAAGCGAGTCTTCGCGCTGAGCTTCGCGCCGCTCAAAACCGCGAGCTTCAAGCCGCATCGGATGCGAAGCGTGCGGAAGAGATGGCGCTCAAGCAAGCCAGGGAAGCGGAATCGAAGGTTCTCGCGGAAGAACGTAGAGCTCTGGAGATGCGCTTGAAGCAGGAAAAGGAAGCTGAGCGACAACTCAAGGAGGCGAGACAAGCTGCAGAGGCCAAGGAAGCGGCGGCGCTAAAGGCAAGAGACGCCGAGGTCAAGGCGGAGCAAGCACGTATTGATGCTCAAGCGCGGGCGGAGAAGGCAGCTTTAGAAAAACAGGCGAACGAGCGCGAGCTGTTGATGAAGCAGCGCGAAGAAAAGTTGGTTGAAGCGGCAAAGAAGGTACGCGAGGACGCAGCTCGTGAGGCACAGAAGCAAACGGCGGCGAAAGACGCGGAGATCGCGCAACGTGAGCGCGTACTTGAGGCGGCAGAAAGTGCTCGAGCGGCTGAAGCGCGCGCCAAGGCGCGTGAAGAGTTTATTGCTAAAATCAAGTCCAAGGCGACGGGAGCCGTGGACAGCGTCAAGACAAATATGCCAAACATTCGTGGATTCTTGTACGATGACGCGCCGAGAACGGCGCCGAAACGCGTGGCGAATAAATCTCAATCGAAGAGACAGCGTGCGTTTCAGTCGCAGTCGTGGTCCACGCCGAGACTCCCCGACCTGAACCTGTCGTCTGGCGGTTACGCTACGCTCGGCTTTGCGTCGTCCCTCATCCTTGCCTCCGTCTTATCCGTTGGAGTCCGTGCGAGTCGACAGAAACGCGCACGTCGTCGTGCTGAGCGTGCCGCACGTCTTGAGGCTGATAAATTACGTCAAAAAGACCGTTGGGCATCCGCGATTGACACCGACACCGTCTCCCCGGAAGCCGCCGCTCAAGCGGAGCGCGACGCGGAACGCGCCGCCGAGCGTGACGGCCCACAGTCCCCCGACGCCGGTCGCGAGGAGTTACAAAAGGCATACGACGAATTCTTAAAAGCCACCAAGGCTGATAAGAAAATGAATCCGTAATCGTCACAAAAAGCATAAAATATATATAACGCCCGCGTGGATAGTCGTTGTAGCGCACCTTGAAACCATCTTGATTATTCCACATACAATTCGCAAACTCGCGCGCGCGCCGCATTCGACGGCACGCGTGGGCATCAACGGCGTTGACGTACGCACGAAACGCGTTACGCACGAGACGTTTGCGCACACATTCGCTCGATTCACGACTGCACGCGAGAGATAGCGACGTGAGCTCCGGCGACAGTGGCGACGTCACCACTCTCGATCGTGTGCGGATTAATCACGAATCAGTCGCCATGAAATCCTTTGTGGACACCGCGCGCGAATTCAGAACGTTCCATAATAATTCGTTCAACGTTGCGTTGCACTTGGTGACCACCCCGGCGTGTTTGGCGTGCGTGGTGGCCGGGATTCAGTTGCGTTTTGGCGATGCTTGGGTGAGGAATATTTTCTGGGCTTACGGTTTCGCGGTGACTGTATTGACGCCTGGGTATGGTTTGAAGCTCAGCACGACGTTGGTGTGGTGTGCAATCGTACGCATTGCGCTTATTATGGCGACCGTGTTCGACATGAAGACCTTGGGGGTGATTTTTGCGAGCGCGTACGTCGGACAGGAGCTCGCGCACCTGGCGACGGGTGAGAAGACGTACCAAGCGTCGTACATGGATGCGTCGAATTGGCCATCGTTGCTCGTCGAGCACACGTTTTACTTGCTTCCGTTGTGTTTGGATGCGGTGATGCACATGCGAGAAAGCTTCTTATCGTGGATTATTGCGCATAATTACGTCGTGCGGGCCAAGTTGACGAGCGCCAAGGAGAAGGCGTCGCTCAAGGTGATTGAAAACTTTGTCACCGATGAAGATCCAGATCGCACGTGCACCGCGCATTGGTGGCATGAGTTGCTGCCGCGAAAAGAGAAGAAAGCATTTACCGATATCGTGCACGCGGCACCGATTCAGAAGATGTTTGCCGATCGATTTCGTCCAGACGCGTGGGCGGTGGATCCGATTTATGGCATGAATGAAATTTATGTCGCGTCGTCGCATCACAACAACAATTCTGATACGGTCTTTTACATGGAGCACTGCGATGGACCTTGGAGTGTGTATCCGTTCTGTTTCGTCTACCGCTGCATGCTCGCGGTAAATGAGAACGTGCAAGTTGAGACAAACTTTTGCCACGAAGGTAGCGGCGGGTGCCTTTCAGATGGCGACATCGTCGGCTTTGATTATCATCGTGAGATCCACGTGATCGCCGATCGTCCGACGCCGAACAAAGACAGACGCGTTACGATGAAGTTACATTACGTGGTGTATCCAAAGTGCTTCGGGCCATTTGGACGCTTTCTCGGAACGTTGGCGATGGTGTACAATACCGTGGCGAGACGCTTGTTCTTGAACACCATTCGCCCGACTGGCTTTTGGCGCTTCATGGCTTGGATGGTTTTAACCGTCACTAACGCCGTGTTTAATCTGGAAAAATACGCCGGTTTGAACAACGTCATGAGCGCCGCAGCCCTGTACGCGATTGGTCAATTTATTCATCCGTACTTTTTCATGGCTGTGACGTCGTTTACGCACTACAGCATGTACATCGCGACGTATCACTGTCGCGGTAACGTCAACTTTGGGGTGTTCAAGCGCAACGTCATCTTTTGGAAGACGTTAGCTTTGTCACACTTAGGGTACAACTACTACATGAACTTTGAATTCGACCCAATTTCGTTAGCCATGTTGGTCGGAGGCTACGGTCTGAGCGCGGCGGCAGCCAACGCGTTGGGCATCGATCAAACGTATTTTGGTGTCGAGCTCGGTAAGGTTGAGCCCAATTTCGTGAGCTGCTTCCCGTACAACACCATTCCGCATCCCATGATTATTGGCAGTATGGTTGGTTTATTAGGATTTCACAAGATGGCTGGCTTCCGTGCCGCTCTGCCATACTTGATTCCCGCGCACTGCGCGTTTTACATGGTTCACATGATTCAAGAGCAAGTGAACGACATCTACGCGAATGTCGCAGATGAAACTAATGTGGTGGTGACAAGGAAGATTACGAACACCCCGCGTAAGGCGGCGTCGGCGAAGAAGACGCCGAGCGCAAAGGCGTCACCGCGAACGCCGAAGAAGACGCCGAGCAAGTCGGCGTCGAGAACGCCAAAAAAGACGCCAAGCCGCACGCCGAGTCGCAGCAGAGCGCGACGTTAGTACAAAAGAATCTGATGCCAGTGCTTAAAACATTCGTTATACTTTTAGATTACAATCTGATATATATGATACAATACTCCCGAGATATTTTGTCCACTCCCCTCGCCCTGACTACGCTACGCGCGTCCCGTGTGCGATTCAATTTCCAACTGTAACTGCACCAATACGAATGGGAAGAAAAGAAACGACGTCGTAAAGTCTTCAAAGAGATTGCCGATTATTCTCCACTTTTTACGCACTTGATAGCGCACGCTGGTTAATATGCTCGTGAAAAATAAGTACGAAATCCAAGCCAGCGTGTGCGTTCCACTGTTGAGAGGAACGAGCGCGAGGAGTAAAATCCACAAGTAGTACAACGACGTGGCTAAGTAAGACACGTACACCAACGCCGAGGGGCCGTATGTTTCCAGGCCCGCAATGTACAACGACGCGTAAGGGTAGTACACGTTGCGTAGCAATAGTTTCAATCGTTCTTTCGTTGGCATGACTTTGGTCGTCGCCGCCTCGTCGGCGCTCGAAAAGTTTTCAAAAATGTCTACGATGGAAGTGCTGAAGCCCTTGCGCTTGGATAGGTACGTCTTGTCATCAATGGCCGCATCGCACGCGCGAAGCAATGCAATGCACATGTAGCACAACGCAAACGTGTACGGAAGCGCGGCGCAAATACTCACAGCCTGTAACGTGGACAATCCGTCGCTCGATGCGCTTAATAACGCTTGCGCCGCCGCGCCCTGGGTTATTGCCCACCAAATCTTTTGCAATACAGGCGGATTTTCGAGACCATTCGCGGCGATGATATCATCTACATATGCGCCAGCATCGGCGGATGTGACGAAGAACATGATGATTCCAATGAGTACGAGCACTTGCAAGAGCGGCGTGAGCGATCCGTACGGCTCGAGAATGTCGAGCACGTGGTCCGTCGATTTTCGGCACGACAGCGCATAGTACCCTAGACTTTTAAGCTTGAGCGCATTGACGCCAACGGGTTCGTTATCCAAGTATCCGAGCTCGGCGCAATTTACGACACCTTTCGACCAATCCGGTTGCACGTGTAGCGCCAACTCGGCGACGCGCTGCATCTTAATCCCAAGCGCGCCAAAGACGGTGAGCACGAAAAAACACAAAAACATGGGCGCAAACAAACCAACTATGATGACTTCCCTAATTGTGCGCCCGCGCGATATCTTAGCCACGAACATACCCACGAAAGGTGCCCAAGAAATCCACCACGCCCAGTAAAATACTGTCCACCCATCCATAAACCACGTCGGCGAGCTATTGTAGTATTCGACGGGGTCGCTAAATGTTGTGTTCAATGTCGCGACAATATGTTGTGCAACGTTTCTGTCACCCCACAGTTGCTCCCCGTCGTGCTGAAATTCATAATTCAACTGCGGGAATGCATCGTTGTCGAATCCAGCCAAAATGAAATACTGCACGTACACGCCGACGGTTTGCGTAAACGTATTCAACAGGTACCACGTGTTGTCGTGGAAGAACAAGATAAGAATCAGAAAGGACAGAATGCTAAAAGCGAAGAGCGCGCAACCTATTATACCTCGTCGCAAACCTAAAACCACCGCGGTGGTGGTCATAAAGGTGATACCCCACACGATGAGCGACTCCACCTCGGAGGATTCGCTCTCCACCGCGCCCGATATCCTATTCAACGCCGCGTTGATGCTCTTCGCGCCCAATCCGAGCGACGTGCACAACCCAAACGTCGTCGTGGCGATGGACAACGCGTCGATTAAATCGCCCGCAAAGCCATTGACGTAATCACCAATGATTGGATAGAATGCACTTCGCAGCGTCATCGGTCGTCCCAGTCGGTAGCACACGACGCCCAGCGTCAGCGCGACGAGCGTGTACGGCACCCAACCGTGCATACCCCAGTGAAAGAACGTCATGAACAACGCCATCGACGCGCGTTGGTCATCATTCATAAATGGCATCTTTGCGAGCATATTCGTCTTGTCATTCTCCAAGCCAGAATCGCCGCGATAGTACGACATGGGCTCGCTCACGCCAAAGAAAAATATCCCCGTCCCGAGACTCGTGGTGAACATTAATATAAACCACACAATGTCTGAATAATCTGGCTTATCCTCGGGCTGCCCGAGCTTGATATTGGCATACTTCTTCCTTGACAACACATACATAATCACGAACACCCACGCATTTTGTGTGAGCGTGTACAACCATGTAAAATTGGTTGAAATCCAAAGCGTCGCCTTTGCGAACAGTCTCGCCGTCGAACCCTCCGCCGCGAGCACGGCAATCGTAAATGACCACAGCGTCACCATCGCCATTAACGACACCACCCAATTAAACCTCAAAACCTGTTTCGCGTTACAACATCGTCGGCGGCGTCGTCGGCGTCGTCAGTAAACATACGTTGAACAATCAATCAATTCTCTTCAAAAGTAATTGTAATTTCGCAACGACAATCATCACCACAAACACGCACCGGAAACGGCCCCACATCTAACGCCACCCATCGACTCTTACGTATAAACCTCGCCGCGTTCTCCTCATCCGTAAAATCATCCAACCGCGGCGTAGCGGCGACAGCAGGCGCCGCACCAGCGCCGCCACCGTAACCACCACCACCACCACCACCATCGCGCGCACCGCTCGCGCGCCCGCCCCGACGCCGCGCCGTCGCTTGCGCCGTCGCACCGCTCACCATCGCCGGCGCCGCGTCATCGTCGTCATCGACCGCGACATCGATCCGCGTCGACATCGATCCAACGCGTCTCACTCTGACGAACACATCGTCGTCGTCGTCATCGTCAAAAAATCAAATCACATCCATTATTAATCCACATGCACGCGCGGCATCCATCGTCCCCGACAGCCTCACGAACGTCGCGCCGTGGCGACATCGAGCGCATCGACGCGTTGGATCGTCGACGACGATCGCGCGCGGGGCGGTCGACGCGGCGCGCGTGCGGCACCGACGACGACGACGACGACGACGACGAGGGGCGCGACGTAAAAATACCCATAAACTTCTCCATGACACCGCATCAGATTTGGACTTTCACCGACATCTGTCGGCGGACGTCTAACAATGCTCGAATTAGTTTGGGAATTATAGGAGGGCTCACACTCGCATTTGGACTTTCACCGACATCTGTCGGCGGACGTCTAA
>Ga0181564_10004334_pt1 | contig 12021 bp, 10 predicted proteins | sample 011ome_24_FD_134512 | JGI IMG/M metagenome (GOLD analysis project Ga0181564, IMG submission 134512) | Coastal salt marsh microbial communities from the Groves Creek Marsh, Skidaway Island, Georgia - 011513CT metaG (megahit assembly) | ecosystem: Environmental > Aquatic > Marine > Intertidal...
AGACAATCAATCTCATGAGTCTGTAGGTGAGGTAAGATTAAACTATAATATAAATAATATTAAGAGCTTTGCAAAAGCAGTAGGATTTAGAAAATATATTCAAATTTTAAATTTAAGTAAATTAAATAACACACTAAGAAATATTAAAAAATTCAAATTACCAATATTCATTCATGTCATGACAAACATAGAACAAAACAGAAATTTACCAAGACCAAAAAATCTAACAAAAATAAAAAAAGAATTTATAGCAATTAAATAAATGTCTAGATGATGATGGAGGGATAATTATTTGTTAATTGCTATTAATGAGCTAAATATCAAAAATTGTTATAAATACAAGTTTTAGATAAAGATTTTATAAAAACCTAATGCAAACTTATAAAAAATTATTATTTTTACTTTCCGATCTTGAGCGTAAAAATGTAGTTTTTTTACTTCTGATGATCTTAATAATGGCTTTATTAGATATGGTGGGTGTTGCATCTATTTTACCTTTTATGGCAGTTTTAACTAACCCAGATATTATAGATACAAACTCTTTTCTAAATAATATTTTTAATATTTCAAAAAATGTTGGGGTGAAAAATAAGCAAGAGTTCCTTTTTTTTCTTGGCTCAATTGTTTTTGTACTATTGATTTTTTCACTAATTTTTAAAGCTCTGACCAATTATTTACAAGTAAGATTTGCACAAATGGCACAATATAATATCAGTAAAAGATTAGTTGAAGGGTATTTAAATCAACCATATACTTGGTTTCTTAGTCGAAATAGTGCTGATCTAGGAAAGACTATCTTATCAGAAGTTGATCAAGTAGTATCAAGCGGTATAGTCCCTGCGATAGACCTTATAGCCAAAAGTATGGTAGCTTTAGCTCTTTTAACTTTAATAATAATAGCAGATCCAAAACTAGCAATTATAGCTGGATTTTCTTTAGCCACAGTTTATGGATTTATTTATTATTTGATAAGAAAGTATATTGATAAAATTGGAGGAGAACGTCTTAAAAGTAATGAGTTAAGGTACATTTCGATTAATGAGGCTTTTGGTGCAGCTAAGCAAATTAAAATTAGTGGATTAGAGCAAATATATACTGATCGTTATTCTAATCCTGCAAAAATTTTTGCTCTAAGTCAGGTCTATTATAAAGTTTTAAGCCAACTACCAAAATTTTTCCTTGAGGCAATTGCTTTTGGTGGAATTTTACTCTTAATCCTTTATTTGATGAGTCGAGATGTTAATGTTAACATTATTTTACCTACATTAAGTTTATATGTATTTGCTGGGTATCGTTTATTACCTGCAATTCAAGGGATTTATGCTTCCTTTACTCGTCTTACTTTTGTAGGCCCTTCACTTGATAAATTACATGAAGATATTGATAAACTTAATCCTTATAAACCAAATCATGATCAATCTGTATTAACATTAAATCAAAAAATTACTTTAAATAATATTTACTATAATTACCCTAATTCGTCTCGAACAATTCTTAGAAATATAAATTTAAGCATTAAGGCAAAATCGACTGTAGGTATAGTTGGTGTTACAGGTAGTGGGAAAACTACAACTGTTGATATTATACTGGGTTTACTTAACCCCGAAAAAGGCAATCTAAAGATAGATGAAAAAATAATAACCAAAAAAAACTCAAAGTCTTGGCAGAGATCTATTGGATATGTTCCCCAAGAAATATATCTTTCAGACGATACGATTGCTGCAAACATTGCTTTTGGTATAGATGACAAAAATATCAAGCAAGAAGCAGTTGAAAGAGCTGCTAAAATGGCAAACTTACATCAGTTCGTTATAGATGAATTACCAAAACAATATCAGACTACAATTGGTGAGCGTGGTGTTAGATTGTCAGGTGGACAAAAACAAAGAATAGGAATTGCAAGAGCTTTATATCATAATCCAAAATTATTAATTTTAGATGAAGCAACAAGTTCATTAGATAATCAAACGGAGAGAGTAGTAATGGAAGCTATTAATAATTTGAGCAAAAATATTACCATTATTATAATAGCACATCGCTTAAGCACCATCATGAATTGTGATAAAATTTTTTTATTTGAAAAGGGTGAGTTAAAAAATGAAGGAACATTTGAAGAGCTAGTAAATATTGATAAAAATTTTAGAAATCAAGTGAATAATTCATAGATTTAAATACTAAAAATTTACAATTATTGTACGCATAAAATTTATTTTTGAAAAAAAACTTTAATTATTTAATCATAAAATTTTGTGGTTTAACATTGTCATGAGGTCAACGTCAAAGAATTGGAATAGCTAAGGTATTATATAACAATCCATAAGTATTAATCCTAGATGAGTTAACAAGCGTGTTAGATAATGAAACAGAAAAAATATTAATGGATTCAGTAAATAATCTAATAAAAGATATTACTACTATTTTATTGCGAATAGAATAATAACTGTTGAGAATTACGATATCATTTTTAAGTTTGAACAGGGCCAACTAATAGATTAAGGAATATTTGATAAAACAATAAAATAAACATTAATAAGATGCAAAGATTGAACAACAAAATACTTTAAAATCTATTTAAAAATAAGATCTTGAATAAAAGTAAACAATTTAATTGAAAATACTTTTAAAATTATTTGTAAATAATTCATAAAAGAACTATTTTTATAGAAGTAAAATAAAAATGATTATTAAAAATAAACAATATACAGCTCAAGAAGCTATAACAGTCATGGGAATATAAAATAAAATGCTTACAAAATCTTCTTTATTAATTACTGGTGGAACAGGTTCATTTGGTCATAGTTTTGTTTCACTGACACTTAAAAAATACAATCCAAAACGTTTAGTTGTTTTTTCTAGAGACGAAATGAAACAATATGAGATGGCAAAATTATTTAATAATGACCCAAGAGTACGTTTTTTTATTGGTGATGTTAGAGACAAGAGTCGTCTTCATCGTGCTTTAAGTGGAGTTGAGTATGTTGTGCACGCTGCGGCAACAAAAATAGTACCTACAGCAGAGTATAATCCTTTTGAGTGCATTAAAACAAATATAAACGGTGCAATGAATTTAATTGATGCCTGCATTGATCAGGGGGTAAAACGCGTAGTTTCTCTTTCTACCGATAAAGCTTGCAGTCCAATAAATCTTTATGGGGCAACAAAGTTGGCATCAGACAAATTATTTGTAGCAAGCAACTCATATTCTTCAAAAAATAAAACATCTTTTTCTGTAGTAAGATACGGAAATGTTATGGGTTCACGTGGCTCAGTAATTCCATTCTTTACTTCTATAAAAGATCAAGGCTCAATACCAATAACAGATGAAAGAATGACACGTTTTATGATGCCACTTGACAAAGCTGTGGAACTTGTGTGGAAAGCTTTTGATGATATGCAAGGAGGTGAAATTTATGTTAAAAAAACTCCCTCAATTAAAATTATAGATATTGCTAGAGTAATTGCGCCTAAATCAAAGTTTGAAATTATTGGTATTCGTCCAGGTGAGAAGTTGCACGAACAAATGATTAGCACAGAAGACTCCTATTATACTTACGAGTATTCAGATTATTATAAAATTTTGCCCCAAATCAATAATTGGAATAAAGATAAAAATCGAATTAAAAATGGTTTAAAGGTAGAAGAGGGATTTACTTATTCTAGTAATAATAACATAGATTGGATGGATAAAAAAATATTACAAAACTGGTTGGATCTAAATAAAAATCATGTAGGCATAATTTAAATTATTATGTTTTTATTAAATTATATTATTAAGAAATTTTTCATATAGTTTAAACATATTCAATTTCTTTAGTTTGAAAAAAAAACAAAATTTTTATTAGTATTAAATTTTTTTTTTATAGATTTAATCAAAGAGACTTGTTTTTTTAATTCTTTAAATCCTAGATTTTTAATTAAACTAAGTGCAACAATATTATTTTTTCTTACAACAGAAACCCATTTTTTTTTTGAAATTTTAGATGTCATTTCCAATTGTTTTTTTTGGGCGAATAAAATTTCGTTAATTTCACATCCTTCTGGTGTTGGAAACCAGCCACCCCACCAATATTTTTGCTTATTTAAAGTAACACTTTCATGAAAAAAATATAAAATTCTTACGTTATTTTTAAGCAACACATATGATTTCCTATTTGTATTTAACCACCATAAATAATGATCAATTGTACTTATTTTTTTTTTATTAATACTATTAAATCTGTTTTTTTTTAAATTTCTTGATAGCAAGTAATGGTTGATATCTTTGTCATTAACCATTCTTATTTTGTACTTACTATTAATTTTAGGGGCTTGATTTTCTATAAAATTTAATGTGGTATTTTTTTTTTTAAGTTTAAATAATGATTTGACTATTCTATTTATTCCTTTGTTATCTATTGTTATTTCAGGATTAGAATTTAATTTTTTAAATCTTCTATATTGAGTTACAAGTAAAAGTAATAATTTTGCAACTTTTGAATAACTCTTGAGATCATTGGTGCCTAAATTTAAGTAATGACCTATTTTCTCTAGCATAAAAGGACTGTTTTGTTGATTTTTTGAAATTTGAAAAAGAACAGAAGGTATTCTTGAATAAGCAGTTTCATATATTGATGTCCCGGAGGATCCAACAAAAATTTGTGATGATTTTAAATATCTAATTAAATTGTTTTGTCCAATAATAGGTTTGACGTTTTTAAATTTTTTTTGAAGTTTTAAAATTACATTTTTATTATTTGCCAGAGGGCCCACTATAATTAAAAATGTAATATTGGTTTTTAAATTATCTAACATAGGTTGTAGTATATTTATTATTTTCGCAACAGGAGATAAATTTCCTCCTCCTCCCACATAAAAAACAATTTGGAAATTAGTAATTTTTTTTTTTATATATTTTTCACCATCATCAATTATTGAATATTTGGGTCCTAATAACAATTTAGTGTTATTTTTATTTTTTGAAAATGAATCTTCTAAGTTTTTTTTAATTTTGGAGTTTATAATAATATCTGCACAATGTTTTTTTTCTAAATCGTCAAAAGCTATTAAATTTAAGTGACTTTTTTTTACAAACTTTTCCCACGTATAAGTGAGTCTATAATCATCTACTATAACATTCCCTTTAGGAAACTTTTTCGTCAATTTAATGAAAACTCTTGCATCATCAGTTTCATTTTTAAAATGATTTTTATCGTGATATAAATTTTGAAAATCAATTCCTTCTAGAAAGCTAAAATTATTATCAACTTTTTTGTCAATAAAAAAATAACAATAATGCCCCAATTTTGTAAGTTTTCTAGACAATCTAATTGTTCTTATAATATGACCAATTCCAATATTACTACTGAAATTTGTCCTGATATAAAAATTCATTAAAAATTAATTAAATGTTTTTAATAATTTTGGATAAACCTTCAACACTTTGAAAATTTTTTTTTAATAAATCGTTTTTTTTAAATTTTATAGAGAATTTTTTTTCAACCTCAGTAATGAATAATATTATATTTAGGGAATCCAGATCTTTTGATTTTACATAATTATATTTATTATTAATTTTTTTTCGTGGTACATTTTTTTTCACCAAAAGTTCGGTTAAATTTTTTATAATACTGTCTAAATTTTTATTTTTCATTTTATATTATTTACACTTAAATTTTTATTATTTAATATTAAATATTTTATATACCTATTTTATTTTAAAAATAATCTAATTTCTATTGAAATACCTTTAATTTTGCTTCACCATCAATAAGCAAAATATGCATTCTATAAACACTTATTTTTACTGTTAAAATTTTTAAAGCATTTGATTTAGCAAGTATTTTTCCCTCTACCTTTATTTTGTAATTCGGAAGCACTGGTTTTTTAAAATTTAAAGTCAATGACAAAAGAATATTATTTTTAATTGGGCAATGAGTGCCTAATAAGGCAGATGTCAAAGATCCAACGAACATACCGTGACTAATTATTGGCTTTCTAATTGTACTGTTGGATTTTTTTTTTCTTAGATGTAAAGGATTTTTATCTTCAACTAGATTTGAATATTTTTCTATATCTGAATACTTTATTTTTCTCTCAAAACTAAATTTAGTGCCTATTCTTAAATCTTCAAAATTTTCATCATTTGAAAAAAAATTATTTGATATTTTTTTTTTCATTATTTTTATTTAGTGGAGTATTTATCATAAATAATTTATATCTTTAAATGAAAAAGTAAAAAAATGTTAAAATTAACAAATATCCAAAAAGCAATATTTCAAAGAAGATCAGTTAGAGGATATTTAAAAAAAAGTGTTCCAAAGAAAATAATAAAAAACATATTTCATATAGCCCAAAGGGCTCCATCTAATGCAAATATTCAGCCGTGGTATGTTTATGTTGCTTCAGGAGAAGCTAAGAGAAGAATTCAGAAACAACTGGTAAGTAAAGTAAAAAAAAATATTCCTACAAACTCAGATTATTATTATCCAAAAAATTTTAAATTCAATATTAGTTACTTAAAAAGACAGGTTGAATGTGCTAAAGAACTTTATGATAATATGGGGGTTGCAAGAGATGACAAAGTTGCAAGAGCAAATGCGTATTTAAGAAATTATCAAATGTATGATGCTCCGCATGTTTGCTTTATAGGAATGTATGAAAAATTTGGTCCTGCGGTAGCTATAGATGTTGGTGGATATATCCAAACGCTAATGTTAGCAATGAATTCATATGGAGTATCTAGTTGTGCACAGGCTACCTTAAGAAATTATCCTAATATAATTAGAGAAGAATTTAATATTGATAAATCTATAAAAATATTAGTGGGTATATCTTTTGGGTATGAAGATAAATCTGTTCCAGCAAACAGAACTAGAGTAAGTCGTGATGATTATAATGAAAATGTTTTTTTTAAATCTTAATTTTATTACAATTATTAAACACCTTAAATGAATGAAGTTATGAGAAATAAGAATTTATCAAAATTGACCTTACATCTTAAACATTTTGTTGAGAAGCCTTTAGAGGAAAGATCATCTATTTCTATAAAAAATCTTAAAATTTTACGCATGATTTTAAAAAAAAATAAAACACAAATCATAAAATCAATAAGCCGAGATGTTAAAAAAACACTTAAGGACTCAATAATTGAATTCAATAGTAGTTTAGACATTTTAAATTATGTTATTAAAAATTTTAATTACGTAAAAAAAAAAGAAAAATTTCTTTTAGAAAATGGGGACAAAGGTTTTGTTAATTTTGAGCCAATTGGAGTCGTAGCTTTTATAACTCCCTGGAATTATCCTTTATTAACTATTTTTGAAAGATTACCTTTTAGTATAGCATGTGGTTGTTCTGCCATATTAAAGCCAAGTGAATTTACCCCAAATTTTTCAAGACTTCTAACTGAACTATTTAATTCAGATATAAATCTTAAAAAATGTTTGACAGTTTTACCAGATTTAGATCAAAAAACAGGTTTAGCACTCTGTAAAGATAGTAATATCTCGCTTATTAGTTTTGTTGGATCAACTTCAACTGGAAAAAAAATTTTAAAACAATGTTCATCAACATTGAAAAAAACTAATTTAGAATTAGGTGGAAAAAACTCTGCAATAATTTGTAAATCATCAAATTTAGATACTGCTGTTTTAAAAGTAATAAATGGAATTTTTGAAAATGGAGGACAAGCTTGTATAGCGATTTCAAGAGTAATAATCCATGAAGATATATTTGATACATTTGTAGATAAAATCATTACTAAAGTTAAGAAAATGCACAAATTAAAAAAATTAAAAATTCAAATACCTTTTATAGAAAATCAAAAAAGAAAAATTATTTCTACCATTAAGTATATTAAGTCAAACTATTCAAAAAACTTTATTGAAGTTTTAAATTTAGGGTCTAGTCAATTTACGCCAATCTTTATTAGGTGTAAAAATAAAAAAAAATTTTTTTTAGAAAATGAATTTTTTTTCCCAATTGTAACTTTTGAAAAATTTAAAAATTTAGATGAATCTATTAATTTAGTAAATAATGCTAGCTATGGTTTAGCGAGTTATATTTTTTCATCAAATCAATCAGAAATAAAAAAGTTAAATAACAGGTTGCAATCAGGCAGGATTTGGGTGAATTCATCACTTAAATGGAGTCCATCACTTCCTGTTGGCGGTTACAATCTATCCGGAAACGGTCGAGATATGGGAAAATTTGGATTTAATACTTATTTAACGACAAAAAGCTTGTATTTAGAAAAATAAATGGCAATAAGTAATAGAATATACATATGAAAAAAGAGGAAAAAGCACTATCGTTATCTGACAAGATCCTGCAATCATCATTTTTGGACAGATTTGAGGAATTTGTTGATACCAAAAAGTCTAGACCATGGGTGATAGAATTAGATCCTACAACTGCTTGTAACTTAGCTTGTCACGGATGTATAAGTGCAAGTTTGTTAAATCAAGGTGGGTTTAAAAGAGACAGAATTAAAGAGATGGCAAAAGAGTTCAAGGAGCTTGGTGTCAAAGCTGTGGTGTTAATCGGTGGAGGAGAGCCTATGGCTCATCCTGAATTTGGAACGATTGTAGATTACTTTTATGAAAATGACATTCATGTTGGTGTAACATCAAATGGAACTTTAATTGATAAATATTTCGACTCTTTGGCATACAGAACTAAATGGGTAAGAATTTCTGTAGATGCAGGATCTGAGGATGTTTTTCAACAATATAGACCACATATAAGTGGAAAATCTCAATTTAACAAAGTCATAGATGGAATAAGAAATTTAGCAAAAGTTAAAAAAACAAAATTAGGCTATTCTTTTTTAGTTCTTGAAAAACAAGATCCAGATAAAAGAAATGTTGCAGATGGAAGAAACCAGGTAGAGTCAAATGCAACTGATATTTATAAAGCAGCTATATTAGCTAAAGATATTGGATGTGATTATTTTGAGGTAAAACCATCATTTGATCCATTTCATTATTTAAACGATACATCTAATTTAACTAATATTATTAAGTCAGAGCTTGAAAAATGTTTGCCGTTACAAGATGATAATTTTAAAATAATTTCTCCTTATACTTTAAGCAAAACTTTGGATGGTGAAAAAATTCAACAAAAAGAATATTCAGAATGTATGACTGCTCATATGAGAACTGTTTTATCACCAAGTGGGGCCTATGTTTGTCCTTATCACAGAGGAAATAAAAATTTACAAATTGGGGATCCAAATAAAGAGAGTTTAAAAGAAATATGGTATGGAAAAACTAGAAAAGAAATTATGGAAAAATTAGATCCAAGAAAGCATTGTCAGTTTCATTGTATTCGACATAACACCAATATTCTTCTAGAGGAAATAAGATCTGGAAAAAAAATTAATTCTGTTCCAGAATACGACAGATTTATTTAAAAATTAATGAGTTTTAAGTTGAGTAATGTTTCTAGCTTGCTAGAAGTTTTTAATAAAAATGCAAATCATACTTTAATTACAGATACTATTAGTAAAAGAAAAATTACTTATTCGGAATTTTTAAATATTTCATTAGATGTTTTACAAAATTTAAAAATAAACAAAAATATTAAACCAGGGCAGAAGGTTTTAATATCTCTAGAAAATTCATTAGAATTTTTAACTCTTATTTTTGCATGTTTATTAGGGGGATATATTGCTGTTCCTGTAGATCCAAATTTACCTAAGGACAGATATAATCGCCTTATAAGAATGATAAAACCAAAAATAGTTATTAAAAAATTTAAAATAAAAAAAAATATAAAAATAATAAAAAAAACATTTTTTTCAAATTCTAAAAAGCCTTTTTTAATTTTATTTACATCAGGAACAACTGGTGAGCCAAAGGGAATTCTTTTGGAAAATAATAAATATATCTCAGCTGCATTTTCTTACGCAAGGATTTGTGATTATGGTTCAAATACTAAAATTTATCATTGTCTACCTATGTTCTACAATGCTGGAATGATTAATATTTTTTTTGCAGGATTGACAGCTGGTTCAAATATAGTGATCGGACCAAGAATAAACTCTTTAAATTTGTTCAATCTAATAGATAATTTAAAACTAAATAATATCAATAGTATTCATCTCACTCCTGAAATTTTAAATTCTTTGAACAAAATTTATGAAACTAGAAATTTTGACAAAGAGGAATTAAGAAATACTCAAATCATTTCTACAGCAAATTATCTTCATGATGAAACAAGAGAAAATTTTGAAAACAAATTTGGAGTAAGAATTTTAAATTGCTATGGTATTACCGAAGTAGGAGGCCCACTTACTTTGCAAAAATGGGAAAATACATATTTTGAAAATTCAGTAGGACAACATGCAAAAGAAATTAAGTTTTCAATACTCAAAAAAAAACAAATGAATAAAATAATTGTTAAGTCGCCCTACATAATGATGGGATATATTTTACCTAATGGTCGTTTCGAAAAACCAAAATTAAATAATAATTATTATGATACTGGCGATATTGGTAATTATGAGAATGGGCAATTGTTTATCACAGGAAGAAGGCAAGATATAATTAAAAAAGGTGGAGAAATACTATCTTTAAATCTATTAGACAATATATGCAAAACAATTAAAAATGTTGATGATTGTACTCACCTAAATTTAGAGGATATAGACAAAGGTAATAAAATAATTCTTTTTGTAAAATTTAAAAATATAGAAAAAATAGATATAGAGTTAGACAAATTAAATTTAAATTTAAAAAAAAAATTAAGAATTATCGAGATGCCAGACAAAATATATCCAGTGCCTTTAATACCAAAATTATTTAATGGCAAAATTAATAAATCTTTATTAAAGGATATTTATGTTATATGAAGAATGTTTTTAAAAAAATTGTTGATATAAAAAATAAAGAAACAATTCTTATTTGTGAAATTTCTAGTAATCATTCTAACAATTACTCAAAATTAAAGAAACTTATACTTAAAGCGATTAAGCAAAAAGTTGATTTGGTGAAATTTCAAGTTTATACCCCTGACACTTTGACTTTAAATTTTAATTCTAGAGAATTTCTGATCAAGAATAAAAATTGGAAAAAACATTCAAATCTTTATAGGTTATTTAAAAAAAGCCATACACCTTGGGAATGGATTAAAAAACTTATTAAAATTTTAAATAATAATAACATAAATTGGTTTGCTTCAGCATTTGATCAATCTTCTGTAGATTTTTTAGAAAGTTTGAATTGTAAAGCATATAAAATAGCATCTGCTGAAATTACTGATGTTAATTTAATAAATTATATTGCAAAAAAAAATAAACCAATAATTTTGTCTACAGGTATGTCGGAGGAAAAAGATTTACGTTTAGCGATTAAGACCATAAAAAAATATCATTCAAAATTTGCTATTTTGAAATGTACATCAAATTACCCTGCTTCGTATAAAGATTTAAATTTGTCATCAATTAAAGAAATTAAAAATAAATATAAATGTGTGGTTGGTTTTTCCGACCATACTATGGATAATTTAGCAGCAAATATTTCAGTTGCTTTTGGATCAACAATTGTAGAAAAACATTTTAAATTAGACAAAGATAAAACTTCTACAGACAGTCACTTTTCATTGCCAATTTCAAGTTATAATGTTATTAAAAAATCATTAAATAATACTAGCCTTTGTATTGGAAAAGAAAATTTAGGATTTAAAATTTCCAAAGAGCAAAAGAATTCAAGAAGATCAATATATATTAGTAAAGATATAAAAAAAAATAATCAATTAACAATCAAAAATATTAAATTAGTTAGACCTGGTTTTGGTCTCCATCCTAAATTTTTTTACAAAGTTTTAGGCAAGACTGTAAAACAAAAATTATATTTTGGATTTCCATTAAAACTAAAATATATTAATAAATAATGATTAGAAGGCTTGCAGTAATACCCGCTAGAGGTGGTTCAAAAAGAATAAAAAATAAAAATTTAAAATTATTTTGTAAAAAACCACTTATCTACTATCCAATAAGAGCAGTTAAAGAGTCTAATTTATTTAAGAAAATTCATATATCAT
>Ga0181564_10004335_pt1 | contig 12021 bp, 9 predicted proteins | sample 011ome_24_FD_134512 | JGI IMG/M metagenome (GOLD analysis project Ga0181564, IMG submission 134512) | Coastal salt marsh microbial communities from the Groves Creek Marsh, Skidaway Island, Georgia - 011513CT metaG (megahit assembly) | ecosystem: Environmental > Aquatic > Marine > Intertidal zone...
CCTCAGCCGACAGTATTGAACGCTGCAGTGCAGAAAGCCTGCAGAAGGTGGGAGATGTTATTACTGAATTACTTTACACTTTCGACACTAACGCGCCGCTTAATCAACAAGGTGCTAAATAAGCACCATCCAAATAAAACCCTATTGGGGACAGCTATGAACAGACTTACCGCGCGACTTGCTCTCGTTACCTGCCTGAGCACTTTACTAAGCTCGGGAGCCGCGGTCAGCGACAATCTCGCCAGCTCAATCGAACAGGATTACAACGATCGCCTCGGGGCACTGTTCACCCATTTTCATAAAAATCCGGAACTCAGCCTGGTTGAAGTCAAAACCGCCAAGCGCCTGGCAGAGGAGCTGCGCGGCAGCGGTTTTGAGGTCACGGAAGGAGTGGGCGGAACCGGTATAGTCGCGATCATGAAAAACGGCGATGGCCCATTAGTCATGATGCGTGCCGATATGGACGGCCTGCCAGTAAAGGAGAAATCCGGACTCGACTATGCTTCGACCGCCACGCAAATTGACCCGATCACCGGTAACTCGGTAGCGGTCATGCACGCCTGCGGACACGATGTGCATATCACCAGCCTGGCCGGCACGGCCAAACAAATGTCTGAGCGCCGTGACCAGTGGTCGGGCACATTGATGCTTATCGGCCAGCCGGCTGAAGAACGTATTCGCGGCGCCAAAGCGATGATGGACGACAACCTCTGGCAGCGCTTTGGTAAACCAGATTATGCGCTAGCCTTTCATGTTGGTGCCGGCCTTCCCGCCGGCATAATCAATGTTCAAGAGGGCTCGCCCTATGCCGGAGCAGACACTGTCGACATTATTGTTCACGGCGTCGGTGCCCATGGCGCCTCTCCCCATGCCGGCAAAGACCCCATTCTGCTCGGCAGCCAGATTGTGGTGGCGCTGCAAACACTGGTCTCTCGAGAACTTCCACCGCGCGAACCCGGCGTGGTAACGGTGGGTTCATTCCACGGTGGCACCAAGCATAATATTATTTCCGATCGCGCCCATTTGCAGCTGACCGTGCGCAACACCAATCTGGAAACCCGCGATACGCTGCTAAAAGGGATTAAACGCATCGCCGAAAATCTCGGCCGCGCCGCAGGTCTTCCGGAAGACAAACTGCCTGAAGTGATTTACTCACCCTCATCGACACCGCCCACGATTAACACGACAGATCTGGTGAGACGTCTAAAAGCGGTATGGCAAGCGGGTATTGGAGAAGATCAAGTATTCTCGATTAGCTCACAGGGCATGGGGGCGGAGGACTTCCCGTATTTCACCACCGATCCGGCCATCGCCAGCGTTTACTTTAATATTGGCGGCACCAGCCAGGCAGACCTTGCAGCAGCCGCTTCGGGTGGCCCGGCCATTCCATCTCACCACAGCCCGCTGTTTAAAATTGATCCGCAGCCCTCAGTCACCCGCGGCGTGCAGGCAACAGTATTGGCGCTGCTGGATCTCATGCCAGCTGGAAAATAATCGACTCTAAATCACTGCCCTCAGGGACGAGAGGCAGAGATCGATATTGCGTTGATTGCTGGCATGGCCCATCAGCCCGATACGCCACACCTTTCCCGCCAGGGCACCCAGTCCGGCACCGACTTCAAGATTGTAATCGTTCAGCAGCTGAGTGCGCACGGCAGCGTCATCGACACCTTGTGGAATCATGACGCTATTGAGCTGGGGTAAGCGATCCTGCTCCGAAACCAAAAAGCTGATACCCATCTGCTCGAGGCCATCGCGCAGCGCAAGATGGTTTTGGTAATGCCGGGCCCAGGCATTTTCCAGCCCCTCTTCCTGCACCATCACCAGCGCTTCATGTAAGCCATAGAGACAGTTAACCGGTGCGGTATGGTGATAGGCCCGCTTGCCCTCACCGCCCCAATAGCCCATCACCAAATTGAGATCGAGAAACCAGCTCTGAACCTTGCTCTGACGCTGACTGATTTTTTCAGCCGCACGCGGACTAAAACTAACCGGCGACAGCCCCGGGGAGGCTGAAAGGCACTTCTGTGAACCGGAGTAAATCGCATCAATTTGCCACTCATCCACCTTGATGGCAGTGCCCGCTAACGAAGTCACGGCATCGACAATGGTCAAACAACCATACTGATGTGCAAGCGCCACCAGCGTTTTGGCATCCGACTGCGCACCGGTAGAGGTCTCCGCGTGAACAAAGGCCACCAGCACAGCATCCGGGTGCTCACGCAGCGCTGTCTCGAGCTTTTCCGGGTCCACCGCACAACCCCAGTCATCCTGCACCATCACGGCAACGCCACCGCAGCGCTCGACATTCTCTTTCATGCGTCCACCGAAAACCCCATTCTGGCAGACAATCACCTTGTCACCGGGCTCCACCAGATTGGCAAAACAGCACTCCATTCCCGCAGAGCCGGGCGCAGAAACAGCAAAGGTCAACTCATTAGAGGTTTGGAAAACATACTGCAGCAACTGCTTAACCTCATCCATCATGCCAATAAAAGTCGGATCCAGGTGACCGACGGTGGGCCTGGCCATCGCGTCCAAAACGCGCTGACTGACATCGGATGGTCCCGGGCCCATCAGCGTGCGGTGAGGTGGGTTAAATGAACTAATAGCCATTGAACTGTCCTTTCTCTCTGTCTTGGTAAATTTTTGGCGCGGCCAATCAATCGCTATCGGCAACGACTCCACTGCGCTTTAACGCGGCGATCTGCTCGCTGTCGAGACCCAGCCCCTCAAGAATCTCATCGGTATGACTGGCAATTTTCGGACCCGGCCACTGAGTCCCGCCCGGCGTGTTATTAAGTTTCGGCATCATCGCCGGAATTTTCAGCGGCTCGCCATTGATCTCGACCGACTCAAATAGTCCTCGCGCCTGATAATGGGGGTCTTTCATCATATCGACAACACTGTAGACCGGACCGCAGGGAACGCGGTGTTGCTCAAGGATCCGGATAGCATCGTCCAATGACAGACTGGCACACCAATCGCTCAACACCTGATCAATCTCGGCTTCATGAACAACACGCAGAGCATTGGTAGCATACTTTTCATCTGTACCCATTTCAGGGCGGCCAACCGCCGTCATCAAACGAGCATAGATAGAATCACCATTGCCACCAATAACCAAAAATTTACCATCGCCACATTTATAGGTATTGGTCGGCACGATACCTGTCACGGTGGTGCCAGCCGGCTCACGCACAACCGCGGCACCGTCGTACTCTGGCACTACAGCTTCGAGCAGATTAAACATCGACTCATACAGCGCCACATCGACAACCTGACCACCGTCGCCTCGATCACGGGCGCGCAGGGCCATCAAAATACCCAGCACAGCATGAAGTCCGGAAATGGTATCGCCAAGACTCAAATTGGCTCTCACGGGAACCTCTTCGGGATAGCCATTAACATAACGAAAGCCACTGAATGCTTCACAGACTGAAGCAAATCCGGGCTTGGACGAATTCGGGCCAGTTTGGCCATAGCCTGAAATACGAGCATAAATCAGATCAGGATTTTCCGCGCGCAGCGACTCAGGATCCAGCCCCCACTCCTCGAGGACACCGGGACGAAAATTTTCCACAACGATATCGGCGGTTTTTAATAGCTCCTTAACCAGACCGCGTCCCTGCTCGGTTTTCAAGTCTAGAGAAATACACTTTTTATTCCGTGCCAGACTGTGCCACCACAGTGAAGTACCATCTTTTACCTCACGCCAATTGCGAATAGGATCGCCACCCGGGGGTTCAACTTTGATCACCTCGGCGCCAAAATACCCTAGCATGCAACCGGCAAACGGCCCCGCAAGCAACTGACCCAACTCAATAACTCTCAATCCCTCAAGTGCTCTACTCATTATCAAACCATTTTTAATAATTGAAAAAACTTCTCTGTGCTCATGAATTCTCTCGGCCCAGTGTATAAACTGTAACTAGACTTATAAAAGAGCAACAAGCCTACCAGAAGGATCATGACTGGAAAATTAAGATTAACGCATAGCGACTATAAACCTCATAGTACGTATAAAATACATAGTAGCTATAAAGTGAAAAGTGACGATAAGCCGTCGGTGGATTATAAAATTAAAAAACACCGCCTGATTCATATTCCGCCCCACACGTTATGGAACCGGCTGCAATATGTCCACTCTAAGCTTTTAAGTCAACGGGGGAAGCATTGATGAACGATGGCAGCATTGATTTAAAGTTGAGTCGACACAAGCCAACCGCAGCAGTACTTTTCTGCGCGGTTTTCTCTTGCCTGGCTGCGGCTCAATCCGAGCTCCCGGAGTTTAAACAGAGTGATCCGATCAGTGATTACCTCAACGCCATCGAACTGGCCGAGTCTCAGACAAGTGCCTACTCAACCGAGCTTGCCGAACTCTATTTAGGACTGGGTAACTCACATTTCTCGAGAAAGGAATATGAACCCGCACGCCAGGCATTTCAGCGCGGTATGCAAATTGAACGGGTCAACTATGGGCTTCACAGTCTCTCTCAAACTCCCTATCTGATGTCCATCGCCGAGACTGAAAGCTATCTCGGCAATTGGGACAAGTCACAACAGGCACTGGAAAACCTTTATCTGATCAACGCCCAAGCCTACGGTGAAAATGATCCACGCATGCTCCCTGTGCTCGATGAATTACTCGACTGGTATCTGACCACCTACAGTGAAAGACCAGCCAACGGCGGCTATCAAAATCTCCTGATCTCCGAAAAACTCGGCGACCGTATGTACAACATCCTGCAACAGACCGACGACCTCGGGGATCCAGAAGTGCCGCAGCTCTATCGCAAACTCAGTCATCTTCACTTTTTTATTGCCGATCACCTCAAAGAGCACGGCGAACCGGCAGAAAATGGTTTTTCGTTTAACAGTGGGGCAACCGTCAGTAGCGCCAACACCACTTCTCGAATGCACTATCAGCGCGGTGAGGACGCGCTGCAAAAAGTGATTGAATCACTCGAGCAACAGGACTCCCCCTCGGCACTCGATCAAGCCAATGCGATGGCCGAGCTAGGAGACTGGTATTTAGTGTTTGGTCAGCGCGGTTCTGCCAACAAAGCGTATGATCTCGCCTATCAATCACTGGAGGGTAGCGAACAGACTGAACAGCTCCAGCAATCGCTCTTTGGCGAAGCCAAATTGATCGACTTTACCAAGCTCAATTCGAAACACCATTTTAGCCTGGCCGCGAATAACTCAGAACAGACAAACGCCGAGGCGGAAGAGCTGGAGATCTCGGTTACCATTTCTGAATATGGCGTGCCCAAGAATATTGAAGTGCTCAATGCACCAGAAAATCTGGATAAAAAGACTCATCGTAAAATCATAAATGATATTCGCGGCACCCGTTATCGCCCCAAGTTGATCAACGGACAGGCAATCAGCAGCAGCATTATCTTCCCCTACCCTAGTCCACACCAAAGCCAGAAAATACAGGGATAAAAATAATAATGATCGAACTCTTGCCCGTTAAAGCTGACAAAAAAAGCCTATCGAAATTATCAGGCTTGCTTGCCTGTGGCGTATTGCTGTGTTCACTGGTTGCCTGTCAGATGCCATCACCGTCGAGTTCCAGCTCATCGATACCCTCCTCTGGCGGTGCCGGTGGATCTTCAGGTGCACCATCTACACCCAGCCCTGGTGGCAGCGGCGGCGGTTCATCAATGCCCTCTGCTCCATCTGGCGGCAGTGGGTCTGCTGGGGGCTCTTCATCCGGAGCTGAGGGCTCTCAATCCGCTGAGGGCTCTTCATCCGCTGAGGGCTCTCAATCCGCTGAGGGCTCTTCATCCGCTGAGGGCTCTCAATCCGCTGAGGGCTCTTCATCCGCTGAGGGCTCTTCACCCAACGCTGACAGCGCTTCCACAGACAGCGGCGGTGCGGGTGAACCACCCGAAACCATTGAGCAACTCGATGATGCGCTGGATAGTTCGCTGGAGGAATTTGACGATGCAGTCGCTGGCAACGGCAACAACGACAAACCCGCGCCAATTGATATTCTCAGTCCATCGGGTAGCAGCGGCGGCGTTGACAGCGACGAACCTCTATTTGAAGAGGCAGATGAAGGCTCGGCTGACCGCAGTGCCTCGATCGAAGAGCGCGCCGCAGAGGGTGCGCCCCCTAATGCAGAGGGCAGCGAAGGGAGCGGTGCAGAGGGCGCTGCCAGTCAGAGTGCCAGCGCTCAAGAGGGCGATGGCGAGATTATTCCCATTCCCGAGGATATTGACGACGGTCAGGGTGATGATATTGTCCTGCGACAGATCCGCGATGCCGCCACTAAAGAGCGCGACCCGGTGTTGAGAGAAAAACTCTGGGATGAATACCGACGCATTAAAGGCCAAGGTTAAAACCGATGCAGATAGTTAATTATTTAAAAAGCTCCACCATGGCACTGCTTCTGATGGCCGGCTCGGCCACGGCCGCTGTGGACAAAATCACCTCATCGACCATGTTGCCGCTGGACATCCCTTCGCGCGCCTATCCGGTCGACACTCTGCTCGATGTCGGCATACCCACCTTAAACGATGGGCTTTATATGACCGATGACAACGACACCGTATTTCCCGAAGTGCGCTACGCCGAAGCGATCTATTTTTCCAATCAGCTTGGTAAAGTGCTCGAGAAAAGCGGCGCCTGGGGCGCTATACGGGTCACACCTAACAGCGACGTAATAATGGATCTCTATATCACCGGCACCATCTATCAGTCGGACGGCGAAACCATGGACCTGGAAATTGTCGCCACTGATAGCAGTGGCAAACAGTGGTTTAGCAATCGCTACAAACAGAGCACCGGCAAATATGCCTACGATCGGCGTTTAAAAAGTCTCGGCGACCCGTTCCAGAACCTGTTTATTCGCATCGCCAATGACCTGCTCAAGTACCGCGAAGCAATCAGCGATGAACGTGCTCAGGAACTGCGCACGATTTCCGAACTGCGCTTTGCAAAAAAATTCTCCCCAGAGGCTTTCGACAGCTATATCAAGGAAGATCGAAATGGCATTTTAAGTATCTCTCGGTTGCCCGCAGAAAATGACAGCATCCTGCAGCGGGTGCGCAAAATTCGCGAGCGCGACTATCTCTATGTCGACACCATGCAAGATTATTACGACGGCTTCTCACAACAGATGCATCTCGCCTATCAGGACTTCCGACGCGCCTCATACGACTCAGTGGTGCGCGCCAGACAACTCAATCAACAGGGCACCAAGCAGATTATCGGCGGTATCGGCGCCATTCTCGCTGGCATCTATGGCCGCACCCAAGCGCGCAGCAATATTGCCGATGATGCCGGCACCGCTACCGCTGCCGTGGGCGGCTTTGTACTTAAAGCCGGGCTCGACAAGAGACAAAAAGCCGCAGAAATTAATGAATCGGTAGCCGAGATGGGCTCCTCCCTGGAAGCAGAGATTGCACCCCAGGTCATAGAACTGGAAGACCGCACGGTGACACTCACCGGCACCGTGCAGGCACAGTACCAACAGTGGCAGGAACTGTTAGGCAAAATCTATCAACAGGAACGTGCAACACCCTGATCTATGAATAGTAATGTACCCAATCACACCACGGCAGCCGATGACAGACAGCCCGCTAATAAAGGTGGCCATAAGAGCGGCATGCAAAAAATAACTGTCGCCGTGCTGCTGTTGCTGGCCACAGCGGTGATCTTTGTGCTGCCCAATCTGGTCAGCGAACCCTGGATTGACGGCAGCGGGCCTTCACAACAGCCGGTGGCAAAGCCCGACTCGACACTGGTCAGCCCCTCCACCGCTGCACAGAAAACCAAATATCGCCAAGACGCCCAAACACTGCTGGCAGAGATTATTCAGCGCCGCGACCGGCTCAATCTCAGGCGGGTCGAACTGTGGGGTGAATTTGAATACCACCAGGCACAAAAAACCGTCGAACAGGGCGACCAGGAATACAGCTATGGCGACTACGGCAAATCTGTAGCCAGCTATCAACGTGCGCTGGATGGGCTTCGCGAACTGGAAGCCCGCGGCGAACAGCTGCTCGAAAAGGCTATAATCGACACCGGTGAAGCCATCTCAAACTCGGTCCTCAGCACCGCACTCAGCGCCAGCCAGCTGGCCTCAGCCATAGCACCAGACAATAAAACCGTACTCCACCTTGTCCAGCGAACCGCCACGCTGCCCACTGTGATCGACGCAATGCAGCGCGGTAATCAGCTGCTGGCGTTACAGCGCTACGACCAGGCGGCTATCGCCTTTAGAGAGGCCACCCTCGCGGATCCCGAGCATCAAAAAGCCGCGGCGGCACTGACATCAACCGAACAGCAAATCACCGAACAGCGCTTCCTCGGTCATATGAGCGACGGCTTTAAAGCGTTGGATAAAGATAACTTTGAGCTGGCGATTGCAGCATTTAATCGCGCAGCCACTGTCTATGCCGACAACCCCGCGGTGGAGCAAGCACTGGCCCAGGTAGAAACCCGACGTTCACAGCTCTGGGTCAGCAACAGCATTGCCCAGGCTGCCGAATTTGAGCAACAGGAACGGTGGCAGAAGGCGCTCGAAATCTATCAGCAACTGCTGGCGACAGATGCAACACTCACCGACATCAAAGTTAAACTGATCCCAGTTTCTGTGCGCGCCGATCTCGACACACGGATCACAAAAGTACTCAGCGACCCCCTGGCTCTCTCCGCCATCAGTCACTATCGCCATGGCCAGAAAGTTCTTCAAGACGCCACCGGTATTGCTAATCCGGGGCCCTTGCTGAGCCAGCAAATCACACAGCTGAATCACGCGCTCAAGGCCTCGCAGACGCCTATTGAAGTCACGCTTGTCTCCGATAGCAACACCGATGTCACTCTGTTTAAAGTTGCCAGACTCGGCAGCTTCGATAAAACCGCCGTATCACTCAAGCCCGGGCGCTATATTGTCGCCGGTTCACGTATGGGTTATCGCGATGTCAGAATCGAGTTCACCCTCACAGACCAAGGTTTGGATGAACCTATCGCGGTGAGTTGCACAGAGCTGATCTAGTGTGGGGCCAAGCGTTTCAGAATAAGCGTTGTGAGTTTTAAGGCTTGAGAGCTGTTTCGCCAATCTACTGTCATATATGCTGTAAGCCATGACAGCAACCGTAGCCCAAGTGTTTTCACCCTGCTGTGAATACAGTGCCATACTAACAATACAGCGCCATACTAAAGTGAATAGAAAATAAAAGTAGCCGCTAGAAGAGCAAACGACAGAGCATCAGAGACGACAATAAAAAAATAGAATACTTATGGTCAAAAGTAAAAACAGCGCCCCACTCTCAGCAACAGACTTTACGCCGCTGGAAGAAAAGTCGACAACCAGTCGCCGCGGCCCGTCGCCTGTCATATTGCTGACCACAGCATTCACGCTTTTTGCCATCGCCGTCATGCTATTTTTATTTGCTGCCCGGGCGGTTATCTTTCGTCTCGATCCCAACAGCGCAACCGTGGATCTCGACGGCCTGGCATTTCATATTGGCGACAACTACCTGCTGCTAAAAGGCCAGCACCAAGTTCGCGCGCAGGCCCCGGGTTACTACCCGCTGGCGCAAACTATTGAAGTCAGCGGCGACACCACCCAGGAAATTGAAATGACTCTGCAGCCGCTGCCCGGCAATCTGTTGGTGCGCTCCAGTCTCGACGATATCCAGGTGCGCATTGACGACCAGGACGCCGGGCGCGTTCCCGGTACGCTCGAGGAAATCAGTCGTGGCGCCCACAAACTGGAATTTAGCAAATACCGCTACTTCAACCTGCGGCAGCAAATCGAGATCGAAGGACTGGGCAAAACCCAAGCCATAGACATTGCCTTGCAGCCAGCCTGGGGTCAGATGGCCTTCACCACCACGCCAGCGGGAGCCGACTTATTTATCGACGACCGCCTGATTGGCCAGACACCGATCAGTGCCGAAGTTCTCGAGACCGGCAGCCAGCTAACTCTGAAAGCGCCCGGTTACAAAACCTTGAAAAAACAGGTTACAGTCAAGGCCGGCAGCCAGGCCCAACACCCGCTGATTGAAATGATTGTCGCCGATGGTCAAGTCGTGATCAGCAGCACCCCCGCCGGTGCCAGTATCACTCTGGACCAACAGTTTCAGGGCACGACGCCACTTACCATTGATGTCTCGCCCTTTTCCCAACACAGGATTGAGCTATTTCTTGAAGGTTACCTCAAAGCCAGCCGCTCACTGAGTGTCAAACCCGAGCAACAGACCAATTTGGCTGTCGACCTGCAACCCAATATTGGCAGCGTCCGCTTTAATATCACCCCTGCCGACGCCACCATTCTGGTCGATGGCAAAGCCTACGGCAGTGGCAGTCAGACCTTATCGCTAAATGCCAAGCCGCACAGCATCAGTGTCACCAAGAGCGGCTATGAAACCAAATCCATGACCGTGACACCGCGCCCTGGTCATCAGCAAGCACTGAATATCGACCTGCTAACACTGCAACAAGCCTACTGGGCATCACGGCCGCCACTGATCAAAACCTCTCTCGGCAAAAGGTTGAAACTATTCCAGCCCAATGAGCAATTTATGCTTGGTGCACCGCGGCGTCAGCCCGGCAGGCGCGCCAATGAAGCAGAACGCGCCGTGCGTCTTGAGCGACCGTTTTACCTTGCCACCCACGAAACCACCAATGCCGAGTTCAAGACCTGGAAAGATCAACACAGCTCCACCGCAATCAAAGGCCAAACCCTGGACATGCCCGACCAGCCCGTCGCCAGAGTGAGTTGGCAAGAGGCCGCGCTGTTCTGTAACTGGTTGAGTCGCAAAGAGGGATTGCCCGCGTTCTATATTGTCGAACAGGCACGGGTGACCGGCGTCAACTGGGACGCACATGGCTACCGCTTGCCCACCGAAGCAGAATGGGCCTGGGCGGCAAAAATTGATCAACAATCGCGCAGTCAGATATTCCCCTGGAGCAATGACCTCTATCCGCCACAGCAAGTCAGCGGTAACTATGCAGATGAAAGTGCCAACGGTTTCCTCGCTTTCACTTTGGCCAACTATAACGACCAGTACCCGGTCTCCGCCGTGGTTGGCAGCTTCCCCGCCAACAGCAAGGGACTCTTTGATATGGATGGCAATGTCGCCGAATGGGTCAATGACTTCTTTGACATTCGCCCCAACCGCGGCGACGCCGAGCTGGACCCCCACGGACCCGAACAGGGCACTCGATACGTGATCCGCGGCGCCAGCTGGGCGCTGGCCTCGCGCACCGAACTGCGCCTTAGCTATCGCGATTCTGGTACTGATGGGCGGATTGATTTAGGCTTTAGAATAGCCCGCTATGTCGATAAGCCTGGAGCAACCCTATGATCAAGCCGCTGCGAAAACTGACAAAATCCGAACTCTGCATCGCGCTGTTCGCTGCGCTGCTTTTGTCACTGCTACTATCGCCACCACTCTGGTCACAGGACAGTGCTGAGGTCACACCGGCCAATGCAGCAAGCGAGGCAGCGATGGATGGTCCCAAGGCTGTAGTAGATGCCGAAGACTATAATCCAGAGGATTCCGAGGGCTCAGAGGATAAACAGCAAAGCGAAACTCTAGAACCCGGCGCAGACTTTAAACCCGACGAAGAGATCTCGGAAGATTTCCCCATCCCTCTTCCATCTGATATCTAAACCGTTTAATCGCAATACAGCCCTCAGGAGGCTGCAATGAAAAGCCATACCAATGAAATGTTTTTCCAGTTGATCGCCCTGCTGCTCGCAGTGATTGTGGTGCATGCGGTATTTGTCACCGTGGTGCGACCCAACGCCGAGACCACCATTCGCCAGCACGCCGAGATGGCTGCCGCAGGTGAAGCCTATGAAGTGCCGCGCTCATTTTTTGTGGTAATCAAAGACTTCGAGCAAGAGGCCTGCTTTATTCTGATGTTCTGGTCACTGGCAATTATGGGCTACAAGACTCGCAGTGCTATCCGCGAACAGCGCATGTTCGCTACACCACTGATCAATATTGCCGAGGGCTCGAGGGTACTGCCCGAGGATGCCAGCCAGCTAGC
>Ga0181564_10004343_pt1 | contig 12007 bp, 10 predicted proteins | sample 011ome_24_FD_134512 | JGI IMG/M metagenome (GOLD analysis project Ga0181564, IMG submission 134512) | Coastal salt marsh microbial communities from the Groves Creek Marsh, Skidaway Island, Georgia - 011513CT metaG (megahit assembly) | ecosystem: Environmental > Aquatic > Marine > Intertidal...
TAACGAAAAAAATAAATCCTTGTCTTCGAGCTATCATACCATTCCCAACTCTAGCATATACTAAGTTTTCTGATAAATTAAATCCATTAAATTCTTTTAAAACTCTCATCCATAGATAATAATCTTCATAACCGGGCATAGGCTTATAACCTCCACATTTAAGTATTGATGATTTTAAAAAAGCAACAGTCATGTGATTAAATGGATTTCGAAAGAACTTTTTATTATTAATTTCTACAGATGAAGAAGGTACATTACGTAATCTATTTAAATCATTTGGAGTAGTATTAAACTCCTCAATATTGGATCCAATGATAGCTAAATTATTTTTATTTTCTTTAAAGACTTTAATTTGTTTTTCAAAGCGTAATGGATTAGAAATATCGTCAGAATCCATTCTGAAAATTATTTCATTTGACGACTTTTTTAAACCATAGTTTAAAGCATATCCTAGACCTTTATTTTCAGAATAACCGTGTACTTTAAAAATACTTGGATATTTTAAAAAGTATTTATTCAAAACATTATCTAATTGTTTGGTTAAATTTCCATCTTTAACTATGACAATTTCGTTAGGTTTAATACTCTGTTTATCTATGATAGATTGTAAAGCTTGTTCTAAAAAAAATGGGTTTTCTTTTTTATAAACAGACATTAATACTGTGAAATCTAACATAGTATTTTTTTTGTTTTTAAATATGAATCGACAAACAAATCAAAAGTTGGATGAGTTGGAGCATCATTTTTAAATAAATATGTACCAAAAGGATAAATACGATCATTTGACAAATCATTTAAATCAATCGGTAACATCCCAATATTTGATGCATTTAAAAAGTGCAGACCCGGAGAAACAATAGTTTTTTTTGAAATAATAATACTATCAACATTATATTTAGAATTTAAATATTTATTCATATTATCGATTTCGTCTTTATTAAGTTTAATGTTTTTTTCACTGTATATAATTTTAGGCTTTTCACTTTTTGACAACTGGACACAAACAGAATTTTTAGATTCAATATGACCTGCAATATTATATCTTTTAGAATCAAAAAATTTTAAACCGAACTTGTTATACATAGCCTCTAAAATTAATGCTAAATTAAATTTCTTGATTAAATTAATTAAAATTGAAGAAGATCCTCTACCAAAAAAATCTCTGAAGGAAGATGCCGTTTCTAGTGACTTAAAACCAAATAAGGCTGGTCTTAAAGTAAAAAACATTGATCTGTTTGGATTTAATAAAATATTATGGAATCTTTTAAAGTGACCATTAAATTTAAAAATTGTTTTATCTAAATTATTTTTTTTATTTAAAATGATTTGTCCAAAATAGCCAACCAAATGTTCACTTAAAACAACTTTATCATCATTAATTAAGTTAGATTTAAATAATATATCTAAACTAGATATGGAGCCAGTACATAAAAAAACATTTTTTGTATAAAATGTATTTCTTTTAGTGTGAATAACAATGTTATCACAATTTTCTAAATCTCTCTCTATAAAAATTAACTCATCATCAAAAATTTTATTTTTATCTATAATTTTTACAATTTTTTTTAAAGGTCTTAATGGTTTTATTGGAATAAAAGAATATCCTTTTTTCAAAAGATCATAATTTTTTTTGTAAAAAAGGTTAAAGAAAAATGATCTAAAAAATTCAATATTCTTGTTATTTAAAAAAATTGAAATAACAGAATGCCAATAATTAGAATTACCTCCGCTACCACTGTATTCAACAATATTGTTATTAACAGTATGGTTAAGTTTGGATGAAAAATCATGTATAAGAATTGTATCATCCATGTTAGATTGTGACTCATTGATTGCGGTTAACACACCAAAAGAACTCATTCCAGAACCAATAATAGTATTTTTTTGAAGATTAGTATGATGGTTGTTTGATAAAAAAGTATATCCATAATTTTTAAATTTCATTAATTTAAATAAAAGATCAATGGGTCTAGTGTAGAAAAAATGGGATTTTAATATCATTAATAAAAGAAATTCCATTTTTAAAAATAACTTATTCAAAATGGAACCTGAAATATATTTTGTCTCCCATGCATTAATTATCTTTCTCTTAATTTTAAAAGCTTCTTTGACACTAAAAACTATTTTTGAGATAGAAGAATACTTAATTTGTCCAGCAATATTATTTTCATCAAATAAATTTTCAACCATTCCAATTCTAATTATTGAAATTTTATCTTTTGCAATTAGATAGTTTTCAATTTTTTTTTTGGTACGTGCATAAAAATATTTTTCTGTGATGTTACATGCTAAAACTGCAGTAGTACTTATGTAAATAATTTTACCCTTTGCTTTTTTTGTAATTAAATCTAGTATGGCTATATTTTCCAATAAAGAATTCTTAGAAAAACTAAAAACAATTGGATTAAAAATCTCATTGACTGAGTTAAGATCATTATGACTTAATTCATTAACAATATTGTATTCTTTTTTAAGATTTGATTTTAAAGAATTGTACAGTTTTGAGTTTTTTCCAATAATTGAGATTTTTATTTTCATTTACCCTTTTGTATTGATTTTGTAAAATGTATTGGTAATAAGCATAATTGTGATAAAAATAAATGTATGGAATGCATAAATTGAATATATGTGAGAGGTAGGTCCAATAATCAAAAATTGATGAATATGAGAGTATATAAAAATAGAAACAAACATTTTAAATTTTGAATTAAATAAATTATTATAAATATTATAAAAAATTTTATTAAAAAAATAAAGCATAATACAATTTATTAATATGACTCCAAAAATTCCAAGTTCAAGGTAACTTCTACCTATCATTCCAAAATTCATAGTATATTTCGTGTCAGACTCTACTCCGGCTTTAATCATTTCTGGATAAACAATCCGACTTGGTAAATATGATTTGGGTTTATCATTCCAAATAAATGATGGAATAAAAAAGTATATACCATCGATTAAAGTTCCTCCATATTGATAATTGATTTCGTTGGAATCAATTTTTTCTATTACAACAGCAGTATTTGTTAGTTGATCAATATTTCGAGATAAATATCCAAAGAAATCTGATCCTCCTGATCTATTTAACGATGTTAAAGAAAAAACTATTAAAAAAATCATTCCAAATGAAATGACATGCTTTGATTTAATCAGCTTTTGACTTAAAAAGTATAATAAAATTGATAATATCATACTTAAAATCAAGCTTCTTGCTCCTAGGAGAATAATAAATAATGAACTTAATATTGTAATTGAATAAAACACAAAACCTCTCTTGCCTTTGCTATAGATAAGATAAATTAAAGGTAATGACTCACTAAACGCTAGTAAAAAAAACTTAATTGCTCCTCCATTTCTTAACTTCATAGCACTTGATGTTAAATCATTACCGTTTAAAACATCAAATAAAAGCGGAATAGATAATATGCTGATAAATGAAATGTATAGTAAAATTGAAAACGAAATTGAAAAGTTGTAAATTCTTTTTGAAGATTCTAAATTTTTAACTTTAAATTTAGAATATCGTAAATCAATAAATCTTAAAATAATGGCAAGGAAAAATATTAAATATGAAATCTTATTAAAATTTGTTGTAAAATCTACTGAAATATAATCGCTAAAAAAAACTAAACCTACCTCCATAGGAATTATAAAAAATACTGAAAGAAATAAGTTAATAATTGTTAATGGTTTTAATATAGAAATAACGAATCCTTTTTTATTTAAATCTTGTAAAAAGAAAATTATAAATAATAAGAGAGTGAATTTATTAACAAACATCAATCAAACAAATTTTTTATTTCCGAAAAAGATATAACTTTTAATGACTTTAGTTCAATATTTCTTTTTGAAAAATCAATTGATTCAGAATTTTCAAATCTTATCACATTGCAATTATAATCTGTAAACTCAAGTAAAGCACTTGATGCAATACCAAAAACATATTTTGGAAATCCATTTAACTCACAATAGTCAATAGCATTATTTAATGAATATATAATATCATTTTCATAATTTTTGTATTTAAAAGAAGTATCTCTTGGATGCATTACTATTTTTAAGTCGCAATGTAAATTTAAATTTCTGATAGCTTTAATTTGTAAATCTTCGATTTTTAAATTACCATCTTCTTTCCAACACTGTGAAATCCACATGCAATAGTTATTATTAATTTTTTGATTTGAAAACTTTCTATCAAAATTCTTCAAATAAATTTTTTGATTTTTAAAATATTTTCTGAATAGTTCAAAAGAATACTTTCTGTTTACAACAATAAATATATCTGCATAGAGAGAATTTAAAAATTTATTTAAAAAACTCAATTTGTAATTTCTGAAATTTCTAAAATTTCTTTCAGTAACCACACCATAAACAATCGAAATCGATTTAGAAAATGTAATTAGAGATAAAAATCGAGGAATGAAATTAAAATATTCAGAAATAACCAGAGATTTTTTAAAACAAGCTCTTTTAACAAGATAAAAAATAGAGCTAGAAACTATTTTTTTTCCAGTATATCTAGCATAGATAACTTCACAGTTTCTATTAAATGAAAAATCACTTTTAATTTTTTTTTCAAATGACTCATGTTCACTTAAAACAATAATTAAATCTGGTTTAAGTTGTAAATCATATAAAATATTACTCATTTTTAAAAATTTTAAAAAGATATAGTCTTATTAAAATAATGGTAAATATTGTAAATAAATAAAATCCAAACATAAACTCCCAGTCCAAATTCATCATAAGTAAAAATGATAATAATATTGCTATAAATAATGAAACAATACTATAAGTCTTCAAACCTTTATTTTCAAAAATATATCTTTCGAAATAAGTTGATGAAGACCTTAATCCAAATATTAATAAGAACATACAAATCCAAATATTATAGGAATTATATTCCATAAATAAATTTAAAAAGAACTTATGTAAAATAATTATGGTTAATAGTCCAATTGGAATGTAATAAATAAAGAATTTTTTTAAAGTTTTTAATTCATTTAGCTTAAGAGACTGAATAAAAGTCTGAGAAATAAGTTCAAAAACATTGGCTATTCTTTTAGAGTAAAGCAGTGCAAGTCCAAGAAAGTTTTCTGACCCAATGAGTTTACTAACAACTAAATCGTAGTTATTAAATAAAATTCCTGAAAAACTATTTAGACCCAAATAAATATCCTTTTTGTTTTTTTCCATCAATGATACTTTGTTGATTTTTGAGTAATAGATAAACGATATTAATAAAAGAATTACTAATAAAGCTAACGATGAAACATTTTCAAATAAAAGCAAAGGATAAAAAATAACTAAAGAGAAATAAAAAACAAACATTTCAAAATAGTTCATACTTCTTCCTTTTGATGTACTATTTAAAACAACAATTATTCTGATCAGGTAAGCAGAGGTTACAGAGAAAGTAATTACTTTGTAGGGATTTAAAAAAAGTATTGATAGAAATGAAATTACCAATATTGCAACAACAAAAAAGTTGTGCCATTTTTTTGTTTTTGCTCTTTGATATCCAAACAAAAAAGTGTTGAAAAAAGGAGCTGATAATAAAGAAATTCCTAAACCAATTATTCTAGTTTGAAACTCATAATTAAAAATTATATTTTCTGGATAATTTAATGAAACATAAAAAGAACAGAGAAATAAAAAAAAAATAGGAAGAGATCTAACAACTAACCTAATAAAATTTTTATATAATTTAAGATTTATCAAAATTTTATTTGTATAGGCTTAACTCATAGTTTAGCATATCTTCAACCAACCCAATAAAACTAAATTTTCTTTTCCATTTCAATTCTTTAATTGCTTTTGAAGGATCACCAATTAATAAGTCAACTTCTGTTGGTCGAAAATAATAAGGATCGATTTCAATTAAAACTTTTCCAGTATCGCTATCAATTCCTTTCTCATTTATACCCTCACCCTCCCAAATTAAATTAATATTTAATTTTTTAAAAATTATATCAATAAAATCTTTGACAGAGTGAGTTTCACCAGTCGCCAAAACATAATCTACGGGCTTTTCTTGTTGTAACATTAACCACATTCCTTCAACATAATCTTTTGCATGTCCCCAATCTCTTTTGGCATAAATATTTCCTAATTTTATCTTGTCATGTAAACCATACTTAATTTTTACCGCTTGTTCAATAATTTTTTTTGTTACAAAGCTATTTCCCCTTCTTGGACTTTCATGATTAAACAATATTCCATTACAAGCATATAAACCATAAGCTTCTCTATAATTTTTAACTATCCAATATGAATACAATTTTGCTACACCATAAGGGCTTCTTGGATAAAAAGGAGTTTTTTCAGTCTGTGGAACCTCTTGTACCTTTCCATATAATTCACTTGTTGAAGCTTGATAAAACTTTGTATCCTTTAGACCTTGGTTAATTAAAGCATTTAAAATTCTTAAAGTTCCAATTGCATCGACATTAGCTGTATACTCTGGTAAATCAAAAGAAACACGAACATGACTCTGTGCAGCTAAATTGTATATTTCATCAGGTTTGACCTTTGAAATAATATTTTCAATATTACTCGAATCAGTAATATCACCATAATGTAAATTAAAATTAGTGTTCTTACTTGCACCTTTATACAAATGATCTATTCTGGATTTTATTTCAAGACTAGATCGTCTTATTATTCCGTGTACTTCATAACCCTTTTCTAATAATAGTTCTGACAAATAACTTCCATCTTGCCCAGCAACTCCTGTAATTAATACTTTTTTCATTTTTTTAATTTAATTTTTTAGCAATTAGTAAATCTATTGGATCATCAATATCAATAGCCTCAATTTTCGGTATTAAAAATGGTTTTGAATCTTCACTAAAACGATTTAAATTTTCCTCAAATTTTTTTCTGTTGACAATATACATCCCACCAGTCTCTATATATTTTGGAAATCTTTTTTGTCTAGGAGCTCTAACCATATTATTATCTGTTTTATTAATATATTTTTTTAAATCAATATCATATTCCCAAATTGGATTACTTTCCTCACATACTGAAAATACAGTTTCATTTGTATTTGATTCAAAAAATGCAATCATTTTCGTTATAGTCTCTTTACTAATCAATGGACTAGTGCATTGATGAAAAATTATATAATTATGATTTTCATTAACATGTTTACTTGTTTTGAGTGTGTGTAAAATTGCAGATTCTGAAGTCGAATTGTCTTCACTTAAATGAGCCGGTCTTTTAACAACGTAAGCTCCAAAATTTTTAGCACATTTTAAAATATCATCACAATCTGAACTAACAATTACTTTTAAATCTAAATCATTAAATTTTTTTACAGCAAATGCAATCAATGGAATGCCATCAAATTCTTGTAAATTTTTATTCAAAATTGACTTTGAACCACCTCTTGCTGGAATTATAACTATGTAATCATTTTTCATCATTAATGAGCTTAGAAATTAATTTTTTTCCAGAATTAAAATCAATTTTATTAAAATCTTTATTTAAAAAATTTCCATTAAAACAAAATTTTCTTTTAGAATCCAAAACATTATTATCAAGTTCAGTTGCTATCAATACATTATCACTATAAATTTTTGCAAGATTGTTTTCATAAGAGATTTTATAATTTATTTTGAAATTGTCCATAACTAATTTTATAAAATCTATTATTTTAATGTTAGTTCCGGTTCCAACAATTTCATCACCAATTATATTTTTTTTCTTGGCTAAAAGAAATAATTCAACAAAATCATATGCATAACCAAAATCTCTTGAACTGTTACTATTATAAAAATTTAGTACTTGATTTCCATAATTTTTTTGAAAGTTTATAAAAAATGATATAACTTTTTTTGAAAAAAAATTCATTGACCTATATTTGGACTCGTGATTGTATAAAATAGGATGAAAAATATTATATCCATTATTAACTAAATACCTGCATTTAATAAGTTCAGAACTTTTCTGAAAGCCATATTCATTTATTGGAGATATTTTTGTTGAAAAATCTTGTGGATAGTTATTTGGAACTCCAAAAATTTCAGAACTTAAAGGATGAAATATCCATATATTTTTCTTTAGGTTGTAGGAGTCAATAGAATTAATAATATTATCAAAAATTTTACAGCGCGACTTTAATAAATTTTTCCCTTGGTTATCTCTTTCAACAAAAGAATTAGTTGCTAAATTAAAAACACTTTTTATATTAAATTGTTTGAATATTGATTTAACAAAATCAATGTCCTGAAGATCTCCAATTAAAAGTTTATGTTTGAATGAATTAAATTTTTTATCATGGTTTTTATCTACCAATATCAATTCATTATCAGCTGATAATTGTTTTTGTAAAATTTTTCCAACTTGGCCATAGGCTCCTGTAATTAATATCATAAGTTATTTAGCTAAAAACTCCAATCCCTCTTTAAAACCTTGACCATAATTATGATGTCCCTCCCAAATTTCAAGCACTTTTATACAATCAAAATCCAAAATTTCATTTTCACTATGCAAGTCACCTTTTCCAAATTCAACTCCCTCACCATCAGTCCCCTCTGCATCGGAAAGATGAATATGCTTACATATTGAAATTAGTCTGTCATACCAATTTTTCCAATTCTTTAAATAATAGTTTGCTGATAAAATTAAATGAGCCACATCAAGACATATTGGAATTTGATTTTTTAAACATTCTTCAATATCTTCTTCAGAACAAAACAAATCAACTAAAACTGTTCCTCCAAAATACCAGGCTTTTTTTGGCAGCCACTGAGCTACAATAATAACATTTTTAGATTTATAATTGTCAATAAATGATTTAAATGTAGTATAAAAATAAGTTTTATTTTCAAATGGATTTAATGAAAATGAACCTAAAATTAAGCAGTCTTTTTTAGTTATTTTCTGTATTTCAATTGCTAATTTTGAACAAGTTTCAATAATTGATATTGAGGTTTCACGTACCTTTTTATTTTTTGAAAAAGGATTTATTAATTCATCTTTACTTATGTAATCTGGAAGATGAATTGAAATAGTATTATTTTCATCGATTAAAGATAATAAGTTAGAAAATCCATTTTTCTCCAAATAAAAAATTTCTTTATATGAAAAATGGAATTCATAAAAATTAAAATTAAATATTTCTTTAAGTGATTGAAAATCATGCAACCTTACAGGGAGTGAAATTTTTTTCTGATTGGCAAATTTTATCAATTTTGCATTTATTTTTGAGCTTGATTCTTCGAAATGTTCTTTCAATATTGGATCACCTTTATTGATTTCCTTAATCAATTTTTTTTCTTGATATCCCAAAGATTCTAGAGATGATATTCCAACTCTTGGAGATTTTTCTATAAACTTATCAAATTCTACTTGCTCTCCTATTTTGTAATCACGATCTGAATATAATGAAGTTCCTAAATTTCTAACATTTAAAACTTCACCCTGGTTAGGTATTCTATTTTCACATTTTAAAATATTTTCATAAGAATTCAATATGTGAATTAATCTTTCAAACTCAACGGGGTCAGAGCTAGTAGATATATCTAATCCAATATCATTTTTAGATTCACATAAATGTCTTTCAATAAATTCAATTCCAAATGATGCAGCAATAATATTTATTTCCCATTCTTCGTCATGAGAGGAATATCCAACTTTAGAGATAGTTGATTTTTTTAATCTTTCAATAAAATTAAGTTGTTGATTTCCAATTGCAATTGGATAATTTGAAATACAATGAAAAACTACATCATCTTTTCTTAATTGAGATAATTTTATACATTCTAAAATTTCTTCTTCAGATCCACCACCATAGCTAATCATTAAACATTTGGTGAATTTCTTTGCTTCATGGATTAAATTTATATTCCTAAACTCTGGTGAAGGTATTTTAATAAAATCAATATTATAATTTTGAGAAAAAAATTCATTTAAGTCAGAGCTTCTAAAAAATGAAAAACCAACTTTCAAACCTAAAGATTTAGACTTTTCAATTAAAATGGGAATCCAGCTTTTTTTTAAATTACTTTTTTCTAACTCTTCTCTTATCAAGGTAGAACCCATTTCATCATTTGTTGCAAAAAAATCATCAGATCGATACTGAAACTTAACTCCCCAACAACCGCTTTTATGTGCACTACTAATTAGATTAATAGCTTTTTGCTTATTACCGTTATGATTAATGCCAATTTCAGCAATAATTTTTGTATGCATATTACTTTAAGTACTTATGGTTTATTTTTTTGATTTTGTGCTACCTGCTTTCTTAGTGATGAGGATGAAAATCTATGCTTTCTTGAATTATAATAAATTTCTATGTTATTATTTTTACAATAATTTTTACCTGTAAAATCTTTATCACGGTATTCCTCACCGATAATTCTAATATCAAGTTTAAATGTTTGCAAAATGTCAAGTAAATCTTGTTCGGTTATATATGGAACAATTTCATCAACATATTTACAACCTCTTAATTGTATATATCTTTCAATTAGGGTTTGAGTTGGTTTATTTTTTTCAACTCTGTCTATAGATGGATCAAGTTGAAGACCTACAATTAATTTATCACAATAAGATTTAGCTTCTTCCAACATTTTGACGTGCCCTGCGTGAAACAAATCAAATGCTGAAAAGGTTATTCCAATTTTCATAAAATTATTTTTTTTTTAAACTTATAGATCTTCCAATTTTTTTTTCCCAATCTTTATTCGATCTAACTTCTAAATTTGTTTTCCAGCCCCCATTAATTGAATGTAAATTAATGTTCATTTTTTTTGAAAAAGACAAAAGTGCATTGACATCCTTAGGGAGACAAGTACCTCCATATCCAAGAATTCCATCATGTCCAGGTACATTTAAATGACTATCGCCAATTCTTCCATCTGAAGCAAAACCTTCAACAGCTTCACTCCAATTTGCTCCGATTTCATCAGATAATAGTTTAAACTCGTTCATAATACTAACTTTTGTAGCAAAAAAAGTATTATTCATGTATTTAATTAGTTCTGCTGTTTTTGAGTCTGTCAGAATTACATTTTTATTTTTAAATCTTTGATTAAATAATATTTTTGCTTTTTTTGTCAATGCTAATTCACCACCTAAAATAATTCTGGACTGAGTTAGCACATCTAACTTAGCTGTTCTTTCAGTCAAAAATTCAGGAGAAAAAATAATTTTAAATTTTGAATATTTTTTAGAAAATTTTTCTGTTGTCCCAGGAAGAACAGTTGATTTTATTATGTATAATGGTTTAGATGTAGCATTTTCAAAAGCACTTTCCACATATGACAAATCTTGAGATCCATCTTCAAACATGGGCGTTGGAACACAAATAAATACAAAATCACAATTGTGTATACTTGATAGGTCATTTAAACTCTTCAAGGGATCTATGTCGAAAACATATAATTTTGAAACTGAAGAAAATGCAAAGGTAATAGCTTCTCCAACAAAACCATTTCCAATAACCCCTACTTTAAATTTTTTCATGAGTTTTTAAAGTTGTTAGAACATTAATACAAAATATGGCTTCGCCAAACAAGCCCCAACTTTATTTTGATAGTCAAGAAAATTATTATTTGATTAAACGCAAAACTAATTGATTAATATGATAAACACAAAAATTAATATTTATTAAATAAAAATGATATATTATGTTAATTTTAAGAAAAAAAAAAATTGAATTATTTTAAAATTTTATTGCTATTTATGTTTATAATTAATTCATGTAATTATCCTGAAATAGATAGAGATGAATTAATTTATGAAAATGATTTTGAATTTGAAGACCTCACTGAAATTGACGGAGGGTCAATCTCTTTTTTTAACAATACAAAAGTTATTGGAGATTTTAATAACGATGGTTTTACCCTACACTTAAAAGAAACTGGTAAACATGATTATGTATTTATTTCTTTTGACTTATATATACATGGATCTTGGGATGGTAATTTTAATGGGTTTCCGCAGAATGATAAACCTGATAAATGGGTTATAGAATTAGATCCTGAAATGGATCTAA
>Ga0181564_10004344_pt1 | contig 12002 bp, 4 predicted proteins | sample 011ome_24_FD_134512 | JGI IMG/M metagenome (GOLD analysis project Ga0181564, IMG submission 134512) | Coastal salt marsh microbial communities from the Groves Creek Marsh, Skidaway Island, Georgia - 011513CT metaG (megahit assembly) | ecosystem: Environmental > Aquatic > Marine > Intertidal zone...
AAGAGAGGTGATCGAGAGAGGTGATCGTTCGTACGTGGTAGATACGTCGGCGTAGACGCGTAGACGCGTCGGCGCACGAACAGGTACGTCGTGTAGTGTGACTCCTTTCGTACGTAGGTATTAAAATACGTAGTAGATTGGAGCTCGTATCTGTCTACGTTCGTTTTTCTCCGTCGCGTCGGGCGTAAGCGGGGCGGCCGGTCCGGCGCCCTCGTCGCTCGTCTGAATTACCAAAAAAAAAAAGACGTCATCAGTACTTCTCCTCGTTCGGCGCGGCGTCGTAGAACCCGCCAACCTCGAACCCCGGTCCGCCGCCGAGCGCGCCGCCGCCCCCCCACCGCCCGCCCGCCGCCGCGAACGCCTTCGCCGCCTCTCGCGCCGCCTCCTCGGCGGCGGCGATGGCGTCGTCGTCCGCGCGCGCGTCCTCCAGGCTCCGGGCGTACCCCCCGGTCATGCCGTAGCTCACGCGGTACAGCAGACTGCCCGCGGGCAAGTCGGCGCCGTCGTCCACGATGACGTCGCGGAACGCGGCGCCGCCGCGGTTCACGCGCCCGGGACCGGCGCCGGGGACGGCGCGCGCCAGATCCTCTCCGTACGAATCGATCCTCCCCGAGAGTTTCGTAGAAGTAAAATCTCGCCACGAGCCCGTCTCCGGATCGTGGTCGGGGTGCTCCGGGTCGTCCATCGCGTTCTTCTCGTCGCGGCGCTCCGCCGCCGCCGCCGCCGCCGCGCTGGGGTGGGGCGACGCCGAGACGTGGTGGTGGTCCGTGAACAGCGCCGACGCAGCCGCCAGCGCGCCCGCCGCGCCGCCGCCGCCGGCGGCGTGCGCGGAGATGCCCAGCAGCGCGCCGCTCAGCGACAGCGACGAGCCTCTCCCCTCAGCCGCGCGCGGGTCCGCGCCACCCGGACCCGCGTCGCCCGCCGCGCCGTCGGCAGACGAAAGGTCCCCCCGTTTCAAACGTTTCGCCGCCGCGCTCCAGGGCACGTTGGCGTCCATGTGTCTGGCGTAGGGCCTGCCCGGCCGGCACCGGTCGTACGCGCGCCGCAGCGACGCGAACGTGCGGTCCCAGGTGAGCCCCTGCGTTGATTTGCGCGCCGCCGCGCCGAGCGCGTCCCGCTTCTGCGGGTTTTTCAGCAAGTCGACCAGCGCCTCGGTCCAGCCGGAGACGTCCCCGGGGAGCGGGTCGGCGTCCTTCACGAGGACGCCCGTCACGCCGTCCTTGACGATGGCGCGGTTCACGCCGACGTCGTCCGTGACCACCGGCAGCCCGGAGGCCATCGCCTCGATGAGGTTGTTCGGAAACACCTCCGTGCGGCTGGGGAAGAAGAACACGTCGCCGTTGGCGTAAATCTCAGCCAGACGGTCGCCGCCGGCGTGGCCCAAGATGCGCACCCGCGGGTAAAGCGCGGGGTCCAGCTGCCTGCGCGTCCAGGGCAGGTCCGGCCCGTCCCCGGCCACCACCACGCGGAACGGAGGCAAGCCGGTGATCTCGCCCGCGGTTTGCGCGCGGAACAGCTCCTGGACCGTCTTGACGAACGACCCCAAGCCTTTCTCGCGGACGATGCGCGCGACCCACAGGATGACCACTTCGCCGTCCGTCTCGAGTCGCGGACCATCGCCGAGACTGTCGTCGTGAAGACTCGGAGATATCAGTCCGCCGCCTCCTTTCCTCCCCAGACGCGTCAGATCCTCGCCGGTATCGTTGTCGCCGACCCCAAAAACGTCCCGCCGGAACGCGGCGCCGCGCCGCGCCGGCGAGTACATCGTTCGGTTGATGCCGCGCGGGAAAAACCCCACGCGCTCGCGCGGGACGCCCATCTCGCTCAGGTGCTCCGCCGCGGCGTACGACGGCGTCGCGACGACGTCGCAGCTGCTATAGAACCCGGAGAGCATCTGTCGTAACGGCGTCGCCAAAACCCCGACGCGGTAGTACTGCAGGTACGTGTCGTACGCGGTGTGGTACGAGCACACCGAGCACACGTCGTTCTCCGCCGCCCACCTAACCGCGGAGTGCCCTAACATGTCAGGCGCGGCGACGTGCACGACGTGCGGCGCGAACGTCTCCATCTGGTGTCTTTGTCTCTGTTGCAGCGGCGCCGCCATCTTGTACTCGCCGCGGCCGGGCATGGGGATGTGCGGCACGTCCGTCGCGTGGTACCGCTCGTGCGTCGCCGCCTCGCGGAAGTCGCTCTCCACTAAGTCGGGGGACATGACGAACACGCGCGAGTCGGCGCGCGACCGCAGGTGGTGCGCCAGCCGCTTCATCGTGCGGCTCACGCCGTCGACGTGCTCCCAGACGGAGGCGAAAATAATCACGCGGCGTTCGGCGCCGTACCCGTTCGCGCCCGCGCCGCCGTTACCCACGACGTCGTCGTCGTTCAAGACAGGGATGGTGATGTCACCGACGGATCTCACCGACGCGTCGGCGTCGGGTTTATTCAAAACGTGTGTGTCGACGCCGTCTGAACGATCGCTTGCGAACGTCTCGCGGACGCAGCTCAGCTCGGGACACGCGCTCGCGTCGAGTCGCGCGTCGTTTCGCGCCAGCCGGTCCGCCAGCGTACGCGCCGTCGACTCCTGGTCGAGCAGGTGGCACGACGCGTACCCGCGCGCGCGCGCGCGCAGTCGCGCCTCGACACCCGCCGTCCACTGGTAGTGCATCACCTTCAGCGGCACGGGGTACGCCGCCTCGTGGTCCTCCAAAAGCCGCGTCGCGCTCACGACGTCGTCCAGGCCGAAATCCTGAAGCGTGCGCGCGTCCAGGATGGGGTACTGCGCCCGGTGCGCCAGCACGCGGCGCCCGCCGCCCACCACGCCCACCAGCGTGCTGTAGTGGTGCAGCCCGCGCAGGGCGTGCGTGTGCTCGCCAGTCTGCACGTTCCGCTCCCACCCAGCCTCGAACCCGACGTGGTGCGGGTCCAGGCACGAGCCCACCGCGCACTGCAGGGGGAACGCATCCGCCATGCGCTCGCCGCCATCGCGAAGACTCGGCGCGGCGCGTGTCTCCCCCCCCTCCGCGACGCGGTCCACCCACGCGCCGTGCACGAGCGAGTACCCCATCGTGTCCACCGCGCCCAAGAACGCGGGCAGTGTGGTGCCGGGCGGCAACGCGATGTGCTCGTCGAGGTCAGAAACGACGATCCAATCCGCGTCGTCGGCGACGGCGGCGAGCCTGTGTTCCCAGTGGTGCGCCACCGAGCTGAACAGCAGCGCTTCGCCCTCGTACGTGTCGTGGAAAACGTCCCGTCTCCGTAGAATGTCGCGCACTTCGTTCGCGACCGTTCGCGCGCGTCTCGCTTCGGGCGAGCGGTCGTCCGCGGACGGCGCGTGCACCACCGCCAGCACGTACCGCGCGGGAACGCCCGCGCGGTCGACGTGATGGTCCAGCCAGTGCTCCAGCAGATCCGCCGCGCCCGAGTTGAACGCGCTGACGCCCGTGAGCAAAAACACGCGCGCGTCCGTGGCGTTGAGGAACGGCTCGCGGTCGCTCGGGGGGTCGAACGCGCGCGCGGGGCCCACGAACGACCCGCGCGGAACTGGGCGATCGGTCGCGCGATCGGTCGAAAAAGACACTCGCGTGAAATCCTCTCGTGACGTGCCTCCGCCCATCCCTCGCGCGCCGCGCGTCTCCGCGCGCGCGTCGCCGGCGTCGCCGGCCCGCACGCCGCCCGCGCCCGCGCCGCCCCGCGGCTCGTAGCGCAGCGGCGCCGCCGAGCACAGCAGCCGCCGCGCGCTGGACGTCTCGATCTCCCCCTCCCGCAGCACCGCGGGCAGGTCCGGCGCGTGGTGGTGTCGCGGCCGCACGCGGTACTTGCCGAAGTACGCGGCGAGCATCAGGGCGTAGAGCAGCACGACCATCGCGAGCATGCGCGGCACCACGCGCACGGCCTTGCGGTAGCGCCGCCCGACCGCCGCCTTCTGAGGCGTGGACATCGAGGCGTACAACTCGGGGTTTACCGGCCGGCTCCCGATGGAGTTGCGCCGCGACGGACGCCCACTCGGAGGGGGACTCCGGTCACCACCCATGGTTCCCGCGCGCGTGTAAGCCGCGCCCCACGCGACGCGACCGACGCCCCGGCCGCAGGAGTCACCCCGCGCGCTCGCCCCGAACGCGGGAGCCGAGACGCGTGCGCGTGACCCGCGCGGCGCGGAACGGCACGGCGCCGCGCGCTCGCCCGTTGAGTCCCCCGAGACAGACTGTCCAGTTTCATCGCGTCCGCCACTCCGCGGGTCCGGTCGCCCGAAAGCTGCCGCAACGGTTTCGCGGACAAACGGAGGGCGGACAATGCACGTCGGAGGTGCGAAGGTTTTCTCGGAGGAACACAAAGCGCGTCCAGTCCGAGAAATCCGACAAAACAAATCGCCGGCGAACTTCAAATGTTCAAACGAGGAACCGACTGACTCCGCGCGTCGGTGCCCACTGCTGTGAAATCAAGGCACAGTCTGACAGTGCTGCTGCTATCTCAGAGCGGGAGGCGCGGATGTTTTGGTTCGTGCGGCGCGCGCTCCGGGCGCTCCGCGCGCCGCTTCGGCGGCCGCTGGAGCCGCTGCTGTGGTTCGCGGCGGCGCTGTCAGCGAAGGATGCGTGGGTACGTGCCCCGCCTGTACACGAACACGCGCGCGTCCCGCCTCGAACGGCATCCGCCCCCGCGTCCACGTGTCATGCGCTGTCGTGGTCCTCCGACGGTCGCCCTCGCGCGCGCGCTGACCCCCCGTCCCGCCCCCGCGCGCGCCCGTCCCGCCCCCGCGGACCGTCCTCGCGATTCCCACGCGCCGACCCCAGGCGCTCCCGTCGACCGCGCGCGCGCGTCGCCCGGGCGAGAGCCTCCCTTCGGGCGAATCCCGGTCCCGCGCGCCGACGATGACACGCGCCGGGTCATCGTCGTCCGAAAAAAGCGCATCCTCCTCGCGGGCGGGCGCGCGCCGACGCCTGCGCGGCGGCGCGCCCCTTTTGATCATCCTCGCGCAGGCCAAGCTGGACGGTACGCGGTGGCAGGTGGTGCCCGCGTACCTGAGCGCGGTGACGTGCACGGGTCTGAACGCGCTCGGGCGGGTCAAGGGCGTGCGCGTCCCGAAGATCCTGTGCCGGTGCGTCGCGGTGCTGGGCGCCGCCGGCGCGTCCGTCTCGACGCTCGCCGGCGTGTTCGCGCCGGTGTTCCCGATGCCCAAGCCCACGGGGCCGTACCGCGTCGGCAAGACCACGCGTCTGTGGGTGGACCGCAACCGGCGGTCGTGGCTGCTGAAGACCAAGCGCGTGTTCGGCGCGCAGGCGTTGCCGGAGCACCGGATGATGATGGTCAACATCTGGTACCCGGCGAAAGCCGAGGACGCGCGGGACTCAAAAGACAAAAGCGCTCCGCCGTGGCCGGCGGACGAGGAGGCGGAGGCCCGGTTCGCCGAGCGCGCGGCGGATGCGTCGAAAACCGAGACGAACGACGATTCGTCGCGAAAAAAACAAAGAAGCGCGTTAAACAAGCGTACGGAAAAGACGGCGCGGCACCAGGCGCGGTACGAGGCTAAGCGCGCGGAGGCGCGGAAGAGCGGCAAGCGGAGACGCGCGCACTGGCTGGATCCCACGCTCGCGACGACGCTCGCCGAGTCCTTTTACCTGCCCGGCTGGGTGGTGGACTACTTCCGTCTCGTGAAGATGGAGGCCATCGAGGATGCGCCCGTGGCGGACCCGCCGCGGGCGCGGACGCGTCGCGAAAAGTACGGCGACGGCGCCGACGAAGAAGACGGCGCGGAAGAACTCGAGACCGGGAGCTCGGGGTTCCCCGTGGTGCTCTTCTCGCACTCCTTCACGGGCGTGAAGGAGCAGAACTCCGCGCTGTTGCAGGAGATCGCGAGCTGGGGCCACATCGTCGTGGCGGTGGACCACCCGCACGACGCCGCTTTAGTTTTGTACCCGGACGGGAGCACCGCCGATTTCCGCGGGTACGACATGCCGAAGGAGAGCGAACCACGCAACTGGTGGCGGTTCCGACACGAGCACGCGCGGTGGCGCGCGCTCGACTTGGCGCACGCGCTGGAGAAAACAGTCGAGCTCTCGTTCGACGAGCGTTCGCCGTTGCGGGGCAAAATCGACCTCTCGCGCGTCGCGTGCGTCGGGCACTCGTTCGGCGGCGCCGCCGCGGTGATGCTCGCGCAGATGGACCCCCGGATCACCGGCGTCGTCGCGCTGGACCCGTGGATGTGGCCGCTGGGGCGCGAGACCGCGATGGCGGGGTGCCCCTGCCCGTTGCTGGTCCTGGAGGCGCCCGAGTTCATGTGGAACCGGGACATCTTCTGCGTGACCAACGGCGAGACGTCCTCGCTGATGTGCGCGGCGACCGCGCCGCGCGCGGCGGCGGAGGCGGACGCCGACGACGAACGACGCGCGTCGAGCGACGCGCGCGTCACTCCGAACGTTCACGTCGAAAACGACAACCTCTCGACGACGGCGGACGCTGACCTGGCGGAGGACCCCTCGAAGCCCCCCCCCGGATTCGTGGGCGCCGAGGTGGATGGCCGCGCCGGCGTCGGGTTCTACAACGAGGACGGGTACTACTATACCAGCAACCCGCCGCGGAGCCCGACGTCGCACCGGCGCAGCGCGCACTTCCGACCGCAGCACCCGCGTTTGGGATCGAGCGAGAACCTGGCATCGCTCACGTCGCTCCCGGCGTCCCTGTCCAGCGCGCGCAGCCTGGGATCCGTCGCCAGCCTCGCCGGGAGCGACGCGCGGGACGCGGAAAAGCTCGACGAGCTTTTCGAGGCGCGCGCGGCGCCCACCGCGGAGGAGGAAGCGGCGGCGGCGGTGGCTTCGTACGCCTCCGGCCGGCCTCCGCGCGACCCGTCTATCGTCGCGAGCCTCGCGCGCGCCAGCGGGTCCGGCGGGTCCGGCGGGTCCGGCGACGCCGGCGACGCCGGCGTCGTCTCGACCAAACCCGAGGGCCTGCGGAGGGACGACGGCAGCTGGAGCGACATCCTGAGCGCGGTGAACGCGAACGAGGCGAGCTCGCCGGGTTTAAAAACGGTCGGGTCGTGGGGGTCGCTGCGGCGCCCTTTCCGCCGCCGCTCGCTCAGCGAGCGTCGGCGGGACGGCTCCGGCCTGTCCGTGTCTTCCTTCGGCACGCACAGCGGGTACGGCGCGGAGATGCAGCGCGACCCGAGCGGCGTGGCGTTCAAAGCCGTGCTGGCGCGGACGATGCACTTCGACTTCACCGACATCGCGATGGTGGCGCCGCTCGCCGCGACGCTGTTCGGCGTGGTGGGCGTCGGCGGCAGGGAGGTGCACGACGTGACGAGCGCGGCGACGCTGCGGTTCCTGCGCATGTTCAACCACCCGCGCGACCCCGACCACTCCGACCCGAGCGCGAAGGAACTGGAGCGCCTGCGCGCGAAGTTACTGAGCACCGCGCCGGTGGCGTCGGTGCGCGCCGAGACGGCGTTCGGCTTCTCCGGCGGCAACGCGGTGGTCGAGCCTCTTCAGCCTCGTTCGTCAACGGGAGAGGGCCTGAGTGACGCAGACTCGGGCCTGAGTGACAAAGCGCGCGACAGAGCCCTGAACGCCCTGCCCCGTTTGAAGCTGGGCCAGATGGGCCACCCCGCGGCGCGGCACCGCGGCGTGCGCGGCGGAGTCGCGGCCGAGTCGCGCGCGAGCCGCCGACGATTCGCTCGCGACGCGGCGTTTCGCAAATCCTTCGACGCCACGCACCTCCCCGAGAACTGGATGGACCTCGAGACCGTCCCGGGCGAGGAGTGCATCGACGAGGAGCGCGGTTCGTCGGATACGGAAAAAAATGGAGTCCGTGTTTTTTCAAAAAACACTTCCATTTCGGCGACGGCAGATTCGGATTCGGAGAACGGAGCCCAGTCACGAATACTCGCATCGCCGAAACTCGACGTCTCCGTCGAGACCGGGCGACGCGACGGCGTTCGTAGCGACGCGCTTGTCTCCTCGTCGGAGAAAAAAGAGGCGGATTTGGTTTGTAGCGTCGCACTCGGAGACGCCTCCGAGTGCGAATTTGCGCACGCGGAGGAGCGTAAGCCCCGGATCGTGCGCTGGGTGAAGTCGCCCGAGTGGCGCCTCGACCCGGACCGCGCGTTCGACGCGTCGCAGCGCCGCGAGATGCGGTGGCTGCTTCACGAGTGCGAAAAGCTGGGGAACCTCGCCATTACGCCGAGCGATTTCGTCGCCATGTTCCCGTCCTTCGGCGCCGAAGCCGTCAAGCGCGCCGCGCTCGTCGAGCTGACGTCGCGCGAGACTCACCCTAAACCTAAACCGCTGGTGTGGCTGGCGCAGATGGTGGTGGACGGGGACGTGCCGCGGCACACCAGCGAGGGGGGGAACCACCACGGCGTCCCGGACGAGGTGCTCGAGGGTTTAGCGGCGACGAACGAAAACGAGGCGTAGACGTTTTGATACGTGTACAGCTTTCCCTTCGAACACGGCCGCTCGTGTCGTGTTCTTCAGTACTCGTGATCTCCCCGCGTGGTGGCGTATCACGCCACGCGCGCTCGCCGCGTGGTTAATAACGCGTCGGGCGGCGTGGGCGTGTAAACGCCTACTCCGGCTCGTCGTATACGCGTTTCGTCTTAAAACGCGGCGGTGCCGGCGGCGACGGCGGCTTCAAACGCCTTGGCGCACGCGTTCTCGTCGGCGGTCCCAGCGCACTGCGCCTCCATCGCCTTGAGCGCGCCGCCGCCCTTCATCTCGAGCACTTCATCGGACAGGATCAGGTTCAGCCCGGTGTTGAGCTCCTGCACGACCATGGCGGTGATGGCGACCATCGCGAGGCGGCCGTTGTTCAGCTCGCGGAGGCGGTGCACGTCCAGCCACTCCTCGTCCCTGTTTTTGCTCAGGCCGAGGGGGTCGAACTTCCCGTAGTCGCCGGGGGTGTGGTCGTCCTTCATGAGGAACAGACGGGAGGCGTCGAAGGGGCTCTGCCACGCGATCTGCACGCGGCTGGTTTCCACGAAAAAGATGAGCGCGCCGAGTCCGATCCAGAACGGGAGGGGCACCTGCTGGAAGTGGTTGACGGCGGGGCCGGTGACTTGGGCGTCGAAGAGGAAGGAGGAGCCCTCCACCTGCTCGCCGACGATGAAGCCCACGGAGGCGAGCATCGCGAGGCGGCCGTGCGTGATCTCGACGTCCGCGTACCTCTGCGCCTCCGCCTGGTCGATGTTCTTGAAGAAGCCGAAGAGGTCGATGCCATCCTCGAAGGGGGCGCTCGCCTGGAGGAGCCCGGCGTCGACCGCGGCGCCAATGTCCGCGTACGTCTGGCCGGCGCGGGGGACCGCGGCGGCGACGCCGCCGGCCTTCTTGCCGCCGAACGCGCGCGCGCGAACGTCGCGCTTGGCAGTCGCGGGGCGGACGACGGAGGGGACGGTGAGGGCGCAGATGGTGGTCATGATGGGGAAGGGTGTGGGTGCGTGAGGGGTGTGTCAAGATGTGCGTTATATCGGTGTGTCATACGTTTTTTTCTCGGGCTCTTATCTTCGAAGGGCGCGGAGACCGGGCGGTTTCTCCACGAACCTCGATCGTTCCCAGGCTTCTCTCACGCCAAAATCAGGGAACTACGGCTTACGTAGTCTAGTTAGTAGCTACTAAGGTCGTCTCCTATAGACATGCTGGAAATTTTCTTGAAATAATTTGTTAAATTTTATGTAATTTGTTAAATTTTAGGCCCCCTTTTTTGACCCCTCGTATCTCGAGGGTTCGCAAACTGTGAGTCAACGAGACGCGCGTTCCCAGGAGGGTCGAACAGTTCGCAGACGTTCGAACGACGTCTGCGAAAAACGTCCGGGGCGCATCAGTCGTTACACCCGAAGTAGCCACGGATGGTGAACGGCTCCTGCTCCTCGGACTCAGGCTCCGGCCGGCGCGAGCGCTTGCGCGGTGAGCGCTTCGGCGCGCACTCCGCGCACCAGTACTTCACCCTGCCGTGCGGACACGGCCGGCACTCCGCGCAGAACCGCTCGAGTTTCCCATGCGTGCAGCCGACGCAGGCCACGCAGCTGTCTCGGCGCTTGCCGTGGGGGCACGGGTTGCACGTCGCGCAGCTGTCCTTCCGCTTCCCGTGCGGGCACCGCTTCATCACGTCGCGATCACCCATTACCATCGACGCCCTCGCGCCCGTGGTCGAGTGTGGCGGACGCGCGAAGCGTCGTCGTTGTCATGTCGGTCAACAAAGATCGATCGATTCGTCAGCGCGGCCGCGTCCTAGCTTTTTCAGCGTATATCTACGTGTCCGACAGGTCACGAAAACTTCCATCACTGTCGGCGACCGTCCTTTGGGGGTTAAAATTTTTGAGTGATGATAGGTAGATTGGTCAACGGTTCGCGTGGAAAGAAAACCTTTTCGTGGCGTTTTTTCCGAGCGCGGGCGCCGGGACGCCACAAGCGCGACGCGCGGGGGAACGCGCCGTGTTCGAGACCGAAAGTCACTCGTCTCCGCCCGTCACACGCGCGGCAGCGTCACGCACAGGAGAGAGCGCCCGTCGAGTGGCGCGCGGCGTTCCTCCGAGAACAGGAGCGCTCCCGAGAGCGGTCGGCGCTGTACCCAGGCACATCGGCCGGCCCGTGCGGGGGTACGAATCACCACGACGGCCATGACGTCGCACGACAAGGTACGCGAGGGAGAGCTTCGAGGATGCGCGGAAGCGGCTTTTCGCGCGATGCGAGGCTCGAGCGAACGCGCGATGCGAGACTGTTCGCTCATCGTACGGTATCCGCACGGCGCGGAGACTGTTCGCTCGTACGCGCTCCGACGACGTCCCGCGGTGCGACGCGCGACGAGACAAGACGTGAGACACGCGGTCGTGTCGCGCGTTCCGAGAGTCCAGAGCGCGGACGCGCTCGAGTCGACGTCGTCCCCGGCGCGGTCCGGGGCCTTCGTCCGCGACGCCGAACGCGTCCAGACCTTCCCGACGAGGCGCGCGACCCCGCATCGGGGCCTCCCGACGCGTCGCGACCGACGCGTCGACTGACCGCCTCCTCTCTCATCCGTCGTCGTTCCGAAACGCTTCTTCACGAAAAAAACACACGCAAACGCGCGCAGGATGCCGTCAAAGCGCTCGTCGACGCCTCCGTGAAGTTCACGTCCGTGCTCAAGAACAAGGGCGTGAGCCAAGCCACGCTCTCCGTGGCGGTCCGCGCGCGCCCCGTCTCGAAGAAGGAGCGTCTGGCGGGCGCGCGGACGATCACGAAGACCGTGGACGAGCGTTGCATGGTCGTGATGGATCCCGACGATCCGAGATGTCTCGGATCGAACGGGTCGGACCGATCGTCGGACGTTAACGTTAACGTTAACGATCGAAAAAAAACACACGTCGTCGCCGGCGGTGTGCGGAAACGCGAGCGGCAGTACGTCTTCGACGGCGCGTTCGACGGCGAGGCGAGCAACGAGACCGTGTACGACGGTACGGCGGCGCCGTTAGTGCGAGGCGTGCTCGAAGGCGTCAACGCGACGGTGTTCGCGTACGGCGCGACGGGATCGGGCAAGACGCACACGATGGTGGGCACGAAAACCGACCCCGGTTTGATGATCCTCAGTTTGCGTGACGTGTTCCGCGGCATCACGAGCGAACGCGCGCGAAACGACAGCGCGTTCGAGGTGACGTGCAGTTACACGGAGGTGTACAACGAGCTCGTCTTCGATCTGTTGGCGGATTCCAATCGCGACATTCCAAACGCCCGCGCCGAGACCTCGTCCGGGACGACGTCGTCGACGCCGCTCGAGCTCCGCGAAGACCCGACGCGCGGGCCGGTGGTCGCGGGTCTGACGCACGTCTCGGTGGCGCACGAGGGAGAGATCTTCAAGCTCCTGGAGGAGGGGAACGCGCGGCGCAAGACGGAGGAGACGGGCGCGAACGCCGCGAGCAGCCGGTCGCACGCGGTGCTTGAGATTTCAGTCACGAGACGGGAGAAGCACCGCTACGACGCCGCGTTCGCGACGGGGAAACTCAGTTTGGTGGACCTCGCCGGCGCCGAGCGCGCGTCGGAGACGAACAACCGCGG
>Ga0181564_10004346_pt1 | contig 11998 bp, 9 predicted proteins | sample 011ome_24_FD_134512 | JGI IMG/M metagenome (GOLD analysis project Ga0181564, IMG submission 134512) | Coastal salt marsh microbial communities from the Groves Creek Marsh, Skidaway Island, Georgia - 011513CT metaG (megahit assembly) | ecosystem: Environmental > Aquatic > Marine > Intertidal zone...
GAGCTGATTCCTAGGGCAAGGATGCTGAGGAAAATGAACTTTTTCATGACTTAAAATTTGATTCGGTAGGCGATAGATGGAATAATAGGGAAGAGGCCGTACTCGCGTAGTTGAGGGTTGCCGCTTCCGTCTCGAGTAGTTTCCATGAAAAATGGATTTAAATTGTTGTAGGCGTTGTAGGCACTAATGGTCCACCAACGTTCATAGTTCTTGTGGGCTTTGCGGAAGCTCAAGCTGAGATCAAGTCGGTGATAAGGACTGTAGCGGTATGAGTTGCGATCCGTCGCACGCTCCACAGTCATCTGTCTAAAGTTCCACCAAGACAACTCCTCAGGAAGACCAGCGATGTAGCTGAATTCCGGCAAGGTCACGGCGCGTCCGGTACCGTAAACCCAAGCTGCCGAGAAGTCGATGTTCTTGGCTAACTCGTGGTTCACAACCACCGAAATATCATGCCTGCGATCGTAGGTGAAGAAGTAACGCTCTCCACCGTTGATTTCATCGAATTGGCGGTAGCTCCAACTCAGTGTGTACCCGATCCAGCCGTTCGTTTTACCTACTTTTTTCTGCGCAAAAACCTCCATGCCGTAGCTCGTTCCCTCGCCTTGTGTTACCTTATCCTCCCAGGACTCGTTGTCAATAGAGAACAAGAAAGAGGCACCTTCGCGGTACGAAACTAAATTCTGCATCTCCTTGTAGTACCCCTCCAAACTGAATTCAAAAGGGCCTATGTTTTTAGCGAGTCCAGCGGCATATTGCTGAGAGGTTTGCGGTTTAAGATTCGCCGTAGAAGGAACCCACAAGTCGGTCGGTAGTCCGAGGCCTTCGTTGGTCAGTAAGTTTACCGTTTGCATCATATCTGCGTAAGATGCCTTCAGTGCAATATCGCCGGGTAGGCTGTAATTCATGCCGATGCGCGGTTGTAATCTGCTGTAGGACTCACCTTCTACCAGGAGGGTGTTTAGATGTAAACCGTAGCCAATTTTAAAATTCTCATTCACATTCCATTCGTCTTCCAGGTAGACAAATGCTTCATTTGAGAATATTTCAGCTCCTCCAATAGTCGTGTCTAGGTTAAATCCAGATTGCTGAAATTCAAAATTGGTAGCTCCAGGAGAAAATTTGTGATTCGTCCATCCAGCACCGTAACGGATATAGTGTTGTGGATTCGGTACAAAATCAAAATCCATACGCGCGCCATAATCTTCAATCCCTGAAAAATAGAGTCCGGCGAATGCAGATTCTTCTAGGCCTGCTGTATCGGGATAGTTCGGTAAAAAACGCTCTTGTTGAGAAACGCGTGTGTTGAAGTTGTAAATAGAACGCGTAGCAGTGACATTCGAGAACAGCTTGGGCGACCATTGATGGTTCCAACGGGCGGCGGTTATGGAGTTTCGCCAATCGAGCCCAAAACCAAACTCGGATTGGTATTCATCGAAATCATCGCGCCCTTTTGTTCCAAAGTCGTCCTTGCCTTGAAAGTGGGAGAGGTATATGCGGTCTTTGCCACCGATTTTCCAATTCACCTTTCCATTCATATCATAGAAATAGTACGTAGGGCTGATGGTGGTTTCCGGATTTTGTCGGTTCGCAGCGTTGATAAATGGACGAGCCAAAACATCGAGGTATGTACGACGGCCGCTAATCATAAAGGAAGCTTTGTCTTTGACCAAAGGACCTTCTAGGGTCATCTTCGATGCGATGATTGATGCCGTAGCATCGCCATGGAACTCATTCATGTTCCCTTCCTTCATTTTGATCTCAAGTACAGATGAAAGACGTCCGCCGTAACGTGCTGGAAAACCGCCTTTTGTGAGACTTACATTCGAAATAGCATCTGCGTTAAAGACGGAGAAGAACCCGAACAAATGATTGACGTTGTACAAAGGCACACCGTCGAGAAGTATGAGGTTTTGATCCGGTGAACCACCGCGTACATAGAGGCCTGAAGTTCCCTCGCCTCCACTTTGCACACCTGGCAATAATTGCAAGGTTTTCATGATGTCCACCTCGCCAAGAATAGCTGGTAGTGATTTCAACTGCTTGATGGGTATATCCATCTTCGACATTTGAACTTGTTCCTGAATCTTTTGTCCTTCAGCAGCAACAACATCCACTTCATTGAGCATGTTGTCGGTAGGCTTGAGTCGGAAATTGAACTCGAGATGGTTCGATAAGTCAATCTCAAACTGGTTGTTTTCATACCCTATGTAGCTCAGACGTATGACATGAGTGCCTTTGGGTAAGGTCAGAGAGTAAAACCCATACGTATTAGATGAGGTGCCCAATTTCAACTCGGGTGTCCAGATATTCACTCCTACAAGTGCCTCGCCAGTCTCTAAGTCTGTAATATAACCACTTAGGGTACGGTTTTGTGCCCAAATTGAGCTAGATATGAGCAGTAAAACTACCGCAATTCTCATTTTCATAGGTGTTGTTTTAACCGCACTTGTATAGGGAAAACCGTGCCATATTGAATTATGTAAGGTGTCCCCAATGCTTTGAAGTCAGCGGCTTTTTAGATACGTGGTCTTTCCATATACCTAGTCGTGCGACCACTCTAAATTGCAATGGAGCTAGGAGACCCATTTTATAGGATGATTCTCTCAATTTAATCTTGTTTCGTGCTAGGATTTCATGTGGTTTAGAAATCGAGTATCCTAAGTTGATCAAAAGGCTTGAGCTGACCAAAACCCAATTCTTCGGGGGTCTTCGTGGTGAATTGGCTCTGTGGGATACAACCGATTAATTCCGAAGAGGGGGCCTCAAATCCCATGTTGGCAGCTAATTCTTGTACTCGGGTAAACACTTCGCAAACGCCAGCCTTGTGGGGCTTAGTTAGGTTGCAACTCACTTGCACGAGATTAAAGTCGGGCAAATACCACCCAATGGCTTTGACGCCAGGCATTCCGCCGTCCCGCTCGCGAATGATTGCGGCGATGTCTTTCGCAGCCCGCAATCGATTTTGAAGATCGCCGCCTATTAGATTGACGTTGTAGGCGACCATTAGTGGGCGTACTCCCATAGCTGTTGCCCCGTGTTTAGCGACAGATGGAGTGTAGGTGGTGGGGCCGAAATCGGGCAGGTCACCTTGTTCAAATCGTTGTAAAAGTCCTTCATATTGACCTTTTCGCACCACGGCGAGGTTCCGGTGTTCAGGCGTAGTGGCCAATTCCTCATACCCGTAAATGGCCCAATCGTATGCTGCGGCAATGCGCTGGGCAAAAGACTGTGCTTGAGCGATTAAATCTTCTTCGTACTCTTTCTTGTCGAGCAGAACGAAGGGGCAAACATCAAGCGCGCCCATTCGTGGATGAACGCCGTGGTGTTTGCGCATATCAATATGTTCGCCGACGCTTTGAATCAAAACTTCCGTGGCCTTGAATACTGCTGATGCAGGGCCAAGGTAGGTGAACACGGTACGGTTAGCGCTTTTTCCCGGATCAACGAATCGCAAATCCACCTCTGGAACAGAGCGTATGGCGGCACTGAACTTTTCCAAGAGCAATGGATCAGCCGTACTTACGTTTGTAATACACTCGATCAGGTAATCTCGGTTCATTTCGAATAGATGAATGCCTTGATAAAATCAGCGGTTAAAAGAGCTAAACCTCGGCCCGCTGCTGCATGGTCTTCCTGGCTGGCTATTCGGCCTTCACAGAGGTGGAAGTAGATCGGTTCGGTGTCCAATCGGTAGAGTAGACTGCGCACGTATTCCATGGAGAACCCACTGCTACTTTGGGCGCTTGAAGGGAAATTGGCGATGACATCTACGTCCAATTCAATCCCGTACGATGTGCCAAGCAACTCTTCCACACGAATAAGGGTGGCTTCAAGAGTTTCTTCCCCCGCGAGATAATCCTCGTAACTCAGGTATTCCACCTCATCGTGGTCCTCCATGTATTGCCATAGGTATTCAGGGGTGTAATTTTCTTGCAGCCCCCACATGAAATATGCGTGGAGTGCGCCTGCTTGTTTAGCGTAAGAGAATCCGTTACCACTGTGTCGTCCTTCTAGCGCGCGGAGATCAGTATGTGCGTCGATATTCAAACAGTTGAGCGCTTCACCACGAGCGTTGGACGCTCCCGTTAGACAGCCGAAACTATTGTTGTGGCCTCCGCCAATAACGATAGGAATCGCACCAATTCGTATGATGCGCTCTACGGTCTTTTGCAAAATCGAATCTGCAGCTGCGGTGGCAGCTCTCAATCCTTCTACATCGTTATCAGGAACAGTTTGCGTAGGAATAATCGCACCGAGAACTGCTACCTGATCAGCAGGAAAAAATCGATTCTCTTGCAGGTTGCAAAAGTGTTGTAAAAAGGCTTGGAAGGCTTTATCAGCACCGCCGCGCCCAAGATTTGCACGGACGCCAAAATCTTCTTCAACCCCAACAATGATGTAGCGATACTCTAATGGTTCATTGCTATTGAATTGCGCTTCGCTGATCGTTGGGAGTATCTGGCCCAATTTTGTTTCGCCATCGCGGACGCTGGTGCGCTTTAAAAGATCTTGCGGGGTGTAAAACTCTAGAATTGTACTCATGCTGGTTGACCTGCTAATAAGGTTTGTTGAATGTGGTTCGTTCCGAAATCATAACAGATGTATTCTAGAGAAGGAATCGGTTTGGTGATCAAAAGGTCTGCGTCTTTGCCCTTGGCAATGCTCCCTTTGGAATCACTCATGTTCAGTGCTGCAGCACCGTTCAAGGTGGCTGCATTCAGTGCTTCGGCCGGTGTCATTTTCATTTTTGCACAAGCCATGTTACAGACCAATTGCATATTTCCGCCCGGCGAAGAACCTGGGTTGTAATCCGTTGCAAGCGCTACCAGGGTATCTTGTTCGATGAGTTCACGTGCCGGAGCGTAAGGAATACCTAAAAAGTAACTGCAAGAGGGCAGTAGGGTGGCTATCGTATCACTACCTCTGAGTGCTTGGAGCGCTTCTTTGCTCATCACCTCGAGGTGGTCCACACTCAAGGCACGGGCTTTAACTGCCATTTCGATCCCGCCGATATCGTAAAATTGGTTCACGTGAATTTTTAAAGGCAGGTCGTATGCCGTACTGGCCTCAATCAAATGTTCGAGCGCAGCCAATTTAAAGTAATCCCTTTCAATAAAACCGTCTAGAAACTTTGCCAGTCGCTCTTCCAATATCGTTGGCAAACACTCTTGTAGCATGTAGTCTGTATAAGATGCGTCGTTGAACCCACGTTCTTTTGCCCAGCCCGGTAAGGCGTGCGCTGCAAGAAATGTAGGAACGAGCGTTGCGCTCGAGTGTTCGTTCAATGCCTTTATGGTTCGAAGCATCTTCAATTCGTTCTCGGGATCTAGTCCATAGCCACTTTTGATTTCCAAGGTACCTGTGCCGTTTTCAATCAATCGTTCCAGCCTTAATGCGCTCTGCTTTTGCATGGCGGCTTGAGAAGTCTCCGCCACACGCGATGCGCTGTTGAGGATGCCACCTCCTGCAGCGGCGATCTCTTCATAGCTAGCGCCTTTCAGACGTAAGTTGAACTCTTGTTCACGAGTACCGGCATACACCAGGTGACTGTGCGAGTCTACGAAAGCAGGGAGCACACATCTTCCAGTTAGGTCTTGGGTTGGCACTTCGTCCTGTGGACATTGAGACATAGGGCCGAAATCCTCGATTTTGCCGTTGCTAATGGTTAAAAAAGCATTTTCGATGATGGGGAAATGATCCAGGTCTTTTCCTCGTAATGCTTTGGTATCAGCGGCGTGCACGCCGCCGAGCTGTTGAATATTTATTAGTCGAAGGTTCATGCCTCAATGTTACGAAGAATGCTTTGTGTTTCCTACTTTAGTGGCATGCCCGGAAATTCAATAGGACACTCATTAAAATTGACCACTTATGGCGAAAGTCATGGTGATCAGATTGGCGGAATTCTAGATGGGATGCCCGCTGGTATTGCCATAGATATAGCGCAAATTCAAAAGGAATTGGACCGTAGACGCCCGGGGCAAAGTCATTTGACCACTGAGCGCACGGAATACGATACGGTCCGCATTCACAGTGGAGTATTTGAAGGGAAGAGCACGGGTACGCCAATTGCTTTTTCTATTCTCAACAAAGATCAACGCAGCAAGGATTATAGCGCCCTTGAGAAGGTGTATCGCCCGTCACATGCCGATTTCGTCTATGACGCCAAATACGGTCATCGCGACCACAGAGGTGGAGGTCGATCTAGTGCTCGTGAAACTGCGTGTCGAGTGGTGGGTGGTGCACTTGCAGGTTTGGTCATTCCCGACATTGAAATTCGCGCATGGACCTCAAGCATTGGTCCTATCGAAGTAAAAACCGATTGGCAGCATTTGGACCTCACAAAGATCGATGCGCATCCTACGCGGTGTCCGGACCCTGCGGCAGCAGATGAAATGGAAGCATATATCGAGCACGTTCGCGAGGAAAAGGACAGTACTGGAGGGACGATTACCGTGGTAGCGACAGGGGTTCCTGTTGGATTAGGTGAACCTGTTTTCGATAAACTACAAGCCGACCTCGCCAAGGCGATGCTCAGTATCAATGCCGTGAAAGGCTTTGAGATCGGTTCAGGCATGGCCGCTGCTGAGATGCGAGGCAGTCAACACAATGATGAAATCACAGCGGATTTTCAAACCAAAACAAACAACGCCGGAGGGGTAGTTGGTGGGCTGAGTAATGGTGCCCCAATCCAGCTCCGCGTAGCCTTCAAACCGGTGGCAACTATAGGCAAGCCACAAGAAACTGTAAACAGCGCTGGAGAGCGCGTAGTATTAGAGGCAAAAGGACGTCATGACCCGTGTGTCGTTCCTAGAGCGGTACCTATTGTAGAGGCGATGGTACGCCTAGTTCTTGCCGATCATTATTTAAGAAATCTCAAATACACACGATGAAGAAACCGTCACTACCTGTACAAATCATTTTAGGTCTGATTCTTGGAATTCTATGGGCTGTCCTGAGCTCCACCATGGGCTGGAGTTCATTTACCATTGATTGGATCGCACCTTTTGGGACTATTTTCATCAATCTACTCAAGCTCATCGCCATTCCTTTGGTATTATTTTCCATCATTGCTGGAATTGGAAATTTGAGTGATACGGCAACTTTAGGTCGGATGGGTGTGAAGACGTTGTCTTTGTACATCGGTTCTACCATTATTGCAGCTGCTATGGGAATGGTAATCGCGAACACCTTTAGTCCTGGAAAGCAAGCCTCTGAGGAGCAATTGAAAATCAATCGATTGGCGTACGAATTGTGGGTAAACGATACGGAGGGAGTTGAATACTTTGACGACATACGTTTGTTGAACGATCCTGAAATGTCCACCTACCTTACCTCTGCGCAAAGTGCGTTGGCAGAACAACAAAGCAATGAGGAGCTGAATGCAAAAATGTCGGTGCTCAAGGAGAAGAAAGCGACAGGTCCGCTGCAGTTTTTTGTCGATATGGTTCCTTCGAATATCTTTCTTTCCTTCAACGATAGTTTGATGCTTCAAGTGATCTTCTTCGCAATATTTTTCGGAGTCGTCATGGTGATGTTGCCGAATGCTCAGATGAAGCCGGTTGCGGATGTCATCAACGGCTTTTCCGATATCTTCATCAAGATGGTTGATGTCGTGATGAAAGGTGCGCCATTTTTCGTTTTTGCACTACTCGCTGGTAAATTGGCCGAGATGGCCGGGGATGAGCCCGGTCGATTGCTCGAGATCTTTAAGGCGCTTGGAGCGTACACTGGTTTCACCATATTCGGCTTATTGATCATGATTTTGTTGCTTTATCCAGCGCTCATCGCCTATTTGATCCATAGGAAAACTAAAATGGGCTACTGGAAAAGCTGGGGCTATTTCATGCGCGGTATCCGCCCTGCCCAATTACTTGCTTTTTCGACAAGTTCCACTGCAGCAACCCTTCCTGTGACCATGGACTGTGTGCGTGATAACCTTGGTGTAGATGAGGAAATAGGTGCATTTGTACTTCCTGTGGGCGCCACCATTAACATGGATGGTACAGCCTTATACCAGACGGTAGCGGTTATTTTTATGGCTCAATTCCATATGATTGACCTGAGTTTAGGCCAACAAGCAACCATCATACTTATGGCGACCTTGGGCTCTATCGGTGCTGCATCTGTGCCGTCAGCCGGGATGATCATGCTCATTCCGATCTTAGAGTCGGTAGGCTTGAATCCAGCGTGGATCGCTATCATTTTCCCTGTAGACCGCATTATTGATATGGTACGCACGGTGCTTAACCTCACGGGTGATGCCTCGGTATCGACAATTATTGCCCTTTCAGAAGACCGATTAACGGTTGTCGAGTCGGCTGAATCATAACTCAAACACTCTTCTATGAGTCTTATTTCAAGGACTGCCACTGGCTTTCGAGCTACAGGTGTAGTCGCTTTATTGCTCTTTAGCGTGGCGATGTTCGCGCAACAAGGTCCCGTTACTTTGGGCAATTATTGTGGAGATAGTCACCGAAGCCCAGACCGCCAGATAGATAAAGCAGTAAAGGCGCTCAATGCGAAGGATTATCCCAATGCTGGTGTATACATCGGCGCAGCGCTACGTGTGAATGAAGGTGACCAACATGCATTGTATTTGCGTGGAGAATTGGGAATGAGAACCAAAAGATTTGAATTGGCAGAAGCGAGTTGGAAGCGCTTGGTACAGCGTTGCCCAGGCTATAAACCTGATCTGTTGTATTACGTGGGTTCACTAGCCCTTGCTGCGGGCAGAGGCGAAGAAGCAGAGGGGTATTTGGAGAAATGGCTATTGCGCGACGACCGTGAATATGCCTATGATAAAGAGGTGGAGGGAATGCTCGAGGAAATCAGACTCAAGGAAACCTTCTTGGCTTCCCCAGTTCCTTTTGATCCAAAGCCGGCACGTGCTATTAACACACGATTTGACGAATACCTTGCGGCAATGACGCCAGATGGATCACAAATCTATTTCACTAGAAGGAGTAAAAAACGCAATAAATACGATGGTCCGGCGGCGCCAACACGAAGTGTTGAAGAGTTCAGCATGGCCCGTACCATAGGTGAACAAGCGGGTAAGCCATTGTTTGAAGAAGGCAAGGCTTTAACTGCGCCATTTAACAAGCAGTACAACGAGGGCGGTCCGACGATAACTGCGGACAATAAGTTGATGGTCTTTACCATCTGTGAACGCAATCCGAAGACGGGAAAGCAAAATTGTGATTTGTATTACACCACTTACGATTATGGGGTATGGAATGGTATCCGACCTATTGAAGTGGTCAACAGCCCTGATAGCTGGGAAAGTCAGCCTAGTATCAGTCCAAATGGTGATGTGCTGTACTTTACGAGCGATCGTTCAGGAGGTTTAGGAGGTTTGGACATCTATCGCTCAGAGCGCGGTGAAGATGGGATGTGGAGTGCACCGGTAAATTTGGGCGCAACCATCAATACGCCTAAAAACGAGAAGAGTCCATTCATTCACCCAGATTCAGAGAGTTTGTATTTCGCCAGCGATGGCCACCCTGGCATGGGAGGATATGATCTTTTTAAGAGCAAAGGCGCCCAGGAGCAATGGGGAAAGCCTCAGAATTTAGGGTATCCCATCAACACCGAGCGCGATGAGATCGGACTGATGGTCACCTTGGATGGAAAGCAAGCCTATTTCGCTTCGAATAAGATTAACCGCGCGAACGGTTGGGATATTTACTTTTTCGATCTCTATGAAGCGGTTCGTCCAGAGGAGGTAGTTCTGGTAAAAGGGACACTCACTAAGGACCAATTCGTTTCTGACGAGTCTTCCACCGTGGTGTTAAAGAACAGTGCAACGGGAAAAGAAACAGCCTTAGCTGTGAGTGAGCAGGACGGCTCTTTTACGGCCGTTGTCAAGAAAGAAGAAGCCAGTTCGATGGTTGTCAAGGTAGAGGCCAAGAAGGCAGCATTTAGCGCTGCGCCGTTGCGGTTAAAATTGGCGGCATCAGGTCCTCCGGGAGAAGTGGCACGAATAGAATTGGACTTGGAGCACAAGGAATTGGAGCAGGGAGGCAGCTATCCGATACCGCATATCCTGTTTGAGACAGGTTCCGACCGATTGGATATGGAAAGTGAGGTATTGATCGGGGAGTTTGCAGAGTTTCTTGCTCGCGCCGATCATTTGAAAGTTCAAATTCAAGGTCACACGGATAACGTGGGAGATCCTGGGGCCAATTTAGATTTGTCCAAGCGTCGTGCTAAGCGCGTAGCGGACCTTTTGTACGAGCTCGGTATTTCATCGACACGTTTATCTCATCGCGGTTACGGCGAGACTAAACCCGTGGCATCGAATGCCACTGAAGAGGGAAGGGCGCAGAACCGTCGTACCGTTTTTGTCGTCACACAACTCTAGTCATAGCCGATTTATAGCGCATCAAAGAACAAAAAAAATCCCCGTCCTTGAAAACAAGAACGGGGATCTTTAAAAGTTGCGAGTGGCTTAGAAGCGACGCTCTTTGATACGAGCTGCTTTACCTGTAAGCTCACGCTGATAGAAGATACGTGCGCGACGTACTTTACCACGCTTGTTCACCTCAATCTTCTCAATTGCTGGAAGATTTACAGGGAAGATACGCTCAACACCAATGTTACCACTCATTTTGCGAATAGTGAACGTTTCAGTAGCACCTGAACCTCTGCGTTGTAGAACAACACCGCGGAAGAACTGTGTACGTGTTTTTTCACCTTCACGAATCTGAGTAAACACAGTGATCGTATCACCTGCACCAAATTCTGGTAAATCTTTTCTTGAGACGAATTCGTCTTGTACAAACTGGACTAAATCCATGATAAAATAGTTTTCTATTGCTAAGAGCCAACATTCACATCTCTTGCCAGAGGTTGACACTCAGTCCCCGAAGGGTTGGCAAAAGTAGTAAATATTTCTTTTGTTAGAACTGCTCGCGACCAGCAAAGTGGAAGTCGCCTTCAATCTGAGCGTTTTCGTCGCTATCAGAACCGTGTACAGCATTCTCACCGATGCTCTTCGCAAAGCGAGCGCGGATAGTACCTTCTGCAGCTTCTGCAGGGTTAGTAGCACCAATCAACGTACGGAAATCCTCTACAGCATTGTCTTTTTCAAGGATCGCTGCAACGATAGGACCTGAAGTCATGAATTCTACCAATTCACCGAAGAATGGACGTTCGCTGTGTACTGCGTAGAACGCTTGTGCATCAGCTAGAGAAAGTTGTGTTAACTTCAACGCTGAAATACGGAAACCAGCTTCAGTAATTTGGTTCAAAATTGCACCGATGTGTCCATCGCGGACTGCATCAGGTTTAATCATGGTAAGAGTCTTGTTACCTGCCATTTTATTTGAGTTTTTTCTTTTTTAGCGCCGCAAAGGTACACTTTTCCTGCACCTTTGTAAAAGAGATAGATAAGTATGAAAGAAATTCGACTGGAAGGGTTAGAGAAAGCCCTTGAAAACGCAAGCAAAATTGTCATCACCAACCATACGAATCCCGATGGAGATGCCATGGGGAGCGCTCTAGGTTTACAGCACGTTTTAGAAAAAATGGGTAAAGAGGTCGTGGTTATCGTACCGAATCCGTACCCGGCTTTTTTATGGCATTTGGAAGGGAACGATCGAGTTTTGATTTACAGTGAAGGTAAAAAATTGGCCAATTCACATATCGAAGCTGCACATATGATCTTTCATTTGGATTACAACGCGTATTCAAGAAGTGCGGATATGGAAGAGGCCTTGAGAAATGCTACTGCACAAAAGGTGATGATTGATCACCATCAACAACCCGAAGATTGGCCAGATTTCATCTATAGTGATACCAGCATGAGCTCAACCTGCCAGATGATTTATGAGTTTTGCGACAAATATGGGTGGACGCAGTGGTTAGATAAGGCCAGTGCGGAGTGCTTGTATACTGGGATTGTTACCGATACAGGAGGATTCAAATACAGCGCGACGACGGCGAGAACTCATGAAGTCGCAAGTGCACTGTTAACCTTAGGGGTGGAGCCGCA
>Ga0181564_10004347_pt1 | contig 11998 bp, 10 predicted proteins | sample 011ome_24_FD_134512 | JGI IMG/M metagenome (GOLD analysis project Ga0181564, IMG submission 134512) | Coastal salt marsh microbial communities from the Groves Creek Marsh, Skidaway Island, Georgia - 011513CT metaG (megahit assembly) | ecosystem: Environmental > Aquatic > Marine > Intertidal...
ATCCAATGGGATAGAGATTTATTTTGACAACAACGGTAATTTCATGAGATATGACAATTAATATTAAGATACTATTATTTGTTTGTGTTATGAGTTTTTCATTACAAACTTTTTCACAAGATTGGACCTATAATTTTAAAGATGCTGTTCAGGAATCTAATAAATCTGACAAATTAATCATGCTTGTTTTTCAAGGCTCTGACTGGTGTGCTCCTTGTATAAAATTGGAAAAAAAGATTTGGCAATCAGAGCAGTTTAAAACCTATTCAAAAGAAAGCCTCGTCCTAGTTAAGTTAGATTTTCCGAGAAAAAAAGCAAATCAATTGACAGATTTACAAAAAAAGCACAATAATAAGATGGCAGAAAAATTCAATACCAATGGATATTTCCCTCTAGTGGTTATTTTGAATAGCAAGGAAGAAATACTAGATCGCTTTGGATATGAAAACTGGTCACCTGAAGCATATATAAAAAGAATTGACGCAAACAATCTATAATGAAATTCCTTCTAATCATATCACTTCTATTTAACGCTTATAAAGCACAAATCTATACTAAAACAGTATTGTTAATGGGTAGTAGATTTGACATAACAGTAGTGGCAACAAATAAAGAAGAAGGAGATTTATATATAGAAGCCGCCATAGCAGAAATAGGGCGTATAGAAAAACTAATTTCTAGTTGGGATTCAAATTCACAAATATCAAGGGTCAATAGATCTGCTGGACTGAAACCCGAGAGCGTAGACAAAGAAGTTTTTGAGCTTGTGAAAAGAGCTAAGTATATTTCTCGGATCAGCGATGGAGCATTCGACATATCTTACGCGTCAATAGATGGTATTTGGAAATTTGACGGAACTATGAAATCACTACCATCTGAAGCTGATATTAGAAAGTCTGTAGAAAAAATTGACTATAAAAACATTGTCTTAAATCAAAATGATCAGACCATATTTCTTAAAAACGTTGGTATGAAGATTGGTTTTGGAGGAATTGGAAAAGGCTATGCAGCAGATATGGCTAAAAAACTACTCCTTTCAATGGGAGTAAAGAGTGGCATTATTAACGCTTCTGGTGATTTAAATACTTGGGGAGTAAAACCAGACGGTACAGATTGGACAGTTGGTATTACAAATCCTTTAAATAAAAAAAACATTTTCTCATGGGTGCCTTTAAAAGATAAAGCTGTAGCGACTTCGGGTACCTATGAAAAAAGAGTGACATTCAAAGGTGTTAATTATTCTCACATTATTGATCCTAGAACAGGTTGGCCCATTTCTAATATTATTAGTGTATCTGTTTTTAGTCCAAGTGCTGAACTTTCAGATGCCTTGGCAACGACAGTTTTTGTACTAGGCGTGGAGAATGGTTTAAATCTAATTAACCAGTTAAAAGACACCCATTGCATTATTATAGATGCTTCAAATGCCATACATAAATCCGATAAATTAAAAACTAATGAAGAGTTACCATAAAATTTTATTGATTATTATCTTATTAAATGTCACCTCCTGTACTGTTTTAAAGGAATATGAGAAGGTTTACATAAATGATGAGCTAATTGCATTAGGACCAAAGTCATTAGAGCGCTTTGAAATGAATTTTCAAATCTATAGAGAAGCTGCTGCAGGTGGAAACGGAGGAAAAACTGGTGGGGGCTGTGGTTGTAATTAATGATTATGAAGAAAAATAGCCTAATAATAGCATTTAGCATGGTTTCTACAATCCTTTTGGGGCAACAAAAAGATTCTGATGCTAGTTATGAAAAAAAAGTTTTAGACCAGGTAGAAATTGAATTTCTATCTAGTTATTATGAGCAAGATGGAAAACACGGCGCTGTAGGTGGAGGTTTAGGTAGTGAGAAAATACAAGATGTCACTCCCACATTAGTTGTAAATATTCCTATTGGTAAGAATGGTGTCCTAACAGTAGATTCTGGAATATCTGCCTACACTTCTGCCTCTTCAAGTAATATTAATCCCTTTTATTCTGCTAATTCATCTGGAGAATATGACGATTATGACGACGATGATGATAAGTATGAAGATGATGACGACAAGTCCTCTAAAGGAAATGTACCTAATACATATTCAGGAGCTTCAACAAGTGGAAATCTTACTGGAGGCCCCATAGGCACTCCTTGGTATGCTTCTTCTGGAGCTTCAAGAAAGGATGTTTTAACTTATGTTAGTATAAATTACAGTGAATCTTCTGAAGACAGGAATAGGATAGTTTCATCTAATTTATATGTGTCCAATGAATATGATTATAATTCGTTAGGATTAGGTGCTGGAATAGTAGGCTTATTTAATCAAAAAAACACAGAAGTGGGAGCTAAAGTAAAAGCGTTTTTTGATCAATGGAAACCTATATATCCAACAGAACTCCATGAATATGGAAAATATGGATCAAATTTCTTAAACAGCGGTTATTTTAATAATGTGAATGTTTTAGATCAAAGCGGTCAGAATACGAGTACTTATTACCCTTCAAAATTTAAGGAATGGACGAGCTCTAATAGAAATTCATATACAGCTTCACTCGATTTTTCTCAAATCTTAAGTCAAAGAGCGCATATCTTATTTAATCTAGATTTTGTGTACCAACATGGAATGTTGTCTACTCCTTATCATAGAATATATTTTAATGACATTCCCAAACACTATATAGGATTGTCTGAATTCATCCCAGTATATGAAACCAATCAAAATGCAGGTGTTTTTAGACTTGCAGATGATATTGAAAGACTTCCTAGTTCCAGAATTAAAATTCCATTCGGTACCCGATTAAATATTTATGCTAGTGATGTGGTAGCTGTGAGAACATTTTACAGGTACTATTACGACAATTGGGGGATTACCTCCCATACAGCTTCTGTTGAATTACCTTTTAGAATTTCAGATTCATTTGTTTTTACCCCCTCAGCCAGATACTATTCTCAAGTAGAGGCAAACTATTTTAAGCCATATGGTCAGCATAGTTCAAAGGATACATTTTATACCTCAGATTATGATTTGTCCGGATTCACGTCTACTCAGTTTGGTTTTGGAATATCTTATAAAGACATTTTCACTCAATTTAAGGTCCTGGGCTTTGGACTTAAAAATGCAGATTTTAGGTTTCAACATTATTACAGATCAGATGGTTTAAATGCCATAATCTATGGTTTATCACTTAAATTTATTCAAAATTAGAAGCAGTATGAATTTATGTGAAGAAGCATTTTATGTGAAAATATATGACAGATATTCTGAAGATCTGTATAAGTTTCTTTTGTATAAATATCAAGATTCTCAAAATGCAGAAGACATTACACAAAATATATTTCTAAAAATATGGGAGAATTGTAAAGAGTATCATTTAAAAAATTTTAAATCTCTATTATTTACCATGGGAAATAGGGAAGCTTTGAATCAGATAAAAAAACAGCAAACTAGGGATCAGTACGACCCACTAGTAAATTTCTCTTATAAACCAGAAACGCCTGAGTTTATTATTGAAGAAAAAGAGTTTGATTTAAAGCTTCAAAGCGCTTTACAAAAATTAAAGCCTGATCAAAGGGTTGTTTTTCTTTTACACAGAGTAGAGAAAAAGAAATACAAACAAATTGCAGAGGAATTAGAAATTTCAGTTAAGACTGTTGAAAAAAGAATACATGATGCGTTACTCTTTTTAAGGTCAGAGATTGTTGAACTCAAAAAGTATTAAGAATGGAGAACAAAGAAGTATTACTCAATTGGTTGGAGGGGAATTTGACAGATGATCAAGTAGAGAGAGAAATAGGCTCAGAGGAATTTCAATTATATAAAAAAATAATTGATGCCAGTGCTAAATGGGAATCTCCGAAAAGAAAAAGCACTCATAGGGAGGAATTTTTAACAAAAATGCAATCCGTTAAAAAAAGAAAAGCGAATACAAGTGTTTTACTTAAATATGCTGCGATTTTCCTGATTGGTATTTCAAGTGTTCTAGTATTTTTTGCCAATCAAAATATAATCACGTCTGTTGGAAATACAGAAATAGTTACAATTTTTGACGGTTCTACTATTAAATTGGCCCCAAACTCTTCTTTATCTTATAATAGTGTATTGTATTTTTTTAATAGAAAAGTAACTTTAGAAGGAAATGCCCTTTTTAATGTCATCCCAGGAAATTCTTTTACGGTCAATAGCCCCAACGGAGAAGTGAGCGTACTGGGAACCTCTTTTAATATTATTGACAGAGAGGACTATTTTAATGTTGTTTGTTTTACTGGAAAAGTAGCTGTGAAAGCAAATAAGCAAGAAGTTATTTTAAAATCTCTTGAGGGATTTGAAAACCTGTCAAATAAAAAGTCAAAGTTCAATGATGTCTCAAAAGATTCCTCTAACAACTCTTATTTATATTTAAATCAGGTTCCATTACCTATGGTTATAAAAGAATTGTCAAATTATTATAATGTTGAGTTTAATACAGATGCAGTTTCTCTAGAAGGGACTTTTAATGGATTATTTATTAATGATAATATTGAATTGGCTTTAAAAAATGTATTGTATCCTTTCAATTTTGATTTTGAGTGGCAAAAGGATAATTTTGTTGTGATTATTCCCCGTCAATGAAATATGCATTAGCTATTTGCTTTTTTTTCATCTTTAGTTTTGACTCTTGGTCTCAAGAAATTACGGCAAGAGAGTACCTTATTACCGCATCTAAAAAATACAATGTTAACTTTTCTTTTAAAGAAGAGGATTTGATAGATAAGAATGCGCCTTTATTCTATCCTAATACACTAATTGAATTTATCAATTATTTTAAAGAGCATTTGGATTTAGAAATAATATTAGTGGGTCAAAATAATTATGTTGTCAGAACACTTCTGCTGGATCCTATTTATAATGATGATTCTAATTTGGTAAACCTCGACGAAGTAGTTATCTCGTATATACCAAAAGTAATAGAGCGCTCAGATTACGGAGCATTTGTTATTAAACCTTACGCTATATCATCCATTCCAGGATCTATAAATACGGATGTTTTTTCTATTTTAGAAAAGCTCCCAGGGATCAATAATTTTAATGAAGCCATAGGAGAATTTCAAATTCATGGAGGGTCTCCTGACCAAAATAAGATCTTTTGGAATGACATTCCTGTGTATAGAACCTCCCTGTTATTTGGAGGGCTCTCCTCTATTTCTCCGGAGTCTGTGGACAAAATTTTTATTTATAAAAGTGGTGTTCCTGCTAAATGGGGAGACCATATTGGTGGAGTGGTGGAAATGATTACAATACCAGGTAATCACTTAAATTATAATTTTGGTATTAATCTATTGGATGTTTCAGCAGGAATTTCTTTAGCACTGAATAAAGATATTTCAGTACAATTCAATAGTAAAAAATCATTACCCAATTTAGAGGGAGTGAACAACCATTCCCTTTTTATAAAAAATTTCACCCAAGCCAATCAAAATATTGGTGCTCCACTAAATAATAGTATTAATTACGGAAGCCATTCTGGTAATATTAAAGTACAGGTAAATAAAAATAATAAGGTTCAAGTTAATGGATATATTATAGATGATCAGTTCAGTTATTCCATATTAGAGAATCGTATTTTAAACAAAGAGGTTTTGTTTTCACATAATTATGGTTTTGGTGCCACATGGGAGAGTAAATGGGAAAGAAACACCTCCATAGTAAGCATTTCAAAATCTAATAATTTTCTAGATCTTACTCAAAACATTACTACTTTTGAAGAGGAAGACAACGAGATAGAAGAGGAAATTGATAATGTTTTGGCTAAAGAAAATAAGGTTAGCGAATTTATTGCAAGATGGGACTTTAATATAGCATTAAATAAAAAAACCTTAATCGAAACGGGCTATTGGTTTAATAAAAAAAATATTTTTTTAGAATATGATTCTGAATCAATTATAGACGTTGAAACAATAAATTTTGAGGATGCAAATTTAATAACCAATGCTCTATACGCTTCTTTGCAGCATACTTTAGATCCAAAAACACTTCTTAATTTTGGATTGAGGGGCGTCTCGTATAATACCGAGGGATCACTTATTTTAGAGCCCAGAATCAAAATACAACGAGAAATAACACCTAATAATTTCTTGGGCTTCTCCTATGAGCACAAATCACAAAATGTTTTCCAAACCAATCAATCTTTAAGCGATGTTATGGAACGAAGAAATCCTGTTTGGGTTGGTTCTGACGGAGGTTTGTTCCCTGTAATGAAGTCTAAAGAATACAGCTTAAATTACACTTATGTAAAAGATAGGTTTCTCCTAGATATTGAATTCTTTAATAAACGTTGGTCAGGAATAACTACTTTGAATTACGGTTATTTAGACCCACATGATTCAGATTATCACTACGGAGAAAGTAAAGCTGCAGGGGTAGATTTTTATGGCAATATTAAATTAAATTCGTTCTTGTTTTGGGGAAGCTATAGTTACCTAGAAACTCAGAATAAATTTGACAATGTAAATAATTTTAACTGGTTTACAGGAAATTATAATCTCAATAATTCAATTTCATTAGGACTTATTTTTCAAGCTAAAGATTTAAATATGGGCATTAATTGGACCCATCATTCTGGGTTACCAAGTTCAACACCCACAGGGGTATCATTTTTTGACGGCCATTATCACCTAACTTATGATACATTAAATGACAGCAAACTTCCAGATTATAATAGGTTGGATTTGAATTTTTCATATATGTTAAAAAAAGGAAAGTTTTTTAATACTCAAGTAAGAGCATCGCTTATAAACGCAACTAATGAGAATAATATTTTATTTAGGGACTATAAGTACCTTGCGCAAACAGATAAAATAATTGAAATTCCTCAATATTCTCTCGGATCTATTTTCAACATTGGATTGTTTTTTAGTTCTAAAAACTAGTTAATGCCCTTCTCGAGCCATCCAAAAAATAATTCAGGATCAGACGTATAAGTGAAAGCATTATTTATTTGCTTTTCATAATTATCCATCATTACATAGTAAGGCTGAGCATTTGCATTAAAATTTATTGCCTGGAATTCTGCCCATTTCTCACCAATTTGAGTAATTATATGTCCAGGTCTTAATTTGGATTCAAAGAATTCATTCTCATTTAATTTTCTTTTATCGTCAACGTATAAGGAAACCAAAACCACCTCATTACGGAGCACATCTAATACTTTTGGATTAGACCAAACAAGCTGTTCCATTTTTCTGCAGTTTACGCAGGCATGTCCTGTGAAATCTATTAACAGTGGTTTTTTTTCTTTTTTACTATAAGATAGTGCGGTCTCATAGTCATTAAAACTCAGAATATTATAAGGGGCTAGCAGGTGTGAGCCGGCCGGAAGCTTTTGATTGGATAATTCGCTTTTAGAATTATGAATCATAATAGGGGAAGACTCACTATAATTCAACGGCGGAGGAAATGCACTGATTAGTTTTAATGGAGCGCCCCATAATCCTGGAATTAAATACAAGGTGAAACTCAAACTGAGTAAAGCAATACTTAGTCTTGACAAAGATAAAGGTGTTTTTGCCGAAGATGGAGCGTGATGGGGAAGTAGAATAAATCCAAAGAGATACATGGTTAAACACATGAAAATAGCCAACCAAATAGACAGAAAGACTTCCCTATTCAGTATTTCTAACTGTAGTACAAGGTCAATATTTGATAAAAATTTAAGGGCAAAAGCCAATTCCAAAAAACCCAACACTACCTTTACGGTTTGAAGCCAACTTCCAGATTTTGGCAAACTATTCATCCACCCTGGAAATGCAGCAAATAAGGTAAATGGTATAGCAATTGCCATTGAAAAACCAAACATGCCAATGATGGGGCCTAAAAGATTTTGTCTAGTAGCTGCTTGGACTAAAAGTGTACCTACAATAGGTCCGGTGCACGAAAAAGATATTACTGCGAGTGCTAACGCCATAAAGAAAATCCCTACAAATCCTTTTTTAGAAGATTTCTTGTCCAACGAATTTGCCCATGAATTAGGAAGATTAATTTCAAATGCACCTAAAAAAGAAAATGCAAATAACCCTAATAAGATAAACATAAAAAGGTTGAACCAAATATTAGTGGCTAATGCATTTAATGCTCCAGAACCAAATATCATGGTAATTAAGATCCCCAGGAAAACATAAATAAAAACTATAGAGACTCCAAAAAGTAGCGCATTTCTAATACCTTGCAATTTATTTTTACTCTGTTTTGTAAAGAAACTTACAGTGAGGGGGATCATTGGAAAAACACAAGGAGTTAGTAAGGCGGTAAAACCAAATAAAAAGGCTAGCAAAAAAATAGAAAGTAAATCTCCTGAATCTACTTCTATTTGCTGTTCCTTTTTTATGGGTTTCTTTAAGACCTCTTTTCCATTAAATGAGAGTAGAACTTCTTTGGGAGGCAGGCATCTTTTTTCATCACAAGCCATGTAAGAAATTAGTACATTAACACTATCTAAAGGATTTTGGAGTTTTATTTTTTGAGTAAACGTAGTTTGGTTTTCGTAATACCCTACATTCATCTCAAATATGGAATCGTACTTTATAATTGGTTTTTGACGTTTAAGATCACCGAAAAGGGAGCTGTTCTTAGGTATTTCAAAGTCAAGTGATGTTGGAAAAGGACCATTTTCTCTATTTTCAGTATCATATAAATGCCACCCTGATTCAATTTTAGCAGTAATGGATAATTCAAATAAGCCCTCATCTATTTCTTTTAAATTAGTTTCCCAACTAACAGGGTTAAATATTTGCGCATTGGTGAATGAAAAAAGCAACAGGCAGAGAATGGTGAAAATAGACTTCATAAATCATGTTTTATTTAAGTAAAACAAATGAGAATAAAAAAGCCCTATGGTATTTGTTTATAATAGCATTATAAATATATTTAGGCTTCAATTATTTTAATGAATTCAACACAACAGCCCGTAGATTATATAAATCTTTTTGGTAGATTTTCACTGTTAATTATTTATTTCTGGTTTGGAATTTTAAAAGTCCTTGGGGCCTCTCCTGCAGAACCTTTAGTACACCATCTCTGTGAAATTACCATTCGCAGCTTTATTAGTGATGACATTTTTATTCCAATTTTTGGAGCTTTTGAATGTTTTATTGGAATTCTTTTTGTGTTTAAAAAATTCACTAAAATTGCCTGTTACATACTTTGGGCCCATATTTTCATGACAGTTGCACCTTTATTTATTTTGCAAAATGATACCTGGCATGATTTATTTACGCCCACTTTAATAGGTCAATATATTATAAAAAACTTATCGCTTGTAGCTGTTAGTTTATTCTTGTTTAAAGAGAATAGAAATCTAAAAGAAAAAACCACTAACTAATTAAAGTTAGGGGTTTTGTTGTACTCGTTATGGCGCTATTTTCAAAAATTGGAATATTAGAAAGTTTTACTCTAAGTAGGATTTTTATTGTTATTGGAGTTATGTACTTTATCAATTTGATTTTCATTTTATTAAATACATTAAGAATTAGTAATGAAAATGATATAATTTACAATCCGAAAATTAAATTTTTAAGATAAAAGCCAGCGTACAACAATGTGTATAATTCATTGCTAGTTAAAGCCTACTTACGATCCCGCACGTGCGGGACTCGCGGACTTTCTATCTGTGTTTATTTGCTAATTTTAGTGCTTAAACACGCAACGAAATCATACACTCGACCGTTGTAGGGCATTTAAAACTGACTAAAAAATGATGAACAAAGTATTGATAGTTGCTTTCGCATTCTTATTGTTTGGATGTGCAAACGGAGAAAAAAAAGAAAAACTAGATTTAAATATTGATAAAAAATGGTGGAAAGAAGGAATTCTTTATCAAATTTATCCTCAAAGTTTTAAAGATACGGATGGCGATGGATTTGGAGACTTTCAAGGAGTAATAGAAAAAATAGACTACATTGAAAGTTTGGGTGTAAATTTGGTTTGGATGAACCCATTCTTCGAGTCGCCATTGGTAGATAATGGCTATGACGTTTCTGATTACAGGGCTATTCTTCCTCGGTATGGAACGATGGAGGACTTTCAGCAGATGTTGGATGATTTCCACGAAAGGGACATTAAATTTGTATTGGATGTTGTTGTTAACCATAGCAGCAAAGAAATCGAATGGTTCAAGCAAGCTAGCAGTTCTAGAGATAGTGAATACTATGACTATTACCATTGGTGGCCAGCCGAAAAGGGTGAACCGCCCTATCGATATAGCTTATTTGACCCCGAAGGCGGCTGGGACTACGTGCAAGCCGTGGATGCTTACTATTTGCACACTTTTGCAGAGGAGCAGCCAGATTTAAATTGGGAAAATCCTACATTACGACAGGAAGTTTATGACATCATGAAGTTTTGGGCGGAAAAAGGCGTAGATGGATTTAGAATGGACGCTTTTCAGTTCGCAAGCAAGGACACAACCTATCCTGAATTTCCCGAAGGACACGAAAACGATTTCATCAAATGGTATGGAATGCGTCCACAGTTACATGATTACCTCAAAGAGATGTATCAAGAAGTTATCGAGCCGTATGATGTTTTCGCCGTAGCGGAAGGGGCAGGAAGTACGTTTAAAGATGCACATGATTTAGTTGACGCAGACCGCAAAGAACTTCAAACGGCTTACCACTTCCAGTATGTAGATATGTCGAGAACTCCAGATGGATATGATTTGTCAGAATTCAAAGATGTGTTTACCCGCTGGGATAGTGCTTTTGCAGATAAAGGATGGTTAGCGATTTTCTTATCCAATCATGATAATGCTCGATTAGTCAACCGTTTCGGAAACCCAAGTCCAGCATTTAGAACGCCTTCAACTCAAATGTTGAATACCTTTATTTTGAGTATGCGAGGGACACCCTATACTTATTATGGTGATGAAATCGGAATGACAAATATTGATATGCCGAATATAGAAGAATACGAAGATGTTGATGCCAAAGGAAAATACAAATCGGCATTAGCCGCAGGTGAAGACATGAATGAATTCATGAAAGTATTAAATTACAGTTCTCGTGAAAACGGGCGTACACCTATGCAATGGAACAATACGGAGCATGCAGGCTTTACAACAGGCATACCGTGGAAAAAGGTAAATGAAAATTATACAGAAATTAACGTTGCTGCTCAAAACAAAGACCCAAATAGCATACTCAATCATTTTAGGAAGATGACCAAAATAAGACGTAATAATCCAGTTTTGGTTTATGGAGATTATGATATAATACAAAAAGAACATCCTACCATTTACGCATATACAAGAACATTAGAAAACGTCAAAATGTTGGTTCTTTTGAATTTTTCAGATAAAAATTCAACTATTGCTATGTCCGAAATAAGCAATTTTAAGAATATAATCATTAATAATTATAAAGAATTTTCAATTGAAGATGATAAGGCGATTCTTATGCCTTATCAAGCTGTAATTATAGAAATGAAGTAAAAAACGCCCTACAACAATGGCTATAAGTAATTGCTTGTTCTCGCCTACTTCTGAAAATCCTCGCGGATTTTCTGTTAGGTGTGTACTTGTAAAGTTAAACGCTAAACCACGCAACTACTCATAGCCGAGACCGTTGTGTGGCATTAAAACAATATGCTAAAAGAAATATTAAAACATATCACTCCATTCGACTCTGAAACCCTTGAGGTTTTAGCTAATTTATTTTCAGAAGAGCAGATGTTTTGAAATAGATATGGCTGACAATTAAAAAAAACAGCTTATAACAGTACCTACCCAAAAGTGGCGGCTCAGTGGTTAAGTAAAGCTTTGTACTTCTATCAAAGTTTGTGCACAAGGCTACAGAAACGATTGGAGAGGAACCTACAAGAACAGTACAAACCCACTTCCTGCAGGATCTTATTATTATGTGGTAGAATTAAACACAGGAGAAGAGCCTATCACGGGCTGGTTGTATATAACCTACTAATAGAAATGTTATCTAAACAAAAAACCTTCAGATATTTAGTTGAAGGTTTTTTTATTTTTAAAAA
>Ga0181564_10004350_pt1 | contig 11988 bp, 8 predicted proteins | sample 011ome_24_FD_134512 | JGI IMG/M metagenome (GOLD analysis project Ga0181564, IMG submission 134512) | Coastal salt marsh microbial communities from the Groves Creek Marsh, Skidaway Island, Georgia - 011513CT metaG (megahit assembly) | ecosystem: Environmental > Aquatic > Marine > Intertidal zone...
GTGCTTCTTGGCGCCGCGCGCGCCCTTGCGGTTGTCCGGAACGGCGACGCGTGAATATTTTTGACGAAAAATAAAACGTACTCTGGTCCTACCCCCCCATGACCTTCGAGGCGATCGCGCTGACCAGAACGAACCCCAACACGCCGCCGATGACGCTCGGGTCGATTTCCCCGAACGGCGATGCGTTTGGCCCGTCGCCCACGCCCGGCGCGGGCGTCCGCCCGGACGGCGGCGCCGGCGGCGTCGCCGGCCCGACGGGCGCCGTGCCGGTGATGGCCAGCCGAGCGTCCACCGCGCCGTTTTCGTTGTACTCGTCCACGATGCGCCGCGCGTAGCCCGGGACGTGCTGGTTCGCTCTCGCGTCGCTCCCGAAGTGGCGCTTGACGTACAGGAAGTTGCGCACGGTGTGGTAGTCCAGCGAGTACATGCCGAACTCCTTCCCCTTGGGCCCCACCTTCTCCAGCGCGAACGCCAGCGCGTTCCCCACCGCGCGCGGCGCGGGCTCGGGGGGCCCGCGCCCGAGCGTGGCTTCGTCGTCCGCCACGACGGTCTGCACCACGAACGGCGTGCGGTTCCCCGAAGACACCGAGGGCGTCACCTCGCACACGTCTCTCACGGAGTCGAACAGCTCCTTCCCGCGCGCGTTCCGCACCGTGACGTACTGCGGGTGCGCGGTCATCTCGACGCCGACGCTCATGGGCACGCCCATGTACCCGACGACCAGGTCGGCGAGCCCGTTGACGTAGTCGAAGCAGGAGTAGCACGAGGGCGCGATGACATCCTTCAAGTCGTTCGCGGGCAAGCAGAAGTACGGCACCTTCTCGAACCGGCCATCCGCGTGTTTCAAGTGCACGCGGTAATCCTGCATGAACTCGTAGCCGGTGACGGTCTTCGGGTCGTCGCTCGCCGCGGCGAGAAACTTGGGGAGCGTCTCCGCGCGTCCGTTGTCCGTGCAGTTGGTGCCCACGACGTACAGCGCGTCCAGCCCGAGGTAGGGCTCGACGCCGCGCAGCGCGGTGACCGCGCACCCCACGCCGATGAACAGCAGCCGCTTCAGCCCGCGCGCCTCCACCTCCGCGAGCACCTCCAGGTTGGGCGACAGCGAGGGCTTGACGCCCTTGCTGGACAGAATCTCCTCCACCGTGGTCGCCAGGATGGGACGCGGGCGCATGGGGTCGTCCGGCTGGCTCGCGACGCACACCACGCCCTCCACTTTGCCGCTCGTGAGCATCTCGATGGCGATGCTCGTCACGATGCCGGTCCACTGCGCGCCCTCCACCGGCGCCGTCTTGCGCGCGTAAAACACCTCATCCACGACGCCCAGCCGGAGCTCGTCGTTGCTCAGGTCGCGCCCTCGGCCGTGCACCGTCGGCTCCAGGGTCTCCACGCGGCTCATGCCGTCGCCCAGGAACGCGCACGCCTCCTTGACGTGCGCGACGTAGTACGTGTCGCACAGCCCGCAGGACGAGCAGTGCTCCTTCGCGGGGTACACGCCGCCGGGCGTGATGGGCCGCGCCTTCTCTCTCCAATCCGCGGCGACGGCGTCGCACCGCAGCGGCGCGCGGCCGCGTCGGGCGCGGCCGCACGAGGCGCGCGACGGGACCGCGCGCGCGGCGGGGAGGACCGCCGTCATGAACATCGCCGTCGTCGACATCGCCCCGGCGAGGACAGAAAGGCTGCTGGTGCGCGGCGGGTGTGCGCCCCGCACGCCGGCACGTGGGGGCGCGATCGAAAAATCACCAACCGTCTCGCGCGAGAGAGATCGGCGTCCGAAGCGGTACGTAGAGTATTTGTGCGAGAAGTACGAGCGTACGTCGTGGACGGCGCGTATCGAAAGAGTCTCTGGTCGTCCTATCTATAACACACACGAGAGGTGCACGAGGATACCTACACACGGCGACCTATCACGCCTCGTCTACGCGGGAACACGCGTCGTCTTTTCGACGCGCATCCTCGCCAGCCGCCGCCGCGGCGCGCGCGAAAGAATCGGCGGCGTCGGCCGACGCGGCGTCATCGCGGGCTTAGGCTCGTCGTCGTCGCGGCGCGCGGGCGCCGGACGTCGTCGTCCTCGCCGCACTGTTCCCACGCGGCGAGCGCGGCGTCCTCCAGGTCCTGCGCCCTGCGCCAGAGCTCCGCCGCCTGCGCGTTGGCCTGGAGCTGCGCGAACGCCGCGCCGCTGGAGGAGAGCGCGGCGAAACACGCGACGCCCTTCGCCGCCTCGCGCGCGCGCCGCGCGCGACGCCACAAATCGACCGCGACGAGACGCGGGTCGTCGAGCTTTTTCGGTTTCGAGTCCGCCGTCCGCCGTCCGCCGCTCGCCCTGGAGGAGGAGGAAGACGAGGCGTCGGCGTCGTCGCCCTTCGAGGCGAACGCCGCCCGGGGGTCGCGCGCGGGGAGGGGCGCGCGCGCAGCGCCGAAGCCGCGCACGCCCTCCAGGCGCACGCCTCCCCCTAGGAACGCTCGAGCGCCGAGCGCCGTGGCCATCGCGAGCGGACGAGAGCCTCGACGCGAGCGTTTCGTTCGCCGACCGGTTCTCGGACCCGCGGCGAGCTCGAGCTCGTGCGAGTGTGCGTCGACGCGACGATCGAGGGCGCGGGCGGGAATGGACCGGCGCCGGAGCGTGGACCGGCGAGATGCCGAAGAAGAAACGCGTTCGTTGCAACAAAACGCGTTTTGTTGTCGCCATGTCAGCACGTGCGTCACGTCACCGCGCCTGACTCAAAGATTAAACCGTCGACCGCCGTTTTCGCCTCGGTGTGTCTTGTCTTCCGAATCTGCTTCGGCATCTGGAACGTCAGCCAGATTTCTAGCAGGAGCGAACTCAAAAAAAAAAAATGGGTTCCATCGCTCCGATTTTCGCCCGCTCGATTATCACGTTATGCCGCCGCCCAATCATCTCGCCGCGCCTTCGGCACACACTCGCGCGCATCGGGCGCGCGGTGTCTCCGCGCGAAGACGGTCGCCTAGAGTCGGGGACGTCGTTGGGATAGGGGCGGCTGCGCCACCTGTGCCGGGTGGGGTCGTGGGGGTCGGCACCCGAGAAGCCTGGCTTCTCAGGGTGCCGGATTTCGACGACGAGATCTGAGATCTGAGTTTGCGACGACCCGTTCGGGCGAAACCTAGCCCGCGCCATGGCCACCGCCGCCCCCGGCGCGCGCCGTTCGCGGGCGATTCCGACCACGACGAGCATCGTGGAGGACCACGGCTCGTACGCCAGCTCGTGCGGGTACTGCGACCGGAAGGGCCCCACCTCCAAGTCGCACGGCATGCACGCGCACGTGTGTTCGGTGGAAGATTACCAGTCCCTGCTCGATCGCGGGTGGCGCCGGAGCGGCTGCTGGATGTACCGCCCGCACCTCAACGACACGTGCTGCCCCCCGTTCACCATCCGGCTCGACGCGTGCGCGTTCGCGCCCAGCAAGTCGCAGAGGAAGGTGGAGAGGCGATGGCGCCGGTACCTCGACGGCGAGCTGGATGACGACGGGAAGCGCGTCGACGACGGCGACAAAGACGAGTCCCGCGGCGGCGAGCGTCTCGGCGCGGACGCGTCTGGCGTGTCCGCGAGCGCTTCCCTCGCAGACCGCGACGCCGAGGCGATGCACGCCGAGACGACGGCGACGAAGAAGACGAAGCGCGCGTTTGAGATTCGCGAGGCGCCGTCGGCGTTCGACGAGGAGGAGTACCGGCTGTGGCGCCGGTACCAAGCCTCCGTGCACGGCGACGACGAAGGCTCGCTGAGCGAAGCCTCCTACCGGCGCTTCCTGGTGGACACGCCCCTGCGGCTCACGAACGCGCCCATCCGCGAGCCGGAGGATGACGAGACGCAGGGCGGCTGGGTCGAGTGGCCGGGGTATAAGGGAGGGAGGAAAAAAAAAAAGGCGCCGGCGATCTCGAGCGACGCCGGTTCGCGCCCGCGAATGGTCCCTCCCCCCCCCCGCGGCTTCGGGTCGTTCCACCACCAGTACCGCGTGGACGGGCGGCTCGTCGCGGTGGGGGTGGTGGACGTGCTCCCCAAGTGCCTGAGCAGCAAGTACTTCTTCTGGGAGCCCTCCTTCGCGTGGGCCTCGCTGGGCAAGCTCGGCGCGCTCCGCGAGATCGAGTGGGTGCGGCGCGCCGCGAATGAAAGCGACACGCTCCGGCACTACTACCTGGGGTACTACATCCACGACTGCCCCAAGATGCGCTACAAGGCGGAGTACGCGCCCGCCGAGCTGAAGTGCGCGGTCACGGGGCGCTGGACGCCGCTGGACGACCCGGAGACGCAGAGGCGGCTGGCGGGCGCGTTCGCGCCGCTCCGCGCGCCGGCGAACGACGCGTCTGACGACGACGACGACGCGTCTGACGCCGCCGCCGCCGCCGCCGCCGCGACGCGCGCGAACGAAGCGACGGTGACGACGGAGACGGTGACGTTAGAACCGTCAGAACCGTCAGAACCGTCAGAACCGTCAGAACCGTTCGCGGAAAGCATCGCGCGGGACGTGCCCATCGGTGTGGTCGCGGGCGGGCAGATCCTGTCGGTGGCGCCGCTGGCGCGCGCGCGGCGGGGGCCGCTCGGCGGGGCGGCGGGCGCGGCGCTGGCGCGGCGGGTCGAGACGTTGCGGCGCGCGACCGGAGACGCGGGAGACGCCATGGTGTACCTGGTGGACCTCGAGCGCGTCGCGCCGAAAGAGAGCCGGGCGAGTGGGGGCGGCGGAGGTGCGCGCTTTAGCGTCGTCGCGTCCGATGACGACGCGTCCGACGACGACGCGTCCGACGTCTCATGATCATCTCAGAGAAGCCTTTCATCGTTTGTACGTAAGCAGCTCCGGTGGCCCCGGGCCAATTCTGAGACGAGCTCGTTTCGGAAGAAAAGTTGGTCGTTTCCGACGCCGATACCCAGACCCGCCGCGTCGAGCATCAAGCGCTCAAGGCGGGAGGGGAGGCTCATGGTGGGCGCGCTGCTCAAGCCGCTCTCGGCGCTGAGCGTGGCGAGCGCGACCTCGAACCTGCCTCCGGTGCGTCCCGTCCCCGACCGCGCCTGTCGACGCGCGACGAATTTCGCGAAATTCGTTCACTCGTCCAAGCGTCGCGCGCGCGGCCGATTCCTGACCCCTCACCCCCCCCCCTCGGGTCGCGAATCGCAGGATGTGCTCGATTGGCTGCGTCGCTTGACCCTGTTCGGAATCGGATTCAAGCTGGTGCGCACCCCGACGTCTCTTCCCGCCCGCGCGGACGCGGGTCGCCCCGCGACGGGCGGCACGTCCGGTGCCCAATCGGCGAATTTCCGAATGGCACTCGGCGCCGGCGTCCTCGAACCGCGCCCTATGGCAACCGCGCACCCGAAACTGACAAACTGACCCTTCGCCACCTCTCCACCGCAGGGTCGCGGCACCGAGCGCGGCCGCTTGAAGCGGCGGCAGTTGAAGGACCGGCGGCTCCTGACGCCGTACCTGCTCAACCACACGGACGTCGACGCCATCGTCTCGGCGGGGGGCTTGCGCGGCATCGTCGCCGATTTGCCCGAGTGGTGCAAGCGCCCCGGCCACGAGACGAACGTCTGGCTGAACGCGGCGCTGGCGCAGCTGTGGCCGCATCTATCCACCGCGCTTTCGGACAAAATAGGCGGCGCGGTCGGGAAGATCCTCGCCAAGATCACGCCGCTGGGCATCTCGATGTCGTTTCGCGAGTTCAACCTGGGGAACGAGTCGCTCAACCTGCTGTCCGTGCGCAAGGCGCACGCGAATTCGTTCGGGACGGGGGGGGGCGTGCGAGGCGCGGGGGCGGACGAGGTGACCCTGGACTTCGACGTGCGGTGGTGCGGCGACCCGACCGTGGTGCTGGACGTCGTGGTCATGGGCCTCACGTTGCAAGTCAAGCTACAGGAGCTGCAGTTGCTGGGCCCGCTGCGCGTGGTGTTGTCGTCGTTCGACGACAAGCTTCCCTGCTTCCACCTCATGAAGTTCGCGTTCGTGGACCAGCCCCGCGTGGACTTCGCGCTGTCGCTGGTGGGGGGGGACATCGAGATGATCCCGGGCTTGAAAGAGACGGTCACGGAGGTCATAGGCAAGGGCCTGTCGAAGGCTATGGTGTGGCCCAAGTTCGTCAAGGTGCCCATCGCGAACAAAAACGAAAAGCCGGGCGTCTCGCACAGCGACGCCGGCGCGGTGCTCGAGGTGACCCTCGTGCGGGGCAACGGGCTGAAGAACGCGCGGACGTTCGGGAAGTCGGACCCGTTCGTCACGACGCGCGTCACCGGCTCGCAGCGCGCCGCGGCCAAGTCCAGCGTGGTGGTCGGGTCGCTGAACCCGCACTGGAACGAGACCTTCCGGCTCATCGTAGACGATCCGAGCACGCAGAGCGTCTCGCTCGCGGTGTGCGACTACTCGCCCTTCGCCGAGGACGCCGGGGTGAAGAGGTTCGGCAGGTTCATGTCCAAGCTCAACGGCGCGTGCTTCGGCTGGACGCGCAGCGTGCGGCGGCGGGTGTACAACATCGGCGGCGTGCGCAAGAGCTACGCGAAGGGCGACAAGCTCGAGCGCGCGGGCACGGAAAAGGAAGACGCCGCCGGGTCTCTGTTCCAGAGCACCATGGGCACGGGGCGGATCAATCTCGCCAGCTTAAAGCCGTTCCAGAACGTCGCGCGGCGCGTGGTGCTCACGAAGAGCGCGTCTTCGATCCTCGGCGACCCTCGAGGCTCGTTCGCGCGGAACGACCCGCGGCGGCGCCGGAAGAACCTCGACGCGGGCACGCTGGACCTGCGCGTGCGGCTGGTGCCGCTCTCGGCGGATGCCAAGCGCACGCAGGACGCGCTGCGGCGCTCCGGCGCGGCCGCGCGCGAGGATCTCACCGCGCGTCGCGCGGGGAAGGGCGTCGTGGACAAGAAGTCCTTCATCAAGAAGTGCCTCGAGAAGCTGGACCCGAACGAGTCCCCCGAGGCGCGCGCCGCGCGCGCGGCGAAGGAGGCGGCGAAGCGCGTCACCGAGGACGTGGACCACCTGGTTTCGTCCGTGCTGGGCGGCGAGCTGGATGGCGTCCCGGACGCGAACGGGAAGAAGGGCGCGAAGTCGGCGGGTTCCGACTCGCTCACCGCGGCGGACATGAGGCGCCTCGCGCCGCACTTGAACGGGCTGCTGCACGTCACGCTGGTGCGCGGCGAGTCGCTCGTCGCGATGGACGCGTCCACCGGGAGCTCAGACCCGTACTTCAAGCTGAAGCTGAAGACGCAGAAGTGGAAGTCGCCGGTGGCGCGCCAGACCCTCAACCCGACGTACGACGCCGCCGTGGCGTTCTTCGTCGCGCCCGAGGACCTGCTGGTGCCCGGCATCGTGCTCAAGCTGGAGTGCTGGGACGAGGACATCGTGGGCAAGGACTTCATGGGCGAGGCGGAGGTGCCCCTGCGCCGCGTCGTCGCCCGGGCGCTGCGGGCGCTCGGCGCCGAGGTGTTCGAGCGCGTCGAGCTCAGGGGCGTGAAGTCCGGCGCCGCGCACTTCAAGTTCAGGTTCCAGCCGGTGGACGTCGAGGCGTTCCGCGAAACGGAGGACGGGTCCGGCGGGGACGAAGGGGGCGAGGCGTTCGAAGTCGAGGAGACGCCCGCGACGCCAAAGTAATACGGCGACGCGCGATAATTTGTACCGCGTTCGGTACGAGTCGCGCGGTCCAAACGCGCGCGGGTTATTAATATGTAACACCACGTAGCTAGCTCGCTCGCTAGTTCTCCGGGTGGTTCGCGCCCTCCTGCTCGTCCATCTCGTTGAGGCGCTTCTCCGCGAGGACTATGAGCGCGCGGTACACGGCTTGCGCCGCGCTCGGCATGGGCGTCCGCTCGTCCCAGAGCGGGTCCAGCCGCTCGCGGCCCTCCGGCGCGCCCGCCGCGCGCCGCACGCTCCTCTGTATGGCGCGCATGGGCGTCATCATCGACTGCGCGGGCGCCCGCACGGCGTCACGCACTGCGCCGCGGACCCTGCGCGCGGGCGAGGCGAGCGCCGCGCGCATCGCCGACGCCGCGCGTTTCCGCGCGTCTCGCGTTTTCGCCGTCTCCTCCTCCTCGGCGGCGGCCGGCGGCGCCAACTCGCCTCCCCCCGCGAGGTACTTCTGCAGGTCCACCGTGGAGATGGCGAGCTCGTCCGTCCCACTTCGTCCGCTTTTGTCGTCGTTCGTGGCCTCCGCATCGAGCGCGTCGGACTCGTCGATCAAGACCGCGGGGGGTTCGAACGGCGCGCCGGCGGGCACGACGTCGACGCCGTACCCGCAGCGGTCCGCCAGGAACGCCACCACGCGCGGATCGAGGGTGTCCACGATGGGCATCTCGCCCAGCTGGTCGCTGACTCGGACGGACGCGCGCGTCGCGTCCCGCAGGCTCTCGAACGCCACGAAGTCGTTCGCCGCAAAGTCGCCGTCGCGGCGGGAGGTGGTGTACAGCGCCTCCTCGTCCGTCTCGGGGTTGAACACCAGCACGTGCACGGCGGGGAGCGAGGCCCACCACGGGGAGGTGGAGGCGTCCTCCGACGACGACGCGCGAGGCAGAGGCGTCGCCCGAGCACGACGCGCCGCGAGACGCGACGCGCCGCTCGCGAGGGCGGACGAGCCTCTGTTCGCCACGCACGCGCGCGTCGTCGACATCGCGGCGGGGTCTGACGTCCAGCGCGGGCGCGCGGGAGATTAACAACACGAAACGGCGCTGAAAGTGACACGTGTTTCTTCATTGTAAAGCACCGCAAAGCACCGGCACACCGACGCGCGCGCCGCCCCCGCGCGCACCGGTCGACCGAGGTCCGAGATGTCGGCGGTCGCCGTGTTCGCCGCATTCGTGGTCGGCCGCATCATCATCGACAACGTCGAGGAACTGATACTCCGGGAACGCGAGACCATCGCGCGGTGTGTTTCTCGACTGACCGCCGGGCCGCAGGGTCCTCAGCTCGACCTCGCCACCGCGTTACGTGACGTCGCGGACGTGAACCGCGCGTTCGCCAACCCCGCGCTGGGCGTGTCCCCCCGCCCGGGGTGGAGGTACCGCGCCACTCTGGTGTACAAACCCGGCCTCGGCCAGGAGGCGTTCTTCCGCGCGCTCCGGCTGGGGCCGAGGCTCGCCGCGATGATGGGCACCGTGTGCGTGGACGTCGAGGAGGCGCGCGCGGCGAGTCGCGCGTCGACGGTCGTCGAGGACGCTTCCCACGGGAACGAAGAGGCGAGCGACGTGACCGCGTTCGGCGTGGGAAGCGCCGTGGAAGGCTCCTCCGACCGAACCGTGGCGAACGACCGAACCGGAGAGGTCGCGGAGCCCGAGAGGGATGACGGCCTCGACGACGAGGGGTACGATTTCGTCGGCGGGCCGTGCCGTCGCGCCACGCTGGCTGAGTTCTACACCCTGATTCGGCCGGCCATGCATCGCATAGGCGTGGACGCGACTCCAGCCGCGGCGCGAGCGGCGCGAGCGGCGCGAGCCCCCAGACCGCCCGCCATCGCATCCGACGCGGATACCCGAATGGACGACGCCGCCGACGACGACTCCGTGTGCGCCATCTGCATGGAGATTCGGCTGGAGGTTGTGACGCGGTGCGGACACGCGTACTGCGAGGAGTGTTACCTGCGGTGGCTCGCCGTTTCCAGGGAGTGCCCGCTGTGCCGGCAGAGGCTGGGCAGGTACGACGCCTACGCGCTCGTGGGGGAGGAAGAGCTCGAGGAGCGGGGGGACGGGGACGTCCCCGGGGACGCCGGCGGGGTCGCCGGCGGGGACGCCGGCCACGGCGCCGAGTGGCTCGTCGGGCGCCTCGCCGCGCTTCCGCCGGTGGCGGAGGAGGCGGACGGGAGACGAGCGCGCGTCGCGAATTTGCTGCAGCGGCTCAGAGAACGGCAGGCGGGAAAGGAAGCGGCCGACCAGGGGGACGGGACTGGGACATGAGTGTCGCGAGGTAGACGCGCGAACGTCGCGTCGTAACGCACGGCGTTTTTTCGCCGTGCGTTGGCATTTCTCGAAACCACAAATATTTGTGTCGGAATGCCCGACGACGAGTACTCGCACAGGTACAGTTAGATATCTCGTTCTCTCTCGCCACGTGTCCCGTCACAGGCTCGGGCGCGAGGCGGACTCGGGGGGTCGCATGGAGTCCGCGCTGGTCCCCATCCGCGGGGGGTGGCGCCGGCTGCGCAACTCCGCGTCGTTCGTCAGCCTGTCCAGCCTCTCTAAAGCAGGTCGCGCGTCGACCGGTGAGGTCACGCCGCTGGACTGGTGGGCGGTCCTGGGCATCCAGTCCCTGAGCATGATCTCCATCCTGTCTTCCACGATGGTGTTCAGCACCGCGGTGTTCATGGTCCGCGAGTGGGGCGCGGTGGACGAGGCCAAAGCCGCCGCGCACGCGGGCTTGATGATCGCGGCGAAGCCCGGGTTCAGCGCGTTGAGCTCCTACGCCTGGGGACGGCGTGGCGACACGACGGGATTTCGAGCCACCATGCTGGGCTCGGCGTTGGTCACCGCCGCGCTCACCGCCGCGCTGGGCGCGGTGTCTTCCTTCCACTGGGCGCTGGCTCTCCGCGCGCTCACGGGCTTCTGCGACGGGGTCATGACGCTGACCAAGAGCGCCATGGCGCGCATCTCGGACAGGACGAACAGCGCCAAGGCGTTCTCGACGTTCGGCGTGACATACGGACTCGGGTCCAGCGTCGGGCCGACGGTGGCGGCGCTCCTCGCGTACCCGTGCGGCGGAGACCCGAACGTGTCCTCGTCCAACACGCGCGCGTGCCCCGCGCGCGTGCTCCGCGCGTACCCGTTCCTGCTGTCGACCGCGTGGGTGGGCGCGCTGGGTCTCGCGCTCTGGACGTTCGCGTTCCTCTGCATGAAGATCCCGGAGGAGGTTGACGAGAGTCACGAAAAACACGGCGACGGAAAAACACCAAAGCGACGGACGCCCGGAGGTCGGGACGCCGAGGTCGAGATGGCCTCCGTGGCTGAGATCCACGGTTTCGAGACGCAGGGCGCCGCGAAGGGGACGACAAAAGCGTTTTCGTCGGAGGACGAGGAACGCGGCGACGGGATGGCCGCCGTCGCGTTGGCCGTCGCCGAGAGCGACGAGAGCGACGGCGAGGGCGAGGACGCGGCGCTGCTGAGCCCTTCGCGCGACGCCAAGTCGCGGACGGACCGCTCTTCCCGGAGCGTCCCGGAGAGGGACGCCGAAAGCGCAGACACCGAAAACGCAGACACCAAAGCGAGCGCCGCGTGGCACACGGACCGCGCCGTGCGTCTCGCGACGCACGCGCAGGTGTGGTGCGCGTTCATAGTGATCACGGGCGCCGAACTCACGCCCATCTGGATGGCCACCAGCGTGGCGAACGGCGGGCTCGGGTTTAGCGCGATCGACATCGGCGCCTTCGGCGGGGTCATGGGCGTCATCATCCTGGTGTTCGCGGCGACGCTCTTCTCCAACCTCGCCAACGCGGTCGGAGTCACGACCGCCGTGCGGTGGGCGCTCACGGCGAACGGGATCATCTACCTGGCGCACCCCCTGGCGTGGTACGCGCGGCGCGCGGGAAACGCCGCCGCGACGTGGTCGCTGGTGGTGGCGTTCGCGCTGGGGCGGGGGTGCATGGGCCCCGTGGTGATGGGCGGCGTGAGCCTGATTCTGAACAACTCCGCGCCCCGGAAGCACCTCGGCGCGGTCAACGGGTTCGCGGGGACGTTCACCAACGTCGCGAGGGCCGCCGCGCCCGTGTTCGCGGGCGCGCTCACCGCGGGGATGGTGCACGCCGCGAGGACGTTCGCGGGCGACGGGAACGGCGACGAGACGCCGTCGGGGGACGACGGGAGCGACGGATTCGAACGCGACGTCGCGGAGGCGGTGCCGCCGACGTGGTGGCCGTTCGCGCTGCTGAGCACGTGTTTCTTCCTGCTGTCGCGGATGGCGGCGAAGATGCCGCGCTCGCTGGACGCGCCGAGGGGGGAGGAGGAGGGGTAAGTAGATGTAGCGACGCGCGGACAAAAAGACGTCACGGTCACTCCAGGCCAAAAAGAGCGCAAAA
>Ga0181564_10004351_pt1 | contig 11986 bp, 9 predicted proteins | sample 011ome_24_FD_134512 | JGI IMG/M metagenome (GOLD analysis project Ga0181564, IMG submission 134512) | Coastal salt marsh microbial communities from the Groves Creek Marsh, Skidaway Island, Georgia - 011513CT metaG (megahit assembly) | ecosystem: Environmental > Aquatic > Marine > Intertidal zone...
AATTATCTAGCGATAAGAATTCAAACAGCTACCACTTATGCTAAACAAAAAATAAAAATCAACAATGAAAATTTATAGTAAAGGTTTACAGGGTCTTTCCGTCTTATTTATATAATTACGCATCTTCACGCAAAATTTAATTTCACTGAGTTCATTTTTGAGACAGCTGGAAAGTCGTTACGCCATTCATGCAGGTCAACAATTAATTGACTAGGAATTTTGCTACCTTAGAATCGTTAGAGTTACGACTGCCGTTTATCAATTTTTAATAAAAAAACCTTTACAACTTTCTTAGTTCAAAATTTAACACTGGGCAGGCGTCAAACTTTATACATCATTTTACAATTTAGCAAAGTTTTGTGTTTTTAAGAAACAGTCGCTATCCATGTTTTATGATACCTTTTTTAAAAGGTTTTCTTTATTCCGAAGTTAAAGAATTTGTTTGCCGAGTTCCTTAAAAATGATTATCTCAACGCTTAATTTTTACCTGTGTTGGTTTTCAGTACAGTTTTCAAAAAAAATAAATCAAAAAAAGTTATTTCTCGAAAAATTATTTACTATTTCAAAAAGCAAATTATTTGAAATAATTTTTAATTCTTGTCACTTTATTTGTGTCTTTTTTTGAATAATTCTCATTGAACAAATCAAACGATTTTTTTCTAAGAGACTGATTTACTCTATGCAGATAAACTTTTTCATAGAAAACCTTTTTTTTAAGCGATAATGATTTTCACATTATTTATCGTTACTCATACTAGCATTTTCAATTTTTTTTTTAAATTTTTATTTTTCAACAAAAATCACAATAAAAAAACGTCTTGCTACCACTTTTTCAAGTTTATATCGTCGGTAAAAAAATTTAATCCAATAAATTTTTGATACAAAAAGTCAAAAAATACTAGTATGTTTTTACTCATTTTTTAAAGAATAGCTGATTCTAAGCTTATCTTCTAGTAAAATTCTTTTTATATTCTTTCAAATACTTAATTTTTTTTTTAGGACCTTAGATAATAATTTGGGCTGTTTCCCTTTTGACTTTAAACCTTAGAGCAATAAAGTCTGACTGCAAAAATAAAACTATAAATATTTGAAGTTTTTCAAAATGTATCAAAAATTATATTTTAAAAGAGCTCTACCTTTTATAGTTTTTTTTTTACGCAATACTTAAATATTTTTCGCAAGAAACCAGATATTACCAATTTTGTTTGACCTTTCACCCCTATTCACAAATCATTTCAAGTTTTTGCAACAACTACGAATTGAGCCCTGATATATAAATTCTTACATTTTTGGCTTGTTCATGAATAAATCAATTGGTTTCGGGTTTTATTTTTACAACTTTAATGCTTTTAAACTTGTTTTAACTATGCCTACATCTTTTAAATTTAAGCTTGCTGAAAAAATAAACTCGCTAGTCCATGATACAAAAGGTAAATTAGCATTTTGTTAAAAAATAAACAAAACTTTAACAATTAAACAGTATCAAATTTCATGTTCTTTTCACTTCTAAAAAGATTCTTTTCAACTTTCCTTCACAGTACTTTTCACTATCGATTATAAAAAAAAATTTAGAGTTTGAGAAATGGTACCCCATAATTCAAAAAAAATAACTGGTTTTTTTTTACTTTTTAAAAAAATGAATTCAAACATCATACAGGGCTTTTACCTTTTTTTGCAAGTTTTTCAAAACTTTTTTGTTTTTGAATTCAAATAAACTCTATTTTTGTTTTCGCTCGCCACTACTCACAAAATCTCGTTTGATTTTTTATTTCGTTACTAAAATGTTTTATTTCACGATTTTATGAAATTACTAACTTAAAAGTTACCTTAAAAAATACCTGTAAATCAAAGTTAAAAAATTTCTCCTTACAAAATTTCGTTTTACGTTACGTTTTATTTTTATATCTAGTAATTCATTTGATACTTAAAAAACAATACTTTATTAATAAATAAACTTAACAAAACTAAATATTCCATTTTTGTATTTTTAGCATTATTTTATTTTACAAATTAGAATTCAAATGATTTCTGGTGTTTAAAATAATTTTTTGTTAAGTTAATAAAAAAAAAACAACATCAAAAAATTAAAAGAAAATTTTCCAACTACAGATTCCTCTACAGTTACCTTGTTACGACTTCAGCACAATAATTTTTTTTGTTCTTATAACAAAAACGTTTTAATAATATAAGAATATTTTTCTAAAAAAAAGAAATTTTTTAAAAATATAAAAAAAAGGTTTTGCTATTTTGAATTAAAAAACTTTCATGCTGTGACGGGCGATTTGTACAAAGTTCAGTGGCAAAGTTTCACCGTTCCATGCTGATAAACGATTACTTTTGATTTCAACTTCATATTTTCGAGTTTCAGAAAATAATTCGAACTACGACAAATTTTAAAGATTAATTTCAATTTTCATTAATATAACTTTTTGTTTTTGTCATTGTAACACATAATGCAGCCCATTTTATAAAGGTCATGACACTTGACGTCGTTCTTTCTTTAATCCTGTTTTTTACAGGCAAAATTTTTTAGACTATCTAAAAAAAAAAGATACAATTCGTAATTTTTTTTTTAAATAAAAATAAAAAAAAAGAGTTTCGCTCGTTAATGGACTAAACCGAACATTTCAAAACACGAGCTGACGACAGCCATGCAACGCTTGTAAAAAAATTCAAAAAATGGTAAGGTTTTGCGTGTATCGACGAATTAAGCTATATGTTCCACCAATATCATAAACTCCCGACAATTTCTTTGAGTTTTATTATTGCTAACGTACTCCTCTCGTAGAACATTTAACGCATTAGCTAGACCTCTAAAAATTTAAAGGTGAATGTTCATCGTTTACATTTTAGACTAACAGGGTCTCTAATCCTGGTTGCTACCTAAAATTACGTGCAAAAACGTCAGTTTTAAATAGATTAATGCTTTCGCTTTTGAAATTCCTTCAAATATCAACAGATTTTATTCTTTCATTTGAAATTCTATAAATCTTCTTTTAAACTCAAAGTTTTTTTTAATTTAAATTTTATAACATAAAATGTTAATATTTCATTGTAAATTTTTAAAAACAGTTTACACACCTTTTATACGAAATTAAACTAAATAACGCTTGCCCTCTTCGTTTAACCGCGGCTGCTGGCACAAAGTTTGCCAGGACTTTTTCTTAAATAAAATCATAATTCTTATTTATAAAAGAACTTTACAACTGTTGTTTTCAATCATTCACTTTTTCTTGCTAAATCGAGCTTTCGCTCATTGTTTAAAATTCCTCACTGCAGCCTTTTAAAAAAAGTTTGAACCTTGTCTCAGTTTCAATGTGATTGTACACTCTTACAAGTCAATTAAAGATCATCGGCTTGAATTTTTTTTTTTTTCAAAAACCTAATCTTAAAAAAGCAAATCTTACAACAAATTAATTTTTATAGTCTTTTGTTTTGCACATTTAACTAAATTGTAAGGTAAATTTCTTTTTTATTACTCACCCGTACGCTAAACTTTTTTAAAAAAAAAAGCTAAAACTTGCATGTGTTAAGCAGAAAAAAAGCGTTTATTTTGAGCTAGAATCAAACTCTAAAAATAAAAAATATTAATTTCAACCAAAATTTTTGATATTGTTATCTAAATAAATTAATTTATCCAAGAGAAGAATTGAACTTCTGACACAAAGATTTTCAATCTTATGCTCTACCACTGAGCTACTTAGATTTTTTATTCCCATTCTAACGCACCTTTTTTCCATTCATAAACAAAACCTATCGTTAAAATAATCAAAAAAAATACCATTGACCAATAAGAAAAAAGACAACTTTTGCTTATAATTAAACACCATGGAAATAAAAAACTAACTTCTAAGTCAAACACAATAAACAAAATAGCGACTAAATAAAAACGAATATCAAATGTGTTTCGTGCATTATCAAATGGGTCAAATCCACATTCATAAGCAGATAATTTTTCAATATATATTTTTTTTGGACCTAGTACATAAGATAAAATGAAAAAAAGGAAAGCTAAAAAAAAACATATCAATAAATATATAAAAAAAGAAAAAAATTGTGATAAGTATAGAGTCATGTTAAACTAATATTTAAAAAAATGGGCTTTTCAATAACAAAGTTTTTGAACTTTTAGACATTACAACAGAATTTTTTAAAATCAAATTCGTTTGATAAAAATTATCATTAAAATTTGTTATAACATTTTCATTAGTTATTCTCGTTTTAGTCATAAAACCACATTTTAAAATTGATGAAAAAAAAGGTTTCACATTACCTTTAAAAAAAGGTGTTGCATTTTGTCTTAACAAAAAATTCGTTTTCAATTTTCTATCAAACGAAAAATCAAATGTTTTTATAAAATCAAAAATTATTTCAAAATCCAGTTTTGCGTTTTTTGGACCAGAAATTGCTTTTTGAGCATTTTGAAAACGTCCTTCTGTATTAACAAATAAACTATTTTTCTCAACAAAAGAAACTGACGGTAAAATTAAATTTGACCGTAAAACAAAATTATTACCTTGAATTCCATCAAAACAAATAAAACTATTTTTGTTATTCTTTTGAAAAATAGTATCTCCTACGACAAATAAAAAAAATGGTTTTGACGTTTTAATCAAATTTTTTGTTTTGATACCTAAATGAAATAATGCTAAATCAGAAGCTCGTTTTGATAAAAAATTAAAACCAAAAAATTCAGAATTTATAAAGCCACTATTTCGTAAAAACGAACAAATAAAAAAACGATGTTTTTTTTCAGAATAGATACTCAAAAAAGAATTACCAGTTATAACAGTTTTTATTTTTTTTTGTTTTAATATTTTACAAAAAAAATGATTTCCAGAAACAATATTAAAAAAGCTGAAACAATTTGTTGCTAAATGAAAAACTGGAAAAGTTAAATTCAACTTTGAACCAAAATTTGCAACAATGAAATTACCTTTTAAAAACCGTTTTCTAAGTTTTAAATTCAAAATTGGTAATTCTTTTTTTACATCTACACCAATTAATAAACAAGCTTCTAGTCTTAAATTATCAAAAATTTGAAAACGATTGTTGAATGAATAAAAAGATTGAAAATCGATCTCTTTTAAACCAGTATTTTCAAAATTTAACAATGCATCTTTATAAGTAGTTAATTTTAATAAATTCTTAACAAAAAAAGAGGTTTTAAGATCACAAAAAGGACCGACTGCCAAATCAAAATTTATTTTTTTTTTTTTTGAAATGTCAAGCTTTTCAACTAAAACATTGAAAATTTCAGTCCAAGCTATTTGAAAAAAATTATTAACGTTTTTTATCAAAGGTTTGCTTAATCTTTGACGTTTTAAGGTATCAAAACCAAATCGTATTTTATCAGAAATCCATTCTTCATTTACAAAGTCGTTTTTAAAAGGCAAAATTCTTAAGATTTCTAAATTTCGACTATCAATTCGTATATTTGAACCAAAACTATCAAAAACATCGATTGATTTTACACTTTTTAATTCCCAAGGTCGAATCAAAAAAGCTGTTGGTTTAGATGTTAAAGCTCCGACTGGGCAAATATCAATAATATTTCCAGATAATTCTGAAAAGAAAAGTTTTTTTATATAAAAACTAATTTCAAGTTGATTTCCTCTTCCAACAGTTCCAAAATTCGAAAAACCAATAACATCATTTGCAAATCGAACACATCTTGTACATTGAATACAACGATTCATTACTGTTTTTATCAATGGACCACAATTCTTATTCAAAACAGCACGTTTATATTCAAAAAAACGACTTTTATCACTTCCATAAAAAAAACTTTGATCTTGTAAATCACATTCACCACCTTGATCACAAATCGGGCAATCTAACGGATGATTTATCAACAAAAATTCTAATATATTTTCTTTTGCACGTTTTACAATTGGACTATTTGTATAAACGGCCATATTTTCAGAAAAGAAAATAGCACAAGAAGCTGCCAATTTTGGTTGATTTTTTATTTCGACTAAACACATTCTACAATTACCAGCAACAAATAATTTTTCATGAAAACAGAAACGACTAATTTCGAAACCTAAAAAATTACAACTCTCAAGAATTGTATTCGTACTTTTTACTTTAAAAGGTATATCGTTTATAAAAACATTTAATAATTTCATTTTATCTATCACTATTATAATTTAGTAAAAAAGATTCAAAAATCCCTAAAAAAGGAATTATAACTACAAAATAAAAAAAATAAAAAAAAGTAGCAATTTGTCCAATTTCTAAATAAGGTGTTTCTGGATCACAACCACCAATCCAACCTAAAATCAAATAATCCAAAATAAAACACCAGAAAAAAATTTGATATAACGGTCTAAAATTAGAACTTCTTATATTAGTCATCGAAATAAACGGTAATAAAATTAAAACTAATAAAGAAGCAAACATAGCAATAACGCCACCTAATTTATGAGGTATTGACCTTAATATTGCGTAATACGGCAAAAAATACCATTCTGGTACAATATGAGCTGGCGTTACCATTGCGTTAGCTTCGATATAATTATCAGTATGTCCTAAATAATTTGGCATAAAAAATACAAAACCAAAATAAAAAATACAAAAAAAAATAAAACTAAATAAATCTTTAAAAATAAAATATGGATAAAACGATATTTTATTTGTAACACTTTTTATTCCTAAAGGGTTATTTGAACCAGTTTCATGTAAAAACGCAATATGAATTATAACCGCAGCACAAATTACAAACGGCAATAAATAATGAAAACTAAAAAATCTATTTAACGTCGCATTGTCAACGCTAAAACCACCCCATAACCAAGAAACAATAGGTTCACCAACGACTGGAAAAGCTGAAAACAAATTTGTTATAACGGTTGCTGCCCAAAAACTCATTTGCCCCCAAGGAAGAACGTAACCCATAAAAGCAGTTGCCATCATTAAAATCAAAATAATAACACCTATTATCCAAACAAATGCTCGAGGTTTTTGATATGAACCATAAAAAAGACCTCTTGCGATATGTATATAAACTAACAAAAAAAACATACTTGCTCCGTTAGCGTGACAATAACGAATAAGCCAACCGTTATTTACATCTCGCATAATGTGCTCAACACTTAAAAAAGCTAAATCGATATGTGGTGTATAATGCATTGCTAAAAAAATACCAGTTATCAATTGTATACCTAAAAAAATACCAGCCATAAAACCAAAATTCCAAAAATAATTGATATTTACTGGTGTTGGATAATCGATTAAATGATTGTTTAAAACGTTAATAATAGGACGATTTAAATATCTTAAACTTTTAGAAATCATTTTAATTTATTTTTGAAACAATTGTTTCTTTTATCAACGGCACTTCATAAAACGTATGAAATGCAGGCGGTGAAGATGTAAGCCATTCTAAAGTAAACTCAAAATCGTTCGAAATTTTTTCGTCTGAAAATTTCCATGGATTAATTTCACACTCGTTTAAATTAGTTAATGTTTCATAAATCAAAACAAAAAAAATCAAAATTGCAAAAACAGAAAAATATGAACCAAAGGACGATATCATATTCCATTCTGAATAACTATCTGGATAATCTGGAATTCTTCGTGGCATACCAGCTAAACCTAAAAAATGCTGTGGGAAAAATGTTAAATTCACACCAACAAATGTACACCAAAAATGTATTAAACCCAAGTTTTCTGGATATTTATAACCCGTCATTTTACCAGACCAATAGTAAAAGCCAGAAAAAACAGAAAAAACGGCACCCATCGACAACACATAGTGAAAATGAGCAACAACATAATACGTATCGTGAAAAGCTATATCTAAACCAGCATTTGACAAAATAATACCAGTCAAACCGCCGATTGTAAATAAGAAAATAAAACCAATAGCAAAAATCATTGGTGTTTTAAAATAAATAGAACCTCCCCACATTGTGGCGATCCAACTAAAAATTTTTATTCCAGTTGGAACAGCAATTATCATTGTTGCAGCTGTAAAATATGCTCGCGTATCAACATCCATTCCAACAGTATACATATGATGTGCCCAAACGATAAAACCTAATAAACCAATAGAAAGCATTGCGTAAATCATGCCAACATAACCAAAAATTGGTTTGCGACTAAAAGTCGATATAACTTGACTCACAATACCAAAACCCGGTAAAATCAAAATATAAACTTCAGGATGACCAAAAAACCAAAATAAATGCTGGTAAAGAACAGGATCACCACCACCAGCTGGATTAAAAAATGTCGTATTAAAATTTCTATCTGTTAACAACATAGTAATTGCACCTGCAAAAACAGGTAAAGATAAAAGTAACAAAAAAGCAGTTATCAAAACTGCCCAAACAAATAAAGGTAAACGATGAAAAGTCATACCTGGACAACGCATATTAAAAATTGTTGTAATAAAATTAATCGCTCCTAAAATTGACGAAGCTCCAGCAACATGCAAACTAAAAATTCCCAAATCAATTGCTGCAGAAGGATGACCTTCAACTGAGCTTAACGGTGGATAAACAGTCCAACCAGTACCGGCGCCGCCCTCTGTTAAGGTAGAACTAATCAACAACAATAAAGCAGGAGGTAATAACCAAAAACTAACATTGTTCATTCTTGGAAATGCCATATCAACGGCTCCAATCATAATTGGCACTAAAAAATTACCATAACCACCAATTAAAGCAGGCATTACCATAAAAAAAATCATAATAAAAGCATGGCCTGTTACTATAACATTATAAAGCTGATTGTTTCCACCTAAAATTTGAATTCCAGGCCCAGATAATTCAGCTCTTATTAAAACAGAAAGAGTTGTTCCAATAACTCCTGAAAAAATCGCAAAAATTAAATATAAAATTCCAATATCTTTATGATTAGTAGAAAAAAACCATCTATTAATAAATGTCATTTTTTTTTTTTTTACTTTTTTATCTTTCTATCAATAACAAAAAATTTTAATGTAAATTTATAACATCACTAAAATATAAACATATTAACGTCGTCCAAACATAAGCTTGTAAAAAAGCAATTGCTAATTCTAAACCAGTTATTGCGATAATAACTAACATTGGAAAAAATTGAATAAATAAAAAAATACCACCAGCCATTAACATTTTCCATGCAAACGTCGCTAAAATTTTCAATAAAGTGTGACCAGCCATCATATTAGCAAATAAACGAACTGATAAAGCAACAACACGAAAAACATAAGAAATTATTTCGATTGGTACAAGTAAGGGAGCTAATGCCAAAGGCGCACCAGGTGGTAAAAATAAACTAAAAAAAAAAAAACCATGTTTATTAACGCCAAAAATGTTCAAACCAATAAAAGAAACCATACCTAAACTAAAAGTAAAAAAAATATGACTTGTCACTGTAAAAGTATACGGTATCATTCCTAAAAAATTACAAAAAAAAATAAAAACAAATGTTGTAAAAACAAAAGGAAAAAATTTCTCACCTTTTTTTGAAAGTGATTCAAATAACATACCCTGAACAAAAAAAAACATCTGCTCAGATAAAATTTGCCAATTATTTGGAAAAACTGTTGCTTTATGTAAAGTCAAATGGAAAAAAATTAATATAAAAAGAAAAACTAAAAAAAGAAAAAATGATGAATTTGTAAAAGCAAACTTGCTGCCAATCATAAAAGAAAAAATTGGAACTATTTCGAATTGTTCTAAAGGAGAAAAAAGTATCATAAATATTCATTTTAAAAAAGCTAGAAGTGGATTTGAACCACTTTTTAAAGATTTGCAATCTAAAACATTACCAATTATGTTATCTAGCCAAAATTCTTCTTATTTTCTTTTTTTTACAACCGTTAAAAGGAATTCTTGTAAAATCTTTGATTAAAATAACTTTTAAATTTGCTAACATAATACCTTTTAAAACAGCTTCTCGATTTTTGCTAAAACCAGTAAAGAAAACTTGAACAAAACGTAAACCTGTTTTAAAAGCTTTTAAACTTAAAAAAAAAGCTAAATTTTGTGCAGCAAAACTTGTAGAACGTTTTGAACCTTTTAATTTTAAAGAACCAGCACCACAACTAAACAAAACTTTATTATAACTATCACAAATAGTTATAAATGAATTGTTTGTGTTATTATTTATCTTAATCATTGCAAATTTTTTTTTTACCAACTTTTTCTTTTTTTTTTTTTTCGTGAAAAAAACCACGAAAAGATTTTATCATTATCAAACGTTTTATTTCTGTTTTAATAATATTACGTAAAAAAGATTCAATAAATAAGTTTTGTTTATCAATCTTTTTACAAATATTTATTATTTGAGCTTGAGACAACTCACTAATTTTACAATTAAAACCAATATTTGAATAATTACAAATAACTTTGATTTGAAATAAACCTAAACCATAAATTAAAGCTAAACCATAATGAACAGATTTTTTTTTATCTAAAAGTTTTCCAAAAATATAAACCATAATCACATTTTTTTTCCAATTTTTGTTTTAACAATCTCATTTTCAAGGAAAATTCCTTTTTGTTTGTACAAATTAGGTTTCTTTATTTTTTTCAACAAAGATAAAAACATATCAATATCTACTTTTTTTACACCAATAATAAAAATTGTTGTAGAATTTAAGCAATAAACATCAATCGTTTTAGGTAAATAAAAAATACAATCTTTTGAAAGGCTTGTTTTTATTATCAAAAATTTTTTGTTTTTCTCAAAAACTGTCCAACAACGAAAACCAATACCAATCAAATTTAATTTTTTTGAAAAATTAAAAAAAACACCTTTAAAACCGTTTCTTAAAATAGAAATAACTCTTTCCTGATAAAAAAAATTTTTATAAAAATCAACACAAAATAATTCATTTTTTCTAAAAAAAAGAAGAAAATTAGATTTTTTCTGTTCTATATCAAAAATAAACCGACCTTTAAACGAGCAAATAATTAAAAAAGATTTAAAAAAATAAAAACAGACCATTTTTTTTTTATTCATAATATCATACCATTTCAAAAATTTTTTTACCACCAAGTTTTAACCAAAAAGCAAATTCGTTTTTAATAAAACCTTTTATACTATAAATCAAAACTAAGCCAAAACCATTACAAAAAGTCAACAATTTTTTTTGTTTACTAAATTGAGATTTATTTGAAAGAATATTTTTTTTTTTTATCAAACTAATAGAAAACTTTTCTTTGTCATTAAATTTTAAAATTACATAAATTTTTTTTCCCTTTCCAGTTTGAAATAAAAAAAAACCTCTTAAAAAACCTTCTTTACTCAAAAAATTAACTAAAAATTTATTTATATTATTCAAATCAACTTTAAAGAAAAAACGTTTTTTTGAAACAACTGTTTTAAGTTTTGATAAAAAATTTCTTACTGATTCTTTTTTCATAATAATTTTTTTCTTTATACAAATTTGATTTTCGTATTTTCTTCATTTTCACAAACAATACTAAAAAAATCAATCTTTCTTTTTTTTGATAAACTAAAAAAAACATAACAAATCCAAAAATAATCGCGTAAAAACTAAATATAAAAAAAAATTAAAAAAATGAATTAAAAAAAACATAATGAATTCAGAAACTAATTGCGAAAAAAATAAAACGAGTGAATTAAAAAAAACATAATAAAAATTTTTATAATAAATCTTAGAAAAAAATACCATAATTATTCCTTTATTAAAAAGTCAAATAGGAATTGAACCTATATTTTTCCATTATGAGTGGAAAATTCTAACCATTGAATTATTGACTTCGATAATTTAAAACCTAATTGATAAAAGAAAATGAATATCTTTTAGAATAACATTTAACAGCCAAAGATCAAAAAAACAGCACTCATAAATAAAACACAAAAAAAACACATTCCAATTTTTTTAGTTTATTGTAAATAAAAAAACATCAATTTCGACTAAAATTCAAATTTTTCAGCAAAAAAACCAAAAATCATGTGGAAACGAAATATAAAAGAAAATGAATATTTTTTTAGAAAAACGTTTAAAAGCCAAAAACCAGAA
>Ga0181564_10004354_pt1 | contig 11984 bp, 5 predicted proteins | sample 011ome_24_FD_134512 | JGI IMG/M metagenome (GOLD analysis project Ga0181564, IMG submission 134512) | Coastal salt marsh microbial communities from the Groves Creek Marsh, Skidaway Island, Georgia - 011513CT metaG (megahit assembly) | ecosystem: Environmental > Aquatic > Marine > Intertidal zone...
AGCGTCGACGAGTCTCATACCTCCCGGCAGCGCGCGCGCGACCGGAAGGGAAGACCTCTCCCCGATCGTCTCCTTCGACCGCGTCGTGCGTCTCGTCTGGTCGAGCGTGACACGTGCGTGGACGAGCGGATCGGCTCCACAGTCCGTGGATCGTCGTCGGCGGATCGGAGGAGCGATCTCGTGAGTCGGGGGACGCGGGAATCGCCGCCTCTTGATCGGTCGAGCCCGGAAGCCACCCGCGCGCCGGAGCGATGTCGGACCACGAGGATGCCGCGCCCGAGCTGAAGCCCGAAGACGCGCCTCTGGACGCCGACGAGGAGAAGCCCGAGGTGGTGCCCGCGGCGGCGCCCGCGGAGGCGGGCCTCGGCGACGACGACGACGACGACGACGACGGCCCGGTGGTCGCCCGCCGTCGCGAGCGGCGCGGCGCGGTCCTGGACGAAGATAGCGACGACGACGACGACGACGAGGAGGCCGCGGCGAAGAAGAAGAAACGCAAGGCGCAGGAGCTGGAGCTGGACGAGGACGATTACGACCTCCTCGAGGACAACCAGGTCACGGGGTTCAGGCGCCCCAAGGAGAAGAAGAAGCGCCTTCAGAAAGCCGCCGATCGCGAGAAGGGCGCGTCCGTGAAGGAGAAGCAGAAACCCAAGACCGTGCGGGACGTCGAGCGCGACTTGTTCGGGGACGACGACGACGACGCGCCCGGGCCGGACGCGCCCGAGAAGCCCAAGCCCGAAGCCACGGCGGTGGACGAGGGCGACGCCGACCTGGAAGCCTCCGACTCGGAGGATGAGTTCGCCGACTTCATCGAGCGCGAGGAGGGCGAGAAGCCGAGACGCAAGCTCAAGTCCTCCATGACTGGCGTGCGCAGCGAGCAGCTGCAGGACGCCGTGGACATCTTCGGCGACCTCGGCGAGCTGCAGGAGCTGTTCGCCAGGCGCAACGTCGAAGCCGCGGACGAGGGCGACGAGGAGGAGGAGGAGGAGGAGGAGGAGGACGCGTTTATCGCCCCCGAGGACGGCGACGAGGAGGCGGCGGCGAAGCCCCGGCGGCGGCGGAAGAGCAAGAGGGCCGCCGGAATCGGAGGCGGCCTCCCCGGGAGGTGGCAGAGCGTGTTCGAGCCCTCCATCGTGCGCGAGCAGATGCTGACGGCGGCGGACGATGCCGTGCGCCGCGAGGACTGGCCCGAGCGCCTGCAGCTCTCGCCGCGGCCGGGGGGCGCGCCCGAGGACGCGCAGGCGACGGCGACGTGGATCTTCGACCGCATGATGGGCGTCGGCAGCGTGCGCGACCTGCCCACGTTCGGGGGCGATTTGCTTCTGAACGGCTGGAACGACGACGAGAGCAACGAGGATCACGAGGCGCGCGTGCGCTACCGCGAGCAGACCAGCGGCGGCTCGCTCCCCAAGAAGGAAGCTGACGCCGTCGTCGCGGCGATTGGCGACCTGCTGCAGATGGTGCACGTCGAGGGCTTGGAGATGCCCTACGTCGCGCAGCACCTCAAGGACCGCGTCGCGCCGCTGCTGCGCGGGCGCAGGGACGACTCGCGCCCGCCGCCGCGCGACGCCAGCGGCGCCGTGCTCGAGCGCCGCGTGCACCGCCGCGACGTGCTGCACGAGGTGATGGAGTGGGACGAGAGGCACGCGCGCTTGACGCGCCGCCGCAAGAGCGTCGAGGCGAAGATCGACGCCGTCTCGGCGCTGCTCGAGCGCGAGCGCGCGGACCACCCCGACTTGCCCGTGACGGCGGCGCTGGCGAACGCGGCGGCGGACGCCGAGACGGACGAGGCTCTCGACGACGTCGACTCCAAGCTCGCGCTGCGCTTCGACGAGCAGCTGGTGGCGCTTTCCGAGCGCGAGGCGGCGGCGGCGGCGGCGCGGGGCGACGCCAAGGCGGCGGAGCGCACGCTGCGCCCGCTTAACCGCACGCAGTACGCGCACCACGTCAAGAAGGGCCTGCGCGACCTGCTCCCCCTGTATGGCGCGTACCCCGAGTCGCTCGCGGAGCGGCTGGTGACGTACCGCGGCAGCGAGGTGGAGGGTGCGGTGCCGGACATGTCCCCGGAGGAGGCGGCTTCGGTGTACGTCGGCCCGGAGACGGGGTACGAGACGTCGGAGCACGTGCTCAAGGCTTTGGCGCACGTCGCCGCCGCCGAGATCTCCGCCGAGCCGGGCGTCCGCGCGTGGCTCCGCGGCGTCGTGCGGCGCAAGGCGTGCGTCTGGACGCAGCCGACGCCCGCGGGCACGGAGGCGATCGACCCGTTCCACCCGCTGGCGGGCGTCAAGCGCCTGCAGGAGAAGCCCGTGTGCGATTTCGACGGAAGCGAGTTCGCCGCGACGCTCAAAGCGCACCGCGAGGGGCTCATAAAGGTGCGCATCGCGCTGCCCGACCGCGTGGTGGACGAGGTGATGGCGGACGCCGAAGCCGCGTACCTGCTCGAGCAGTCCACGCCCCTGGCGGACGCCTGGAACGCGCTGCGGCGCGAGGCGCTGGACCGCGGTGTCAAGCAGCACCTGGTGAAGGCGCTCACGCGCGAAGCCGCCGTCGCCATGGAGCGCGAAGCGCGCGTGCACGCGCGCCGCGAGTGCGGCGAGGCGCTGTGGCGCCGCGTCGCCGTGGCGCCGTGGCGCCCCGAGACCCGCGCGGACGCCGAGGGTCTCGCCGGCGACAGCGGCTCCGTGGACGTGCGCGTGCTGGCGGCGGTCTGGGGCCCCGGCGACCCGCCGAGCACGTTCGCCATGCTGGACGCGGACGGCGAGCTGGTGGACTTTTTGCAGTGCCCCAACATCGCGACGCGCGCGCCCAAATCGGGCGGCGCCGCCGTGGCGCGCCAGCAGGCGGACCTCGACCGGCTGCTGAAGTTCATGATCGAGCACCGCCCGCACGTGGTGTGCGTCGCCGCGTCGGCGGCGGCGGGGAACAACGCGCGCCTGCTCAAGGACGCCGTCGCGATGGTTGTCGGGCGCATCGTGGAGGACCACGCGCGCGCCATCCCCGAGGAGGTGGACACCATCAAGGTGCACTTCGTGGACGACACGGTGCCGGCGCTCGCCGGCCAGTGCGCGGCGACGCGCGCCGAGTTTGTCGAGCACTCGCGCGAGGTGCGCCACGCGGTGGCGCTCGGGCGCTACGCGCGCGACCCCCCGGGCGTGATCGCGCAGCTCGCATCGGGGGGCGAGGCGCGGTCCATGACGCTCTCGCCCCTGCAGGACATGCTGACGGAAGAGGAGAAGGCTGGCGTTTTCCAGCGCGCGCTGGTGGACGTGGTGAACCAAGTCGGCGTCGACGTGAACGCCGCCGTCGCGCACCCCTGGCGCCAGTTCGCGCTGCGCTACGTGTGCGGCCTCGGCCCGCGCAAGGCGGGCGCGCTCGTCGCGGCGATCCGCGCCGGGGACGGCGGCGCGGTGGAGAGCCGCGCCGAGCTGCTGCGCGTCGACCGCAGGGCGCGCGCCGGGGATGCGAACGACGACGACGACGACGACGACGCCGCCGCGCGGAACCCCCTCGGGCCGGTTGTGTTCTGCAACGCGGCGGCGAGTCTCTTCGTGGCGGATGCGGAGGACCCGCTGGATTCGACGCGCGTGCACCCCGACGAGTACGCGCGCTGCCTGGAGATCGTGGCGAACGCGCTGGAGTACGACTACGAGCAGCTCAAGGCGGCGAGCGGCTCGACGCGGCGCAAGGCGCTCGAGCGCGCGATGGACCCCGAGAACTGGGACAAGCTGGCGGTGCTTGACTTGCGCGCGTACGCCGAGTACCTCGCCGGCCAGGGCCAGGGCTGGACCCTGCAGACGCTGCGCGAGACGCGCGTGGAGCTTCGGGCGCCGTACGGCGAGCTGCGCGAGCCGTGGCGCGAGCACACGCCCTGGGAGGAGTTCACGCTGCTCACGGGCGAGACCGCGCACTCGCTGTGCCCCGGGAAGATCGTGCACGCGACGGTGAAGAAGCTGCAGCCCCCCCGGCGGGACCTGGACGGGACGGAAATCGGGACGGGGCACGTCGTCGTGGCGCTGGACAGCGGCGTGACGGGCATCGTTGCCAAGGAGGACCTGTCCGATCGCCTCGTGGAGCGCCTGGAGCACAAGGTGGCGGTGGGGCAGGTGATCGCGGGCCGGGTCAAGCCCAACGGGCTGGACTTGGAGGCCAACGCCGTGCACCTCTCGTGCAAAGGCAGCGTGCTCTCCGCGGAGGAGAGCGCGCGCTGGGAGCAACAGGCGTGGCAGCACAAGCGGTACTACTCGTTCGTCCCGCTGGACGGCGAGCGACCTAAACCGAAGCCGCGGCGGAAGAAAGCGAACGAGAACCGCGGGTTCGTCGCGCGCAACATCGACCACCCTCTGTTCCAGAACGTCTCGTTCCAAGGCGCGCAGAAGTTCCTGCTCGGCAAGGAGATCGGCGAGGTGGTGCTCCGGCCCTCGTCCAAGGGCGTCTCGATGCTCTCGATGACGCTCAAGTTTTCGGATGAGTCGTACGTGCACTACGACATCAAGGAGGGCGCCAAGACGGGGGTGGGGCACACCGCCAACCTCGCGCTCGGCTCGCCGCTCACGCTGGAGGGCGCGGAGTACGAGGACCTGGACGAGGTGTACGCGCGGCACATCGAGCCCATGGTGAAGCACATCCGCGCCGCGCACGCGCACAGGAAGTTCCGCCGCGGGGACAAGAGGGAGGTGGACCTGCGGCTCAAAGCGGAGATGGCGCGCGCGCCCAACACTCGCCCGTACGCCATCTCCGTCTCGAAGGAGCACGAGGGCGTCTTCTGCCTCTCCGCGATTCTGTCCAAGTCGGGCACCGTACACCACGAGTACTTCGCGTGCAAGCCGGAGGGGTTCAGGTTCAGGCGCATCGAGTTCCCCACCGTCGACCGCATGCTCAACTACTTCAAGACCAACCCGGGCGCGCCCAAGGCGGCGCGCCCGGCGGCGCCGCCGCCGCAGGCGCCCATGGGCGCGCCCGCCTACGGCGCGCCCTACGACCCGCCGGCGGCGTACCCGCCGGCGGCGTACCCGCCGGCGCCGTTCGGCCAGCCCCCGCCCGGGTACTACGGCGGCGCACCCCCGGTGCAGGCGTACGGCGGGTACTACGGGGGGCAGACGCCCATGGGCGCGCATGGGTACCCGCCGCAGGGCCCGCCGCCAGGCGGCAGGTACTGATGACGATTCATTTTCGTTCGCGGACGCCGCGACTGAATGACGAGACGACGCGTTTTACGAGTACGCGCGTCGGGGAGAGAACACGACAGACCTGCCGAGGTGAAACCATAGAAAAAGGAGGGAAGACTCCGCACGAATAGGCACGCGCGACGCGTTTGTACATGGGCACGTCGACGTCTGTGCGAAAACGTTTTCGGGTCTCGTTATTACGTCTCGTTTCGCCCTCGTCTTTTTGGCGCCGTTTCGTTCGGTCCGAGAAGAACTTCCTTCGCGCGCGCAAAGCCATGCGCGCGTACTCGCAGGAAGGCGAGGGTGCGGTGTTCGGGTGGGGCGACGACTTTGACGGCGAGGATGGCGGCGAGGACGCCGACGACGCCGAGGCTGAGGATGTCGAGTTCGAGGACTTCGCCGCTTCGCTCACCCCGGAGGAGACCTGCGAGCGTATCTCGAAGCTCGCCGCTTCGCATATCGCGGGCGTCCTCGGGTTTGAACTGCCCCCCGACTTGGGCGAGCGCGCCTTCGACCCCGCCGCGATCGCGCGCTCGCCCCAGCCCCTGCCCGCCGCGCTCGAGTTCACGCTCGCCGCCGGCGCCGATTCCGCGGTGCTCGCGTCGTGTCCCACCGACCGCGCGGACGCGCGCGGCCACCTTTCCGCGCCGCGCGACCTTTCCGCGGCTCTCGGGGAGGACCCCGAAGCGCCTTCGACGAGCCTCGCCCTCGCCGCGTTTCGCGTGCCGAGCGCGCCCGAGCGCTCGGCGCGCGTCCGGCTGCACGACCCGAGGCGGCCCTCGGCGTACCCGCGGCTCTGGTCGCTGCTGCGCACCGTGCACGCGCACTGCTCGGAGGGGCGCACGGTGACCAACCGCGGCCTGTACTACCTGCTGGCGACCGCCGACCACGCGCTCTGGGGCCCCGGAGCGCACGCCGCCGTCGCGCGCGCGCTCGGCGAGTGCGTGCGCCTGCTCCGGTGTTCGCGGCGCGCGATGGGGATCACCACCGCCGGCCGCGGGCTCGCGGCCGGCCGGCTCGAGGTGCGCGAGTTCGGAACCGGCAGCACAGACGACGGGCTCTGGCGGGACTTCAGCGGGATACACGCTCCGCCGTACGAGATACCGGGCGATATCGACGCCGTCGAGGCGACTTCCGCGAGCGGCGGCGTTCGCGTCGCGGCGTCGTACGCGCTGGTGGTGGAGAAGGACGCGGTTTTCGATCGCCTGCGGCGCGAGCGCATCTGGGAGCGCGTGCCGCTCGTGCTCGTCACCGCCAAGGGGTTCCCCGACCTCGCGACGCGCGCGTTCCTGCGAGGCATACAGAACCGGTTCCCCTCCGTCACGATGCTCGGCCTGGTGGACTGGAACCCGAGCGGCGCGCTCATCCTGCGGGCGTACCGCAGCGGAAGCGCGCGCGCCGCGCTCGAGTCGGCGCGCTACGCGCTCGAGGTCAAGTGGCTGGGCGTGCGCCTAGCAGACATTACCGATAACGTTCGAGACGGCGCGGCGACGATGCCCCTAACCTCTCTCGACAGGGCGAAGATCAGGAACCTGCTGGAGACCGCGGACGCGCGGACCGAGGCGGGGCGCGCGACGCGGAGCGAGCTCTCCGAGATGGCGCGCCTGGACCGCAAAGCCGAGATCGAATCGCTGTGCCCTCTGGAGCACGGCGGAGGCGGAGGCGGGGCGTCCCTGTCCGAGTACGTCGTCGGGAAAATCGTGCGCGGAGAGTACGTGTAGTGTCGAAACGTTCCCTCGACGCTTTTCGTTCGCTCTGTATCTAAGAGAAGCGTGTATAAACTACGGGTACCTACCGCTCGCCGCCGCCGCGCACGCCCGGAGCTTTTCCGTCGCCTGCGGCGGGAAGGCGCGCGCGGTGGCGGCGACGTCGCCGGCGACGCGCTCCGTCCACGCCGCGCTCGCCTCGGAGAGGCGCGCTTCTGCGCTCTCCGTCTCCTGCTTGACCGACTCGAAGCGGGCCTCGATCGTCGCCTTGAACGGCTTCAGCTCGCCGCGCACGGCGTTGACGCACTGGTACAGAAGCGCGATCTGGTGCGCCGCGTACTTGGCGTTGGCGGGGTGCCTGGCTCGCGCCTTGAGCGCATCCGCCACCGCCACCAGCTGCTGCATCTTCGCCACGTGCTCGAAGTAGTCCCAGCCGGGGGACTTACGCGCGCGGTGCTGCTGGTGCTTCGTCCCCGCGCGCGCCAGCCCATCCATGTGCGGGAACAGCGCGAGCAGACCGAGCTCGCGCAGAGCGGCGACCGGGTCCGCCGCGGCGGAGGCGTCCGCCGCGTCGGCGTCGCGCGACGATGATGATGAAGGCGCGCGCTTTCGAATCCCGACGCCGCTCAGGCGCCGCACCGTCTCGAGGAGCGCCGCGCCCCGCGTGCCGTCGAACGGCGACGTCGACGAGGAAGCGTCTCCTCCGCGGCGCGACGCGGCGTCTTCGCCCCTGGCCTGCGCGCGGGACGCGCGCTCGCACGCCAGCGTGGTCAGCACGCACAGCTCTGCGAGTTTTCGCGCGTTCGGGCCCGAAGGCCACAGCGGTTCGTCCAGTCTGTCCGGAGCACCGCGCTCAATCGCGCCCGCGGCGTCACGGGCGAACAGCGCCTCGTGGCGCTGCATCCCGCGCCGAGGCCGGGCCAGGGCCTGCCGGCGCTTCGTGCCCTTTGTTGTGCCGAGCCGGGCCGCGCCCGATACACGTCGGATATCTGAAATGTGAGTCACGTCAGTCGATACAGTCACGCCTGAATACTAACAACCTCTTGTGGTAAAACCCTCGATCGTTCACGTGACCGCTCAGAACCCGCATGTTGGCCACAGCCGCTCGAGCCACCGGTCGATTTGTCCGCGTCGCGTCGCGCTCAACCGCGTCCCTGCATCGCCGCGCGCCCCTTCGCGCCGTCCACGCCTCTGCCTCGGCCGACACCACCAAGATGCTCGATCTCAAGTCCACGAACCGCGCTTTCGGCGGCGAAGTGCGCAAGTACACGCACGCCTCGTCTTGCACAGGAACAGACATGACCTTCTCCGTGTTCGTCCCCCCCGCGGCGGCGCTGCACGCCGTGCCCGTGGTGTACTACCTCAGCGGGCTGACCTGCACGGACGACAACGCCGTGCAGAAGGGCGGCGCGTTCAAGGCGGCCGCGGAGAAGGGCGTGATGTTCGTGTTCCCCGACACCTCGCCGCGCGGCGCCGGCGTCGCTGGCGAGGACGAGAGCTGGGACCTCGGCACCGGCGCCGGGTTCTACGTGGACGCCACGAGCGAGCCTTGGTCGAAGCACTACAACATGTACTCCTACGTCACGCAGGAGCTCCCCGCGCTCATCGAGTCGAACTTCTCCGTGACGTCGCTCAAGAGCATTTCCGGGCACTCCATGGGCGGATTGGGCGCGCTGGCCATCGCCTTCCGGAACCCCGACGCGTACGCCTCCGTGAGCGCGTTCGCGCCCATCGCGGCGCCGACCGCCGTGCCCTGGGGCGACAAAGCGTTCGGCGCGTACTTCGGGAAAGACGCGCCGAGTCAAGGCCCGGAGTACGACCCGTGCGCGTTGCTCGCGAAGCGCGGGCGCGCGTTTCCGCAGTTCGAAGACGTGCTGGTGGACGTCGGCCTGGACGACCAGTTCCTCGCCACGCAGTTGCGGCCCGAGCTGCTTGAGGAGGCGGCGCGCGCGGTCGGCCAGAAGGTCTCTGTGCGCAGGCACCCCGGCCACGACCACTCGTACTTCTTCGTGAGCTCGTTCATGGAGGACCACGTGCGTTTCCACGCGGACGCGCTGGCGCGCAAAGCCGCTTCCGACGCGGAGGCGGCGACCGAGTCGGCGGCGGACGCGGCGACGCTGGCGTCGTTCGCCGAGACGGCGGGGAAGCCCATCGAGTGCTCCGCCGCCGTGGCGTGGGGCCCGAAGGAGCCTCTGACGCACGAGCGCGTCACCGTCGCGCCGCCGCGCGCGGGCGAGATCCGCGTGAAGGTGATCTCCAACGCGCTGTGCCACACCGACATCTACACCCTGGACGGCCATGATCCGGAGGGTCTTTTCCCGTGTATCCTGGGCCACGAGGCGGGCGCCATCGTAGAGAGCGTGGGTGAGGGCGTGACCTCGGTGCGCGTGGGCGACCACGTCATCCCGTGCTACACCCCCCAGTGCAACGCGCCCTCGTGCATCTTCTGCGCGAGCCCCAAGACCAACCTGTGCCCGACGATCCGGAGCACGCAGGGCGCCGGCTACATGCCGGACGGCACCACGCGCTTCACCGCGCGGAAGGACGGGAAGGACGTCCCAATCTTCCACTTCATGGGATGCAGCACGTTTGCGGAGTACACGGTGATCGCCGAGATCAGCGCCGCGAAGATCAACAAGCGCATGCCTTTGAACAAGGCGTGCCTGTTCGGCTGCGGCGTCTCCACCGGCCTGGGCGCGGTGTGGAACACGTGCAAGGTGGAGGAGGGGTCCACCGTGGCGGTGTTCGGGCTGGGCGCCGTCGGGCTGGCGGTGGTGCAGGCGGCGAAGATGGCGGGCGCCGCGCGCATCATCGGCGTCGACCTGAACAAGGACAAGTTCCGCGTGGCGTCTCAGCTGGGGTGCACGGACGTGGTGTGCCCCTCAGACCACGCGAAGCCGGTGCAGCAGGTGATCGCGGGCGAGCTCACCAAGTGGGGTGTGGACTACTCGTTCGACTGCACCGGGAATGTGGACGTGATGCGCGCCGCGCTGGAATGCGCGCACAGGGGCTGGGGCGAATCCTGCGTGATCGGCGTCGCGGCGGCGGGGAAGGAGCTCGCCACGCGGCCGTTCCAGCTGGTCACCGGGCGCGTCTGGAAGGGCACGGCGTTCGGAGGGTGGAAGTCGCGGAGCGCCGTGCCGAAACTGGTCGAGCGGTGCCTGTCCGGCGAGCTCCCGGTGGACCACTACGTGACGCACTCCATCGCCGTGCGCGACGGGGACGTCGCCGCGGCGACCAACGCCGCCATCGACGCGCTGCACTCCGGGGACTGCCTGCGCGCGGTCGTCACCTACGACGACCGAAACACAGCCTCTGAGTAGAGTCACTGACGCGCGTGTGTGTGTGTGTGTGTGTGTGTACTTTTGTGTGTGTTCTTCTTACTACGGACGTCGTATCGCGGTACCGCCGGTTCGGCTCGTCGTCGCGCGACTCGCGACGTCCGAAAGGCAAAAGGCGAAAAGCTCTGCCGTTTCCAGCGCGACACCACTTCGTCCCGCGCGTGGCGACGCGCGCACGCGGAGTCGACGCGATGGGTCTCGTGCAGTGGTTCAACGTGTGGTGGTCCCTTGGGTACGTCCTGCTCACGGCCACCACCTCGACGCTGATGCTCCTGGTCCCCGCGATCGTGGTGTTCCGCCCGATCTCGCTGTCGCTCTACTCCCGGGCCACCTCGTGGATCTTCGCGCTGTGGTGGACGTCGTGCCTGTTCATCACCGAGCGCCTGAACGGCGTGGGCGTCCGCGTCACGGGCGATGCGCTCCCCCTGGGCGTGCCTCTGCTGATCATGAGCAACCACAAGTGCAACCTGGACTGGATGTTCCTGTGGTCCGCCGCGATCCGCACGGGTTCCATCTTCCAGGTGGGCGTGTTCCGCGCGGTGGCCAAGAGCGAGATCCGCGTCATTCCCATCTTCGGCTGGGGGTGCAAGCTCAACGGCTTCGCGTACATCCGGCGCGAGTGGGCGGAGGACGCCGCGCACCTCGCCAAGTGGGCGCGCGCGCAGTTCGCCAGGAACGCGCCCGGGTGGGTGCTCATCTTCCCGGAGGGCACGCGCTACACGGACCGGAACAAGCGGCGAAGCGACGCGTCGTGCGCGAGGGACGGCGTCGACGCGTCGGCGCTCGCCGGCGAGATTTTGCGGCCGAGGACCAAGGGCTTGGCGCTCTTGTTGCGCGAGAACGATTCGCAGAGGAAGGCGGAGGAGGATGAGACAAAAAAGAGGAAAAAAAACGCATCGAGGGCTTCGTTCGCGAAAGTGGTGGACATGACCATCCAGTACACGGACGCGAACGGCGCGCCGGTGCTTGGAAGCGCGCTCGGCACGCGGTGTTTCGGGCAGCTCGCCAAAGGCGAGCTCCCGGTGCGGACGTGCCACGTGCACTTCGACTGCTTCGACCCGACCGACGTGCCCGTGGACGCGGACGAGGTCACGCAGTGGACCATGCGGAGGTGGCAGAAGAAATCCGAGATGCTGCGCTCGTGTGCGGCGCACGGGCGGTTCGAGGGCGCGAAGGAGTGGCCCGCCAGCGGCGGCGCGGTGCCCTTTTTCACGCAAACGTGCCTTCGCGCGTTTTTCGTCGCGCAGGGCGTTCTTTGCGTCGCGCTGCTGTATCATTCGCGCGCGTTCGCCGCGTACGCCGCGCTCGCGCTGGGGGGACTCGCGATGATGTGTCAGGCGGACCCGCCCGACTGGTGAGCCGATGCGCGGTTCAGACACGTTTCTGAACCTCGGCGGAGTAAACCTCCTCCTCTCGCTGTCTATTGCAAAGCTCTTCATTCGTCGTCGCCGTCCCCGTACTTTTCCGCATCCTCCTTCGTGGCCTCGCCGTACGCCTTCCTGCTTTCGTACCCCACATCCCCCCCCACGAGCTCGCTCACCTCGCGCCACAGCGGCTTGGGTAATTGGATCACCTGCTTGAGCGCGATCTGCTTCGAGCACGCCACCGGGTACCACACGCCGCGTTCGCACTCGCTCTTCAACTGCCCCGGCCCCCAGCCGCAGTAGCGCGCGAAGAACTTGCAGTCGTTCGCCTCCACCTCGCCCTGCTTGACGAGCTCGCACGCGCTCTCGTACCCGCCCAGAAACACGCCGTTGCTCACCTCCACGGAC
>Ga0181564_10004358_pt1 | contig 11977 bp, 9 predicted proteins | sample 011ome_24_FD_134512 | JGI IMG/M metagenome (GOLD analysis project Ga0181564, IMG submission 134512) | Coastal salt marsh microbial communities from the Groves Creek Marsh, Skidaway Island, Georgia - 011513CT metaG (megahit assembly) | ecosystem: Environmental > Aquatic > Marine > Intertidal zone...
GGTCGATCCCGTGTCGGAGAGCATCGATGCGGTCGCGCGCCAGCGCAGTGTCGGCGAGGCGAGTGCTTGAGGAAGCCAACGGCTCCTGGAGAGCCATCGGGCGGCGCTGCTGAAGAACGGTGCGGCCATCGCCCCGAAGGGCTGGAACGCGGCATTGATACACATCAGGCCGCGGACTCTGTGAGCCAACTCGAGCGCTAATTGCGCGGCAAGGGCTGAACCTGCCGAGTGTCCGATAATCCAATCGGGTGACGCATTCAGCGCTTCGAGCAGTGCGCGTAAGTAGGTGGCGAAACGCCCTAATCCCACGCCTTCGGGCGGCAGCAGCGCGGTGAACCCTTGACCCGGCAAGTCGGGGCAGATCACACGGTAGTGCTCAGCCAGCCGGTGCGCCATACCCGAAAAAGAGTGGCTGGACGCACCCGCACCATGCAGCAGCAGTATGTCGGGCCCCGTCCCGGCAATCTGAACATGAAAGTCGATGTCGTGAACCCGAATGAACTGACTGGCGGACGCCAGTGGCCAGAAATCGGCGACTGCTGACCATCGCTGTTCGGGAGTCATAGTGTCGCTGCTCGAATCGTCCGGTTCAGCGTTTGGGCGTCGGCCTTGGGCAGGGCGATGTAGGCGCTGTTTAGCGTCTCGGCCAACTCTCTGGCGCGGGGCTGCGGGCGCTGCGCCGTGTCGATGACAAGGCCGGCTATGGCGCTTTGTGCCATCGCGCGTGCAGCGGCCAAGGCATCCCGTGTGCCCGCTTCACGATTTCTAACGCCGTCACGCGCTACATTCGCAGCGCCGTCGGTGAGTAACACGTAGTGGATGGTAAGGCCTTGTTTCGCGCCTCGCTGTGCGGTTTCCCGCGCGAGGTCGAGCGCAGCGGCCATGGGGGTTGCGCCTCCGCCGGGAAGGGCGGCGAGTACTTTTTTGGCGCGGACCAGAGAGCGCGTAGGTGGTAGCAGCAGTTCTGCGCTCTCGTCACGAAAGGCGATAAGCGCCACCTGGTCGCGACGCACATAGCAATCGGCCAGTAGGAGTTCTACCGCGCCCTTGGCTTCGGCGAGGCGCTGCAGTGCAGCTGAACCCGAGGCGTCCACCACAAACAGCGTGAGTGTTTCGCGACGCTGCTGAAAGCGGGTTAGGTGAATATCGTCGCGCCGAATTTCTAGGGCGCGTGCGCGGGGGCCGCGCTCTCGTTTGCGCAGTGGTTGCCAAGGTGCTGCCGCGCGCAAAGTTGCCAAAATATTGACTCGACCGCCTTTGCGGTGATCGCCGCGAAAAACACCCGTAGGGCGACCTCGATGCAGATGCCGGTGTTGAGCACCGGACGCCCCAGCACTACTTTGCCTGAGTCTTGCGGCCCGGGTCTGTATTTGCTCAAGAAGCCCTGGAGGTAGTGTTGCCATTGCGGCCTGCAACAGGCGATCTTCTTCGGGTGTTGGTTGATCGGGTCTGGGCGGCACCTGATCCTTATCGCCATCTTCCTGCGGTGGTGGCTCTTCTTGCTCGGTTTCGCTGAACTCGGGGAGTTGTTGCGCTTTCGGCAGTAGACACAGGCGCACGGCCAGAGAGATGTCCGCGTCGTCGGTCGAGGCTCTCCCCGCAATGGCTGCACAGGCACGCATGACTTTTAGACCCGCGATCAATGCCCGCGGCGACGCGATGCTGAGGGACACCCCAATGGCGCTCAATACGTGGTAATGCTCAGCGGATATCGCGACGCTTGGCAGAAGGGCTTTCGCCTGCGCGATATCTGCGGCATCAAACATTTCGTCCTCTGCGTCGTGAATCCCAATATTCTCTAGGTTCACCGTTACGCCCAGTCGATCAGCCAGTGCAGGATGCAAGCTTTCCTCGTCGGTGCCCTCGTCACTGGCGATAACGGTGATCCGCGCCATGGCATTGCCCGTGATGCCATCCCGCGCGATGCGCACTTGACCCTCATCAAGCGCGGTGCATACATGATGTACTGTATTGCGTGGCATGCGCTCCGCCATGGCAGCGATCACAATGCGCTCATCGCACTCTGCCAGCATGCCCATCTCAGCGATCGGCTTTCCATGCCGCAGTGTTGCGCTCAGATCGGTGCCGCCCAGCAGTCGCCCTTCCGGTACGGTTGCCGGCATTTTTCTTAAAACGGATTGCCCTGAGAGGTCTCGGACCCGCTCCAGCCAGTAATCTCTCACGGGGCCCGGAGGCGCCCGCAGATGCGCCCCGCCGAGGGTATGGCCGAGAAGGGCCAGCAATGCCGCCGCCCACTCCGCGTCGGCCCAAGGCGACGTATCAGCTGTTGTTGTCATGTCCGAATAGTTCAGACACAGCGCGTTCAACGCGGCTGTCAGCACTCGACTCGTCAAGGGGATCGCGTCTGAGGCGATGTCGCAACACCGACGTCGCTACGGTTTTTAGATGAGAGAGTGTGGCGACAGGTTTGCCCTGTAGCGCCGCCAGCGCCCGTGCACTGCGCACGAGCGTCAGCTCTCCCCGCAAGCCGTCTGTGCCCAACGAAAGGCAAAGGTGGGCGGCGGTTTCCAGTAGCTCTGCGGGGGTATCTATGTCATCGAGGCTCGCTCTGGCATGCTGTATTTTTCGGCGCAACGCGCTTTCTTTGCGCGCCCATTTTTTTCTGAAGGCGGCGCGGTCATGATCGAAGTCTTCCCGTTGGCGAATGATTTCAACGCGGGTGGAGACGTCTTTGGGGGTGCGGACATCGACCGAGAGGCCGAAGCGATCCTGAAGCTGAGGACGGAGTTCGCCTTCTTCCGGGTTGCCGCTACCTACCAATACAAAACGCGCGGGATGGCGAACGCTTAAGCCTTCCCGTTCCACCACGTTCTCTCCCGACGCCGCGACGTCGAGCAGCGCGTCGACGATGTGGTCTTCCAATAGATTGACCTCATCAACGTACAGAAAACCGCGATTGGCCTGTGCCAGCAGACCGGGTTGGAAGGCTTTTTCGCCATTCACCAGCGCGCGCTCGATATCCAGCGCGCCGACGACACGATCTTCGGTGGAGCCCAGCGGCAGGTCGACCACCGGTATGGTGACTGCACGCGTGGCGGGGGTTTCACTGGGCTTGCCGCAGTGGGTGCACAAGCCGGGACGCGGGGCAGTGGGGTCGCACTGATAGACGCAGTGATCGACAACATCGATAGTGGGTAGCATGGCGGCCAGCGCGCGAATAGTGGTGGATTTGCCGGTGCCGCGCTCACCCAGTACCAGTACCCCACCTACACCGGGATCGACTGCGGCGATCATCAGCGCCTGCTTCATGTCTTCCTGCCCGACGATCGCGGTAAATGGAAAAGCGATGCTCATCAATGCCCCCTATAACGTTCGGTTGGGTCGGTCGTTTTCCTCCGAGCGGTGAAGCCGGCCGCGCCCCCTCTTTGTTTGGGGGGGCTACCCCTTTTGCTGTCATACAAACTATACTAATAAAATGTCAAATGTCATTGATGGTTATAACATGGCTAAGCCGCTGACGCCTGCTTTGGACGCGGAACAATTTGCCTTCCCGCTTGCCGGTGGGGTAACGCTTCGCGGCTATCGAGGGGAGGTCGCCGAGGGCCCCCCATTGGTGCTGATGCATAGTATCAACGCGGCGCCCAGTGCAATGGAAATGCGTCCGCTGTTCGAGTATTACCGCGATAAGCGGCCCGTCTGGGCGCCCGATTTGCCCGGATTCGGTTTATCAGATCGGCCCGACGTCCGCTATAACAGTAGCCTCTACGCCAGGTGGCTGGCGGAGTGGTTGGAGAGCCTGCCCGGGCCGGCCGATGTGGTGGCGTTGTCACTGACAGGCGAATTTGTGGCGCGCGCCATTTTGGAGCAAGGTGCCAAAGTGCGCAGTCTCAGTTTGATTTCGCCCACCGGCATGGGCATCCGCACACCACGGCCCTCATCCAATGGCTCGCCTATCGATCGTTTCTTGGGGTCACGTTGGGTGGGTCAACCCTTATTCCGCCTGTTAACCTGCCGGCCGAGCATCCGGTGGTTTTTGGGCCAGGCCTTTGTCGGCAGTACCCCGGAGTATTTGGTGCGGTACGCCTGCGAGACCACGCGACAACCGGGCGCCCACTTCGCCCCGCTCAAATTTCTGACGTTCAATTTGTTTACTGAACAGGCGATTTCCAGGCTCTACAGTCGCTTGAAAAATCGGTGCTTGGTGCTGTTTGACCGTGACCCGAATATTGGCTTTGAGCGATTGCCCGAATTAACCGACGTGCACAGTAACTGGGCGGCGAAACAGCTCTCTCCGAGCCTCGGCTTACCCCATTGGGAGCTGACGAGAGAGACGATTGCTGCACTGGAAGATTTTTGGGTGCCCCCTGGACGAGAAGCAATCGCTTCAGCCGATATCGCGGAGAACAGTGCGCGCCGCCAGTCGGCCTGAGAGTGTGGCCATCGGCACGCCGGGGCCCGGATGAACGCTGCCCCCAGACAGATACAATCCCTTCAGTCGACTTCTGGCGCCGGGGCGGGTGAAGCTCGACCAAATGCCGTGAGAGGATCCCCCATAGAGTGAACCACCGCTGGCGGGAAAGCGACCGTGCCAATCTGACGGGCTCGTGCTCACGCAATCGCTGTCGCGGAACGTCAAACTGAGGCCGCAGCGGTTTAACACCGCGAGCGCGTTGTCGCGGGTTCTGGCGACTTGATCGTTGTCCCATGTGTGTTGGTCGCCGTCCGCTGGGGCGTTGACCAGCATGAGCATGCGCTCTGAGCCATTAAGTGAGCGTTTCGGACCTCGGTCCTGCGCGCAGAGATAAACGGTTGGTTTTTGCGGAATGCGGCGATCGTGGAACAGCGTGTTGAACTCGCTGGGGTAATTGGATTCGAAGAAGACATTGTGGTGGTCGAGGTCAAAGCCGGAGCTGCTGCCCTTGATGCACCAAGTGAGCGCCGAGAGCCCACGCTTTTGTGCTGGTCTGGGCCTGGCTGCGCGCATGGCGGCGACGCCCAGTTGGCCAGTCGCCAACGCGTTGCTGTCGCCATTAAATACAACAACATCGGCAGGTAGCGTGGTGCCGTCCTCCAGACGGACCCCGGCGGCTCGGTTACCCTTAACCAGGATTTCGCTGACATGTGTGTCGAAATGAAGATCAGCGCCGAGGTTCCGCGCCAGCGCGGCCATGGCGGTAGCCAGACGATGCATACCGCCATCGACCAGCCACACTCCCTCCAGTTCGACATGGGCAATCAGCATCAGTGTCGCAGGCGTGCTCAGTGGGGAAGAGCCGACATAGGTCGCGTAACGCGCGAAGAGCTGCCGCAGGCGTTCGTCAGAGAAAAATGTTCCGAGGGCTCGCCACAAATTGGGCGAGGGGCTAGCGGCCACCAACGAGCTGGGGTGGTGTTGGCGGAGTACCCGACTCACCAGCGTCAGTGGGCTGGGTTTGGACACTTTCATAAAGGTATTGGAAAGCGTTTGATGGATTTTTGCGCTCTGGCTATAAAAGCGCTCGAAACCTCTCGCGTTCTCGCTCCCCGCGAAAGCTTCGATTGACTGCCGCGACTGGGTCAGGTCGGGATACAGATCCAGCACGCCGCCGTGGCTCCAGGCGTGTCGGGCAATGATCGGGCTTTGGAGCAGCGTGACATGTTCGTCAAGGCAGGTGCCGGCATCGACGAACAGCTGTTCAAAAATAGAGCGCATGGTAAGTACAGTGGGTCCGCCATCTACCAGCCGGTTATCAACCTCCCGCACGTGCATTTTGCCGCCGGGGGCTGATGCGCGCTCCAGCAGAGTGACCTTGAAGCCGGATCTGGCCAAATCGATGCTGGCCGCTAGGCCTCCAGCTCCAGCACCGACCACAATCGCATGTTTGGCGGTCATGCCACCCGCCATTTTCGGGTGACGGGACGGGTTACCGCGCGTTGGTGATAAATGATCAGCGTCAGTCCGACCACCAGTGGTATGGCCCAAAGTCCCGGCTGTAGCGCCAGTTCGGGTAGTAGCCGCACGGCTCCAAAAGCAAAAAAAGCGGTGTATACCGATATCCCTGCGCCAATCAAACATTTGATGTGTTCTTTGATGCGGTCGCGCGGCAGGGGATTGGGTTTATAGATAAACCAGAGATTGGTTGCGACCGTCGCGAATCCCACCATGGAGATCCCCATCATCATCGGTTCCGAGGCAGTGATGCCAGTGAGCAGGCAATTGGCAGACGCAACACTCAGCAGGAGCTGAGACAGCAGGTTATGCCACGCTCGATTGCGGTGATGCGCAGTGCCATTACGCAAACTCAGCCAACCTTGCCACGCAAGATTGATGGTGAGTGTGGCGAGATACAGCATCATCCAGCCAAAGATATTTGTAATCACCTGTGGGTCCGAAAACACCGCGTGATCCGCCAGGTGTGGATGGGTGCCCGTTGGGTCGTAGAGTGTGGTCAGGCTGATACCCACTGCGGTGAAACCGGTAGCTATCATGGACTGCACGAAGAGGGTGCCCGCCCGCCGATGAAGCGGTCCTCCTTTGCGCCCGGCAACGGGTATCCAGATCACAACGAGTCCCACGGCCCCAGTGGCGATGTGCAAGCCGACTAACCACTCAAAGAGTGTGTGGCTCGACAGCATCAGACCACCCCTCCATACTGCGGGCACTCATCAGGAAGGCTAAAATGACTGCGTCGACCCCCTATATCCCTCCCAAGCCCCTGTCGCTTTGGTCGGTTGTCGCGCTGGCGCGTGTGCTGTGGAAGGGCGATGGCAATTTGCTCGAGCTGCTGCCGGCTGCTGCTTATCATTTCGACGTCGGCAACCTCGGCTACTCGCGACGCTCGACGGTCCTCTTTAATGACCCCGACGCTGTGCGCGAGATCATGCGAGATGCCGACGGCGTGTTCCCGAAGAGCGATTTGATGGTGAATGCCCTGGAGCACCTCATCGGCGACAGTATTTTTGTGACGGATGGCGAGCGATGGAAGCGGCAGCGCGCCATGATTGACCCCGCTTTTTCGCACATGCGGATCAGTCACGCTTTTGCGGCCATGCAGGCAGCGGTTAACGATCATCTGGTTACGTTGAGAGAACGGGCGGCATCTGGCGAGGTGTTTTCGCTCGACCTGGCGATGAGCCACCTGACCGCAGATATCATTTGCCGAACCGTGTTTTCCACCCCACTGCAATCTGGGGTGGCAGTCGATGTGTTTGAGGATTTCACGCTTTTCGAGCGCTCGGCAGTGCAGGTCGACGTGCTGCGGTTGATCGTGAAGCCCGCCTGGAGCGATACGCCGCAACCGCCCGAGGTGCTCGCGGCCTGTGAGCGCATTCGCCATCACTTGGGGGAGCTGGTGGACTCTCACCTGAACGCGCCCGATGATTTTGATGACATTGCGAGCAGCGTCATTGCGGCGCGGGATCAGGAAACTGGTGCGCCCTTTACGCGGAAAGAATTGATTGATCAGCTCGGCGTGTTTTTCCTCGCAGGCCATGAGACCACAGCCAGTGCGTTGACCTGGGCGTTCTATATTCTGTCCGCCCAGCCTCAGTGGCTGGAGCGTCTGCGAGAAGAAATTGATCGTGTTGCGGGAGATGCGCCGATCACCTTCGAATTGACCCGGCAGCTGCCGCTGGTTAAGGCATTTTTCAAAGAGACGCTGCGACTGTATCCCCCCATTACCTTCATGCCGAGGGTGGCGCTGCGGGAGACAAGCGTAGCAGGGCGGCGATTGCGCAAAGGCGCCTTGGTGATGATCGCGCCATGGACCTTGCAGCGTCACTCCAAGTGGTGGTCTGACCCCCATACATTTCAGCCAGAGCGTTTTTTGCCCGAAAACGAAAGTGCTCTGACTCCGGGTGCTTACATTCCGTTTGGTCAAGGCCCGCATACGTGTGTCGGCGCGGGATTTGCCCAGACCGAGAGCGTTCTGATTCTCGCCGAGTTGGTTCGGCACTTCGACTGGTTGCTCAGCCCCGGTCAAACGGTCCGTCCAGCTGCGCGAATGACGACCCGGCCGGCGAACCAAATTATGCTTCACGTTGCTCACCGTGCTCCATAGCATCGGCTCCCCCCTGGCCATTCTGCTCGAACCAATGCCAGGCGATATCGCACTGACTTGCATCGCCGATGGTTATCCTTTGGCGAATCGACCGCCAGATAAACTCCCAGCACAACGGTGTCATCAGTAAGAAGGGTAAGGGGTCGCGCCAGGACCAGACGGCATCGCGAGATGTCAGCAGGTCGCGAAGGCAACGCAGCAGGTCGCCAAGCTGAAAGCGGAACAGATGTTTGTAGGCTTCCGTCAAGGTCGAATAGCTCCACTGCGCACGCTTTCCCGCTGTGCTGATGGGGGCGGGTTCGATGTTCTTGCCGATGACCGCCGCTCCCAGCCACGCTTCGTCGAAAAAGTGAATGCCGCTGCTCAGCCGCGGGTTACATTCAATGCCCCACGGGACGCCACCATGGTCCAAAATGAAGTCAAAGCTAATGAATCCGGTCACGCCTGTGTCTGCGAGAAATTGATCGATCCAGCGTTTGACAGAGAACGGTGTAGGCGCGCTCTGAAATCCAACAGCGACGGTACCGCTGTGTGTGCTGCCGCGGTAGCTGGTGGTGGATTTCACCTTTCCATTGTCGACCCAGCTCAGGGTGCACAGGTGGGTGCCAACGACTCTGCGCTGCAATAGCATCTCGTGCGAGAGGGCGGGTGGACTGCTGCCTCGATCAATGAAGGACACTTCTGTTCCCGAGCAGCCTCGCCGCGGCTTCAGTACGCAATCGGTCTGTCTGATCAGTGTCCGTGTTTCGGGGTCGGCGCTGGTGAATACCGAGGGTGCGGTCACTCCCCGGGCAATAGCGTGATCAACAAACAGCAGTTTGTCGTGCCACTGGGTAATCCAATATGAGGAAGGGCCCACGTAACGGACTTCGGGCGGCAGCCGTTCAACGAGATTGGCCACATGGCAGATTTCCTCGGAGGCGGGGATCAAATCTGTCACCCCTTCGCGCTCAATAATGGCGAGAATATCTTGCTGCCAAGCAGCGATGTCAGCATTGGGCGCAGTGACTTGATAGTTTTTTGTGACTGCCCGGCTGACGGAGCAGAGTTGACGCCTCAGCGGGTCCGCGACGATCACTTTGACGCCATTGCGGTGCAGCGCTCGTGCCAAGGTCAGGGCCTTGGGAAATCGTCCTACTGTCAAAAGTGCGGTTCTCACCACTCCCCCGAGCCAATAATGCCCCTATGTACTAATAGTTGTACTGTATTTATGTCAAACAATCTATACGCAATCGGCCGCAAAGTGGCGCTGAAAAGTGCCGTTGAGAGTTTCAATGGGTGTGTTCACTCTAACCTGCGTGAGTCAACCTTGGCGAGACGGCGCAAGATGAAGTAAGACAGTGAGACTTTGTTTGCGTACAACATTCGTGAACAATTGGCGCTTGCTGAACCCGATGCACCGACCGTTAGTGGATAGCTTATCCATAGAGTCTGTTGCACCGTAGAGTAGAGAGACACCCCTGTTTTCACGCGGACGCCTAAGTTAAGGTGCCCGCCCAATTCGCAACTCATTGAGATCCGCCACCGCCATGAATGCCAAAGTTGATTTACCCGGACACGCTCGTTATCCCAACCTTTTTTCGCCGCTGGACCTGGGACATACGCAACTGCGTAACCGATGCATTATGGGTTCGATGCACACCGGCCTCGAGGAGCAGCCGGACGGGTTTGAGCGCATGGCGGCGTTCTACGCTGAGCGCGCAGCCGGCGGCGTGGGCATGATCATTACCGGTGGTATTTCCCCTAATGAGGAAGGGGGCATGGTGGTGACCGACGAGCACGGAAAGCCACTGGCGGCGGCTTCCAAGTTGAATAATGATGAAGAGGCTGCGGGTCATCGCATCGTTACTGACGCGGTCCACCGCGCTGCACCCGATTGCAAAATTTGCCTGCAGATACTGCACATGGGCGCGCTGGCCTACAACGCGGGTGCGGTGGCACCTTCTCCAATTCGATCCCGTATCGGTGCGTTCTCGCCCAATGAACTCGACGAGGCGGGCATCGAAAAACAGATTGCCGATCACGCGCATTGCGCGCAACTCGCCCGACAAGCGGGCTACGACGGCGTTGAAATTATCGGCTCAGCCGGCTACCTGCTCTCAACCTTTTTGGTGGAGAAGACCAATCAGCGTCAGGATCAGTGGGGTGGCAGCTATGAAAACCGGATGCGCTTCCCCGTGGAAGTGGTGCGACGTGTTCGTGAGGCGGTGGGTCCAGACTTTATCGTTATATTTCGTATTGCCGCCATGGATATGCTCCACGGTGGAATGAGCTGGGATGAGATAGCGCTACTTTCCAAAGCCCTCGAGGCCGCGGGCGTGTCAATTATCTCGACGCACTTCACCTGGCACGAATCTCAGGTGCCGACCATTGCCACCATGGTGCCGAGACGCGCCTTCACCGGCGTCACCCGTCGTGTGCGCAATGAGGTATCAGTGCCGGTGATTACGTCGAATCGCATCAACATGCCCGACGTCGCCGAAGCCGTCCTGGCTGACGGCGATGCCGACCTGGTGTCAATGGCGCGGCCGATGCTGGCCGATGCCGAGTTGATGAAAAAATCGGCTGAGGGTCGGGAGCACGAAATCAACACCTGCATCGCCTGCAATCAGGCGTGTCTAGACCATACTTTTGCGATGAAAACCACGTCGTGCCTGGTCAATCCTCGAGCGTGCCACGAAACGGTGCTGAATTGGTCGCCTGCCACAGAAGCTAAACAGATTGCGGTTATCGGTGCCGGGCCGGCGGGGCTCGCCTACGCCACGGTGGCCGCTGAACGTGGCCACCATGTAACGCTGATTGATGGTGCCGATGAAATTGGCGGTCAGTTCAATTTGGCCAAGCAAGTGCCGGGCAAGGAAGAGTTCCACGAAACGATTCGCTATTACCGCGCCATGCTCGAGAAATATCAGGTCACGGTAAAGTTGGGTGCGCGCGTCGATGCAGAAGAGCTTAGTGAATCTGGCTTCGATCACATCGTGGTTGCCACTGGCATCAATCCCCGCGTACCCCAGATTCCCGGTGTCGACCACGAAAAAGTGGTGGGCTATATCGATGCGATCAGAGGACATAAACCGATCGGCAAAAAAGTGGCGGTTGTGGGTGCGGGCGGGATCGGTTTCGACGTCACTGAACTGATTACCCATGAGGGCACGAGCTCGGCGCTGGATATCGACCTGTTCGCTAAAGAGTGGGGTGTGGATTTTGAAAATCACCCCCGTGGCGGCGTCACTGGTGTTGAACCCGTTGTGCAGAAGGCCGATCGCGAGGTGTGGCTGATGCAACGCAAGGAGACGCCGGTCGGCCGTGGCTTGGGCAAAACCACGGGGTGGACAAAGCGACTCCTGCTCAATCGCCGTGGCGTCAACATGATCAATGCGGTGGAGTACGTGCGCATTGATGACGACGGGCTGCATGTGCTGGTGGGCGGACAACCTAAAACCTTTGATGTTGATACCGTGATTATTTGTGCAGGCCAGGAGCCGGAGCGCGGTTTATACGACGCGCTGGATGCCAAGGGCCTGTCGGTAGAGCTGGTGGGCGGTGCCTTTGAGGCGGCTGAACTGGATGCTAAAACCGCCATCAATCAGGCCACCCGACTCGCCGCGGCGATCTAGCGGTTTCAGGGGGGTATTCAGGGATCGAGGCGGCCTTTGGTTGCCGCCCAATTCGTAATACGTTTGCGCGTGACAGCGTGGCCTTTGGCTGGCACCCTGCACGCCGCACGTAACGAGAGATGATTAGAGAGGAAATTCACCCATGGCTCGCTGGGAATGCATTGTTTGCGGACTGATTTACGACGAGAGAGAGGGCTGGCCGGAAGACGGCATTGCCCCCGGTACCAAGTGGGAAGATGTACCCGAGGACTGGACCTGCCCAGACTGTGGTGTGGGCAAGGCCGACTTCGAGCTAATACCGGGTTCCGACGCTGAAGGCAGTGCCGCTACAGCCGACGATGCTGAATCGTCGGCCGCCAC
>Ga0181564_10004359_pt1 | contig 11976 bp, 14 predicted proteins | sample 011ome_24_FD_134512 | JGI IMG/M metagenome (GOLD analysis project Ga0181564, IMG submission 134512) | Coastal salt marsh microbial communities from the Groves Creek Marsh, Skidaway Island, Georgia - 011513CT metaG (megahit assembly) | ecosystem: Environmental > Aquatic > Marine > Intertidal...
TTAATAATCATAAAAATGAATAATATTACATTTGTTCGATACAATAACAAAGATTGTGTTGTGTGCAATATTTTAAATATGGAAGGTATCAATAGGTACTCTACTATTGTAGTATTTAATAATCATAAAAATGAATAATATTAACCTGTTCGATACAATAACAAAGATTGTGTTGTGTGCAATATTTTAAATATGGAAGGTATCAATAGGTACTCTACTATTGTAGTATAGCCAATAGATGTTATCAAACCCCATTTACAAGTTGGTATAGAACACAAATTATAAAGTCATTCCCTAACATACACTGAGAAAAAGTGAAATTATTGTCTAGTTGTTGTTAACTTGGGTACATGTACAAATTACAAAATAACATGATGTTTTCTGATTCTAATACTTGTATCCAACTGAGATCTGAATGTAGAAAGAGAAATATTAAAGGTTTTTCTAAACTAAATAAACAAGGACTAATTAAACTCTTAAATAGTTGTATAGATGATGAGTTATCACCAATACCTATAGAGTCAGTACCTCAACTAAGTCCACAACCTAAACCCCTACGAATGTTACATTATCCATATTATACACCTTATACATTCATAGATAAGGATAGTATAACAAAAGAGGAGTATGTTAAAGGATATAACTTAGAGGATTATCCAGATATGATTGTTGATGTACATTACAGAAGGGAACATACCAAGAGGGGTACTAAAGGATATCGAATACCTTGTTCATACAAAATGATAAAAACCAATAGTGTACAAGGTCTTAGGGTTATAAAATATTTAAGAAAACGTGAATATTTTAATGGTATTAAATATGATATATCCAAATTAGATAAATATTTTTCTCCTCTTAATACTTACTATTATCTAATGTGTATATAAATTATAATATATATTATTTTTAAACATGGGAAGGTTATTGAAGATGTAAATATAGGTATATCAATGATAAGTATGTTAGATAATGAATTTAATTCTGGCTTTCTAAAAGGAACACTCAAAGAGCATTTGTTATTGGCAAAATGTGTTGGAATCGAATATATAGTGATAATTGCAAATAAAATGGATCTTATAGAATGGGATAAAGATAATGTAATGAAAAAATTAACATGGTAATCAGATATCTAATTTCAGAATTACATTGGAATAAAAATTGCATACAGGTTATTAAAACTCGAATATGGGAAGATGATAGATAGTGCTCTTAATTTTATGTTGAAATTAATCCTACAGAACTACAGTGAATATAAGCAAAACACACATGTAAGGTTTTTTTGAGGTAATTTTATTTAAAAGTTTTCAAATCACTTTGTAGGACGTATTGATTGAATTCGCAGTTACACCAATTATCATATTCTGGGTCACTTCGAAAGTCCATCATCGCATCTTCCACTTTCTTTTTGAATAATTCAGCCTCATCACGATGAAAAAATATACCAAGAGGAATACATGTTGTCATGCAACCATATCCATTATTCACTTTGATCAGAAAAATCTCTTGTCCTGCTGTTAGTGGTTCGGATAATGGAGTTTGATCAAGAGATTTTATAATCAATGCTTTGAGGTCTGAGTTTCTATATAGCATTTTGTTTTCGTTAGGGATTTCAAAAAATCCTGCTTCAGGTGTATCTGGTATCTTGTTATATTGCCGTTTATAATTAAAGTAACTTATTACAGATCTATGAATCCTATCCACAACGTTACGGACCATAGTTGCATATTCGCTTACTTTACGGTCTGTGCGCGTCATTGACATGTATAATGTCCCATATATTTCGCTCATTTCATTATGATCAGGATCATCCCCTATTTCTTCTATTCGGTCCTTTACATATTCGATTGCAGATTCTAGTGAATCGTGCGATCCTTCTTTGAATTCTATATGAGAACTCAAATCGTTCGGGATGTCGTTCAAAGGTTTTCTGACTCCATCGTATATTTGAATAGTGTAAGAGTGATTGCAACAGCTAGGATAACGTGATAATATAAACTTCATTTTTTCTTTGACTTTATTTCAAATCACCTTTTTAAATCGCTTTGTAATTATGTTATGACAAAACTTAAAAGTGATAAAAAATAAATATTGATGTCAGGTTGTGCCAATATAATCATTTAATGGTCATGGCCTCATAGATACCATAGGAATGCCAGAATGGTATAAAGGAAATTCATTTTAAGGAAAGATGAATTAACAAACGGTTATGGTCATATAGTAAAAATAATATAAGTTATAAATAACTTAAATTAACATGGAACTAATATCTGATTGTTATTCAGTTATACTTTTTTTTTAGAATTCAAAGAACTAACAATTATTTGTCAATGTTCAAAGAAATTGTATGAAATTGCTTATAAACAAATTGATAAAATACAAGATATTCCATATTCACCTAGTTTTTGGACAGATCCTGAATTTAATCTTTTTTGTAAAATCAAAGGCCAATCGTTTCGTCTATCTTTGGGGGTGCGAACGGACATCAATGCTATACATATGCATTATTATCCTGAACATAACATTCTAGATAAGCATGAACTTTATAATAATAGTATGAAATTCTTAAGGAAATTCATATTGGATCCAAGAATAGATAATAAAACCTTTATAAAAACCATTGCAATAGAAGGGTTACAGAATCTCAGTCTATTTGGACCTGTTTTCGATATTGAATGGGAATGTGATAACACATTTTATTTTAGTATGCACCCAGACAACCAATACACTTTTGACTATCCAATTAGCCGAACAGGAATGTATAGGTCTATAGACAACATGCCTTATGACGAAATTGTTAATTTATTTAGAGAACAATTTATTATATATAATAATTATGGATACACCATTTGATAACATTGTAATTTTAAAGGAACATGCAAAGTTAAAATCTCATGTTTTACAATTTATAAGTAATATTAAACAAAAAGAGGGCATGACATTTTGTTATATACCCGAAGAAGAACTAATGGCCATTTCATTTCCTCATTTAAGATTATATATAGATTTTATAAATACTGAGGACAGTATTATTGAAGAATTTGCTCTTTTTGGTGGGGACCCTGGCTTAGGACAATTAAACGATAAATGTATTAAAGATGTACTTGAAAAATTGGAAAAATAAATAATACATTTCACAAAATTGAATTTTAAATTTTAATTGATGATGTTGTCCCTATTATATTACAACATTATCATTTATTCTCTTTATTAACTGTGTCAAAATGGTTTTATATTATGCTAAATTACAGGCAAATAAATTGGTTCTATAAATGATGTCAAATTGCGATTAAACAAGTTATTAGTCACAAATACTTCAAATTCTTTTTTTTATTATTTTAAATACACTTTCTCTTGAATATATATCTTGACTATATAATTCTCTAGTACCACATGGTGGTATATTCTTTGTCATCTTAAAAGATAATATAACTTTACTTTTTATATATTTTACTAGTTTCAGTCAAAATATCTGTTAAACCCATTCTTTTGGTATCTGGCTCATTTTCTTTTAACCAATCATTGTATTGTTTAAATATTTTAAATAAGTCTTTTTTAGTATAATCACTTGGGTTAGTATAATCAGGATGATTTAGATATTCCAAGATTACCTTTTTTTGACAATATATCCATGATTTCCCCTTACAATCATTTGATGAGGCTTCTTCTTTACCAATTTCTTTTTCTTCTTCTTTAACAATTTCTTTTTCTTCTTCTTTACCAATTTCTTTTTCTTCTTCTTTAACAATTTCTTTTTCTTTACCAATTTCTTTTTCTTTTTTGGGGGGTGTATTCACTGATTTTTTAATGGCTTGTTGTTTTTTTTTCGGTTTATTCATTACCTTTTTTTTATTATTTCTTGGTTTTTTCATAAGTGTATGTGATGATTTTAGCATCATACGACCAAGTCCACCGCCTCCTTGTTCTATATCATCTTTATTCTTAGAGTTATAATATTTATAAGCGCCTGCACCAAGCAATAATGGAATAACCCCCCCTTCTTGTTCTATATCATCGGAATCTAATATAGGCTTTAACATATTAGATTCAGGCAGGACCCAATCTTCTTCTAATTCTTTTTTTTCTCTTTCTATATCATATTTATAGTATCTAGCAAGATCTTCCATGATAATTGGATCAGGTCTAGGCATAAACTCTTTAATATCAGGATTGACAACTTGATCCCGTAAATTAGTTAAATATGGATATTTAAGAGCATACATTTTAGGAGTGGATTTTATATCCCATAAAGGATAATTTATAAATCCTTTAATACTTTCAGTTCTACATATGTCCATATTGACTATTTCAAAATTTTTAAAATTGGTTCTAATAGAAATGGGATCATATGCTTTTGGATCAATATCACCTATTTGTTCACCAGTGTCAAAATTAATAAATTGTTTAATGACCTGTACATTTTTTAACGCACTCGTTTTAAACGCATGTTTTAAAGCACCCCCATGACTGACAGCCGCGATCTTTGTATTTTTTTTAATAATACCCTCTTTTCTAAGATAAGGTAAAATATCTGAATAAAATTTTTCAAAATCTGGAATTATATTTTGATCAATTTTTTCAAAATATTCAAGAACAGATACATTAACAGATGGTCCAGAAAAATAAGATTTTCTTTTATTTTCATCAATAATATTTTTAAAAAATTGTTCAAGATGCTTGAATGTATTATTTGTTTTAAGTTTTTGTTGTATTTTGTCATCTTTGAAAACATATTCTAAGTATTTTAACAAATTATCCATGTGAGTAAAACATTCTTTATAATATTCGAGATATCCAAAATCAGTATGTGATCTATAACTACTGTTATGTACATATGGTTTACATTGTATAACACTATCTATAGAATTGACTCCCATCAATTCCAACCCATTTGAAGTTAAAATATCACGTAAATTGATCAGTTTTTGCATTACCTGTATATCATCATAATATCTAAACCATTTCGTGGATAACCAATCTTTTAAAAATAAAACAATTCTTCGAAGGATATTAGATTTTACAGGTTTATTTTGATAATCTCCTTCTATTTTTCCTAATAAATTTAAATGTTCACTTATATACGGTATGACATATATCTTTACATTTTTCCCACGAAACCCCAACATGGCAGTCATAATTGCCCTAACTGTAGGTGAAGCAAATACAACATCATAATCATTTTGTTTTGATATATATACTTCATTTAATAAAATTGCTTGCTGCATACCAATAAAAGACAAATTGGGTTGATATTTAAATGGTGCTTTAGCAATTGTAGTTAAATTGGTTAAATCAGGTATATTAGGTAACCACCACCCTTGAGTTTCATTTGTTGTTAATTTTTGATTATAACCTATATTAACATTCTGATTATAATCCGATGGTGCTTCATCCTTATAATTATTGGAGTCAAAATTAGCACATGATTCTGCATGTCGAATCCAATCTATTTCAATAGTACTTATCTGTTCCATATATATATATCATATAATATTATATTTATCTAAAATACAATATATAAATTTGTCTTATAATCGAAAAAATATATAGAAATTTTTTCTCCTAGTTTATTTTTTTTATTAATTTCATTCATAGATTGTTTAATTCTATAATTCCCTGTTATATTAATTGAATGTATTCTAGAACAGTCATTGATATGATGTGGTTCTATTGATGTCATCCCGCAAATAGACAAATATTTTAAATTAGGGAAATGTGAAATATTAGTTATAGTACTATTATTATCCATGTTTAGATAAATTATATTAGACATATGAGAAATCAATGATGAGTCTATATGTATACACCCAATATCCAATGAAGTTACATATTTTAAATGATGTAGTTCACGAACATTATCATTATATCTAAGATTTAATCTTGATATATATGGGTATTTCACTAATATGGCATTTGATGTTAGACACTTATATAATGAGTCTCCATCTAGTTCCATATTTGTAATTTTCAAATTATCATGACAAGATTTATTACATATTTTCAATCTTAATTGATGTCGTATATCTAAATAATCCATTATCACTTGTAAAATATCATTATATAGAATACATTTTATCATGTTGTATATACCATTATATAAAATAAATTTAAGTCTTTATTCAAAAAAGACTTATATAAGAGATGAGATAAAAGACACATTATTACACAATTATAAATTTCATAGAGCTCACAAAAAATATTATGATAAATCAAGATTGAACCAATTTCTATTATGTGTTAATGCTATACAGTTTTCAGACAATAGTAGTTTACATGAGATAAACAACATTATCATAAAATATCTTAGTGACTTAATTAATCCAATTCCATTACTAAACTTAAAATGACGTTAAAATATCACAAATTATTTTAATAATATATATTAATAAAATATGGCAAAAAGAGCATTATTGATTGGAATTAATTATACAGGAACTAACAACGAATTAAATGGATGTCACAATGACATTGAAAATGTATGTGATTTACTTTGCAAATTGGGGTATCCTAAAACAGAAATTGTTCAAATGTTAGATAAAGAAGAAATCGAAACTAATAAAGTTCCCACTGGAGCCAATATGATTCATTGGCTGAAAAAAATGGTTGATATTTCGAAGGCAGGTGATACTTTATATATTCATTATTCAGGTCACGGTTCTCATATGCGTGATCAATCAGGGGATGAACGGGATCACGTGGATGAGGTCATATGTCCATGTGATGGTACATATATATCAGATGATACGTTAAATGATATATTGGTGAAGGGTTTGGCAGATGGGGTGAAGTTAAGAATGGTATTCGACTGTTGTCATAGTGGTTCGTGTGTAGATTTGGCATGTAGATATTTGTATGGATCTAAATTTTACCAGGAAAATGATGTGATTTATAAGGATATAATGATGATAAGTGGATGTAGAGATACCCAAACATCAGCAGATGCGTGGATAGGAACACAATACACGGGAGCATTAACATGGGCATTCACTGAATCAGTAACAGAGTTTTTAAAATCAGATGCAATAAGCAAGCTTTTTTGGAAAGACTTATTGTATCAAATTAGATATAAATTGTATCAAGGTGGTTATTCTCAAATCCCTCAATTAAGTTTTTCAACTAGATTGATGGTAAAAGAAAAAATTAATTTTTAATAATAGTATGGTCTCAATGGGTCTTTTGTAGTGTAATCAGTATATATACCATGATCAATCAATGGGCGTTCAAATAAAAATTCGTTATACCAACCGGTGCCAGGTCGATCTTTTTTGGAAAGAGTAGGTTTTTGAGTATACACTGACACTTTTGGAATCCCTGTGGCATTAATGGGAACCTTAGAAATATATATTAAGAAAATGATAAAAATAGAAATTATTATTAAAAAAAGCATGTTCTTTACATAATATACCAAAAAAATTCTCTGGAATCAGTTTCTACAATAGTTTGTTCGACAGGATCGATTGCTTCGACTGAGAAACTCAATCCAGGGCAGATACTTGATATAGTCAAATCTCCTGAAATGACACCATAATCCAATTTAGAACATGGAGTCAATTGAATACATGTATTTTCGGTAATATCAAAAGATGCAATAGTACATTTCCCTTTTTCCAATATAGCCCTTCCAAAAGTAGGATACATAGGCCCCTTTTTTTTCTTTTGCTTGATGTGTTGATATCCTAATGGTGAACCATCAAAAAATAATGCAGTTGCCCCATCATCATTATATCCCACATTCAATTTGACCATTTTATTTGATGATGGTTGTCGCATAAAGATATCTTTATTGACAATTAAATTTTTTGCATTAATATCACTCATTGTTTATATACAACATTGTTAAAAAATTTAATAAATAATCGCAATGTATGTTTTAAAGATTTTTCTATTAAAGTATATATTTAATGGCTTCGTCAGATATAATAATCTTAAAAACTGTTCAATGTGGTGCTATTAAAACATTATTTGACACCTTAAAAGATATATTGACAGATGTTAATATTGTATTTACCAAAGAAGGTGTTAAAATAGTCGCTCTAAATGAAGCTCAGGTTGCATTGGTATATGTAAAATTAAATAATACAGGGTTTGACTATTATTATTGTGAACCAGAAGAATTTGTGGCAGGAATAAACACAATTGCTTTTTATACAGTTATAAAAAGCATTGGAACCCAAGATATATTGACAATATCATTAGACAAAGATAATCAAAACGAGTTATTCATAAAAATCGAAAATGGAATGAAAAACAAAATAGATAGATCATGGTATAAATTGTTGGATATTGATACAATCGATATTGGGGAACCCACATTTGAATATGATTTTATAGTTAAAATGCCATCAAGTGAATTCCAATCTATATGTAAAATAATGAAAGATATTGGAAGTGAGATATGTGTGTGTAGTCACAATAATCAGATAAAGATATCATGTGAGGGGGATTTTTGTAAAAAAGAAGTAACATTGATTGACCCCGTAACTGATATGATGGACAATTCTTCTATTACATCTATTGATTCAATTAATATTAATGCTGATCATATGGTAAGACAAAAATTCGCTTTAAAATTTTTATCTATGTTTGCTAGAGGAACTTCATTGTGTAATGAAGTTAAAATTATGTTAGGGTCATCAGCACCACTTGTATTACAATATACTGTTGCTGCATTAGGCGACCTAATGTTTGCATTAAGCCCAAAAATCGATGAATAAAAATTATCTATATTTTTTCCTATATTCTCTCAAATGTTTATCGACAACAATATGCTGTTTGTCACCAATTATTTCGTAATAAACAGATAACGGCAAAATAGATTTATTATCTAAATAAACATTAATTCCATTGGCTAAAACAGTCATACGCATTTTTTCTTCTCTTTGATTTCTGATCACAGCTTGATAACCTTTATATGCTTGTTTTTGTCCAACGATCATAATAATATCACCATTTTTATAAGTTTTTCTACTAAAAACAGGTAATTTATCTATTCTCCCCGGTTCTGAAATAGTTAAATCTTTCATTTTTTGAGTAATGGTTGAAATTTTATTTTCTGTTCTTAATTGTTCCGGTGTTTGTTCTAAGGAGTACCAATCATCCGCTGGATTAATATAAAAATGTGAATTCGACATAGTTTGTGTGAATTATTATTTTTATATTGTATATTATATTTTTCAATTTTTATTTTTGCGGAACAATATTTGTTTTGAATGTATTTATACTCATGGTGCGAGTTGTAATAAGATATAAAGTATATCATATTATATCATCTACAAGATGATATCACAAGAAGATAAATATATAGGTGTATTTGTTGGAGGATGTATTGGTGATATTATGGGGAAACAAACAGAAGGATTGACTAGACACCAAATCAGACAACAATTTAAAAATGGTATTGTTACGGAGTTACCTAAATGTAAAAGATACACCGATGATACTGAAATGACAATAAATTTGGGAAACTATTTATTAAAATATAATATTATAGATATTGATGGATTGCATAAATATTATTCTGATAATTTAACCATACCCAATCGAGGATACAGTAATGCTACTTTTAATATATTGAAAAAATTCACTCTAAGTGATAAACCACCTAAAGGACATTCACGTGCAAATGGTGGTCTTATGAGAATTGCTCCAATGTCGTTGATGCAGTATGATAATGATAGAATGTTATGCATAGAGATAGAGAAAGCGTTATGGTATACACACGCTGAAAGGAGTTCTGTACTAATTTGTTATCTACATTGTAAATTGCTAACTTACTTATTAAAATCAAAAGAAAAAAATATAACAGTTCTTTTTGATAAAATCATCGAATTATCAAAAATAGATAATGATATATATTGCAAATTAAAAATATGTAAATTTAGCTTGATTACTGATTCAAAGTGTATAACAGAAGAACTCACAGGAGATATAAATACATTTCAAATAAAGGCTATTGATGCTTTATGTTGTGCATATTTTACTTTTTTTAAATGGCATAACAATCCATTAAAAGCTGTATCATATGCGTCTTCAATGGGTGGTGACACTGATACAATAGCAAAACTAGTAGGTGAATTATGTGGGGCATATCATGGTTATAAATGGATACCAGAAAAATGGTTGTCAGATATTGAAAATATCGAAATAATATGGGGTATAGGAAAACAATTTTATTTGAATAAAAATAAAGTTATAACAACTTATTGAAAAAATATTTCAGGTACTTTAATATATTCTTTAACTTCATTGTATTCTGTCGTATATTTCTGTGAATTAAATATAGTTGCCCATACATTTTCAAAATCAAATCCATAATATACAGAATCGTTTATGTTTTCATGTATAATTTGCTTACATGGTAAACTGGGTGCGTCATTATAAGTTGGTGCCCTAGGAGGGAATGGATTTGGATACATATTTCTTATGTCATTTAAAGTGTAGTCTCGTTTCTGTTTGAATCCAGTATCAAGTAATAATTTTATTGCGTAATCATATAATAACCCTCTAATCTCAAAATATTCATTATCAGTGGAATTTCCCATAAAATGATACAGAAAAGGTGCTAAATGTCTATTTACATCTAATTGCGAATACCCCACACCACCACGACAATGATCTAAATAATGACCAAACATAGTAATAGTGTATATTATATCAACATCCTCAATTTTGTCAATATTAAATATATGGGCTCTCTCAAATAAATTTTCAAAAGGTATATCATCCATGTTCTGAAACCTATGAGTAATCTCTATCAAAGAATATGTGATTTGATCTATTAACATCTGAAATTCAGGAAGATTAGTTTTACAAGCAATTTTTGCAATAGCATTAAACGCCACTGCTGATTGAAATGACACTTGATACGCAGTTACTTTTTGATTTAACTGTGTATAATACGTTGTTTCGAATATTTCATCCAATAACCTATTATCGATGGTAAAACTAATGCCGCTATCTTCGTCTGTTCTCATTATACTTTTAAACATTGAACTTTGTAACAATAATTTCAATTTGTCATTATCATCAAAAATACCATTGTATTTATTATTTGTTATTGGAGTTGGTGTATTTTTTTTCTTCCATTCAAGTATTAAATTCACAAAATAACATGTCATTGCTACTGATCGCATATGATTCCCACCATTATGATTAACACGATTATGTGGTGTTGAAAATAAGTTTTTTGGGTCATTTGGGTAACCAGTATATTGTTTTGGTGCATATGGAGTAACAGAATAATTATTGAATAGTGTACCACACAATTTATAAATAAAAGCATCGTCGTGTATATCAGGTATATCTAGACATATTAAATATTTTGGATAAAACTGAAGTGTATCGGTAAATAATTGTAATACCTTCTCTCGGTTGCCCATAAGATCTATTTTCCCCCCCGATATCTGTCTATCTTTTATACTGTTAAAGATTTTCACACTATGGAGTATAAATTTTTGGTGAATTTCTTGTGTGTCATTAATGTTTTGTGAAGACTTTATCACATAACTATTATTATTATTAACTAGAATCTGATATACTATTTTTTTACCAATATATTCTGCTATATTCAACTTACTTTCATTTATAGAACGACCAGCATACTTCCTGACACGATTGTTAATCCCAGTTACAAAGTTTGATTTTTTTATAGTAGGTTGTTTATTATTAGTATTGAATGATGTTCTTAGTAGTTTGTATCTATTTTTACCATACACTTCATGCGAATTGTATATACCAATAGATGCTATGATAATTGCTAGTTGTATGTCTATATCAAAAACGATGAGTGAATTCAAATTATTAGTAATTACCTCATTTATAGCAGTCAATATAGGTTGATAATTATGTGTAATAGATATTTTAAACATAAAATCGGTCAGGTCCTTTATTACGGTAAACATTTCTTTCAGTTTGATATTTTCGAGAGCTTGACCAGGTACCAACTCACTAATATTATTCATTAAATCCTTAACCATCAAA
>Ga0181564_10004360_pt1 | contig 11975 bp, 8 predicted proteins | sample 011ome_24_FD_134512 | JGI IMG/M metagenome (GOLD analysis project Ga0181564, IMG submission 134512) | Coastal salt marsh microbial communities from the Groves Creek Marsh, Skidaway Island, Georgia - 011513CT metaG (megahit assembly) | ecosystem: Environmental > Aquatic > Marine > Intertidal zone...
AAAGGTTATGCAGCAAAGATGCGACCCCAAGAAGAGAGTGGAACGGCTTCGCTCTGGTGGCGGGAAGGATATGACCGAGGCCGCTATTGTTAAGGGCTTGAATTGGCTCAAAACGGTTCAGGACCCAGACGGCGGATGGGGTCTGAATGATAAGGACGACAAGGGAGAGAAGTACGGCGGATATCCCGCCCACCGTGATGCCATGACAGGGATGGCCTTACTCGCTTTTCTTGGCCATTGTGAACTACAAGATTCCCCAGAATATGGTGCGACCGTTAAAAGAGGCATCAACTTCATCACCTCGACTCCTCCCGACAAGGCGGCCAAATATGACAGCGGTGGCAAGTTCATCGGCTTAAAAGATGGGAGTAACAGGGATGCCTATGCTCACCCCATCCGAACCTACGCTATTTGCGAGGCATACACCATGACCAAGATTCCCAAACTTAAAGAATTTGCCAAGAGAGCCATACAGGTTGTGATCGATGGGCAAAACCCAAATGGCGGTTGGGCATATGGGTTTGGGCAAGGAGTGGGTGCTCATGTTGACCTTTCCGTAACCGGATGGTGTATCCAAGCACTCAAAGCCTTTGCACTAACTGGCATTACCGATATCACTGTCGACGATACGATGGATAAAGCGATCGATTATGTAAAAAAGAGCCAAGACTCTGCGGGTCGCTTTAAATACAAAATCGAGTCTGGTTCCGGAAAACCAAGCTTAACAGGAACCGGTGTGCTGTCCTTACAAATTTGGAAAAATGCCAAGTCTCAGGAGGCTAAAAAGGGGCTTGAGTACATCACTACGAACCGCCTTTTTGAGGACTGGAGTAAAGTAGATGTTTATGAATGGTATTATCATGCTCAAGCTTGCTTTCAGGCCACTGGCGTATCTGGAGGTAGCACTTTTTGGCGAGAATGGAACAAGAATTTCCAGCAAGTGGTCGTAAAGGCACAAGCGGATGATGGCCATTGGCCACATGGTGCACACTTCCACGGAGACACAGATCTCTATCGCACCACAATGTCCATCCTTATGTTGGAGGTGTACTACCGGTATGCACCTATGTCCAAAGTCTAATCTGCATCGAGGAGGAGTATAATTCATGAAACTCATTTGTCTGCTAACCCTTCTCATCCACCCTTTTGGTCTCTTGGCTGAAAACAACAAAACGGCCCGCGAGGTGGTCATCTCGGGCAATGATGCCATGCAATTTGACCTTAAGGAATTCAGCTCCTCGCCCGGTGAAACCATTTCTTTATCTTTCAAAAATATTGGATCGATGCCAAAAATTGCCATGGGTCACAACCTTGTCATCCTCAAAAAGGGCATTTCCGCACTCTCATTCGGGCAAAGGGTACTGGCTTCCGGGGGCAATGCAGCCAATCCCCTGCCCTCCTCCCTACTAAGCGATGTTCTCGCCCATACTAAGTTACTTGGCCCTGGGGAGTCCGATACTATAACCTTTGATGTTCCCACTGATACCGGGGAATACGATTATGTATGCACATTCCCCGGTCATTTTGCTATTATGCGTGGTAAAATGATTGTCAAATAAGGCCCATTTTCTCTTCAATGACCACAAGAGGGTTGCTCGGCTTGACCGGAAAACAGAGAATTGCTCTATAAAGGCAAACCCATATGTCGACCATATCCCAAGAGCGTAAGCTGATCGAAGCATCCAAGGAACAAAACTTTTTGGCAAGCACCCTCACTTTCTTAAAAATGGAAGGCCCTGGTTGGTGGCTTGCAGGAGCTGCCATTAGTTCTGGGGCAATGGTTGGTTCCATTGGGCTAGGTGCCTATCTTGGTCTGGAAAGTCTTTGGATACAAAGCTTATCCATGCTGTTGGGAGTTTTTATTCTTTGCTGCATTAGCCATATCACCCTCGGTTCGCAGCAGAGTTTATTTCAGTTGCTCAGAAATGAATGGAATCCAACCTTGGCTTGGTGGCTCGCGGGCTCCGCACTGATCACGAATTTTGCCTGGTGTATGCCACAATTCCGTTTCGGTGCTGAAATAACCGGCACCTTTCTTCTGCCATCTCTTTCCAGTAAAGGAGGCAAGGTACTCATTGCCGTTGTCATTCTGGCAAGTACGATCGGCTATTCGATTATGTACGAAAAATCGGGTCAACGGGCCCGACTCTTTCATTGGACGATTAAGTCAGTCGTTTTTCTTATTTGCGCCATTTGCCTGGTCGTTCTCAGTCTACTTTTATCTGATTCCTCAGTCAGTTTAGGAGCTGTATTCTCTGGGCTGGCTCCCGGAACCAACCTCTTCACCCAACCCGCCCCTGCCTACCTTGCCCTTATCGAAAATGCAGGAGAAATGGGTGGTTTTTGGAACGATAGAATTTGCGAAAACCAACGATCTCTCATTCTTACCACCTTTTCTTCAACACTTGGGGTGAACTTGTTATTCGCATTTCCATTGCTCATTTTAGGGAGAGGCTGGGAGAGAGGGCACAAAGGCTTTGCCTCATTTAATTTATGGACGACCCTGTTTATTCCATTTTTTATCTTTTCGACTGCGATGGTTGTCCTTTCTGCCATCGCTTTTCATGGAAAGCTCGAATCCTCCCCAGCAGAGGCAATTTCCGTTCAGCAAAGGTATGTTCTTGAGGAACGACTTGCCTATGACATCGGCCCTCTTGAGTTTGAAAAACTGGCCCCCTTTCAGATCGATGATCAAATTGCTCAGCTTTCGGCTTCCGAAATTCAATTATCTAACCTTTTATCGGGACAATCTGTGGAGGGTATGATCAGCCGGCTTGCTGCTATCTCTTCGCAAACTGGACTGATCCAAACTTTGCTAGGATTGATTGTCCTTCTTGTCTCGTTCTCGACGATTCTTGTACTCATGATGATTAACGGGCACCTAGTCTGTGAGGTTCTGGGAAAGCCGCACAAGGGAGCATCATTTCAGTCTGGTTCTTTGCTCCTCGCTCTCTCCTCTGTTGGGCCCTTTATTTGGGCGGATCAGGGTCAATGGGTTGCCGACCCAACCTACTTCATCAGCCTTGCAATGTTACCTTTTGCCCTAATTTCCATTTTTCTTATGCTTAATAGTAGAGAGATCCTCGGGAGGGAAAGACCTCGAGGTTTCTCCGGTTGGATACTGATTTGTGGAAGTGCGCTTGCGGTACTTTTCTTAGGGACCAGCTCTCTTTTTATCGCATGGAATCATTCCATCCTTGGCATTCCAGTCGGGAAACTTCTAGTCGTTCTCATTGGAATCCTCTTACTTATTGGTCACTTCACCCTCAGGACAAGTAAGTTGGCGAACAAAATCGCCGGATTTGAAACCAGGCTCAAAAACCTAAGTAACCCAAAGTAGGTATTATTTCTGCTCGAGGGGTAGCCAAACCCTCTTTTCTCCCTTGGGTCCAATGATCGAGTGAAGTACCCAAGCTTTGCCGTTAGTGGTATCCAGTTTGATCAATCTTTTATAGAGAAAAGGTTTGGGGTCCTGAGAATAGTACTCCGCACTAACGATTTGGTACTTTCCCATTTTGGTGGGTGCATTCGAGAAACTGGGAGGCGGCGGGATGTTGGCTGGTAAACCTGGGTGCACAGGTAGCCCGTTCTTGTTTCCATGAACTGGAAGAAGTCCAAAAAAAATATATGCTATGCATAGTAAACTAAGTAAGTGGCAACTTTTCATCCTTCTAGAGTGGGCTTAAATTGTTCCCTATACAATAGTCGATTTTGTCCTTCCGATCTACGAAATTGAGCCAATCTCTGAATTTCCCTATACCAAACTAGATTTTCCCCATGGCAAATTCCTATACCTTCCAAGACGATTTCTGTTGCGGGCATTCCTTAATTCATTAGCCAATTGAACTTGCCGGTTATTCTGGGTTCCCACGATATGTCTAAGAAAATTGCGTCCAATTATTTCCTCCTATTAGGTGGAATGTTAGTTTTTTCAGGTTGCTTTAGGAGCAGACCCTTAGAAATCCCTGATGCCCCCCCCCCCTACGCCAACTTTCCTGCTCCGCAGAATTTTCGCAATAATCCGGCCAACGAATCCACTTATTCCAGCAGTCAATCTGCCAGTAATACTTACATTCAGCCCACAGCAACTGGTTCATCCCTCGCAAGCCCTTCTCCGCCATCGTTCGCTTCACCGCAACCGAACCTTACACAAACTTCCCTTCAACGCTACACCCTAGAAGCCGACGCTGACCTTTGGGCACTCGTACAAGATGACAAGGGAGTGGAACTGGAATGGCTAAAAATGAAAAAGGGCGACAGCAAACCGATTTCCTATTCTGGCCCAATTACAGTGACATGTTCTTCAGGAACCAAACTTAGGATTTTGGACAACCAAAACAATTTAGTCGAAACTAACGCCAACCAAAGCGGAATTTCGATTGTCCGCTTGCCTTAGCTTTAATTGAATGGCGGAGAGAACGGGATTCGAACCCGTGGAGGGACAATTAGCCCCTCACCGGTTTAGCAAACCAGCGCATTCGACCACTCTGCCATCTCTCCTAAATGGAATTTATCTTTAATAGGACAATCCAGCCGAAGGGTAAATTAAAAAGAAAACTAATTTAATTGGTTTCAAGAACCGCTTTCAGCGATACGAGGTTTTTCTTGGCCAACTCATCCCCTCCCGCAGCTGATTCCTCTAGCCACTTCATTGCTTGAACTAAATCTTTTGAAGTTCCCTTGCCCCGCAAATAAATAATACCAAGATAACGGGCAGCTTCAGCGTTGCCCTGTTCGGCCGCTCGTTCGAACAAGCGGGCTGCTGCCATAAAGTCAACCTGCTGCCTCTGCCCCCAATAGGCTCGCTTGCCCTGCTCGCAAAGTTCTTTTGCATTCTCAGGCTTGTCAGCGGAAGGTATTCTAGCTGAGGGAGAAGAGGATATGGGTGTGGTTGCGGTATTTGCGGGGATTGCCTCAGCTGGCTGTTGCGTAGCTGGGCCTATTGTTTGCCCGTAGGGAGAGGGAATACGAAAACTTTTGCTCGGTGCTTCCGTCCTCGTTGAAACAGCCGGAGCAAAAGTGACCTGTGGGGGCTCAGGAAGATCGTCCAATGCATTCCTTGGAATGGATTCTTCCAAGGATGCTTCAGCAGGGAAGTCGCCCAGATCAGCCAAACTCGCATCATCCATCATGGCATTAATTTTACCCAGAGCCTCAACTGCACCAGCGGTTTTTTGCTCAACAGCAAGTTGTGCGTAATGAATCGCTTGCTTGAAGTCGGGCGGGCCCGTCACCCCTTGCGCGTGAAAATTAGCCAAGATTAACTGAGACGAACCGTAACCCCGGTCCGCAGCTGCCTGAAATTGGATAAAGGCAAGGGTTTTATCGACATCCACACCGGTTCCCTCCAGGTAACAGCGGCCAAGATAGTGATGACCACTTGGCAGTTTGTCATCCACTGCATCCTGAAGTAATCGAATCCCCTTTGCCTGATTTGACTCCGTATCCACCCCTGCAACCACATTGTGAAGAATCATCAGGCCATACTGGACGGCGGCCGGAGCATAGCCTGCATAAGCAGAAAGTTCGTAGTAAGAGGCAGCCATTTTTAAATCGGGTTCAAGGTAAGATTTCACTTCCTCGGCCGTAAGAATCTCCGCCAATGCGAAAGCAGCCAGAGGATCCCCCAAGGCGGCCTGTTTAATCACTCGGCCGTCCGGATCCCTGAACACCCTGAGATAGTGCGAACTTACCTTTTGAGGATCAGGACCAAGTGGTGGCAGGCGAGAGAGATACCCCAAAGCAAAATCGCCCAACCAATGGGACTGCCTGGCTGAGTTTTCGGCAAGATACCTAGCTTCGAGAAGAGAAATATCCAGTTCTTTTTCTCCATGTATATAGCAGAGGGCAAGATAAGCCTGGGCATAAGCATCCCCCTGGCTGGCAGCAGTTTCCAAATCCTGCAGAGCAGACTGCAACCATTTGGATCCCGCACTTCCAATAAGTACTTGATTAACAAGAAAAATGCTTAGAAAGTATAGAGGTATCCCTTTCATCAATAGTATTACTAGTATAAAGCTATGCATCGATTAATTTAAAGTGGCAAGCGTTCAATCTACCCATGGCCCAAACCTGCCTTTCTGATTCTTTTCTTTTTCACTACTCATACTTATGACTGATTTAAATGAGGGTTCATCCACCCTTCGCAACCCAGGCAAAGACTTAATCCGGCAATTTGTCATCTATGCTGAACACAAGGTTGGCTGGCTGAATGATTTTGTTTCCATGCTCAAAGAACAGGACATACACATTCTCGCAATTTCAGTGCTCGACACTACCGATTCTGCGGTTATCCGCCTGGTACCGAACTACCCCAAGGACTTGGCCCGTCTATTAAAGGAAAGGTCCATCAGTTTTACCGAACGTAAGATTCTGGCGGTGGAACTTGAGAATGAGGATGCCCTTTCCCGGATTACCCAAACTTTGTTCCGTACCGAAATTAATATTCACTATGTCTATTCCTTTATGCACCAGCCTCACGGAAAACCCGTATTGGCCGTGGCAATGGAGGATGAAGATACAGCAGAGGAGTCACTTAAGCTCCACCATGTGAAAATCTTAAGTCAGGAAGACCTCGCCAGATAAACTTATCTCAGTACAGCAAAAAAGGCTGAATCGAGTTCCTGAATTGATTGACCTCCTTTGCCCATTTTCGGGAAAATCTATTCCTGTCCACACCCTGCCTGGCCGCCTGCAAATAGTTCCACCACTCAGTAGAGCCCACATGCTTATTAAATAGATTCGCTTCCGATTTTTTAACTCCGTGGAAGGGGCTTGGTGTTTCCCACTTTGCAGATAAAGACATCATCGCAAAAGCCAATTCTGTGGGATTCCACTTCTTCCAATCATTGACCACCAGGTAAACTCCTCGAATTGGTTTACCGGTGGCATCTTTTAAATCGAGGATTTTGTAGGAAAGGCCAGGGATTTTCAGCGACTCCAATTCCGATTTCAGTACATCAGCAGACTTACCTTCAAAGCTGAGAAAACGGAAAGGGTGCTTGGTTCCAATCCCATGACTAAATCCGCCCAATTGAGCTCCAAGGCCAGTCATGGGATAACCGGCGACCGCATCAAGGGTAGGAATATTAGGTGATGTGGGGTGCCATTTCAGCTTGGTTTCCGGCCAGGTCATGGATCGACGCCATCCAGTCATCGGTACAATACTTAATTTTCCGGCTTTTCTGAAACCATCCTCTAATTTTAGCACGCCCGGTTTCTTCTTAGACCAAAGCGCAATCTCTGCGATGGTCATACCGTGCACAAAGGGGATGGGAAATGCACCAACATAGCTTATCCACTCCAAGTCTATCATCGGGCCAGCCATCTTCATCCCGCCCAATGGGTTGGGCCTGTCGAGGATGATGACTTCTTTGCCAGATTCAAAACACGCCTCCATGGCATATTTCATGCAACTGATGTAGGTGTAGCAGCGAACCCCGACATCCTGAAGGTCAACCGCCAAGCAATCGATCCCGGACAGCATCTTGGCCGTAGGCTTACGATACTTCCCATAAAGGGAGAAGACCGGCAAGTTGGTGCGGTGATCCACTTTATCATCCACCGGAACCGAGGCTTTTTCATCCCCATAAATCCCATGTTCAGGCCCGAATAAAGCAACCAGGTTTACACGGGGGGACTGGTGGAAAATCCGCACCGTGGACATACCACTGGCATTTTTCCCTGCAGGATGGGTAAGCAGACCAACTCTCTTGCCTACCAGAATATCAAAGCCTCGCTCCTGGAGATGATCAATGCCCAGCTTGAAATCGCTTCCTGCCAGAAGCATCCCGGAACAAATAAAAAAGATGCTCAGTATCTGGACAGTCCGATTTTTCCCTGAAAGAAAAGAGGTTTGAATTTTTTGTGAATAACGAAGAGTCACTTTGATGATTTGTAAAAGTTAGCCAATGTCTTGTAAAGAAAGACCACAGATAGCCCTAAAGATATACCTAGCACCGAACCGCCCACCAACATCGGAGGAAATGTATCGATCAGGCGCAAAAGGTCAGAGAAGGTGAATTCGGCCCAATTGTATTCGGGACTAAGCAACTTATTTTTTTTATAATCAACCCCAAGAAGGGTTAGAACAGATAGCCCGATTTTATAATCAGCAAAGTAAATGGGACCCATGGTCAAGGGGTTGGAAATCCACTGCAAAGCAACGATTAAGGGCAAGTTCGCACGGACCAGTAAAGATACAAAAAATACCAAAATCATTTGCACCCCGACGATGGGAAGCATAGAGATCCAGATTCCCCAAAACAGGGCCGCACTTATCTCTGCCCTACGAAACGACCAAAGGTAGGACCGTTCATATGCCGTCTTCGAAAACCACTTCAGTACCGGATAACGATGCACATTTGAACGCCGTGGAAGCGGCCGAAGAAACCTCTTAATTCTGCGAATTCTCTTAAATTTCAGTTTTCGGAATTGTGGACATTCACCCTTTATCTGGCCTGTGAGCGAGGCTTTAATCTTTTTTGCAGAAATAGATAAATTCTCTTTCGCCGCGGCAAGGTTTTCTTCCAGTGACAGCACTGGTTGTGAAATTGAAACGCACTGCACATCGCCCACCCTGCTGACTAGTTCTTCTTTTATCTCTTCCACTATTTTTCCACAGACAAGAATTTTGGGTATAGAATATTCATTGGCCAACTGAAGCACCGCGTAAGGGCCTTTTCCTGAGAGGGATGTGCGGTCAAACTGTCCTTCTCCGGTGACAACCAGGTCGGCTGACTGAATTTTTTCTGGAAGGTCCAACCAATCACTGACCAGTTGGAAGCCGGAAACTAATTTTACATCGTAGGCCAGGGACAAACCAAAACCGATCCCACCAGCTGCACCAGCTCCCTTTTCCAGTGCCTTGCTTTTAGCCGATGAAAAACATTCCTCGAGCAGCTCAACTGCCTGGCACATTTTTTCCTCCATAGCATCAAGCTCGCTGCGAGGAAGACCCTTCTGGGGAGCAAACTGAAAGGTCGCTCCTTGGGGCCCGAGCAATGGATTGTCGACATCACAGGCGATGCGAATCTTGGGCAAATCGACCAAGTGGTCTGGGCTGAATCCCGCAATTTGGTGCCATGAGGAAGGCGACACTGGGCTGATTTCCTTCCCGTCCGCGTCAAAGGCGGATAAACCAAGCGAACGAAGTGCTCCGATCCCGGCATCATTGGTGGAACTCCCACCTATCCCAAGAAGAATGGCATCTGCCTTTATTTCCTTAGCCGCTTTTAATAAATCACCCACTCCTTCAGTGGAGGTATTCCAGGGATTCCGTCGAGTCATGGGAAGGGAGGAAAGTCCGCAAACGGATGCCATTTCCACAATAACCAAGGTGCCATGATCAGGCAGGTCCATAGAGGTAAGAATATCTAAAGAAAGGTCTTTCAAAGAAACCGAGGCAGCGGGAACCACCTTTTCTTCACCCAATGAATTTCTCGCTTTTAGTAACAGGGGCTTGGATGGTCTGGAGACAGATAACACATCAACAAATCCCTCGCCGCCATCGGTCAAGGGACATTGCACTACTTTAATATCAAGAACATCGTCCTCCAACTTGGAGGAAAAGATCTCACATGCCTGATCTGCGTCTACTGAATCCTTGAATTTGTCAAATGTGGCGAGAATGCGCATGCACTTACGGCGGTATGGTCAGCGTATTTCTTTTCCGCTTAATTCATCCACAATTTTATAGTTCTCAATATGGTAACTTTCCGCCGCTTCATAAGTAATCTCCAACCCATAATTTTTTTCAAGCTTCTGAATTAATGGGGCATCCGGCCCTCTCAGCCTGCGCAAGGTCCGTGGGTGCAGGTAGACTTTTAGAGTAAGATTAGCCGCAGATGATTCCAACTGCTGTCTGCGAACAGCACTGGTGATCAAACGCTGGATCTCAATGCTGACCGATCGGGGGGATTTGACAACCCCCCTGCCCTTGCAGTAGGGACAAGGTTCATAAACGCCGCTGGAATTACTTTCATCGTGCCTCTGCCGCGTAATCTGCATGATTCCCAGCTGCGAGATGGGTAAAATATTATGCTTGGCCTTATCCTCGGCCATGGACGACTTCATTTTCTGAAAGACCTTTCTTTGATCTCCCTTACTTTTCATGTCGATAAAATCGACAATGACCAATCCTCCCAGGTTACGCAGGCGCATTTGCCGGGCCACTTCGGCCGCCGCTTCAACATTTGCCTGGAGGATGAAATTTTTTCCATCCTTACGATCTCCCTTATGACTGCCGGTATTGACATCAATAGAAACAAGGGCCTCCGTCTCCTCCATGACGATCTCCCCGCCCGAGGGCAGGAGCACACGGCGCATGAAGGTCTGTTCAATCTGACGCTCCACATTGAACCGTTGAAAAATGGGAATATCCTCCTCAAAAAGAGAGACTTTGGATTTCGATTTGGGGGATATTTTTTGGATGGTTTCGAGGAGGCGACTGAAGTCCTCCTGATTGTCCACCTGCACACGATCAACATCGTCAGTAAGGAAATCACGAGCAGTTAACCCAATTAAATCTGGTTCCTCGTAGAGCAAGGCTGGGGATGGATCGTTCTTAATCTTGGACTCGATTTGATCCCATTGCTGGAGAAGAAGGTGCAAGTCCCGCACAAAAAACCTCTCTGGTTTATTCTGTCCAGCGGTGCGGATAATCACTCCCATACCTTCACGGAGAGAAAGATTACCGATGATTCGTTTAAGCCGGGAACGCTCCGATTTTTCCTCAATTTTTCGGGAGATTCCACATTGTCCAGCATAGGGCATCAGCACGAGAAACCTGCCGGGGAGAGACAGGTTGGTGGTCGTGCGGGGGCCCTTACTCCCAATCTGTGCCTTGGTTATTTGCACCACGATCTCCGAGCCTATCGGATAAACCCGTGGAATATCAGACACCGATTTTGCCTCGTCTTTACCCTTGGACTTCTTTTTGTTTTCACGGACAATTTCGATCGAAGGATCATTGTTCGCCCCGGGAAGCATATCCCAATAGTGAAGAAAGGCATTTTTCTCCTGCCCAATATCGACAAAGGCTGCCTTTAACCCCGCCTCCAGGTTCTGGACCTTTCCTTTGAAAATTGCCCCGACCATTCTTTCCTTGTCGAGCCGTTCAATATCGAAGCCCTGGAGGATTCCGTTTTCCATCATCGCCACCCGACGCTCCAAGGCCTCGGTGTTGATGATTAGTTCCTTATAGTCCTTGCTCTGTTGCCTGCGAAAGAATGCAAGGATGCGCTCACGGATTGGACGGTTCGTTGCCCGCTCAAGAGCATCTTCCCGGAGCTTTCCTTTATCCACATGAAAGGGAGGGGGCTCAACCGGTGCCTGAGTCAGGTCGGTCGGAACAGGTGAGTCCGGATTAGCGGAACCTGTGGAGCTTTTATTTGTATTGTTTCTAGAGGAGGAACGATGCCTTTTTCTTCTGGCCATAACTGTAATGGTTGAAGAATCCAATAAACGCCTTGTCTGGGATCTTTACTTTGAAGCTCATCGGTTCAAAGAGATTCCTTTCTAAAGCGATACACGCTCTGGACCATCCCTAACATCAAAAAACATACTACCAAAAAAGAGCCGCCATAACTCAGAAATGGTAGAGGCAGACCCGTGATTGGGGTTATGCCAAGTGTCATGCCAATGTTTATGAAAACATGGGTCATCAACAATACGGACACACTTACGGCAAGCATCGACCCGAAACGGTCAGCCGCTTTGGAGGCCACACGCAGGCAACCAAATACGATCGCCATGATCGCACCGATCGCCAGCAAACCACCTAGAAGGCCGGACTCCTCAGCAATGACCGCAAAAATAAAGTCATTGTGGGCGACAGCTGTCGGCAGATAGCCAAGTTTTGCCTGCATACCCTCACCCAAACCTTTTCCAGATAAACCACCCGTGGCCACTGCAATGAGTGCCTGGATGCGGTTCCAGTTGGCACCAATGCCCTGGGGGTCTTCGACTTCTGGAGC
>Ga0181564_10004362_pt1 | contig 11971 bp, 11 predicted proteins | sample 011ome_24_FD_134512 | JGI IMG/M metagenome (GOLD analysis project Ga0181564, IMG submission 134512) | Coastal salt marsh microbial communities from the Groves Creek Marsh, Skidaway Island, Georgia - 011513CT metaG (megahit assembly) | ecosystem: Environmental > Aquatic > Marine > Intertidal...
GGAAACATTGCTTCGCGAATCTGCCACTGCTCCAGCAGGGCGAGAAAGTAGGTTTGGTCCTTGCCTTTTGCTCCGCGAAAAATGTCGACGGATTTGTCTTCATCTCGCTCGATCTGGGCGTAGTGACCTGTGGCGACATATTCGAAATCCTGCGCCAACGCAAACTCCCGGAAGATACCGAACTTCATTTCCCGATTGCACATCACATCGGGATTGGGAGTGATGCCATCGCGATATCCCTTGAGCAGATAATCGACGACGCGATTCCGATATTCGTCCATGAGACTGAGGATCCGAAACTCGATTCCGAAGTAGTCGCAAACCGCGCGAGCATCAACAATATCCTGCTCCCAGGGACAATCGCCGGGCAGCCCTTCCTCGTTGGTCCAGTTCTTCATGTAGGCACCCACGACCTCGTGCCCCTCTTCGAGGAGAAGCCCGGCTGCCACAGACGAGTCAACCCCACCTGACATTGCTGCGAGAATGCGCGCCATAATAGTGTTTCCGTCAGGCTACCTTTGAAGATTCGCGTCCCGTTGCGAGATGCATCACGGCCTCTTCACCGAGTTCTTCGCGGCTCAGTTCGCCAGTGATTCGGCCCTCGTGCATAACAAGGGCTCGATCCGACATCCCGAGAATTTCCTCCATTTCGCTGGAGACGAAAAGGATCGCGACTCCTGACTCGGCGAGTTCCTCCATCAAGGAATAGATCTCCTGCTTCGCCCCGATGTCGATACCGCGGGTAGGTTCATCAAGCAAAAGCACCTTGGGACGCATCGCGAGCCACTTTCCAAGAACCACCTTCTGCTGATTACCTCCGGAAAGAAACCGAACAATCTGGCGATCCGACGGAGTTTTAATTCTCATTTTTTCGGTCATCTCCACCGAGATCTCTTTCTCGGCGCGAAAATTGAGAAACCCGTTTTTCTGATCCCGCTTCAGCGCTGCCAGGCTGAGATTGTCGCCCACTGCCATATCGATAATCAGTCCCTGCTGTTTACGATCCTCCGGCACCAGCGCAACCCCTGCCGCAATCGCCTCGCGCGGGTTTTGAAAAGCCACGCTTTTTCCGCAGACCTCGACATGCCCACCGAGAGCGGGAGCGACGCCAAACAAGGTCTCCAGCAATTCCGTTCTGCCCGCTCCAACCAGCCCTGCGAGACCAACGATTTCGCCGGCCCGCAATGTGAAATTCACTTCGTGCTCGGGATGAACCGGAGTGCGGACAGAATTCACTGTCATGACGACATCGCCAGGACTCTGCGGATTGTGAGCGTAAAACTGGGAAAGCTCCCGGCCAACCATCAGGCTCACCATCCTGTCATGTTCGATTTCGTCTTTTCCCAGAGATCCTGCGTTTTCTCCATCGCGAAGAACAACGACCCGATCCGCCAGCTCGACCACTTCGGCAAGGCGGTGGGAAATATAAACAATACCGACGCCACGATCTCGCAGATCTTTAACCACCTCGAAGAGACGTTCCGTCTCCCGCGAAGAAAGACTGGAAGTCGGCTCGTCCATGATCAGAATTTTGGCATCCACCGAAAGCGCCTTCGCAATTTCTACGAGCTGCTGTTTTCCGATTGTGAGATCGCCGACCAACGTATCAGGCGACACATCGAGCCCGACCTTGTCGAGAAACTCTCGAGATCGTTCCGAGATCGCTCTCTCGTCAATGAGCCCACCCGTTTTCGGCTCTCGCCCGAGAAAAATATTGGCTCCGACAGTCAGGTTCGTTGCGAGATTCAGCTCCTGGTGAATCAAGGCAATACCATGGTCGAGACTTTCCTGAACCGAGCTGATCTCCACCACTTCCTCCTCCACTTTCACTTCGCCTGAATCCGCTGGCTGAACACCGGCGAGGATTTTCATGAGCGTGCTCTTGCCCGCCCCGTTTTCTCCCAACAGAGCTACAACCTCGCCTTCACTCACCGCAAGATCGACCTCGTGCAAAGCACGAACGCCAGGGAATGATTTGCAGATACTGGACACTTCCAACCAAGCCGTCATATTGGCAACCTAGCCGCGCCAGAGCAACCGGGCCAAGGAATTTCTTTTTCAAACTAGAAATGTTCAAAAGAACATTCTAAATTACATCCCGTGCAAGCTACCAGCCAGATCGTTCTCCCTTCGCGCTACTATCTCGATCATTTCGATGAGATGATCGACTTCTTGCACGAGCGCTATGACCACGCATTCGACGAATGTCACCATGAGTTTCTAGGCGATTTCAGTTCTCTCGACCTCGATGCCCGGTGCCTCTATGTCAGGATCGCCAATCGGAAAGGACGCATCTTTCGGTGGGACGAATTGCGATACGACGAAATCAAGGAGCAAGAGGCTGCAGCAGAGGAGCTTCGCGAAAAGGGATTCATCCGCGAGCCGGATTCGAAAGACAAAAAGGACCTGCTGATTCTCCAGACCAGGCCCACTTTGGTAGATTGGATTCGAAATACTCCGTCATCGTCTCCGCACCCCAAGTTGGGTTCCGCAAAGAAACGGGAACTGGTTCAGTGGACAACAACTCACCTTTCCTTTTCTGATTGTTTCCCCCCTGATACGCTCGCCAATTACGTCGTGCAGGATCGCATCGACGAGATCGAATATCTCTTTTATCTCTATTTTGGGAAACTCCGCGATGGGCTCACTGCCTTCGCCCTCCGGGATCTAGGCGTTGTCAAACCGGCCACCTTCCGCAAGGAGTTTGAGGCCCGCTTCGACTCTCGGGAGGCAGCGCTGGTGTCCTATCACTATGAGAAAATTGTGCGAACCCTGCGGAGCCTCGATGAAGGCACCGCAGAGCAACTTTTGACTGGGGTCAGGACATGGCCTCAGCCAGTGGATCACAAAACGGAATCACTTCGCGCCTATGCCATCGGGAAATTGGGGCGCTATCTCGAACGCCACGGACAGCTGGAGGAAGCCTTGCAGGTCTACCGCCTGACCGACCAGTTTCCGGCGACCGAGCGAGCGGTTCGCCTTCACTACCAGCTCGATCAAAAAGAGAAAGCACGGGAGATGCTGAGCTCCATGATCGCAGATCCCTCCTGCGATGAAGAGCTGATCTTTGCCGAGGATTTTCACGAAAGAAAATTCGGGACGCGACGAGTCGGGCGCCTGACCGAGGTTCTGCGAAGCGCGCAAATTATGCATCTCGACGAGTCTGGGCGCGGCACTCCCGAATCCGCCGTGGTCCACGATTTTGCAAGGCAGGGCGTCTTTGCCTTTCACGCAGAAAACTCCATCTGGCAGATGCTTTTCGGTCTGCTCTTCTGGGACGTCCTCTTTGGAAAAGAAAGTGCGCCGCTGCACAATTCTTTCGAACTTCGCCCCAGCGGCCTCAGCTCCGGGGAGTTCGCGGAAAGAAATAAGCCTGCCATTGAAGCAAAACTGGCCTTGCTCAATCACCGCGAAAAGACCATCGAGTTTCTTCATAAAACGTGGAAGGAAAACGAAGGCACTCCCAACGGACTTCTCGGGTGGTATCCCGAAGTTTTCGCCGCCACCCTCGAACTTGTGAACCGGTCACCAGACCGGGCGCTTCAAGGAATCCTCACGGAGATGGTGGACAATCATCGGGCCAATCGCAGCGGTTTTCCTGATCTCATGATCCTGGAAGGTGATGGGATTCGATTTGCCGAAGTCAAAACATCTGGAGACAGATTGCAGCGTCATCAACTTGCCCAGCTCGAGCGCCTGCGCCGATTCGGGTATTCTGTCGAAGTCATTCGCGCAGAATGGACCGTCGATCCTGAGCAGGAATACGTCGTCGTCGATGTGGAAACGACAGGCGGAAACGCCAAGCGGAATCGCGTTACCGAAATCGGTGCCGTCAAAGTTCGCGGCGGAGTCATCATCGACGAATGGACGACACTCTTGAATCCGGAACGCTCCATTCCGAAACGAATTGTCGAGCTCACAGGGATCACTGACGAGATGGTGAAAGCGGCGCCGCTTTTTCCCGATGTCGCTGACGAATTCCGCGAATTCCTAGGCGATTCCGTCTTCGTGGCACATCGAGCCGCATTCGATTTCGGTTTTCTTCGAGCTGAGTTTCAAAGAATCGAGCAGGATCTTCAATGCCCGACCATGTGCACGGTTGTCGCAATGAGACGCTATTTTCCCGGCCTCCAATCGTATGGGCTGGCTAAGCTCTGTCAGGAATTCGAAGTCAAACTCGACAATCACCACCGCGCCCTTGCCGACGCGAAAGCAACCGCCGAACTCCTTCTCAAGATCAACGAACGCAGGCTGGAAGAAGCGAAAAAGTCTACGGAAAATCGTGATTGAAACGTATCAGGGTAACCTGACACAATCCTGCCTCCCGTTATGAAAGCTCACTCCCTCCTTCTCACAGGCCTGCTCCTGCCTGTAGCAGCGCTGTTTCTCAGCAGCTGCTACTACAACGACGCCTACTATGGATCCTCATACGGATCTTCCTATTCCTCCTATCGATCCGGATATCCCAGCGGCTACTACTCACGCCCCTACTACTACGGAGGACGCAGCTACACGAGCAGATATCACTACGAAGATTATTGCGATCGACATGGTCACAGCCCACACGGTGGATACACCCACTACAACCGCGGAGGCGGACACGCCAGACGCGACCACCACCACAAAGAGCACAACCACGCTTCGCGAGGCAGTTCGTCATCGCAAAACAACAAACCTTCCAAAGGCAGGTCGACAAACAAAGCTGCTCGCGGCTTCGCCTCTCACGATACAAGTCATACCAGCAGCTCCCGCAATACAGCAACGGAAGGGCCCGGGGGCCATCGCCTCGGCGGTTCAAGCGCTTCGCGAAGCAGTTCGTCATCGCAAAACAACAAACCTTCCAAAGGCAGGTCGACAAACAAAGCTGCTCGCGGCTTCGCCTCTCACAATACAAGTCATACCAGCAGCTCCCGCAATACAGCAACGGTAAGGTCCGGGGGCCATCGCCTCGGCGGTTCAAGCGCTTCTCGCGGCAGCAGCATTAGTTCTAGCGGCAGCTCGGCTCGCGGCGAAGATGGAAGCTCTGGAGGAGAATCCAGTTCTTCCAACGACGACAAAGAATAGGGCAATATTCGCGGAGGCTAGGTGCCGCAAAACGTACTCGTCACAATTTCTTCCGGTTTCGGCGGGGCTTCAAAATCAGTTTTCCCCGCCGATTCGGAGAAAGGTTTCGTCACCCGGTCAACCAGTTGGTGAAACGGAGAAAGATCTCCGTTTTTCACTGCAGCCTGAATCGCCTCCTCGATGCGGTGATTTCGTGGAATGACGACTGGATTGGCTAATTTCATGGCCTCCAGGTCTGGCGCACCGGCAGAAATGGTCCTCCACGCCGTCATCCATTCCCGGGCGATCTCGGGATTGGCGAATTCGCCTTCCAGTTCGGCCCCAGAATTTGACCCGCTCGCAAACTGAGTCAGCGATCGAAAGAACCTCGTGAAATCAACAGACTCAGCGGCAAGCAATTCCAAAGTGTTATCGACAAGCTTTTCCGCCAATTTCTCCTCGCCTCCCAAACCCAGCTTGGCCTTCATCCGAGAATAGAATACGGAACGAAATCGCTCCGGGTATTTCTCCAGAACCGCTTTTGCCAAGACTATCGATTTCGACTCCTCTTCATCAATCATGGGAAGGAGCGTCTCGGCCAACCTCGACAGGTTCCACATTCCGATATCGGGCTGATGATCCCACGCATATCGCCCCTCCCGATCAATCGAACTGAAAACAGCATCCGGTCGGAAATCGTCGATGAAAGCACAAGGCCCATAATCGATCGTTTCTCCCGAGATTGTCATGTTGTCCGTGTTCATCACCCCATGGACAAATCCGAGAGACATCCATTGCGCAATCAAATCCGCCTGCCTCTCGAGAACGCGTTCGAGAAATATCAGGTAACGGTCAGGCTCTTCAGCGAGATCGGAATCATGACGCTCAATCGCATAGTCCGCCAGAGCCCTCGCTCCGTCCGTGCCGCCACGAGCGATAGCAAATTGAAACGTGCCGATACGCAAGTGGCTCGCAGCCACTCGCGTGATGACCGCACCCGGCAGCTGCTCTTCACGATACACCGGCTCTCCCGTTGCCACTGCCACAAGCGCGCGTGTCGTTGGCACACCCATCGCCGCCATCGCTTCGCTGACGACATATTCTCGCAACACCGGACCCAGGGGCGCTTTCCCGTCGCCACCCCGGGAGAATGCCGTTCTGCCGGACCCTTTCAGTTGGATATCAAAACGCTCACCCTCTTCTGTCTTCGCTTCCCCCAGCAGCAGGGCCCGCCCGTCTCCCAGTTGGGGCACCCAGCCACCGAATTGATGCCCCGCGTAAGCCAGGGCAACCGGCTTGATGCCTTCCGGAATCTCCTGACCAGAGAAAAGAGCCAGTCCCTTGGGCGAGTATAACCAATCCAGATCAAAGCCCAGTTGAGTCGCCAATTCATCGTTCCCCCGAATCCACTCTGGCTGTGGAGGGACGTCTGCTTTCTCCCGACTGTAAAAATACTCAGGAAGGTTCGTGTAGCTGTTTTCCAAATGGGTCATTCTATGTCACGCTCCTACCCTCCGCCATGCCAGACGAATCTGCCACTGACACTTCCGCAAGCGAATACATTGCTCAGCTGCCGGATGGTATTTCGATTGGCACCTTTCAGGACAAAACCTATCAAGTCAGCAAAGAAACCTTTACCGGAGGAAAATCGCACAAAGTCTTCGCCCGCGAACTGGGAGGTAGTGATTTCATCAGCCTGAATCACTACCGGCTCGAGTCAGGAGATCGAATCTGCCCTTGTGAAATGCCACTGGAAAAGGTGACTCGTTTCCTGCAATGTTTTCGTATCACTCAACGTCTATCTCCACGCGCCATGATCAATTGGAACCAAATTCTACAAATCTCCGAAGACGGAAATCTTGAGCCTGATCGCCGGGTCGAAAAAACAGACGAAGAATGGCAAGCGCAGCTGACACCTGATCAGTATCGCATCACTCGTCAGCACGGAACCGAAATGCCATTCAGCTCCGAAATGTGCAGCCTGATCGAAGCTGGAAAATACGCCTGCGTCTGCTGCGACATCCCTCTTTTCGATTCCACCGAAAAATTTGACAGCGGAACGGGCTGGCCATCCTTCACCCAACCGGAGTCCGAGACCGTGATCGCTTACCACGCTGACAACAGTCATGGCATGGTTCGTGTCGAGGTCACCTGCAACGTTTGCGATGCCCACCTTGGCCACGTCTTCCCCGACGGCCCCGAGCCAACCGGCCTGCGCTATTGCATCAACGCCGAAGCTCTTCGAAAAATCGACGGTGAAGGAGGTTGAATCATGGACCTGACAGGGTGTGGTTGATGACTCCGCCCGGTTTAGCCCTGTAAATCCCTGCCTATCCTTTGCTACTTTGCGTAAGTTTTCCCGCTACCCCAGCAACTCCGCTATCTCCACAGACTCACGTCGCTTGATTGACTCCTGGGCCGCGAGACATACTGCGACGGCGAGCTTTGCGCTTTCTCCATCATTGATCGGAGTTTTCCCTTCGCGCGCGCACTTGACGAAGTGCTCGAGTTCCGGGCGGATGCCACGATCAACGCGGCCGGAGCTGTCGACGAAGTTTACGGCGTCGCCTTCGTCGGCAATCTGCATCCGATTACGATCCGGCACATCGAAGCCGTGATAGACCAATTCGAGAGCCTGGTTCTTCGTATCGATTCGCCCTTTGTCACCGCAGGCACCGACTTCACAATCGCCGCCGTTGGGAGCAAACAGACAAAGCTCGAGCGTGGCGCGTCGACCGCCCTCGTATTCAATGAGGACCTGCGCATTATCGAGAATCTCGCGATCAGTGAGAACATTCGTCCCACCATGAGCCGAGACTCGCACCGGCGGACGATCCATCATCCAGTTGAAAAGGTCGATGTGATGCACGTTTTTCTCAAGGATCGTCCCACCGGTTTTTTCTTCACTGGAGCGCCATCCTGGCCGCATCGGTCCACGAAACTCACGACACCACATCAGCCGCAAATCGCCGATATCACCCCGATCGATCATGTGTTTCATGTGACTGTAGAGCCGCTGAAAACGCATCTCGTGACCGATCTGGAGAACTTTCCCAGCGGAGTCGGCTGCAACAATGATCTCGTCGCATTCGGCAACCGTCAGCCCGAGTGGCTTTTCGCACATGACATGCTTTCCCGACTGCAGGGCAGCCATCGCGGCGGCATGATGTTCGTCATTCGTCAGAGCGATGATGACGGCATCAAGTTCATCGAGCGCGGCCACGTCGCGCCAGTCGGTGAAAGTCTCCAGATTGTCGCCAACCAATGCTCGCGAGGCCGCAAGACTCTCTTTGCTACGGCTGCTGACCGCTGCGACTTCTACACCGTCCAATTTTAGAAGATTGCGAATGTGAGCTTCCCGCCCAAACCAACCAGCTCCGAGTAATCCAATTCTCATGGGAAACTCCTCGCATATTTGTAATCGAATGAAAACCCCGCAATGACGAGAATACCGTGCAATCCGACGAAGCCACGATGTCCGAATTTCGACTCTTTCTTTCCTACTACGCCAACGAGATTTGAACTTTCGTATGCGTCATTGGAGTCATCGCTGTGGCAAATTTCGTTTTCGCCGACTTCACGAAGTTCAAATACGAGCAGATCAAGTCGTATCCAATTGTTCCCGCCCAAATCTTCGAATCAGAGATACAACTGACTGGGTTTAGTCGAGACAACAATCTCAGCACTTGTTACATGGCCAGTGGAAAGCTCGACATCATGTATGCCAAGAACGGGCAGAACCAAACCCACACCATCCTGGTTCACAATGTTCTGCTTCGAGCTGAAGACGCCCTTGAACCTCGCAAAACCATTTCCATCCGTCTGCCGCATCGAGAAGAAAGCCTTCCGCTTTTCTGGTCTTCGCTGCCTCCAAACGCTTCAAGCCCAGACATTCAGCAAAACCACGCCGCAAACAGCCACGACCGCACCGACTATCGCGAGCTTTGATGGGTGGTCGCCCTCTGTGATCGCCGCAAGTGGCATTAGGACGATTGGGGTCATAGCCACGATGGCGAGCACAATTCCACTTTCCAGCGACTGCAAGGCCCACTGGAAAAAGCTCACCCCGATCACCGGGCCGAAAAGCGCAGCACCGAGCAGCCAGGGAAAGAGTTTCTTATTGAACGGGTTACCCCAACTGTCCCAATGCGCACGTGGCAGGAGCCATCGAATCAGAGCGACAGCGACAATTGCGAATACCAACCCGGCAAAGACACGCTGGAATGCGGCACTGATCCCATTGATATGCATCCCCATTTCCACAGCCACCTCCTCTGCTTTTCGACTGATCACTGCTCCCGTCCCCTGGCCAAAACCAGCCATGACCGCCGCAAAGATTCCTACTGCAAAATTCCCCCGACGTTCCATTTTCTGCCGCGACTTGGCTCCTGGCCGGATCGCCATGATGACTCCCGTGAGAATCAGGGTAGCGCAGAGAAACACAGACAGCGTCACGCCGTTTCCCAGCCAGACCCATTCCATCGCCATCGCAAAAAGCGGAGCGAGGCAGAGATTCAGCAGAATTGTCAGACGCGACCCGATGCGCTCGTAGGCCATGAAGAGTGCCACATCACCAATCCCGAAGCCGACAATCCCACTAACAAAAAACCAGAAAAATGTTTCACTGCGAATCGACTCCGGCCAGAAAATGGCAACGAGAATGCCCAGCACTGCTGCCGCGAGAGTAAGCCGAACCGCATTCCCCCACACTCCACCGAGTCGCACAGCGACTTGCTGCCCCGTAACGGCAGAGCCAGCGAAGAGAAAGGGAACAAAAAGAGCGGCGAACATAATCCAGCAAAAGCAGTTGCGAAGGCAACCCCATCCGAAGAGGTTTGTAAAGACGATGCGTGAAGAATCAACGTCCCAACCTTTCATCCTCTGCGACGGCGAGCTGCTACCTGCCGATTCGCGAGTCCTTCCTGTATCCGATGGTGTAGTGGCTTTCGGTGCAGGGGTGTTTGAAACGATAGCGGCTTACCATGGAAAGTTGTTTGCGTTTGATGCACACCTGAATCGACTGCGCGGCGGCATGGATTGCTTCGGCATTTCGCTATCGCTGCCAGGTAATCTTGAGCAGCAAGCTCGAAATCTACTGGATCAAAATCAGCTATCAGAAGCTTCGCCTGCACGGATGCGAATCACGGTGACCGCGGGATCGAAAGCGGATCCTCCACACTGGATCATGGAAGCGACGTCCGCTCCATCCCACACAGCCACGGCGGGATTGATCACCGGTCCCTTTGTTCGCAATGAGCAGAGTCCCCTCTCCGGATTCAAGACGATCAACTACGGCGACAACGTCATCGCCATGCAGCGCGCCAGAGCGGCTGGAATGACGGAAGCACTTTTCTCGAACACGCTGGGCAATATTTGCGAGGGCACCTGGTCGAATTCCTTTTTCTATCACGAAGGGAAATGGAAAACACCTCCAGTCTCGTCGGGATGCCTGCCCGGCGTGACGCGAGCGACTGTGCTTGATCTGGCAAAAGGGATCAACCTGGAGATCGAAGAAGCGAACCTTCCTCTCACCCGAATCGACGAAATCGAGAGCGCGTTTTTGACATCCACGATGCGCGGTGTGCAGCCAGTAAAGGCGATTGATAACTATGACTTGTCTGTCACGAGAAGCGAAATCCTCGCGCTCGCAAAAGCCTATCTTGAACTAGCAGTTGGATAGCGGCGGCGCTCCGCACGCCGTAAGTCTTTGCGGCAAAAAATCGCGTTGCGAATCGCTAGGGAAATCGCGATGATCCCAGTATGCGAAAACTTTTCTTCTCTCTCAGCCTTGCCGCAACCCTTCCGCTCGTTGCTGGAGCGGTCGACTTCGAAAAGGAACTTCTTCCCGTTTTTGAAGCGAAATGTGTCGAGTGCCACAAAGCTCCCTACGAAGAAAATGGTCGGACGAAAAAGCCGAAGGCCGGACTTCGGATGGACGGCGCCTGGGCATTTGAGGCAGGCAGTGAAAACGGATCCGTTCTTAAGGCGGGAGCCCCAGACAAAAGCGAACTTTTCTACCGCGTCACCCTCCCCCACGACGACGACGATTTCATGCCACCTTCGGGTAAGTCAGATCCGCTGACCGAGGCAGAAGTCGCTCTCTTCAAAAAATGGATCGAAGAAGGGGCTGACTTTGGTGATTGGATCGGAAATACGGAGGGAAAACCGGCAGACATCACCAAAAGCGGAGACAAGGTTCCCGTATCCGAAATCCAGGAAGTCTACAAGCGCATCGCAGGATCCCTTCCAGAGCTTAAAGAAGAGCAGTGGGCTGATATTTCAGAATCGGGTGCCCGAGTTGCCCGTCTAGCGATCAAGAGTCCGCTCGTGTCAGTCGACTTTCGCCTTTCTCCGGAAAAAGCGACCCCGGAAGCAATCGGGACGATCAAGACAATTGCACCCCACGTCACCGAGCTCGATCTTTCGAAAACAGCAATCGGTGATGACGCCCTTTCTATCGTGGCAGAAACACCAAACGTGATCCGATTGAATCTGAGTCAGACTGAAGTCGGCGATGGTGCGCTGAAGCAGATTGGGGATTTGAAGGAACTTCGCTACCTCAATCTCTACGGAACGCAGGTTTCCGACGCAGGATTGAAACACCTGTATTCCCTGAAAAACCTCGAAGCGATTTACCTCTGGCAAAGCAAAGCCTCAGCCAAAGGTGCCAAGGCCTTGGAACAGGCACTGCCTGACGCCAAGGTGAATTTAAAGTGAGATTTCCGGTGAGACGTTTTCTACTTTTTCTCGCTGCCTTCGGCCTCGCTGCGACGCAGGTCGAGGCAGAGCCGGAGGTTATTGACGACAAGGCTCTTCTCCGCAGTTTTGAAGCCCAGGTTGGCACCCTCCACAAGGAAAGCGTCGGCCTTTCCGCACCGGAGCTCCGAAGGATTCTGCGAACCGAGCCGAAAACAGATCTTGCATTGGA
>Ga0181564_10004364_pt1 | contig 11970 bp, 7 predicted proteins | sample 011ome_24_FD_134512 | JGI IMG/M metagenome (GOLD analysis project Ga0181564, IMG submission 134512) | Coastal salt marsh microbial communities from the Groves Creek Marsh, Skidaway Island, Georgia - 011513CT metaG (megahit assembly) | ecosystem: Environmental > Aquatic > Marine > Intertidal zone...
ACGCGCGCGCCGCTTCCGGGAAAGGCGCCAGGCGAGACGATAACGCCGCGTTCGCCGCGCGCATCTTCGACGCGTGCGCGTCGCGCTTCGTCTCGCTTGTCTCCTTTCCCGGAAGCGGCGCGCGCGCCTCCGCGCCGTCGCCGCCGCGCGCGAGCCACAGCGCCGCCTCCACGCTGGGGGCGCCGGGCGCTCCGGGCGCCCGCGCCCACGCGCCGAGGCGGGCATCCGCCTCCGGCGGCACGACGCGCATCTCGCCGCCGCAGAGCCACACGCGGTTGGCCGCGGTCTCGGGCTTGAGCCAGCGCGGCAGGTGGAACGCGGTCTCGATGAGCAGGAACTCGCCGTCGTCGTCCCAGACGCGCGCGGCGAGCGCGGGGAAAGCGCGCGTCAGCTCGCGGAGCATCCACACGATGAACCACTCGTCCTCGACGTTGTCCCCGAAGCGCGTAACGCCGGCGAGGTGCGCGGGCGCGCCGCCGCGGGACGTCCCCGGGGGGGTCGCGGCCACCACCTCCAGCTGGAACGGGTCCTTCTGCCAGATGTACCCCTCGACGTGGGGCTCCAGGTGCGACATGCACGCCGCGCGCGTCGCCTCCAGCGCCTCCGCGATGGACGCGGCGTCGTCCGGGTCGGCGGCGGATTCGCGCGACGAGCGCGCGACCGCGTCGGACGGGAGCGTGCCGAAGATCTGGTACCGCGCGCAGTCGGGCTCAGACGCCGAGGCTCGCGATATGGCCTCCATCGCGGCGCCTCGAGTCCGCGGGGGGGGCGCGCCCCTCGGCGCCGCGCCGGGAAGAGTGCCGCTGGAAGGGAATCTGGGAAACCGATGAACACGCTCCCGACGCCTCTGAGTCACGTATATTTCCGTGGATAACAACAAACTGACACACCGGCACTCTCGCCTGCGTCATGGCGACGCACCTCCGCGGCGTTCCCGCGCTCGGGCGCGACCCGCGAGCGCTTCAGTCGTGTTTCGCGCGCGCGCCCCGCCCTCACGCGGCGCGTCGCCTGGCGCCGCCGGCGTCTTCCCGCCGCTCGCGGAGAGATGACGCGGCAGTTTCATCGGCTTCCGCCCGCGCGACGTCCTCGTCATCTGCCGCGTCGACGTCCGCGTCGACGTCCGCGCCCGACGGGACGCGCATGACGGTCACCACGTTCAACGTGCTGGCGCCGTGCTACAAGCGCGTGCAGCAGCCGGACGGCACGACCGCGATGGAGGCGTCGGACCGCGCGACCGCGCTGGACCGCCAGACGCGCGTGCTCGACCTGGTCGCCGAGCTCGATTCGACGTGCGTGTGTCTGCAGGAGTTTTGGCACGCCGACGCGGCGACGGCGGAGTTGTACGCGACCGCGCTGAGACGCGCGGGGTACACGTTCCACGTCACGCCGCGCACGGGCGGTCGCCCGGACGGACTTCTCACCGCGGTGCGCGACGACGCGTTCGAGGTGGTGGAGACGCGGGATATCCTCTTCAACGACTGCGGGGACCGCGTGGCGACGCTCGTGCACCTCCGGCCGCGCGTCGCCGCGTTTAGGGCGCCGGCGGATGCCTCCGCGTCGTTCGGGGACGTGCTTCTGGTGAACACGCACTTGCTGTTCCCGCACAACAGTAACTCGACGCTGATCCGGCTGCGCGAGTCGTTCAAGATCCTGGAGTACCTGCACGAGTACCAGGAGTACCACCGCGGCGCGCTGGCGTCGCGGACCTCGGCGCCGACGAGGCGGCTGCCGGTGGTGATGTGCGGCGACTTCAACGGCACGTCGCGCGGCGCGGTCGCGCGGTTCCTCAGCTCGCAGGGGTTCGTGAGCGCGTACGACGCGTCCCTGGGCGCGTCCGCGGCGGTCGACGCGCCGATCGAGCCGGAGGCGCAGACGCCGCCGAAGGCGGCGACGGCGCGACTCGCGAAAAAAAACGACGCGGGGAAAAACAAAAACGAGGGCGGATGGATCTCGCACCTGAACCACCACGGCGAGTGCGTCGGCGTGGACCACGTCTGGGTTTTGAACCCCTCGCGGCAACGCGCGGGCGCGGACACCGACGCCCCCCCTCCCTCGTGGAAGACGGCCATCTACGCCATGATCCAGGCCAAGATGCTCGAGCGCGGTCTGGGGAGCAACGCGCAGGCGTTTGCGTTTTTCGACGTCGACGACGACCGCGGCATCACGAAGGAGGAGTTTTTCGTCGCCGTCTCGATGCTGGAGCTCACGGGCGAGGGCACGCCGGGCCTCGTCGAGAGCGAGATCTCCGTGCTGTACGAGGACTGCGATAAGGACGGCGACGGGCGCGTGGACTTTGGCGAGTTCATCAAGAGGCTGGACGTCGAGACGATGGACGCCGCGTACCGCGCGATCCGCGCCAGCCAGGACATCGAGGAGGGCCCCTGGGACGTGGTGGGTGACCTGATGGCCACCGCGGCGTCCCCTACCGTCCTCGCGGGCTTCACCGTGGACGAGGACGAGTTCGAGGAGATGGCGTTCGAGGACCTCGCGATCGACCGCGCCCCCGATCGTGGCGGCGCGGACCGACCCGCCGAGGCGGCGGAGAGACTTTCGCGGCGCGAAAGAAAAGGCGCGCCCGGCGATCTCGCCGTCGCCGCCGCGACGCTCCCTGAGCCCATGACGCGGGGCGTGTGGCCCTCGCCCGAGGAGTTCGACCTTTCCGACCACGGACCGCTCACCGCGGTGCTCGTGCCCCGCGCGTAGTCGCGCTGCGCGACGAAGCGCGCCGCGACTCTCGTTCGTTTTTTATTCTTTGGTATTCACAACACGCGCCGCGTCGCGCGCGAAGATTTAGCGTCGCGTCGTCTCGCGCGCCGTACTTGAAAGTCTCGTTCGTTCCGTTCCGCCTCACGACGCCTCACGACATTCGCTCACTCACGACCTGGCCTTCATGGCGTCGTTCCTGTAGTCCACGGGCACGCGGTCCTCCGGCGCGTTGAGCAGCAGCCAGTCCAGCGCGGCCACCTGCCGCGCCTTGTTGAACGCCGTCTGCCCCTCCGCCGCCGCGCCCGCCGTCGCCTCCGCCGTCGCCGCGAGCGCGGTTTCGACATCCGGCCCCTCCCAGCCCCACTTGCCCAGGGTGGTCTTGGCCTTCTTCTCGCCCTTCGCCGGGTCAGCCGGGTCGACCGCGGCGGGCGCCTCCGCGACCGCCTCCTTCTTCTTCTTCTCCTGCGCGACGATCACCACGGGCGCGGCGGCGGCGAAATCGCCCGAGCCGACGTCCGGCCAGTCGCCGTCGTCCATCGAGAACGCCCCGGCGTCGCCGAGGACGTCCCCGAAATTCGTGTTCCCTCCTTTCCACGCCTGCATAGGGGGCTCGAAGCCATCGCCGTCGCCGCCGTCCAGCGAGCTGCCGATGTCCAGCGAGCTGCCGATCGCGCCAGCCTCCACCTTTCCGGGCTTCTGCTTAATCAGGCGGGAGACGTCCCCGGCGATGGGCGGGAGCTCATCCTCCGCGTACTTGGTCTTCTTCGCGCGCTTCGCCGCGCCCTTCTTGCCCTTCTTGCCGCCGCCGCCGCCGGCCCCGAACGAGCCGGAGCCGGAGCCGGAGCCGTCCGCGGAACCGAACTCGTCGTCGTAGTCATCGTAGTCGTCCGCGTAGTCGTCCGCGTAGTCGTCGTACCCGCCTCCCTTTTTCGCGCGCGCCAGCGCGGATCGGCCGGACGCGGAGAAGCTCGCGGGCGTCCGCGTCGCCGCGGGCCGCCCGGCGGCCTGCGCCCGGCGCGCGCGCGCGCCGAGCGAGAGCGCGGTGGACCCGAAGGTCGAGACGAGGGCGGAAACGGACATTGCGGGGTACGTGTCTCGGCGCGCCTCGCGATGGAGGGGGGGCGCTCGATCGGCAACCTATCCGGCTCACGCGGAAAAAAGGACGCACCGGGACGCCGGGTTCGCCAACTCAGCGAGCCGGATCCAGCTGGCTCTTCTAGCGCGGAAATTCGCCGGATGAGATGTTTCAAGTGTCACGATAAATGTAGGAAAGGATGGTCTGTGAACCCTCTTTTTCCCCGATTATTTTGTGACGAGCGCGTGTTTCCTTTTCCGTTGGAGGGACCGTTTTTTCCGGTCGGTCCGAGACGCGCGCGACCTCACCTTTCACGGCGCGAGGAGGCGACGGGCTCGAGGCGGCGCGCGCGACGGAGGCGACCGCGTCGCGAGCACGTCATGTCCGGCGCGAAGCTGCGAACGGAGAAGGCGGTGAACTCGGTGATGGCGGACCAGACCATCGAGACTGAGCTCGCGCAGCTGGTCTCGGAGTACCTGCAGCACCACCGATGCGAGCGCGCGTACGAGGTACGACCCTTCGGGACGCGCGCCTTTCCCGAGCGGAGGCAGTCGAGCGTTCGCGCACGTCCAGCGCTCGCACGTCCCGTATCTTTCGAAGACGCGCAGAGCGAGTGACGGGACCGCGTAGCGCCGTCACGTGTCTCGCTCCGCGGCGGGGACTCGCGTTCGCGCGCGCGAGCGCGGGTCGTTGACCGATCGAAACCGAATCCGAACGCGTTCGTCCCTCGTCGCGCCCGCGTCCGGCATCTCCTGACACGTGACCCCCCACCTGGGTGCGCCCTGAAACCTCTTCCGCCACTCACTAACAGGCGTTCCAGCGCGAGCGTGAGCGCGCGGAGAAGCCCCGCGACGTCTCCGGCGCGGGCTCGAGGCACAAGCCGAGCGGGGACTTGTTTTTCGAGCTCATGGCGTTTTTCGAGGATGGCGACCGGCTCAACTTCTACCGGCTGTTCGACCGGTGCATTCCCGAGCAGTACCGCCTCACGGACCTGGACGCGCAGAAAGTCGAGTTCTGGCTGCAGATCTACTTCGCCGTCTTCCCGGCGCTGCCCGCGGCGGGAGGGAAGAAGGGCGCGCTGCCCGAGCAGGGCGCCAAGAAGCTCCCCCGCGGGCGAGAAGAGGGCGTGGACCTTTCGCCCGGGATGGCGCGTCTGCGCGCCTTCATCGAGACGCGCGGCGCGGACGCGGCGCGCACGGAGGAGTTTCTGCCGTACTACGCGCTGCCGTTCGTGCCGCGCCCGCAGAAACACCCCGCGTTCTCCAAGTTGTTCGAGCCCAAGTGGACCATCGACATGCGGGGCATGCTGGAGCGCTTCGTCGCCAACGCGCCGTCAGAGACGCCGCCGCCGCGCGTGCACAGCATCCTGCTGCACTACTACGGCCTCGACGCCGAGGGCGCCGCGCCGTCGCCGCCGCGGAAGGTGTCGGACGCGGGCGCGCGGCGGGACACGCCGCAGGCTCCCGCGGGCGCCGACGAGGGAGGCTCTGGACGGCCTCCCGGCGCGGGCGCGCTGCGGAGCCGCCCGGGCTCGAGGGGAGGCGAGCCTCCGGGGAGGCTCCCCGCGTTCCGGCGCGCGGCGCCGACGCCGATGACGAGCGCCGGGTTCGGCGGCCCGCTGCCGACGGCGGCGTCGCACGGCCCGCGCGGCATCACGCCTCTGCTCGAGGGACGCATCGAGCTCTCGGCGTTTTACCCCGAGCCGGACTACTCGGACCTCGGCGCGGAGGTGCTCACGCTGGACTCGCTCAAGGCGCAGGTGCGGAGGCTGGAGCCGCCCACGCCCGAGTCCGACTCGCCGCCCGAGAAGCGCGCCGCCGCCGGCGGCGACGAAGGCGGCGCGCGGCGTGACGAGGACGCGGCGCTCGACGAAGGAGAAAGCCTCGAAGAGGGCTCCGTGTCAACGAAGCGCGCGCGCCGCCCGAGAGCGCCGCGTCCGCGCGCGAGCGCCGGCGGCGCGGGAGCGCTCCCGCGCGACTCGGGCGACGAGACGTCCGGGTCCGAGACGGGCTCGGTGAAGCGCCCGCTGGAGGCGAAGTATCTGGAGGCGCAGGCGCGCGACGCGGGGCGCGCGCCGCCGGCGTACGCCGAAAACCTGACGCTCGTGCGCCTGGACTACCGCGAGGTGATTCTGGAGTTCCGGTCGGGCGTCGAGCGCCTGCTGATGACGGACGCGACCGGCCCGGAGGAGGAGGAGGCGGAGAGCCGGGTGAGCCGCCTGACGCAGGCGCTCCGCTGGCGCGTCTCGCGCGCGCCGGAGGGTTCCGTGCTGAAAGTGGAGGCGGTGCGCACGATGGTGCGCGGCGACGCGTTGGCGCTGCGGTCGAAACGCGAGTCCGAGCGCGGCTCGGGGTCGCTGGTGGACGCGATGCTGCTGGGCTGCCGCGGGCGCGTGCGCGCGGAGACCCTCCGGCTGGTGAACGCGCTGGCGGCCGCCGGGGACGGACGGCGGTACCTGCTGTCCCCGGGGAGCCGGGTCGTCGCCGCGCTCGCCTCCACCGTGAACGCGAACGAGCAGGACACGCGCGCGCGGAGGCACCTGCTCGGCGCGATGCAGAAGCTGTCGTTCCACGCGGTGGCGGCGCGGCGCATGTGCGCGCTGGGCGTGATGGGCTGGGTCACCCGGACGCTGCTGGGCGTGGTCACCACGGGCGAGGTCACCGCCGAGCGCACGCGCCGCTCGCGCGAGGGCCTCGAGCACCTCTCGGAGTACGACGCCGAGCACGGCGCCGCGTTGCTCATGAACCTGTCGCTCGTGCCACAGGGCAGGCGGCTCGCCGCGCGCGCCGCCGCCGCCGCGCGCCGCCGCGAGCACGACGATGTCGTCCACCCCGAGGAGGACATCCTGGAGGTGACGCGCATGCTGCTTCAGTCCCCGAGCGAGAACGTGCGCGTGTACGCAAACGGCGCGCTGTACAGCCTTTTGCGCGCGGAGGACTTCCGCGCCGCCGCGATCGCCGCGGGGTTCGAGAGCCTGCTGGAGGAGCTCCGGGAACACTCGGACCCGACGTTCTACCGCCAGCTCTCGCACCTGCTGGGCGCGCTCCGCGGTGGTGGAGACGACGCGGCGCGCTCCGCGCCGGATGACGACCCGGGCACGCCGTTCGAGGGCTACGGCGCGCACTCGGCGGAGCCCTTCGAGGACGTCGCGGCGCTGGACTCCGCCGCCGGCGCCGGCATCGACGAGGAGGACGAGGAGCTTCTGCCGGCGGGAGCCTCGGGAGCCTTCGCGGAGTTCGCGGAGTTCGCCTCGGGCGCGTTCGCGCCCGTGGGCGTCGCGGGCGCCGGAGGCATCTCGTCTCCTCTCGTCGGCGAGCCCCTGCTGCGCGAGGAGTACGCCGCCGAGGAGGGCGTCGACACCGACTCGGGCGACGAGCCGCCGCTCGCGCCGGACGCGAGCCCGTTCGCAGGCGGCGCGCCGTTCTCCCCCCTCCGCGGCGCGACCATCCCCGAGGACCCCGAGGCGGAGGACGGGCCCGCGGCGTCCCCGGGCGGGTCCCCGTCCCCGGTTTCAGGCGTCCCGACGCGCCTGTACCGCGACCCCGACGCGGCCGGGGCGGAGGCGGAGGAGGCGTACGCCAGCCCCGGGGAAGAGGAGGACGCGGAGGTGGACGCCGCGCGGTTCGCGGGAGAGGCTGACGCCGACGAGAGGGGCGCCTCGCCCGGCGCTTCGCCCGGGGAGGTGGACCCGCGCGACGACGTTCTCGTCGACGCCGCGCGGTTCGCCGCGGACCCTCCTCGCGTCTACGAGTCTTCCGTCGCGAACGCCGCGGCGGACGCCGACGCGGACGAGACGCTCGAGGAGACGCTCGAGGAGACGCTCGAGGAGACGCTCGACCGATCGGACGAGGCGGACGAGGCGGACGAGGCGGACGAGGCGGACGAGGCGGACGAGGCGGACGAGGCGCGCGGGTTCGTCGGCGAGGAGACCTTGGAGCGGTCGGGCGGGTTCGGCGCGGAGACGGCGGGACCGGACGAGCTCGCGGTTTCGACGCGGGACGGCGCCGCGCGGACGGACGCGGACGGACGGACGCTTTCATCCGCGGAGGCGGAAGCGTTCGTCGATGACGGAGACGGCTTCGAGAGCGACGCCCCGCGAGTCGTCGAGAGCTCGGCGGACATCGACGACGAGGCCCCCGCGGCGAGCTCGGCGGACGTCGACGACGACGCCCCGCGAGTCGTCGAGAGCTCGGCGGAGCCCATCAGCTCATCCTCGTTCGACGAGGCCCCGCAAGTCGTCGAGAGCTCCGCGGAGCCGATCAGCTCTTCCTCGATCGAGGATGCCATCGTGGCGGCGGCGAGCTCGGAGCTCACCGACGCGATCGACGAGGAGGACGAGGACGCGTTCGACGAGACGTTCGATGACGGCGCGGACTTGCCGGTGAGCGCGGCGAACGAGCCCGAGCCGCCGGACCCGCTGCTCGGCCCGGACGCGGAAGCCGCGGGGGAAGACAAGGACGCGTAGGCGACGCCCCGAACGCAGAAACGGTTCGTGACATACATATACATGTACCCTCTCAATACGTATGCGTCTCGACTCGTCGCCTGTAGTACCGCGTTCACGAGGTCACGGACGTTCGTCTCTCCCGCCCGCGCCCTTGATTTTAAACCCCTGTACGTACGGAAATATCCATTCCGACGCCTGCGCTTCACAGTGATACAGGGATGAGAAGAGAACGCGCCGAACGTCAATCACACGATCGCGCGCGCGATGGCGACGGACGACCTGTCGTTCCTGTCCGACCGCGTCCGGCAGGCGCTCTCGGCGGACGAGCAGGTGCTGGCGCAGCTCCGCCGGTTCGATGACGAGTACGCGGACTTACAGCGCGTGGTGCGCGAGTTGCCCGAGAAGACGAGCCACGATATCATGGTGCCCTTCACCGACGTCGCGTTCTTCCCCGGGCGGCTGATACACACGAACGAGCTCACGGTTCTACTCGGGTCGGACCTGTACGCGGAGCGCTCGGCGTCGCAGACGCTGGAGATCATCGAGCGCAGACGGGAGATGCTGCGCGAGAAGATCAGCGGCGCGGACGCCGGCGTGGACGCCATGGGCGCGCGTCTGGGGGCTCTCGACGCGGTGGCTGCCGCCGACGGCGAGGGCGCGTCCACCTCGGGCGGCGGGGCGTTCGCCACCAGGAAAGAGGGCCGCGCGTTCCTGACGAGCAAACCTGACGGCACCGTGGAGATCACGGAGAGCTACGAGGACGACGAGCCCCTGGACGCGTTCGACGACGGCGCCCATCGCGGTCCCTCCGCCTTTGCCCGAACCGCCGGGGAGGAATCCCGACAGCTTGACGATTTCATCGCTCGCCTGGAAGCGCTCGAGACGCGGGCGGAGGGGAGCGACGGGGAGGAGGCGGAGGGTATGGGAGGCGGGGACTCGGACGATGACTCTGACTACGACGAGCGCGAGGCGCTGGAGACGGACGCCGCGGCATCCGGCGCGGGCGCGAACCGTCTGGCGCGGTGGAAAGCCGAGCAAGCCGCGCTCTTAGCGGCGAAAAAACAAAAAAACGTCGCCGCCGCGTCCTCCTCCGCGCGCCGCGCGGCGGTGGGGGAGGTGACGGAGCGGCTCGGTCATCGCGATCGCGATCGCGAACCCGAACGGGACCTTTCGGGCGCGAACGCGCGTCCGATGTCCAAGTTCAAAATGCGCTCGCTGGGAATAGAACCCGACGAGTGACGCGCGAGGCTGTTTCGTAGACTACTCGTAGTAGTCTAGAGATAGCTACTAGCTCTAGCTCACGTATACGAACGCTTAACCCGCGCCGCGTCAGAAAGCCCCCCCCTCATCGCACGCGAACGCGTGTTCCTCGGCGTCGTAGAAGACCTCCCCCGCGTCGTCGTCGGCATAGATACGCTCGTCTGCGCGAAACCGCGCGTCGTCGTTTTTTCCATCTTCGCCGTTCCGGCGCGCCGCCGCGAGCAAAACGCCGCGCGTCGCCGCGCCCGCCTCGGCGTGCGCGAGCGCCGCGCGGCGCGCGGCGACGCACGCCGGGCCCGCGATGAACGACGCGCACCCGCGAATGTCGTGGCCGGGGACGCTGCGACACACCGGCTCGTTGTTTTCGTCGAGAGGCACGTCCGTCGAGCTGCTTTTTTTGTTTGAGATGGTCTTTTTCGTACTCGTAGACGACCGCCCCGTCTCGACGTCGCGCGCGTGCTGCCACCCGTGCCTGGTCCCGTCGCCCAGCAGCGCGGCGGCGAGCCAGCTCTTGTGCTTGGCGCGCGTTCGCCACGCCGCGCGGTTCTCGCGCATCTCCGTCTCCAGCCACGCCTTGGTCTCGGCGTCGAAGAGCTCGTCCATGACCGAGTCCCAGCTTTTGCCGCCGCCGCCGCCGTCGGGCGCGCGCGCGAAGCGCACCTTGCGCACGGTGACCGGGTCGGCGAAGGCGCACACCGCGCGGTATAGGCCGTTGAACAGGACGGGCGCGCCGACCAGGATCATGCCCCCCAGGCGCTCCGGGTAGCTCCGCCCGAACAGACCGAGGCACGCGCCCGCGACTTTCGGGGACATGTCCGCGACGCCGAACTTGTGGAAGTCCACCACCCAGACGTACTGGTCGTTGGGGAACGGGCGCAGGTGCGGCTCGAGGAGCTCGAGCACCTGCGTGCAGTGCTCGGCGTTTTTCTCCGGCGACTTGTCCCGGGCCATGCCGATGTCGGAGTACACCAGCGCGCGCCCGAGCCTGTCCCAGCCCACGTGCTGCATGTAGTGCGACCGCAGGTCCGAGGAAAGGCACGCCGTGCACATCCGGGTCTCCGGCCGGACCTCCAGGCGCCACCGCAGCGTCGCGCGCAGACGCTTGGTGGCTTTGTCCAGGTGGCCGCGATCGGCGCGCAGGAACCGCTCGACGTTCGCGCGCGTGCACCACGCCCTCAGCGCGGGATCAGAGTCCGCCAGCGGGCGCACCGCCTCGGCCAGCGCGTCCACGGCGACCGGGTCCAGGTTGGGCATCGCGCGCGTCACCAGGCACGCCGACTCGTCGTGCGCGGCCATCGCGGCGACGGGACCCCCCGAAGATCGAAAAAGGCCGGGGACCCGAGGAGACGAGGCGCCGAGAGCGGACGCGGGGAGACGACGCGGCCTCGAGCTCCCGCGGCGACCGCGGGTCGTCACGAGACCGCGACCGCGAAGACGCGGAGACGCGAGCGCGCGCGCGCGCCTCTGACGCGGGAGAGGAGGAGCCTCGTCGGTGCCCGGCGGGTCTCGAACTGTCCGACGCTTCGCTCCGCCGACGCCGCTTTGCCTTTTGTTTTCGGTCGGAGCCGGTGGTGTCCGCGGTCCGCGCCTTTTCGCCGGTCCGCGCCAGACTTTTCCCACGTCACACTTCGCAGATCGCGTCTCTCATCGCACTTCGATCAGACGAAGCTTTTCGGGATTTTGAAGACTGTTTGATGCTGAGAAAAAGGGGATTTTTCACTAAAAAAAATTCACCGTGACACCCTGTCACGCTGCAACGCTCGGCGCTTCACATTTTTTTGTGTTTCCGTGCCTCGGACGCTGAGTTGGCGGTTTTGCTCGCTCGTTTTCGGTTCGCGACGCTCCGACGCGGTGCTCGCCCGCCACTCTCGCACTCGCACCACACCACCTTCCACACGAAAAGGAACAATGGCTGCTTTCGCCGCTACCACCCCCTCCCTCAAGGTGCGTCTCCGAGAACTTGGGCGGCCGCGTGGCGTCGCGCCGGCCCGGACGCGCCGCGGCCGGTCCCGATTGGCGCAATCGCGCTCCGAAACACGCGAGAAAAAAAGCCCTATCCGCTCCGATCGCGCCCGGGAACGCGCGCCCGCGGCCGCGAGCGACGCCGCGACGCTGAAACGAACGTCACCGCTCGACGCGCGCTAACCTTCTGTCCCGTCGACGCGTTTACAGGTTGAGTTCCGCGGCAAGACCGCCGGCCTCAAGCGCGGCAAGGCCGTCAAGGTGCGTCGTGGCATCGGCATCTCTCCCACTTTGCACTCGACACGAGCGACCCGCGTTCCGGATCGTGCGCTCGCCCGCGTCCTCGACGCTCACCGTTCTCCCCGCCCACCTCCACGCACAGGCCGCCGCCGTCAACACCACCACCGAGGCTGCGGTGAAGGTCGCCATCAACGGTTTCGGCCGCATCGGTACGTCTCCCTCGCGCCATCGACCGGGACGCTCGACACCTCATCGAAGCTGCGTCTCGGCATAATATCTC
>Ga0181564_10004369_pt1 | contig 11961 bp, 6 predicted proteins | sample 011ome_24_FD_134512 | JGI IMG/M metagenome (GOLD analysis project Ga0181564, IMG submission 134512) | Coastal salt marsh microbial communities from the Groves Creek Marsh, Skidaway Island, Georgia - 011513CT metaG (megahit assembly) | ecosystem: Environmental > Aquatic > Marine > Intertidal zone...
GATATGGGATGAATATGAAGGATTTCCAATAGTGTATTATTATATACTTAGAGATTCAACAGCGAATGGCAATTGGGAAGTGCTTGATTCAGTATCTAGTAATAACTTTATTTATACCGATTTAAATCCACCTGTTAGTGGAGTTAATTATGTAATAGAAGTGATACCCCCAAATACTTGTACATCAACAAAAGCTCAAGACCATAATTCAACGCGATCTAATAGAGCAACTATAGTTGGTGGAGGTGGTCAAGGTATCTTCCAACATCAAAACAGTAATGTAAATGTATATCCCAACCCAACATCCGACCAAATAACAATCGATATAAAGGGTTATAATGGATTTGTTAATGTTCAGGTATATGACTTACAAGGAAGGTTGTTAGAAACTACTACAAACACTATAGTATCTCTTAAAAAACACGCCAAGGGAATCTATGTTCTTAAGGTGAGTTATGGAGAGGTAACTGAAGAGGTAACTGAAGAGGTTAGGGTAGTGAGGGAATAGTAAAATCTTGTGGTAGGAAAAAACCATTATTATTGGTTGTTTTTGGTAAAAAGTAAAATTACATATTTCGTAAACTATTAATAATCAGTAAATTAAAAAATTAAAAATAGGTCACCTCGAGATTCATAACCCTGAGGTCGGGAGTTCAAATCTCCCTCGCGCCACCAAGACAATCACCTGTAAATGAAGGTTTTAAGATGTTTTTTTAGAACCTTTTTTGTTTTGAGGATTTTCTTGAGTAAAAATAGCTACAGAAAATTTTAAAATTCATCAAAATGAATGTATATTTAGTTTAAATTTTAAGAAATTTTACATGAAAATCAATAAATTCCTGCTGCTTTTTAAAATAATATTATTTTATAACTTTATTTGCTCACAAACCACTTATTCTATTGGAACAGGAACTGAAAACAATCCTAGTGCCGGACCTACAAGACCTTATTATGAATTCACTATATGTCAGAATTTATATCCAAGTTCTGAACTTCCTTCATTTTCATGCAACATCATTCAATTGAGCTGGTATTCAATCAGTACTACTTCATTTACTAGAGAACTGAAAATATATTTAGGGAATACTTCTTTGAATAACTTAGGTACATCAAATTTTGTAGGTGAAAATGAACTTTTTCTTGTTTTTGATGGCACAATAAATTTTAGTCAAGGATGGAATGCAATTACTTTCGACACTCCTTTTCAATATGATGGTAATTCAAATTTAGTAGTATTTACTGATGATAATTCTGGAAATTACTTACCCGGTGATCCTACTTTTCAATCCACTCTAATAGATGATATAACTGTTATAAAATATGCAGATGGAACTGATCCAGGTTCTGTTACCAATCAAATTTATGATTTTAAAACTGATGTTCTACCAAACATAAAATTCTTAGTCTCATCTGGCTATACAGCAGATTTTATTGCTAATTTAACTACTGTATGTAAAGGAAACTCTGTTGATTTTGAGGATTTATCTAGTGATGGTCCAAGTTCTTGGAACTGGGACTTTGGAGATGGAAATACTTCAACAGTACAAAATCCTATTCACACCTACAATAGCCCGGGTACATATTCGGTTACTCTTATTTCCTCTAACGGTACGAATGTAGATACTGTTGTATACAATAATCTTATAACAGTTTACGATTTACCGAACATCAATGCAGGGCCTGATCTTACTGTTTGTGGTGGTACTGAAGTAACACTAAATGGTTCTGGTGGTGATGCTTATGCATGGGATGGTGGTGTTCTTGATGGTGTAGCATTTACTCCTCTTATAGGAACAACTTTTTTCAATCTTACTGGAACAGACTCCAATGGATGTACCAACCAAGATGATGTGTTAATTACAGCATTGGATACAATGATTTTGGATTTAATAGTCAGTGATCCAGAATGTAATGGTTATTGCAACGGTTATGCAGATGCGATTGTTAGTGGTGGTTCCGCTCCTTACAGCTATCAATGGAATGACCCACAAAATCAGACCACACAAGTTGCTGATTTTTTGTGTGAGGGATATTATACCTTATTGGTTACAGACTCATATGGATGTACATCAGACACTAGTTTTACAATTCAGGATCCTCCAATTCTTGAAGGGTTTACACTACATACACCAACTTTATGCAATGGTGACTGTAATGGTTCGGTAACTGCTCTTCCAGCTGGTGGAACTCCTCCTTATTCTTACACATGGACAGATTCTAACGGTACTTTTATTGGAAACAATGTAACTGTTTCTAACCTATGTATTGGATCTTACAATGTAGAAATAATAGATTATAATGGATGTAATGTATACGGATTAGAAGTGGTTAATGAACCATTGCCATTGTTGATAGATAGTATTAATACAAATATTTCATGTGGATTAAACTGTAATAGTCAAGTATCTATTGTGGTTTCTGGTGGTATAGGTCCTTACAATTATCTGTGGAATGACCCTAATTCTTCAACAACTTCTTCTTTAACTAATCTTTGTGATGGACAGTATTCTGTTTTAGTTTCGGATTACAATAATTGTACAACTTCAGATTCTTTGTTCATAAATTCCTCCTCAATAAATCTTCAAGTAAACCCAACAAATGTTACATGTAATGGTGGAAATGATGGATTAATAGACATTAACATTAATCCTGCTGGTGGTCCATATTCATTTCAATGGAGCAATGGGCAAACAACTCAAAATTTACAAAACTTATCGGCTGGAATTTATTCATTAACCATAACCTCAGCCAGTGGTTGTGATTCTACAATTAATGTTCCCATATTACAACCTCCTCCCTTGCAAACAAACATAAATGTTACCAATTCAAGTTGTGGTAACTTGGATGGCACAGCAGAACTTGTGGTCGCCAACCCATTCAATCAACCATACAATGCAAGTTGGAGTAACGGAGATGTAGGTCTTACAGTTGATTCATTGTCTTCAGGTCCCATTAATGTTGTTATTACTGATGCAAGTGGATGTGTTTTTTATGATGCCGCAATGATGGGTAGCTCTGGTGGACCTTCAGTCGATGCAAGTAACTTTAGCAATGTAACATGCCCAGGAGGAAATGATGGTAGTATTTCTTTACAGATAAATTCACAAAATCCACCTTACACAGTTAATTGGATAAGCGGCCAATCTACGGATCAGATCAATGGATTAGGAGCAGGTATTTATGAGTATTTAGTGGAAGATCAATCGGGTTGTTTAACTGCAGGAAGTGTAGAAATTTTACAACCTGACTCTATTGTTTTAGCCAATGTTAATTTAACCAATCCTACTTGTGGTGTTAATAATGGAGCTATTCAGGTAGTTGGTTTTGGTGGCACAGGAAATTTAACCTACATATGGGATGCTAATGCTGGTAGTCAAATTGGCTCTACAGCTATAAATTTGTTAGCAGGAACTTACACCTTAAACATAGTTGATGATAACTCTTGTGTGCATATAGAGACAATTTTATTAAATGACTTATCTGCTCCTGAAATTGATATCGTCAACATCAATAATCCTCAGTGTGGAGGAGGTTTAGGGGCTATTAACATTGCCGTTTCTAATGGTACTCCTCCTTACAGTTACCTATGGAATACAGATTCAACTACAGAAGATATTAATGGTTTGGTGCCTGGAAATTATGTAGTCTTAGTTTCAGACGCATTAGGCTGTACATCCACAGAGTTTATAGAGTTAAACGGTATTCTTCCTCCTAATCCGGGGGTATGTTTAGTAACAGTAGATACCACAACGCAAACTAATTTAGTAGTTTGGGAAAAACCTTTAGTTGCTGGAAGTATCTCACATTACACTATTTACAGAGAAGGAATAGCAGCAGGTGTTTATGATTCAATTGCTACAATTCCTTACGATAGTTTAAGTCAATACACAGATACTTTAGCAAATCCTTTTTATCGAAGTTGGAGTTATAAAATAACGGTTATCGATACTTGTGGTAATGAATCATTACCAAGCTTAGCTCACAAAACCATCCATCTGACAGTTAATACAGGATTATCGAATGTAATCAATTTAATATGGGACAACTATGCGGGCTTTAATTATTCAACATATTATGTTAATCGATATCATCCATCAACTGGTTGGAGTGTGATTTCTATCTTACCATCATCCTTAACATCTTACACTGACCAATCTCCATTAATACCCTCCAATACATTGATTTATAGTATTGAAGTAGTGCCTCCAAGTATTTGTACATCTACAAAGGCACAGGATCATAATTCAACGCGATCTAATAGAGCCAATATAATTGAGGGAGGAGGTCAAGGTCAAAGTATATTGCAACAGCCAAACAGCAAGTTATCAATTTACCCCAACCCAACATCCGACCAAATAACCATCGATATAAAGGGTTACAATGGACCATTGAATGTTGAGGTATATGATTTACAAGGAAGATTGTTAGAAACCACCACAAACACTATTGTATCACTTAAAAAACACGCCAAGGGAATCTATGTTCTTAAGGTGAGTTATGGAGAGGTAACTGAAGAGGTTAGGGTAGTGAGGGAGTAGGAAGGTCTTGTGCTAGGTATTTTGGAATACCATAAAATGCATGTATATTTATCGTCTAAAATTTATTAAATGAAACAACTATTACTCTTACCACTCTTATTTATTACTGTTATTTCTTTTGGACAAGTTCCCAATTATGTTCCAACCAATGGATTAGTTGGTTATTGGCCTTTTAATGGTAATGCCAATGATGAAAGTGGGAATGGGAATAATGGAACGAATAACGGGGCTACATTAACTACAGATAGATTTGGAAATGCGAATAGCGCTTATGGTTTTGTTGTAGATGGATCTGTAGGTTGGGGAGGTGCTCAACAATATATAGATGTTCCATACTCTAGTGTATTTAATTCTGGAGTAATAACATGTTCTGGTTGGGTTTATCCTGAGGAGAAACCGTCGCCTTATGACAATCGCCCTCTCACGATATTTAGTAGATGGAATGACGCATCTCCCAACTTTAGGTTTCAAGTAACTTATGGAAATGAGGTACAGTTTCAGCTATATGATAATTTGGGTACAAGTCACACAGTCCTTATGGGTAATGTACCGTTCAATGAATGGAGTTTTGTCGTGTGTACATATGATGGAAATGAGTGCCGCATCTATTTGAATGGTGTGTTGATCCATTCTGAGCTCTTAGGTATTCAACTAATGCAAGGTCCAAGCAATCTGACTATTGCACAAACCAAAATGCCAAATGGAAACTGGTATTTTTTTGATGGTACATTAGATGACCTTGGTTATTGGAATCGCGCTTTATCAGAATCAGAAATTCAGCAACTGTATGCTTCATGTACTTCACCTATTTCTTTAAATAGTATCCCCGACCAAAATATTTGCAGTGGAGAATCACTTACCCTAACAGCCAATGCAAATGTGCCGTCGGAAGACAATCTTGTAATTACAAGTGTTTTTGATGGGCCGCTAACAGGTGGTACACCAAAAGGCGTAGAGCTTTATGTTATTAATGATATAAATGATTTAAGTGCGTATGGAATTGGTTCTGCTAACAATGGTGGAGGCTCGGATGGGGAAGAATTCACCTTTCCGGCTGTTGCTGCTGCTGCTGGAGATTATATTTATTTAGCTTCGGAATCAACTGAATTTAACAATTGGTTCGGATTTGATCCAGACTATGTTACAAGTGTAGTCAATATTAATGGAGACGATGCCATAGAACTATTTTATCTAAGTAATGTAATCGATGTATTTGGTGACATCAATTTAGATGGTACAGGAGAGCCTTGGGACCATGTGGATGGTTGGGCTTATCGAAATAATTCAACAGGTCCTGATGGTAATGTGTTTGTGCTCAATAATTGGAGTTTTAGCGGACCCAACGCACTGGATGGTGAGTTGTTAAATGCTACCGCAGCAAGCCCTGTTCCTGCCGGTACGTTTACACATGCTGGTATTAGTGCTATCAATAAGTATACGATGGATGTAACTGCTGCAGGCAGTATGGATTATACTTTTGCCGGAGATTTTTCGGGTGCAGATCCAGCTATTAACATAAATCTTGGAGATACACTTGTTTTCAATGTAAGTGCACCTGGACATCCGTTTTGGATAAACGATGTGCAAGGCACCGGAAACGCAAATGGAGTTGCTGTAGCAAACAATGGAACCAGTTCAGGTACTATTACATGGGTGCCAACAGCTGCAGGCACTTATTATTACAATTGCGAATTTCATTCCATGATGACCAATACCATTACGGTAGGTGCACCCGCTATTTCTTATGCATGGGATAACGGAGTTGTAAATGGAGTTCCATTTACACCAACAGCTAGTGGAGAGTATGTTGTAATTGCCACCGGTGGCGTTGGGTGTACAGCTACCGACACGGTAAATATAATTGTAAATTCACTTCCAACAGTGGATGCAGGAACCTTTCTGCAAATTTGCGCTGGTGATACTGTTACCCTTAGCGGTGCAGGAGCTACTACCTACATTTGGGATAATGGAATTTCAGACGGAGTGCTTTTTACACCAAGCACCACAACATTATATACAGTTACGGGAACCGATGCTAACGGTTGTTCAGCCAGCGATACGGTATCTGTGGGAGTATGGAATTTGCCATTGGTAGATGCTGGAACAGATCAAGCAGTTTGTGATGGTAATCAGGTAACATTATCGGGTTCTGGTGCCGCTTCATATGTATGGAACAATAGCGTTTCAGATGGTGTCGCATTTACACCAATTTCGACAGTTACTTATACCGTTACGGGAACCGACGGAAATGGTTGTGTCAATGGTGATCAGGTTGTAGTAACTGTAAATTCACTTCCAACAGTTAGTGCGGGTACAGATGTTGCTGTATGTACAGGAGATTCAGCAATATTAAATGGTTCTGGAGCGGTAAGTTATACATGGGATAACGGAATTACGGATGGTGTTCATTTTATTCCAGTAACCGCAAATACTTATACGGTAACTGGAACAGATGGAAATGGTTGTGAAAATACAGACCAAGTAGCTATAACCATAAACGCGCTGCCAACAGTGGATGCAGGCGCAGACCAAACCGTATGTGAAGGCGATCCAGTTACCGTATCAGGTGCAGGAGCAAGTTCGTATACCTGGGATAATGGCGTAAGTGATGGTGTTGCATTTAACGCAAATACTACTACAACTTATACTGTTACAGGTGTTGGTGCCAATGGATGTGAAAATACAGATAATATGGTAGTTACTGTAACGCCCTCTCCAACCGTAGTTGCATTAGCAGCAGCAGATTCTGTATGTGTAAACTGGGAAAATGTAACGCTTTCTGGTTCTCCAGCTGGTGGTGTTTTTTCAGGAAATGGTGTCACGGATGATCGTTTTTATCCGCCTGTTGCTGGAGTAGGTTCACATGATGTTTTGTATAGTTATACGGACTCAATTACAGGTTGTGTGGGTACGGATTCATTAACCATGGTAGTTGAGGAATGTACAGGTATTACTGAAAGTGGACAAAGTAATTTATCAATTTATCCGAATCCAACATCCGACCAAATAACCATCGATATAGAGGGTTATAATGGGTTAGTTGCTGTTGCCGTATATGATTTACAAGGAAGGTTATTAGAAACTACTACAAATACCAGTTTATCTCTTAAACAACACGCCAAAGGAATTTATGTTCTTAAGGTGAGTTATGGAGAGATAACCGAAGTGGTTAGGGTAGTTAGAGATTAGTAGTTTAGTAGTCCTTGTTGGTTTGTAATTATGATTTTATGAAAGGATTGTGCAGTATAATATTGTTGATTATTGCTTTTGGTTCTTTTGGGCAGGTTAATTCGTCCATTCAGCACGATGGTCTTACAAGAGATTTTGTTTACTACACTCCATCCAATTGGAATGTAAATCAACAGCTTCCATTATTAATAGTTCTTCATGGTCTTACACAAACGGGCAATGGGATTATGGACATTACTGATTTTAATACCATAGCAGAAGACAATAATTTTATTGTTTGTTATCCGGATGGAATTAATAACTCCTTTAATGCCAACATGAATGTTACGGTTTCAACTGCAGATGATTTAGGATTTATTGAATCACTTTTTTCTTATTTTGAACAAAACATGAATTCCGATCCGTTAAAAAGATATTTAACTGGTTTTTCTACAGGTGGTTTTATGTGTCACAAATTAGCTTGCGAATCATCTCTCTGTTTTGCTGCAATAGCAACAGTTTCTGGAAATATGAGTGATACGGTTCATACGAATTGCTCACCAAATAATCTAACCTCAGTTTTACATATTCATGGAACTGCAGATCCGGTAGTTAGTTATTTCGGTAGCCCAACTTCTGGAGTGCCTGTAGATACTACCATGGAAAAATGGAGAAATTATTTGGGTTGTACTAGTACTCCAACCATAACAGCTATGCCCAACAACAATCTTTTTGATTTATCTTATCCAGAAAGGTATACGTATTCATCTTGTGGTGATTATTCATTAGAACTAATTAAAATTACTGGAGGGGGTCATCAATGGCCAGGTATTCCGACCTTAGTTGGAGGTTTGGGTAATATTAATATGGATTTTTATTCGCCACAAATTATTTGGGAATTTTTAGAAAATAAAAGCTGTCCAAGTTCTTCTTCTGTTAGGGAAGATTTTTTTTCGCGCATAAATGTATATCCCAACCCAACACCCGACCAAATAACCATCGATATAAAAGGCTATGTTGGATTGGTTAACCTAGAGTTATACGATTTACAAGGAAGGTTGTTGAAAATCACTGCGGATAAAGCATTGTCACTTTCTGAATTCACGAAAGGTATATATATACTTAAGGTAAGTTATGGAGAGATAACGGAAAAGATTAGGGTAGTGAGGAAGTAGTTTTTTTGATGTTATTTGAATTTAGTTTTCCATCTAGTTAAAAAATAAATGAAGTAAAGCAGACTGATTAACACCCTTTGATTACATTTGTCACATAATAAAAATACGCAATGGAAAAGCAAGATTTAGAAGTATTTGACGATGGAGAGTTTAATAATGAAGAACCTCGAAAGAGACCGACCTTTATTACTGTTTTAGCTATTCTCAGTTGGATTTATGTTGCCATTGGAGTGTTAGGTGCACTTGTTAATTCACTTTCATCAGAAGAAAAACAAATGGAGCAAATTGATCAAGCGATTGCGGTTTATGATGATATGGATGAAATGCCATTCCTTGATGATTCCATTGCAGTATTAGAAGCTTCTAGAGATAATCTTCGTATCACTAATTTAGGTAACCTTATTTTTCTTTTAGTTGAAGGAATCGCTGTTTTTATGATGTTTAATTTAAAGAGAAATGGATTCTGGTTATATACTTTAGCTCAAATTGGTCTGGTTTCATTGATGATAACAGTAATGCCTTGGCCCAATCTAATATCTACCTTAACCGTTGGTTTCACTTTGTTTATAGTGATTCTTTTCGAGATACTCTATGCAGTTAATTTAAAGCACATGAAAGCTTAGTCTATTCTTTTACCCCCCATTGTAATAAACTGAATAATGTTGGCACCCATTTGGAGTGCTTTATTGCGCGCTTCTTCACTGTCATTATGAACTTCTGCGTCTTCCCAGCCATCTCCTAAATCACATTCAATATCGTAAAAGCAGATTAACCTTCCTTCGTAAATAATTCCAAAGCCTTGTGGGGCCTTAGAATCATGCTCGTGTATTTTTGGCAAGCCTTTGTCAAAATCATATGTTTGATGATAAATAGCATGAGTGTAAGGAAGTTCTATAAAATCCAATTCTGGAAACACTTTTTTCATTTGTGGGCGAACGAATTTATCCATTCCGTAATTGTCTGAAATGTGAAGAAATCCTCCTCCCAACAGGTAGTTTCGTAAGTTTTCAGCTTCTTGTTGATTGAAAACTACATTGCCATGCCCTGTCATATGAACAAATGGGTAATTGTATAATTCAGGACTAGATACTTCTATGCTTGCAACATTAGGGTCTATGTTCATTCCCAGCGATTTATTACAATATTTTACCAAGTTTGGGAGTGAAGTAGGGTTGGAGTACCAATCTCCACCTCCGTTGTATTTTAAAACCGCAAAAGTGTAAGAGTAGTTTCTCGGCGCGGCCGAAAGACTAATTAAGGCTGCTAATAATATAAAGACTAAAAAACGCACATTCAAAAGTAAGATTATTAAAAGTAATATCCGACTTTTGTAAAAAATATTCAATTGAAACCATTAATTCATAAAGAGCAATGCAATCATTAGGAAATCATATTTTGGTAGAGATTACGGGTTGTAATCCGCAAGTAATGAACGATGTAGCTTTCATTGAGCAAACGATGGTTGATTCAGCTACCATTGCTGGTGCAACGGTAATTAATTCTTCTTTTCATCACTTTTCTCCCTATGGCGTTTCGGGTGTGGTGGTAATTCAAGAAAGCCATTTAGCTATACATACATGGCCTGAGTACGGTTATGCTGCAGTAGATTTATTTACATGTGGAGATGAGGTAGATGCTTGGAAGGCATTTGATTTTTTAAAGGAAAGTTTTGGTGCAAAAAATTATTCAGCTCTTGAAATGAATCGAGGAGCAATCAAAATGCTATCAAGAATGGATGTTGATTTGGAGTCACTTCGAAGTACTGTAGAAAACAACATAGGGAAAGAAAGCATAGAACGAAATATATGGTTTACGGATAAAGACGATTCTCAAGCACTTTCCCTCCGGTACAGTAAACAATTATTTAAAGAAAAATCGGATTTTCAAGAAGTTAAAATTTTAGATACATACCGTTATGGGAAAATGCTAACCATTGATCAAATGGTTATGACAACTGAAAAAGATGAGGCACATTATCATGAGATGATAGCCCATCCAGCAATGTTTTCTCACGGAAATGTAAAGAATGTTCTTGTTGTTGGCGGAGGAGATGGAGGTACTGTGCGAGAAGTGTTAAAACATAAAAGTGTAGAGAAGGTAACGATGGTGGAAATTGATGAAGTCGTAATAAAAGCATGTAAAAAGTTTTTACCTTCAATTGCTTCAGAATTTGATAATCCGAAGTTGAATGTAATAATTGGAGACGGCATATCTTTTGTTGAAAACGCAAATGATCAAGAATATGATTTAGTTCTAGTTGATGGTTCAGATCCGGTGGGTCCAGCAAAAGGATTGTTTTCAAAAAATTTCTTTTTGAATTGTAAGCGTATTTTAAAAGAGAGAGGCATTCTTGTTGCGCAAGGAGAATCTCCAAAGTTTAATGAAAGCGTTTTTGTCGAGTTGAATACCACTTTTCAAGAAATTTTTGGAGTGGAAAAAACGAAACTTTCTTTATTTAACGTTCCAACATATCCTACGGGAATATGGAGTTTTCAATGGGGAGTGAAAGGTTCAATTGAACCAACTTTGGTTAATTTTTCATTGGTGAATGATGTTTCTTTTATAAAAGACTTAAAGTATTACAACGAGGCAATTCATGGAAGTTCTTTTGCATTACCTAACTATGTTCGAAAAATGGTTGGAAATAAAACAATAGAAAAGGTATATAATGAGTTTTGATCCGAGTGATATAGGTTTGAATAATGGAAATATATTTGGTTTTCCATATACTGAAAATGAAGCCGAAGTATTGTTGATTCCTGTTCCATGGGATGCTACTGCTTCTTATGGTCGAGGTACTTCTGCTGGTCCGCAGGTAATATTAGAAGCTTCTACTCAAATCGATTTTTTTCATCCTGAGATTGAAAGTGTTTGGAAAACAAAGGTTTGTATGACGCCTATATCAGAAGATTGGAAAAATATAAATGATAAGCTAGCGGAAAGAACGGCTAAGTATATCCACTTTTTAGAAAATGGAGGTAATTTAAAAGAAAATAAAGAGCATCTAGAAACGGTAGCGGAAGTTGCAGTAGCTCAGAATTATTTGCGCGATAATTTGAAGAAGCGATCTGCTAAAGCTA
>Ga0181564_10004379_pt1 | contig 11947 bp, 37 predicted proteins | sample 011ome_24_FD_134512 | JGI IMG/M metagenome (GOLD analysis project Ga0181564, IMG submission 134512) | Coastal salt marsh microbial communities from the Groves Creek Marsh, Skidaway Island, Georgia - 011513CT metaG (megahit assembly) | ecosystem: Environmental > Aquatic > Marine > Intertidal...
GAAGGAAAATATTGCAGTATAATATAAATAACAATCATTAGTCGGATCATATGATATATCTTCTAATTCTATTCCACTACCATCAAACTTAATCAGGTGTTTTTTTACTGATTTTTTGAATCCCATGTGTATTAGATAATCATGTTGAATAGTTGTTTCATCTTTCATTGTCTAATATTTGTTTTATTGTATTAGATCTACGGAATAGTTTATATTTATTTACATTGCCTATTCCGTTTACATTGACTATTCCGTAATGACTATCGCCATAAAGTGTTATGATACCTTCAAAGGTATAAGTATTACTTGACTTTTTATATATTTTAGATGAGTCCATATTTTCTTTTAAGTTACTATCATGATATAGGTAGTATGATTTACCATCATGGATTATGGTATAGTATGATCCGATCTGTTTAAATATTGTAAGGTCATTGCATGTTGTCATTTTGAACCTATATGATTTTAGATATTCAAACTCTATATTATCCATTTAATATTTTCTTTATTGTTTCGGATCTACGTATTATTTTAATTGAGTTAACATCGTTATGTATATTAACAAATCCACTATCATTTGGTATATCATTAGGATCAACTATAATTGAGTATGGGTTACTAACAAATATACCACCGGTATAATGTATTTTATTTTGGTCGAAGTTATCTTTAACGGTGCTGGTTAGTTGGGAGTAGTTTAATTTCTCCCAACCTTTCAGTTTACTATGTTTATCGTAGTGTAGTTTCAGTAACATGATAGTTTTTTCAATCTTTCTTTCAATATATTTATATCATCACTTATAATTGAATCTAAAATTATTTTATTAATTTCTTTCAATTCATTTCTAACATCATTTAATTCTTCTGATTGTTTCACGTACAATGGTAAAATTTTATCTATTGGTTCGGTTGGTTCAGTTTTATTATATTTATCATCTGTATATTTTTTCAATATATGGATTTTATATTTACCAGTTGGTAAGGGAATATTTTTGGATATAATTTCACCCTTATATGTTTTAATATTTTCATCTCTTATATTTTTCCATAGTCTCCTAGAACTACTTTCACTGATGTTATATTCTTCACAAATCTGTGTAAGGGAGAGATAATCCCCATTTAATTCATTTTCAATATAATTATTATTAGCATTATATTCTTTAGTTTTCAAAAATCCCTTTTCAATTCTATTTAAAATTTTAGAATCAGATCCTTTTCCATCTGAGGTATTTTTTATCATATCATATGATAATTTAGTTAGACTAAGATCCATTCTATCTTTAAACAACTCAACATCATTTAAACACTCATTAAAGTATTCCATACCTCTGACCTCGGTATATCCATCTTTACCATCAAAGAGTTGTGAAACATCATCTGGTATATTATCTTTCCAAATATCTTCTATGTGTTTAATATTTTTATAACTCCCACTTATAATGTAAACATTATCATAATCAATACCACCATAAGTTTTGTTATGCTTTTTTATTCTTTTAAAGTTATTAGAGCTAATCCCTAGTTTAAAATGGTAACCATCTAAAAAGGGTATCAAATATGCGAAATTTTCCATACAACAAATATACTCAATTATAATTAGTAAAACAAATCGATTATTATTTGGCAGTGTGGATCTTTATTCGTAACTTTATATGATGCCCTATCGTTTCTTCTTTTTATAATAAAGGGCGCTGTCCGGTCTACTCTTCTGAAAATCCGTAATTGACTCAGCCCGTTTTCGGTTCTTAACCACCAACATAATAAAGATAAGCTATTTTGATCTTTCTACCAAATAAATCCACATTTGTTTATTAATTATTTTATTCGTATATTTATATGATGCTCTGGTTTAAATATTAAAAACTTCCAGAGCACCATGACTAAGTTAATAAAAATATCTGTAATAAAAAAACTATTTGGAAAGTATTTTATGTTGATGAATCAACTTATTTATTGTATTAGATCTTTTCTTTAGTTTAAACTCCATAGCCTTTTCGATTAACATTTCTTCTCTATTGGTAAATCCACTAGCAGTCTCCGTATTTATGTAATAGTTATTATAATTTTGTGAGAAAAATCTTAAACAAATACCTTTATCGTTTAAATCCCTTATTATACCATCATTTAAATCTGGTAGATATACTTCTTTCATTTCGATATGATTAAATTCCATTGAGTATGTTATTTTAACTATCATTGGTTCAGTATAGTTTTAATAGTCTCTGCCCTTTTCAATAGTTTAACCTTGTTTAAATATGATTCGACACAAGTTGCTATATGTGGGTGTCTACATTTAAACTCGTATAGATCATTTGTATTGACATAGTATTTAACATTTTTCATCTTCCCATCCATTCTAATACTATATGATCCATTTGTTGATATAGTCTTTTTGGTTCTATGATTTAGATTATTAGAATCAATATGTTTAATCTCATACATTATATCTCCGCTGTATTTAAATGATATGTAGCTGGGTTTATCCATTGTTCAGTATTTTATTTATTGTTTCTGATCTTTTAAATAGTTTAAATGATTCTTGACTAAATCCCATATGAAAATCAAATAATAGATCATTTATTAGTTTTATGAAGTTATATCCTATTTCCACATAATTTAAGGTATAATAATCTTCATCGATATGATAATGTATATCGGTGTAGTTACTATCATCGAATGAATATCGGAAACAGTATTCATACTCACTTTTATTACGTAGGACGAACCCCATATGTATTAGGTATTTATGTTCTATATTCATTTTAAAGATCTAACATCACGGAATCTATAATTATAATCTGTTTCAATAAAATCATTCAGATCTATATCCTCTAATAATACAGAGTTTAGATCATTTAGTATATTTTGGGATACGGTCATAATCCGTTTTTTAAGTTTTCTTTTCTTAACCACAACATATTCCGGATCTGAATTATATAAATCGATTAGTTTAGATAGTTCAGAATCATCATCACTATATTTATTGATCCTATCCAAATCACCAATACATGCTTTTACCTCATCTAAGTATTCTTCTAATAGGTGGAGGTTTGGTCCAACACATAAGAACACCCATTGGAAAACTGGTCTCCCAATTGTTTCTTGATATAATCCAAATTTAATATTGGGAAATGCTTTCTGAATCATCTTCCTTAGTTTATCTGCTTCCTTAGCATATAAATCATTATAATATGACTTCTCTGAGAAAACTATTGATATACATTCATCCCCACCTGAATGTTTCATAAAGGTTGGATCAGAATCATCATAAGTGAAATGGGGTGTGCTTGGGAACAATAGATTTGGGAATGTTCTTATTAAATCTTTTTGTACTCTTAGTTTAGTTTCCATAAGCTGATTTATCAGTAGTTAGAATAGTTTTTATTGTATTAGATCTTTTAAATAGTTTAAATGATTTTATATTAATATAAAAAAACATTGACGATAGTTCAATTATCAATTCATCGAAGGTATATCTTGTGTGGCGACTATTTAAGGTATAATTATCTTCATTGGTATGATAATATACGTTAGTATATAAACCACCACCGAGTGAATATCTGAATACATATACGATATCGCTTCTACTATCTATAGTAAACCCTACACTTTCGAGGTATGCATGTTCTATGTTCATATTAATCAATCAGAGAGTTGTAATACTTCCAGAATGAACCTTTGTCTTTAGCAACGGTCTCCATAAACTCTTCCCAAGCATAGTGGTCATCATCTTCATTCTGATATCCCTTATCTTCAACCGGCTTCAAATAGTGTTCGGTTACGTTATTATATTGTTTATCGAAGAACTCTACCTTATCTTGAAGACTAAACTCACTTAATGGTTTAATAGCCTCATTTCTGAATCCATTAGCTTCTTCTGCTTCTAACTGAGCTAGTTGTTGTTTCTTTTCTTCGATTTCCTTTCTTAATTGTTCGCTATTCATAATGTATGTTTTAGTTTAATTATTTTATTTATTGTATTGGATCTACTGATCAGTTTAATATGTTCAAATAATTTCGACCCATATAGATCTCCATTGGTCTTACTCCACACTCTACACTTTTCCTCACCAGATATAAATATTTTATACCCATCTCTGGTTAGGTGTATTCTTATATTATCTTTGGTTAGTATAGATAATAGTCCGGTTACCATTTCAGTATAACTATATCCCATCGATACTAGTTTACTTATGTATTGATCATATTGGCTCATATAGGTTTATTTAATCATCAAATCCATATAGATCATAGAAGTAGTTAATAACAAATTGACTACCACCGAACCCTGTAATAAATCCTATATTATTAAGATATCCACTCTCTGGGAATACCAAATAAGATATAATCATTACTATTGTAGTTGTTACTAGTGTTGCTACTGTTGCTCTTTTTAATTTATGTTTCATAGTGGTTTATATTTAATCGTTAATTAGATCCTTTGGATAATTACCCAAAAGAGTATAATTGGACCGGATACTTTCAATAGTTGAATATCTCTTATCATCCAATACTCTTTTTAAGAAGTCCATTCCTAATCTGTTGAACGTTGTAACAGTAGAATAACATACTTTATTATCGTTGATACTATTAATAAAGATAATGTTATTACTTCCGTTTGATTTTAGTGTGTCGTTGTTTTTCATATCGTTGTTTTTTAGTGTGTGTATTAGTGTGTTCTTAAAGATAAGCATAATTAACCTTACTGCCAAATTATAATTAACTTTTTTATAAAAAAAGCAGGTTGGAGTGTACTCTTCTGAAAAAGTGGATATACTCTCAGCACGTCTTCGATATTATCACCGACACATAAAGATACTCAATTAAATTGAGATTACCAAAGGAAATAAGCTATTATGCTGATATAAACAAATTAATATATAAGAAATGACAAACGAAGAGATAGATAAACTATGTAACCGGTATGATATAACTAACTATACTATTAACAATGGTGTTGTTGATGTAGATGGTAGTGTGCAGTTATTCGGTAAGAGATTTACCGAACTACCTTTAAAGTTTGGTTCGGTAACTGGGAATTTTGATTGTTCTGATATTAGCTTAACCACATTAGAAGGATCACCACATACAGTAGGTGGAGGTTTTTTATGTTATATGAATAAATTAACTAGTCTCGAACATAGCCCTGTCAAAGTAGGTGAAAATTTTGATGTGGAAAGGAATCAAATAACTAGCCTAATCGGTTGTCCCAAATCTATTGGTGATGAATTTATTATCGAACAGAATAATATAACTTGTTTAGATGATTTACCTAATCATTTAGGTGGAAGATTTCATTGTTCGGTTAATCCAATAGGATCTATATTCGATAATATTCAATTAGACTTCTTAGAAGTATTTAAAATGTATAAGGTCATTAAGGACAACCAGGTTAATCTTAAACGATTGAAGTATGTAATGGGACTATTTGATAAAAATATTCGATTAGAATCGATTAAAAGAAACTACACTATCATATAATATTTAAACTATTATTCATATCTTTATATAATTAATATGGATATAAGTCGTTTAGATAACTATTTAAAGAGTTCGGGGTATCAATATGTATTTTATATTGATGATATGGAGACTATTTATACCAAAGATAATGTTGAGACTCGTGTTTGGTTTGGTGTAAAGGGTATATTAAACTTTGATTTGAAAATTGATGGAACGAATATATTAACTGATTATCATGGCAATCCGAATAGTGTTGAAAAGTTAATGAACTATCTTAAACAACATAATAGAAAAACTACAATTAAGGAACTTATCAGTAATAAAATACTAGATGTTTAATGAATTTACTGACAAGTTGTTGAAGTTAGGATATAGTAGATCTGATTATATCGATGTGTCCGGTAGTGTGCAAGAGAACTATGTCAATGGTGATAATAAGGTTAGATTTGATAAGAATGGTTTTTTTGTTGTTACAGAGAATGGGAAGAGTCTATTTAATGGGTTTGTTGGAGATGATGCTGAATCATTAACACAATACATTAAACTACTTAATAGAAAAACTACAATCAATAATATACTAGATGGGAGTAATCAGTGATATAAAGAAATTAGGATTTGTATGTGTAGAATATAGAGATGAAGATGATGATGTTATATTAGTTAGATATACCAAAGGAGATGTTATGATAGAACTTACTAATAAGAAATCTTATACAGTAAGTGAAAACGGTGTTGTTATACTTCATAGTGGGTATTTATCTTCTAAGCATGGTGATTCGTTGAAACAATATGTTAAACTACTTAAACGGAAAGAAACAATAAATAAACTATTAGATGGAAAGGATTAGAACTATTATAATTAATATCAGAAAGATGGGGTTCAATTCTGAAGCGGAAGATAATGGTAATGGAATAGAGTTAGTTAAATATACTAAAGAAGATGTTTTAATAACATTTAATAATAATATATTTAAAGTAATTGAGAATGATAAGAAGATATTAATGGGGTCTTTTAAAGTATCAACACATGTTGATCGATTAGAGAACTATGTTAAACTACTTAATAGACGAATGGTAATGGATAAAATATTAAACAATGAATCTTAATAAAGAAATAGATAAACTAGAAGTTAGAGAATTGGAAACCCAATCCGAATTAGATAAGATCACAGATTATTATGATAGATGTTCTAAGGAAAGAGAATTATGGGCTATACAACTACACATAGAAAATGCTAAGAAAGTTCGTAGAGCTAAAATAATTAAACAATGAATCTTATAAATAAAACATCAGAAGAATTACAACATATAATAAATGAAGCTAAGGAATACTTAGACCGAACTACTAAGATAAAAGTTTCATTCCCATCTTCTTTAACAAAGGATCAAATAGAATCTGTTATAGAAAATGAGACCGGTGGGAATGTAGTAGAGTCAAGTATTGTTATGGTTGAATGTGGTGATTCTATTCTATTAGAATGTGAATCACGTAAAGTATATATGGGAGAATGAGTTATAACTTCAAAGACTTCGAAATACACAATGTAACTATTGGTGAATCTTCTAATAAGTTATATAGAGTTCTTTTATCTAGAATAATTTCAAAGGGATCAGAGATTGCTGTTGATAGTAGAGTAGGACCACCAAGATTCTTAGAGATCAATTTTAGTAATCCTATGTGGGATGATGTAAGAGAATTTTATAAAGATAGAGATATTGAGTTTATCGATAACCCAGAACTGGAACCTAATGAAGCTTTCTTATATAGAAACATTGATCAAGATGCTAAGATGTATCTCAGATCAACTGGCAATACTGAATTAGATCCTAATGACTTCGTTAGAAGGATAATGTTTAGTGGTGGGATAATTGATAAGTTATATAATCGTAAAGAGAGAATAAGGAAACTACTTGGTAAAACTATTTAATATATTCTTATATAATAACTTATGGGATTAGTAGAAAGTTATATTAAATTATTGGAACGTAAATATGATGGGATGTTGGTTAAGTATTTGGGTAACCACTCAACAACTATGGCACCACAGTTTAAGATCGACTGGGAGATGATTGGTTCAAAACAGTGTAGTGTTAGTTTTGATGAAATGGAGTTGGCTATGCAAATCCCAGACACCTTAGATGGACTAATCTATCCATTGTTTATTGAAGAGTTAGACAATTGGAGAAAATTGATTGATAGGAAAGAGAAGATTAATAAAATAATTGATCAGCAAAAAACTATAGGAGATGAATAAAGAAGTATATTCTGTACAATATAAAGACTCACCAATATCTAGATATGAAACGATAAGTATCAACTTATCTATTCAAGGAGCTAGAGATGCATTATCAAAGTATTTATCAATTGAAAGGAATAAGTATGCTGAATATATTATAGATGGTAGAGATAACTTATATGATAAGAAAGGCACATTCTTATATAATAAGGCTAGAAAATATGGTATGAGTAAATTAGATATGTTTAAATCGGATTTTAGAAGAAGTAGAGATTGGAAAATAGTTAAAATAAAAATAGATGGATAATGTTAACTGAGTTTGAATACATAGAATCAATGGGATTTGTATCTGAACGAAAAGAAGATAATCACGGATATTATCAACTATTTGACTCTACTGATGAATTATTTAATATGAAAATTATATATGATTTTGAAGAATGTAGTTATACTATATCAACCATAGACAATGGATTAAACATCTATGAACTTTTAGATAGAATGTCAGTTATACCTAAATTGAAAAATTGTAAAAGAGATTACACTATTAAAAAAATATTAAACAATGATAGTAAATAAAATAGATTTGATGGAGTTTATCTATCATGTCGAAAACGCAAACAGTGGTCATGATAGAGATACAGTATTTGCATACTTAGAAGACTACCTAAAAGAAAAACACAATCTATCAGTAGACATATACAAAGTATTAGACATAGATTATTAATGTTAATGAATGATTAGAAATGAATAGATTAATAGAGAACTTATCCAAACAACTACAGAAGGTTATGACAGAACATCCCGATGAGGTTGAAACAGATACCTATTGGAGAGGTGTTAGAATAGGATTGGAAACAGCTATTGAGGTAGCAAGGGAATTAGACCATGATGATAAGACATGTAAATGTAGTTACCCACAAGACCAATTCAATGGAACTGGTAGATGTGTTCAGTGTAATAAACGAATATCAATTAGTTTGACTCAGGAAATTAACCCACCAATTAAATATGATTTAACCATAGGTGGTTCATGTACTACCTCAACTCCAATAGGTGGATGTTGTTCAAACGCTCCGAATAGTTATTCTGTAATAGGTGGTGGATGTTGTTCAAACCCACCAATACTACCACACTCCGGAATAGGTGATGGTGATGATAATTATCCTACCGACAGTGTAGATAAAGTACTTAGGATGTATGGAATTAAAAGAAGTAAACAATGGGGTGGTCAAAAATAGAAGATAAACAATGAATAATTCAATAATAGAAATACCGAATATAGGATTGTTGAGGTTACCAATAAGTGATACCGAATGGGTGGAAAGATATTATGGTAGGTTTACTTATGGGAATATATTAACTGGTGAGATGAGGTTATATAGTAAAGATCACACAAAAGAACAAGTGGCTGATCATTTATCAATAAATGTTGACTCGATAAAAGAACTTGAAAATTATGAATAAAGAACTTAACAGTAAAATAATATCAATCAAAACAAAAGAAGTAGATCATTCAGTTGTTGTGCCTATACCTAATAAATCAATATCATTAGAAGAAAGTATAGAACAGATTAAATCTAGATTCAAATATGAAGATGATAAAACTATTATGAATGATATGATACAAAAACTAAAAGATGAGAGTAAATAGAGTAAACATATATAAAGATGGTGGAACAGTAGAACTAATAACAAACAATGGTTCATACTATATAGATAAAAGACTATCATCTAAAACACAACTAGAACTATATGATGACTATCCAGATAGAGGAAATATTATAGAAGAGTCTAGAATACTAAGAGAAGAACTACGTAGTGCATTGACTACATATGCTGATAACTTCTATAGCGAAGATACAATAGATATGATAAGCGAAAACCTAAGATAACTAATAACTGAACCACATATAAAATGGAAGATAAAGATAAAGGAATGTATATAGGAGTATTTAGTTTCATATCCATATTAGTTTTTATGATCGGTATGGCTATTGGAGCTCATACAGAATCACAAGATGTCGGTTTAAGCTATTCAGATAATAGTATCAGAACCAGAGACATCATGGGTGATGAGGTATACATTTATCAAAGCAGTGATACCACACATACGATCATACACCCTAAACTAATATATAAACCATGAGTAGAACAAAAAGATTAAAGAGAATGACTTCTTCTACAAAGAGGAAGTGTAATAAACTATCTAAACAATTGAATAGTGTAATTGAAGATAATGAGAAATTGAAAAAAACTCAAAAGGATTTGATTGCCCATAATGATTATATTATTGTGAATATAGAAAGGGATAGAAACTATATTGAATACCTTAAAGAATATATAGAAAAGAATATCTAATGATAAGTGAAGTTGAATATATTAAATCCAAAGGGTTTGTGTCAGAACTTGAAACCAATAAGGCAATTAGATATGTTAAGTATGTTCGACACGATATAGGTCGTTCAGTATATACCATAACACTAAATAAGAGTAAATCTATTTATCCATACCAAGTGGATCTGAATGTTGAATACTTAAACTTTAAAGAAGTATGTGATTCACATAACCTACTCGACTACAATGAGTATAAACTATTAAATAGATCTAAGGTTATTAATAAGATATTGGATAGATTTAACTATTTCACTTAACATCCTTTTAACTCTTTAAGTTCTTGTTCCAATTCTTTAATCCTCTCATCTTTGATCTCATCATCAGATTTAATCCGATATGTCTCAAACCATTTAAATGACCAATTAGGATCTTGTGACCAACTCATTCTATAATGAGTAGCTCCATCCTTCTTAGCCTTCTCTACGAACTCAATAAGATCATCGATAGTTCCAGATTCATCTCCCTTAGTTTTTGTTATTACTTCTTTGTTCATTGTTTATTCATTAATTAGTTCAATACTATCAACCTCTTCATAAGCCCAAGCATCACCATCACCTTCTGATGATTCCTCAAACATCTCATTACAACCATCCCACCAAGCTGGGAAGTTATTATTTATAATATACCATGTCCCTGATTCTAATTCTTCTTTATTCATTTTTAATACATCCATTTTTACACGGGTGTGTCGATGTCATAATAGATCCATACTTACACCTACATGGTTTATTTTCTTCTTTCTCTAACTCTTCCCTTATAGCCTTATCCAATTCATCGAATAGATCCTCAAGTGGATCACCCGATGGTAGATCTATTAGTTTAGGGTATTTATATATTTTACTTTTCATTTATTCATTGTTTAATGTTTAATGTTAGCCTTCTCTTCCAATTCTAATACTCTGGTTTTTAACTCACCCAACTTATCTTTCCATGCAAATGCACAGTGGTAATAAAATTCATTACTCCAAGGATATCTAGTTGGGTTGTTTATTCTACCACACTCATGTAGTCTATCTATTAGAGAATATAGTTCATCTAACTTAACCTCATCCTTTACTTCTGATTTAATTCTTTCTCTGTCCATATCGCAATATAGTTAAATTATTCTATCTAGCCTAATAACTTTTTAATTGTTTCTTTTCTTATATGTAATCGAATACTAGTTAGTATATCTTCTGATTGTATTCTATTACCTCCATATGATATTAGACCTATTTTTATAACAGTTGTGAAATGATAATATCGATCACTATCTATATAGAAGTTTAATACATCACCATCCGATTTAAGATAATACTGATCCCTTTCAATAATAAATTTAACATCATCATCAACATCAGCTACTGTAGTTGTATCAATAACCTCATCTGTTATATAGTTATAACGTAGTTTAATAATCATTCCCACCCGTTTTTTATAATTAGTATGTAATCCCACCTACTTTCAATCATTCCCACCTACTTTCAATACTTTATTTATAGTTCTACTTCTTTTAAATAGTTTATACTCATTATAATCAAATCGTATAGTTACATCACATAGTTCTTCGAATGTACCCAATCCAATAGCATTATCATCAACGTAGAATCCTTTTCTATCACCATCAATGTATTGTGTTATATGTTGTGTAAATTCATACCCACCATATATATCAGCCTTTGTAAATATATTATACTCGGTATGACTGGCTTTCTCATTTCGTTTCCACCCCTTAGATAATATGTATTCTGTTTCAGTATTCATTTAATTATCTTCTTACTGATAAGTTCCTTAATAGTTTCGGAACGTGTGTGTAGTCTTAATCGGTTATTATGTTTCACTACCCATTCATTGAATGGATCGGTTGGATA
>Ga0181564_10004380_pt1 | contig 11942 bp, 4 predicted proteins | sample 011ome_24_FD_134512 | JGI IMG/M metagenome (GOLD analysis project Ga0181564, IMG submission 134512) | Coastal salt marsh microbial communities from the Groves Creek Marsh, Skidaway Island, Georgia - 011513CT metaG (megahit assembly) | ecosystem: Environmental > Aquatic > Marine > Intertidal zone...
GCGCGGCGCTCGGCGAGCGCGGCTTCCGCGCCGGCGTCCGCCGCGGCGGCGAAAGCCGCCGCCGTGACGCGATCGCGCGCCGCGCGCGCGGCGGCGTCGCCGCCGCTCGGCGCGGAAGCGGCGGGGCGGCCGTCGGAGGCGTCGGAAGCGTCGTCATCGGACCGCGCGGTCTCGTCGGGGTCGTCCGACTCGAGCTCGAGTCTCGAAGGTCTCGAGGGTCTCGAAGCGGCGACGCGCGCGTCTTCCCGCGCCTCCGCCAGGACCGTCTCCGCGGCAGCCGCGACGGCATCCGCGTTCGCCTCGGCGTCCGCCGCGATGGCACGCTTCGCGCGCGCGTCCGCCGCGGTGCGGTCCGCCTCGGCGCGCTTGGCGACGGCGTCGCGGCGCGCGGCGGCGGCGCGGGGGTCCGCCGCCGCCGCCGCGCGCGCCGCCTCCGACGCCTCGCGCGACGCGAGCGATTCCCCGCGCGCGGCGTCCGCGAACCGCGTCGTCCAGAAAGCCGCGGCGGCGTCCGCGGCAGCCTCGTCCGCGGAGAGCGCCGCCGCGCGCTTCTCCGCCGCGGACGCGCGCGACGCCGCCTCCTCGCGCCACCGCCCGGCGAGCGCCAGCGCGTCGCGCGCGTTCTCCAGCGCGTCCAGCAGGGGAGACGCGACGGCGCGCGACGCGGCGCGCGCCGCCTCCGCCGCGCGCTCGGCGGCGGCGGCTTCGGCGCGCGCCTCGACGGCACGCGCCGCCGCCTCCGCGACGGCCAGCTCCGTGCGCTCGGCAGCCGCCGTCGCGGTGCGCGAGACCGCCTCCTGCTCGGCGTGCATATCCTCGCGCGCCTCGCGCGCCAGATCGCGCTGGCGCTCGGCGGCGTCGCGGAGAGCCGCCGCGCGGCCGGAAGCCTCCTCGGCCGCCGCCGCCGCCTCCGCGGCGCGCGCGTCCCGCGACGCGCGCGCCTCAGCCACCGCCTCAGCCGCCGCCGACGCCCGCGACGCGGCGGTCGCCACCGCGGCGGCGGCGACAGCGCGCGCGCGCGCGGCGTCCGCGTCCGCCGCCGCGCGCCGCACGGTCTCCCCGTCAGCCTTCGCGGCGGCGTTCGCGCGCGCCACGGATTCCGCGCGCGCCGCCTCCGCCCTGGCGCGCGCCGCGCCTCCGGCGACGTCGTCCGGCCCGAACGAAGCCGCCGCCGAGCCGCCGAAAGGGTTCGCCGCGATTTCGTCCGCGTCGGCGAGCGCCTTAGCCTTCGCCAGGCGCTCGCTCGCGCGCGACGCGGCATCCGCCGCCGCGCGCCTCTCGGCGTCAGACGCGGCGTCCACCATGAACCGCGCCGCGTCGCGCGCGGCGACGGCGTCGCGCGCCGACGCCGCCGCAGCGGCGCGCGCGCGCGTGCGCGTTTTGTCCGACGCAAAAGCCTCGTCGGCGCGCGCGCGCGCCGCGCCCGCGAGAGGCGCGAGGCGATCCTCGGGAAGGTCCAGGTCCACGTCATCCGAGGGTACGTACTCGCGATCGAGAGGCGCGAGATTTCGAGTTTCGGGCCTTTCGCGCTGGGATCGGTCCGTCGCGCCTTCCGCGTTCGCGTCGCGGCGCGCGAGCGGCGGTCTCGCGGCTCCGGCGTCTTCTCCCGTGCCCTTCGACTTTCCTTTTTCCATCTCCTCGCGGTCCAGCCGGAGCTTGAGCTCGCCGCGCGCGCGCCGCATGTGCGGGCTCGCGAGCGCGATCCACCGCGCGTCCGCGTCGGTCACCGCGAACGCACGCCGGCGCTCGGCGACGAGCTCGGCGACGCGCGCCGCCGCGGCGACCGCGGCGACGCGGCGCGGCGCGGAGACGAAATGCGCGACGCACGCCTCGAGAGCCGCCGAAAGGCGCTCGGCGGCGCTCGAGCGTTCGTTTCTTTTCTTTTCGGGCGTTTTCGTCGCGACGCTTCGCGCCGCGACGCTTCGCGCCGCGACGCGCGACTCGAGATCACGCAGAGCCTTCGAGCGCTCGTCCCGCTTGCTCGGCGTCGCCGCCAGCATCTTCAGGCGCGCCGTCACGCTTTTGCCGGCGCGGTCGCGCCAGGCGTGCGTCGCCGCGACAAGCGCGCGTCTCCTCCGGAAGCTCAGCGCCAAGCTGCCGACGTGCGCCGCGCGCTCGCGCTCGAGGACGGCGACGCGCCACTGCCCGAAGGCGCCGCGCGCCGCCGCGCGGCGGTGCGACGCCGCCGCGAGCGCCAGCTTGTTCCGGCGGTCCGCGCGCGCCGCGACGTTGGCGCGCCACGAGAACCAGGCGCGCGCGGTGGCGCGCGCGCCGGTGAACGTCACGACGACGGAATCATCCTCGAAGAACAGACCCTCGCTTTTGAAACGCGTATCGGATTCGAAACGCGCCGCGGACGCGACGCGCCGGTGGTGCGCGTCGGCTTTCCGTTCGTTTTCGCGCGCGCGACGCGCGGCGTCGCCCAGCGCGGCGAGCGCCGCGCGCGCCGGCGCGGCGGCGTTCCTGCGCCACACCCTGGCGCAGTACGCGCGGCGCGCGCGCGCCAGCGCCGCGCCCGCCGCGAACACCCCCAGCGCCGCCTTCATGAGCAGCTTGTTTCCGAGCGCGACCAGGACGCTCCTGGAGAAAGCCGAGCCGCGGAACGGATCCGGGTCGACGGGGTTCCGCGGTTCGCGGAGAGAGGTGGGTTCGCCTTCCTCCGAGGCGAGTCCCGCGTCGCGCGTCTCGCGCGCGTACGACGCGTTGGCGTTGTGCGACGACGCGTTGGTCCCTGAGTTGAGGAACACGCCGCCACCCGGCGGGTGCCACTTCCGGCGTCGAGCGCCGCGATTTGTGACTGGCTCCATACGATTTCGGTAACTCGAGCGCCGAGCCAAGCCGCGCGCGGCGCGCACGTCGTCCTCCGCCTCCGCGAAGCGCAGCAGGCGGTCCTGCGCCTCGCGGCGCACGTCCACCTCCAGGTACCGCGCGTGCAGCGCGGCGAGCCGCTCAGCGTGCTTGCGCCTCTGCGCGTCGAGGAGAGTCGCCACCGCGCGGAGCTGCAGGCGCAGCAGACTGGGCCCGTCGTTCGGGGATTCGTTTTCGGTTCTCCGGTTCTCGTTTCCCGACGCCGAGCGTCGAGCGTCGAGCGTCGCGCGCTCGAGCGTCGCCTCGACGGCGCGCGCGGCGAGCGCCTCAGCCACATGCGCGACGGTCTCGACCCTGCCCGTGGCGGCGTCGATGTACCTCGCGGTCGCGCTTTCGCGGTCCTCGACGTCTCGCGACCCGTTCGCGTCGGGGGGACCCGGCGCGCGCTCTGGATCGGTCTCGCTCGGTCTCGGCGCGCGCTCCCGCTCGGTCTCGCGGCGCAGGTCCGCGAGGACCGTCGCGGAGTCCCTGCGCCGCGCGCGCTCCGCGTCCGCCGCGAACGACGCCGCGCGCGCCGCGCGCGCCTCGCGCTCTTGCACCATCTGCTCCTCGAACCGACGGTCCGCCTCGAAGAACGCCTCGGCGGCAAGCCGCACCTCGGCGTCGGCGGCGGCTGCGGCGGCCGCGCGGCGCGCCTCCGCGTCCAGCGCCTCGCGGCGCTCGCGAGCCGCCGCGTCCAGACGCGCCTCGTGCTTCCGCCGCTCCGCCTCGAGCGCCTCCGCGTGCTCGGCAGCCTGCGCGGCGAGCCGCGCGTCGAGCTTCGCCTGCTGGTCCCGCCGCTCGCGTTCGCGCGCCAAGTCAGCCTCGCGGCGCTTCGCTTCGCGCGCCGCCTCGGCTCTGCGCGCGTCCAGCTCCAGCCTCGCCTCGCGCTCGGCGAGCCGCAGGATCGCCGCCGCCTCCGCGTCGCGCTTCTCGGCGTTCACCTTCTCCTCGCGGAACGCCTCCCACTGCGCCTTCAGACGGCGGTCCTGGCGGCTCTCCGCGTCCGCGAACCGCGACGACGCCTTCGTCGGATCCGGTCGCGCGGCGTCCGCGTTCGGTCGGGATTCATGCCGCTTCGCCCCGTCGCCCCAGCTCGGGTTCGGCGAAGACCGTTCCCGAACAGAGAGACGTCCCGCGGCGCTCGCCGGCAAAAGCTCCCCCGGAACGCGCTCGACGTCGTCGCGCGCCTCTCGCGGCGGCGGAAGACCGAGGGCGAGGCCCATGCCTTCGTCATCGACGCCGACGGAAACCGACGGCGTCGACGCGACGCCCTCCGGGTCCGGGTCGCCCTCCGGGGTCCCTTCCCAAGACGCCGCCGGCTCGGAGAGACCGCGCGCCGCCACCCCGAGCGAACCGCGTCGCGCTTCCTCGGCTTGGCGCGCGGCGGAAAAAAAAGGCGGGCGCTTTTTGTCGGGCGAGTCTTTTTGGCGAGTCTCGCCGTCTCCTCCGTCGGCGTCGCGCACCTCGATGGACCCCTCGCTCGTCCTGCGATGCACCTTCGTCCGCGCCGCGGTCGCCGGGGACGCGGGCGTGTCGGCTCCGAGGCGCTTGCGCCCGGAGAGGTCCAGGAAGGCGCGCACCTCGGCCAGGTGCGCTTCGCGCGCCGCGCCCACCGCCTCGAGCTCGAACCGCATGCGCCCCACCGCGCCGCGCAGATCGGAGGCGTCGATCGATTTCAGTTTCGGTTTCGGGCTCGTCTCCGCGTTTCCGCCGGTGTCGACACCGGGGCCCGGAAGCGCGGGACTGAACGCGTCGAGCGGGACGTCCACGGACGCGCCCGCGCGCACGAAGCTTCGTTCGCCGCGTTCGCGCGCGGTTTCCTCGGCGGATTCATCTTCCAGCCACGACGGTAAGCCGCGGAACGCCGCGTCGGGGTCCGACGCCTCGAGCTCCGAGTCGTCCGTGTCCACTCGCTCGCCGGGCATGGGGCGATTCTCGTCGAAACGCGCCGCCGCCTCCGCGGCGATGCGCGCCGCCGTCGCGGAAGGCGTCTCTTCCGCGTCGCGCCAGCCTTCCGCGGACCGGGTGCCCAACGCGCCGGGAATCTGACGGACTCGTCCTGTGGAGTCCACCCAGGCGTCATTCTGGACTCCGCCGGTGGCCCGTCCGCGCGCGTGGCGTCGAATGATGGGCGCCACGGGCTCGGATGACGAAGCGGGCGGTCCTTCGGGCGCGAGCGGCTCATGGCGCTCGAGCACCGGCGCCCAGCCCACCATCGCGGTCGACTCGCTCTCCGTCAAAGTTTAAATCTGGCGTCTCAAGCCGTTCCCATGGCTAGTGGCGAGGTCTCCCACCCGGCGAGCGTCTCCTAAAGCAACCCTAAAACCACTCCCTACGCCGCACCGACTCGCACGTATCCCTAGTGGACGCGTAGACGCGAGTCGTCGCGCGGTGTGGTATGCGTGTCCTACAGAGAGGTGCAGCTCCTTCGAATTCTTGGAAGTCGTCGTTGGCGCGTCCAACGCGGGTCGGTTTCGTCTCTGTCGAGCGACTCGATTGGCGTGCTGCATTTGCGGATACTTGTCGGCTTGCCGTCGCTCCCCGCACTTCCACTCGCGCGTATCGCGACGAAGGGACGCGCGGCCGAGGCTCTATCGTCCGTCGCGTTCCAGCTCGCCCACCACGAGGCGTCGCCTGGTGTGCTTCGCGGCGCGGGTCTGGTCGCGACCGCGCGCCGAAACCCCCGAAATGAGCACCCTCGCGCTCTCCGCCGCCGCCTCGGGGCGCGCGCACGCGCAGCACTCCGCGGCGGTGTCTCGCGCCCACGCGTCACGAGCCGCGTCCATCGCGCCGACGGCGTGTCACGCGCGAAGCGTCTCCGCGGTCCTCGCGTCGCACCGCCGTCTCGGCGACGCCGCCGCCCGCTCGCGCGTCGCGTCGTGGGCAATCAGCCACCGCCGTAAAAGTGCCACTTCGGCGTCCGCCTCAACCGCCGACGGCCCGTCCTCCCGCGAGCGCGCGTCCGATCCCGACTACGGTAGCCACGCGGACGCGGTGCACGCGTTCGAAGATGACTCAGAAGACGACTCGTACGAGGCGTTCGTGGCTTCTTGGCGCGCGTCTCTGCCGACGATGGAGCCGAACGAACGCGCCGAGGCGCACCGCGAGTCGTGCGCGGAGGGCCGGCGGAGGGCGAACGAGAAACGACTAAAACGAGCGGTGCGTTCGCGGACGTCTCTCCCTTTCCTCCTCGCGATCGTCGGCGACGCGTCGAGCACCACCCGCAGTGCTCCCTCTTCCTCGTGATTCATCAATACTGGCACCAGCCCGACCGTTTGGTTCCGTGGGGAACTCCCCGTGACGAAAAAACAGTTCCGCTCGGTTGGCGCCGAGCCTCGATATGAAGGAAACGACGACGCGCGGGTTTTCGCGACGCGGCCGTCGCTCACGTCGGCGAAACGCGACACGCTACGTTCGGTCGATAGCACGACCGCGACGCCGAGGCGATGGACTGACCCACGTGAACCTAATCGCGACGACCCCCTCCGAACGAACCACCCCCGCGCAGGTTGAGCCGATCGACGGCGAGGTGTTCCGCCCGCGCGAACGCATCAAGTCGCAGACCGACTTCAACCGCGTCGGTCGGTTCGGCCGGAACTTCAACGGGAACGTCGTGCGCGTGCAGTGGAGCCCCAACGAGTCGGTGGGCCCGGACGTGACGTGTACGCGCCTCGGGATCAAAGCCCCCAAGAAGCACATCAAGCGCGCCGTGGACCGGAACCTCGTCAAGCGGCGCGTGCGGGACGTCTTCCGCAAAAACAAAAGCCGGTGGCCCGCCCGCGCCGACGTCGTCGTGTACTGCTCCGCCGCGACGCTGGCGGCGCCGTACGCGGAGCTCGAGCGCGAGATGCTGTACTGGGGCCGGGAGGTGGTCCCGCGCGTCGCCGAGCGGGACGCCGAGAAGAGCGCGGCCGCAGCGGCGCGGTCGGAACGGCGCGGCCGGAACGGCGAGAAGGGAAGCCGTGCGCCGCGGCGGACCGCCGGCGGCGACGAGGACCGAGCGCCGCCCGCGCGCGGCGGGGACGCGAGCGAGAGCGCCGTACGTTCCGAGTCGACCGGCGCGGTGGCGACGGCGGAGGAGTGAGGTGGTCAGACTGAACGGCTGAGACCTGGAGACGACACGACGTGCGAGACGATACGTGAGATGACCGTTTCACGAGCGTGAAACATCATACGACGACGCGCGCGGAGAAGTATGATAAACAGTCTACCCGCCGCGAAACTAAAAACTAAAGCGTCTCTCCTCGCGCCGCGAGCGCGTCCTCCGCCCTCCGCGCGCGCCGCTCGGCGCGTTCCGCGGCTTCCAGCGCGCGTCTTCGGTCCTCCTCGCCTCGTTGCAACGCCACGTCCCGCGCATCCAGCTTCGTCGCCGCCTCCGCGAGCGCGGCGCTCGCCTGCTTCAGCTTCTCCTCTGCGCCGGCGAGCCTGCGCCGCGAGATGCCCTCGCGGCGCGCGGACTCCGCCGCCGCCGCCTCCGACGCCGCAGTCTCCGCCTCGAGCTCGCGGCGCATCTCCTCCAGCACGGCGTCCGCGTCGCGCGCCGCCGCGTCTTCCGACACGCCGCCCGGCCGGCGCCTGGCGGCGTTCCGCGAGTCGCGCGCCGCCAGCTCGGACGCGCGTTTGCGGGCATCCTCGAGCTTCAGCTCCAGCGCGCGCGCGTCGGTTTCCGCCTTCTGCCGAGTCAGCCAGAGCTCGCGCGCCAGACGCGCGTTGGAGGCGTCGGCGGCTTCCGCGCGCGCCGCCGACGCGCTCAGGTTCTTCGCCGCAGCCGCCTCCGCCGCGGCGACGCGCGCGGAGGCATCCGCGAGATCCTCACGGCCGCGCGACGCGACGTCGCGCACGCGCGCGATGAGCGACGACTCCGTGGCGGCGGCGGCGCGGAGGCGCGCCTCCGCCTCCGCCAGCGCCGACGCCGTCGTCGCCGCCGCCGCGCGCTCCTCAGTCAGCGTCGCGCGGAGCAGGTTGACGTCGGCGACGGCGGCGGCGGCCGCCGCCGCGTGCGCTTTCGCATCCGCCACCGCGAGTATCAGGCGCGTCTGCAGGCCATCCACGTGGTCCGTATCGGCCGATGCCTCGATGCTCTGCGTTCCAGCGCTCGCGGCGACGGCCGCCGCCGCGCTTTTCGCCTCCGCGTCGCGTTTTTCCAGATCCGCCGATTTCGCGATTTCGCGTTTTCGCGCCTCGGCGAGCGCCTTCTCGAGCGCGCTCTTCTTCTCCGCCCACACCTCCTCTGCCTCCTCCTTCGCAGCGTTGCGCGCCCACGAAACCGCGAGCGTGTGTTCTTCCTCCGCCGCCGCGAGCTCAGCGCGCGCCGAAGCCAGGGACGCGCGAAGCGCCGCGACGTCTTCTTTTCCGCCCGCGCCGGGTTCCGCCTCTTCCCCGGCGGCGGCGTCCTTCTCGCGACCCGCGAGGCGCGCCGCCAACTGCGCGTTCGCCGCCTCGAGCTCCAGGACGCGCGCCGCGCGCGCATCGCCAGCCTCGCTCGTTTCCCTGAGCGCGTCGTGCAGCGCCTCCAGCTCCTCGCGCGCCGCCTCGTGCAAGGCCCTCGACGACGCCAGCTCCGCCGCCGCCTCCGCCGCCTCCGCGCGCGCCGAGGCGACTAACGAAGCGTTCGTCGACTCGGACTCGGCGTCGCTCGGCGTCGCGCGGCGAGCGTCGCGTTCGTCCGTGTCAATACATCTCTTCGTCTCCGTCTTCGTTTGCGCGGTGTCCTTCACCGCCTCGTCAAGTCGCGCGCGCGTCGAGGTGAGCTCGGCGCGCGCGTCGTCGAGCGCCGCCGCCGTCGCCGCCGTCGCCGCGCGCTCGGCAGCTCGTTTTTCGTCCACCCGTCTCGCGCGCGTCTCGAGCGACGCGACGCACTCGCGCAGCAGTGCGAGATCGCGCGCGGTCTCGCTCTGCGTCTTCGCGTATGTCGCAAGCTCGGCTTCGGCGTCCCGGAGTCGCGCGGCGAGTCCTTCCGATCCCTCCGTCCCCGACGACGCGCCCGCGTCGCGTTCGCGGCTGAGGATCTCGATTCGCGCATCCGAAGCGCGCGCGTCCGCGGCGGCGCGCTCGAGGAGCGCGCGGAGACGCGTCGCCGCGTCGACCGCCGCGGTCGCGCCGGTGGTCGTGGCGGACGCGGGCGAAGAAGCGCCGTTCGTGCCTGCATCCGCGAGGGGTGCGCGGCTCGCGTCCGCGAAACGCTCCGCGAAGAAACGCTCGGCATCGCAGATGGGTGTCGTGGTGCCGGCTTTCGATTTAACGCCGAGGCGCGACGGCTCCGACACGGCTGCGCACGGCGTGGAATCCGCCGCCGCGGGCATCGACCGCGCGGCGACGCTCACGGCGTCGCGCGCGCGGGACGAGACCTGCTGGTCGAACGACGGCATCGCCGCGTCGCGTGGTGTGGCCGTAACGAGGCTTCGCAAACACACTTGTTGTTCGTTCCCCCTTTTCTTTCTATTCTCGCGTTCTCGGAACCATCGGGAGTGGCGTACACGCGTTGACCCAAAAATGGAACCGGCGTCCTCAGCACGTCCACCGCCCACACCGGTTCGCGCAGCACCAGCTGCGGTCCCCGTCCGGAAGCCGCGATGTCGAGCGCGGTCAAAGTGTATCTGCGGGCCCGGCCGACCAATGGTGCCGCGGAATCCTTCCGGTGCGTTCTCGCGCCTCCGCCATCTCTCTCGCGAGCACTCGGCTCCTTCCCCCGTTTTCGGTCGACGGGCGCTTCGATCCGCGAGGCGCGACGTCCGCGGACGAGCCACCGGCTCCCACCGCCGACGCGCTTCGCTTCCACGCGTCGTCGCGCGCGCCTCCCGCCTGCGAACGACCCTGACACCTCCCTCCGTGACACACGTGCCCCGCGCAGCGTCGGCGAGGACAATCGCACGGTTTCGGTGAGCCTGAAACGGACCGAGCAAGGGCTCATCAACAACAGCGCGGATGCGATCCAGTTCGAGTTCGACACCATCCTGCACGACGCGTCGCAGGAGTCCGTGTTCACACAGTGCGCCGCGGAGGTGTGCGAGAGCGTGCTCGCCGGGTACAACGGCACCGTTTTCGCGTACGGCCAGACGGGCGCGGGCAAGACGTACACCATGTCCGGCGACGCCGGGAGCGACTACAAGCAACGCGGCGTGATTCCGCGCGCGGTGCATCATTTATTCCGCGAGATGGACGTGCGCGTGGGCAAGGACATGCGCGCGAGCGTTTCGTACCTGGAGATTTACAACGAGGGGATGTACGACCTACTGGCGGACGAGATCGTGCCTGACTCGGACCTCGTCGTGGTGGACCGCGACGGCGAGATGGAGGTGAAGCACCTCACGAAAAAGAAGTGCGGCGACGAAGCCGAGGCGCTGCGTTTTTTCTTCGCCGGCGAGCGCAACCGCGCCGTTGCCGACCACGTCCTGAACAAGACGTCCTCGCGGTCGCACTGCGTGTTCACCGTGCACCTGGAGAGTCGCTCGACGGGGGACGGGGACGACCGCACGGTGGTCTCCAAGCTGAACCTGGTGGACCTCGCCGGGTCGGAGCGGGTGAAGAAGACGCACGTCACCGGCAAAGCGCTCGTGGAGGCGACGCACATCAACAAGAGCCTGACTTTCCTCGAGCAGACCGTGAACGCGCTGTCGCGCGGGGACAAGCACGTGGCTTTTCGGCAGAGCAAGCTCACGTCCGTGCTGCGCGACGCGCTGGGGGGGAACTGCAAGACGACCATGATCGCGTGCACGTGGCCGGATGAGGCGCACGCCGAGGAGACTATCTCCACCTGCCGCTTCGCGTCGCGCGTCATGACGCTGAGCACGCGCGCGGTGGTCAACGAGAGTAAGGACCCGCGCGTCTTGGCGGCGAAGTACGAGCGGCGGTGCGAGGAGCTGATGCGCGAGCTCGCCGCGCGGGACACCTTCGCCGGGAAGGCGCCCGTGAACTACGGGCCCATGGGCGAGGTGGAGCGCCGCGAGCTGGAGGACGTGGTGCGGCTGTTTCTGGAGACTGAAAACGCCAACGCCGACGACGTCCCTGCCGAGAGCCTGCGGCAGGTGCGCGAGGCGTTCCGGCTGTTCAAGAAGGCGTACGTCGAGGCGGTGGCCGAGACGGACCGGCGGGTCGCCGAGGCGCGTGAGGAGGCGACGGCGGAGGCGGCCAAGGCGGGCGTCGGCGCCGAGAACCTCGCCGCCGAAGGAGAAGCCGAAGGCGAGGGCGAAGCGGCGGAGGCGCCCGCGGAGGGCGAGGAAGCCGCCGCCGCCGGCGACGACGACGCGGCGGTCGGCGACGAGGACGCGGACGCCTCGGGCTTCGCGGCCGGCGTGGCGCCCGCGGACGCCGTCCCCCCTCCGGAGAGCCCCCAGCGCGCGAAGAACGACGTCGCCATGACGCGCGCGGCGGAGACCGCGCGGAAGGTTGCGGCGAGCCGCGTCGAGGCTGAGCAGCGCGAGCTCGCCTTTGCCGAGTACAAAAAGTCCGTCTCGCCCGAGCGCGCGGCGGAGGCTGCGGCGGCGAGCGCGCGCTTGAAACAGGCCAAGGCGAGTTTGAAGGAGGCGGTGGAGACGGTCAACACCCTGAAGGCGGAGATCGACGCGCTGGGGGTGGCCGTGGACGAGGCCAAGGTCCAAGCCGCCGCGGAGCGAGGCGCGGACGAGCCGGCGGAGGTTGTGGATGCCGAGACGTACGCGTCGATGGTGGCGCTCAAAAAGACAAAGGCGAGGTACAGGGCGACGTTCGAGGAGGTGAAGCGTCTGAAGGCTTCCTTGCCGGGTCTGACGACCGCGGCCGCCGAGACGCGCGCCGCGCTGGTGCAGGCGTTCCAGGAGTGGTACGAAAAGGGCGGGGGCTTGGATCTGCTCGTGCAGCGAGACGCGGATGAGGACGACATGGACTACGGCGAGAAGTTTGACCAGCTGGAGCTGCAGAGAGCTTTGAACCGCGACCCCGAGTCGGGGGCGTTTTTCGCCGCGAAGAAGGGGCTGCTGGGCTCGACCAAGCGCGTCCCGGTGACGCGCACCGTGCAGCACATGCGCGCGCTCGCCAGCACGCAGAGAAGGGCGTTCTGAGGAGGGCGGAGTTCTGAGGACGCGCGGAGTTGAAATGTACTTTTATTCGTCGCGGCC